>Ga0247727_10011640_pt1 | contig 15293 bp, 15 predicted proteins | sample WisWelCaveWW1625_FD_202498 | JGI IMG/M metagenome (GOLD analysis project Ga0247727, IMG submission 202498) | Biofilm microbial communities from Wishing Well Cave, Virginia, United States - WW16-25 | ecosystem: Environmental > Aquatic > Deep subsurface > Groundwater > Cave microbial mat | place... | reverse complement strand
CCAAACTTTACGTGGGAGCCTTGCAAGTCGCGTATGCCACATTGGGCACCCTCAACCCCGTCCGTCTCGCCACATAATCTGAACCGTCAATTCTGTCACTTCGGGTTCGCTCTGCGTAACGTGAGTCATAAATCAGGAATCCAAAATCATAAATCGCATCACCACCCCCCCGTCCCTTGCGCGCCCTTGAACGGACCCACAATCTCTTTCGTAATCCATCCGCCGTAAAAATCGCCCGCTTGCGGTGTCACTTGTTCGTCGTCAACAAAACATGCGTCCATCTTGCTCGGATAAAACGCGACATGATTTTTTAGCGTCTCGTACCCGCGTTCGGGATTGGGATAATACCACGCGGCGTTTTCGATTTTCTTGTTGCCAACGGAAACGGTGTAATAGCGCGCGCCGCCTTTGTATTCACAAAAAGTTTGGCGCGCGGTGGATTTCAAAAATTCCGTGCGAATGTCCTGGGGTGGAATGTAATAGACGGGCGGATGACTTGTTTCGAGGACGCGCTGCGCGTGGTGGGTGTCGGCAATGACGATGCCGTTGAATACCACGCGAATGTGTTTTGACGACGCGTCGACGCGCGGCGGACGCGGATAATCCCAAACAGACTCTTGCCCGGGGGCAGGGGGGAGGCGTTGTGGTTTCATAAACCGTGATTGTTTGGTCTTGTGTCGCCGCGATTTGTTACGAATTGCGTTGGCGTAATCGCGTAGGATTGTAACCTCTTTGCACGGAATCGCCAAAGATGACATGCCACGCACTTCCGAAAGTGCGTGGCATGTCATCTTGCCGAGCATTTTTGAAATTCGATTTCCGCTTGTATAATCTTGGCAATGTTTTCCTCGAGTGCGTCGGAAGAACGCGATCTGACGCCGTTGGTTTCTTCCCAAACTTCTGTGACGATGCTCACGCCTGCGGCAGACTCTCGCTCGCAGGCGATTCTTTTGATGGGCGATCTGAAATGGATCGCGGGCGCGACATTCGTGTACCTTTTCCTCGTCGTTGTCACCGTGTTCACCCTGCATCCCTATTTTTCTCAAACGTGGGATGTGGTGACGTTTGTGGACGCGGGCAAAAGCGCGCTTTCGCCCGAATGGGCAGCGTTGTACACACAATCACGCGCCGATCAGTACTGGCCCTATGCGTATCCGCCGCTTCATGCGTTCGTCGTCGCGCCATTCGTCGAGCTCGCGGGATTCGTCCCTGATTGGTTGATGGTGCGCGTGCCACCGTTGGTGTTTGATATTGCGCTCGGCATTTTGTTGTACGCCATCGTCGCGCGCAAAACGGAAAACAAAAATCTCGCGCGGCTCGTCATGCTTGTCTACTTGCTGAATCCCGTGACATGGTACGATACAGCGGTGCAGGGACACTTTGAAGCGGAATGGCTCTTTTTTGTCGTCCTCTCCAATTTTTTGTTTGAAACGCGGCGCGGTTGGATTTTGCCCACGCTCGCACTCGCCATCGCGTTCTTGTTTAAACAAAACGCGATCTTGTTCGCGCTGCCTCTGTGGACGCAAATGTTTTTTGGGAGCAACGAAAAAAATTTCGTCCGACGCTCACTCTCGGTTCTCGCTTCTCTTATCCTCTTTACCATTCTCATTTTTCTTGTCTCTCTCCCCTTTCTCTTGTCCTCGAACGATTATTGGTACATGAACGTCCAATATGTAGCCGATGTCCCACTGCAAACGCAATCGTGGCTCGTCGCATTGGCGAATGGATTTGGCGCGGATAATTTATTTTTGCGCGCATCTTCCATTCTCACGTTCGTCGCCGCCGCATTGATTTCGATTTTCGCCGCGCGGCGCGGGATGAGTTTATGGCTCACGGCAACGCTCATCGTTCTCGCCTTTTTTCTCTTGTCCAAAAAAGTCGTCGGCTATTATTACGTGATGATTCTGCCGTTCGCGCTCATCACCCTCATTCCCACCAAACATTTTTCTGTTCTCTCGCTCATCGTCCTTGCCATTTCCTTCATTTCCCTTTCTCCCTACTTTGCGTCGTGGGCGGATCAAACGCATGGTTGGCTCTATGCCGCGTTAGGAATTTTGAATAGCGCGCTTTGGCTCGGCATTTTTATATGGTTATGGCGTGAACATCCGTTGGCGATTCAGTTCGCGCAAAACACGCGCACGCTCGCGTTTATTTCCCTCGCGCTTTTTCTCTGTGCCGTTGCCGCCGCGCTGCTTCAACCTTTTATCTCAAGCGCGACCAGTCCGATTCGCGCGCCACTCATTGCAAATGGTTTTGAATCGCAAGCAGTATTCGCGGTTCTCGCCTTCTCGTTTCTCGTTTCTCTCGCCCTCCTCGCCGCGCATTTTTTCTCGCGTTCCATCGCGCGCACATCTCAAATCCCAACGGGCGCGTACGCACTCGTGGTATTATTAGCGCCACTCTATTTTTTGACGTTCACGTTGACAAAAGAATCTACCGTGGCGTTGGAAACGCTCTTGCGAACCATCGGACTATAATCCACAACCAAGAGACGTTTCACCGACCAAGAGACGTTTCACCGAAACGTCTCTACACATTTTTCATCCTTCATCCTTTATCCTTCATCCTTTCTTATGCCCATTTCGTGCAGCGTCGGCATCACGGCGCATAATGAAGAAAAAAATATCGGCAAATTGCTTGACGCGCTGCTGGCGCAAGAATTGGAGCAGGTGGCGATCAGCGAAATTATTGTCGTCGCGAGCGGCTGCACCGATCGGACGTGTGATGTCGTGCGCGAGTTTGAAGAACGCGATGCGCGCGTGAAATTGTTTGAACAAGCCACGCGCGAAGGCAAAACGTCCGCCATCAATTTGTTTTTGCAAAACGCGCGCGAGGAAATTTGCATCATCGAGAGTGGCGATACAGTGCCGGGCATCACGACGATTGAAAATCTCGTCAAACTGTTTGCCGATCCAAAAGTGGGCATGACGGGCGCGCAAAAAATTCCTACGAACGTTCCCGATCACATTGTCGGTTACATGAGCCATTTGCGCTTGCAGATGGAGCATGAATTGTGCCTCGAAATTCCGCGTCTCGGTGAACTGATTGCCTTTCGCAAAGTATTCACCCATCTGCCGCCCGATGTGGCGATGGATGAAGCGTTTGTCGAGGCATTGGTGATTCGCCGCGGTTTAGACGTGCGTTACGCACCCGACGCGGTGGTGTACAACACGGGTCCCGATAATTTGGGCGAATTTATCATGCAGCGCCGCCGCAACTATGCGGGACACTTGCATCTCGTTCGCAAATACGGCTACAAGGTTTCCTCGATGGACAATCTGCGCGTCTCGCGCATTGCGCGAGATGAAATGTGGAAGGCGATGCGTTTGATTGGCACGCTCGTTTCGCTGGGCTTTGTCGAAGGATTCGCGCGGATGCTCGGCACGTGGGATTATTTCGTCAAGGGACGCAAGCATGAAGTCTGGGATATTGCGTGGACGACGAAAAATGTGGAACGCCAAGTCGAGCCAACCAAGCCGCACGTGAAATGAAACAAAATTTAATCAACCTCGCCAAAATCCTCGTCACCCTCGCGCTCTTTGCCTTTCTGCTCACGCGCATCAATTTGCAACAAGTGTGGGGCATCATCGTGCAAGCGAATGTGCCGCTGTTGCTGCTCGCGCTCGCGTTGTATTTTGGCGCAATTGTTTTGGGCGCGGTGAAATGGAAAATTCTGGTGCACGCGCAAAACATTGACGCGTCGCTCGGCGCGCTGTTGTCGTTTTCATTGCTCGGTTTGTTTTTTGGCAATGTCATGCCCAGCAACATTGGCGGCGATGTGGTGCGCGCGTACGATCTCGCGCGCGTCACGCGCGGACGCGTCGAAGCCGCGGCGATTTCTGTTTTGGTAGATCGTTTGATGGGCATGTTTGCGTTTTTCTCTGCCGCCGTTGTCACCGCCGCCTTGGCGACGGTGATGCTGGCGCAAGCGCAGCAATTGGAACAAATCGAAATCGCCACCGTGATCGCCGCAAGCGCGTTCATGGCATTATGCGCGGCATTGTTCAGTCGGCGTCTCGCGCAGCGGTTCAAATTTATTTTTGAAATCGGCGCGCTCCAACGCGTGAAACCCACCGCGCAAAATGTGTATCGCGCGTTGCAAGTCTATCGCTTTCGCTATGGCGCGCTTGCCTTGAATGTTTTGATTTCGATGACGATTGTGGTGATCACCGCGTTCGTCTGGTTTCTCGTCGGACGCGCGGTGGGCATTGCCAACGTCAGTTTTTTTTACTTTTTGCTTTTCAATCCCCTCATCGGGTTCCTGCTCCTCATTCCGCTTTCGTTCAATGGTCTCGGTGCCAAAGAAACAATCGTCGTTTTCTTTTTCAGCAGCGTCGGCGCGGAACCCGAACGCGCGCTCGCGATGTCTCTGCTTTTTCATGTGATTGTCGTCGCCACGAGTTTGCCCGGCGGCTTGGTGTGGTTCAGCAAACGACGACAGACCGAGATTCCGCCGATGAACTCCATCGGACCTTCCATTCGGAATGACACCGCGCCCCCGCGTCACCCATCACCCATCACCTCTCCCGATTCCTCGCAGTGAAAATCCTCATCGCCACCGATGTCTTTCCGCCCAAGAGTGGAGGCAGCGGTTGGAGCACGTTTCATCTTGCGCGCGCGTTGCAACAGCGCGGACATGACCTTGAAATCGCGCTGCCGAAACTTGGCGGACGCGGCATCGAAACGCGCGTGTACGAAGGATTGACCGTCATTGAGGTGGGGTACGACGCGAGCAATGTGCCGGGGCTGCGCGCGTGGCAAAGAACACGCGCGCTGGAAAAAACATTTGGCGCGTATCTCGCGCAACGCGCGCGCGAATTTGATCTCATTCACGCGCAGCACGTACTCTCGATCTCTGCCGCCATCGCCGCGAAAAAAATCGCGCGCGTACCCGTCATTAGCACGGTGCGCGATTATTGGGCGGTGTGTTTGTACGGAACATTGTGGCGCGACAACGCGATCTGTCCGATTTGTCGCGGCAATGAAATCACAAAATGTCTCTCGCAAAAATATGGCGCGCGCGCGAAATTTTTTCCATCCGCGATCCCATTTGTCATCCACGAATTAAGACGCCGCCAACGCGCGCTGCAAGCATCGGACGCGGTGATCGCGGTGAGCGAATTTGTCGCGGGGACGTTGCGCGGAATTGTCGCAGAAAAAAATTTGCGCGTTGTTCCTAATTTCATTGATTCAAAAGAAACGCAGGCGATTGCCAAAGGCGATACGCGATACGCGATTCGCGATTCACGCTATCTCATGTTTATTGGAAAACTGAACACACTCAAAGGCGCGGATTTATTGCCGCAAATCATCGAAAAAAGCGGCGTGGAAATTCCGCTTGTCGTGGCAGGAGATGGCGAATTGCAGTCAAAATTAGCGAATTTTAAGGGGATTGAGTTGCGCGGCTGGATTTCTAACACAGAAACATTGAGTTTGCTCTCGCGCGCGGAAGCGTTGTTATTTCCTTCGTGCTGGGCAGAGCCGTTCGCCCGCACCCTTTTGGAGGCGCAGGCGTTGGGCGTGCCAACCGTCGCTTTTAACACAGGCGGAACTCGTGATATGATACAAAACAATTTCAATGGCTTGTTAGCCGAATCGGTGGACGAATTTGCGGCGCACGTGAATCGCTTGACCGCCGACGCGGAATTACGCGCGACCTTGAGCGCAAACGCCCAACGCGTCGCCCAAGATAAATTCAGCCCTGCCGTCATTTGCTCTCAAGTTGAAACGCTTTATGAAGCGGTGAGACGGATTTCGTAATTCATCCCTCATCCTTCATCCTTTCTTTTCATGCACGTCGCACTTTTATCCCGCGCAGTTTTTGGTCTCCATGGGTATGGCGGTTTGGAACGCCATGCGTTGGAACTCGCGCGTCACCTCACGCGCGCAGGCGTTCGCGTCACCATCGTCACGATGCCCCCGACGCGCGATGCACAATGGCATGAACCGGGAATTGATTTGAAAATTGTGGACGCGCCGCGTTTGCCGCTGCGCGGCATTGCCGATCGTGTTATAAATTATCCGCGCTGGTCGCAAGCCGCCGCGCGTGTGATTGCATCTCTGCCTGTTGATCTCGTTCACGCGCAAGGCGTCGGCGGAATTGGGTACGCGCAACTTTTGGCGAAAGGCGTCGCGCACGCGCCGCTGGTGATCAATCCGCAAGGGATGGAAGAATTTAAAACCTCGTTCGCAAAACGTAGCGCGTACTTGCCGTTGCAAATGATGGCGCGGCACGCGGCGCAATCTGCGAGCGCGTTGATTGCGGCGGACACCTTGACCGTCAGCGACATTCCAAAATTTTTGAATGTGTCGCCCGAACGCGTGATCTTGATTCCGAATGGGATTGATGTGGACGCGGCGCGCAATTGGGTCAGCATTGATGTGCAGCGTGTTTTGGTGCAGCGTTTGCAACTCGCGCAGCGCCAGCCATTGTTGTTGAGCGTGGGGAGGCTCGAACAAAACAAAGGATTTGATTTGATGCTCGACGCGTTGACGCGGATTCGTTCGGGTTTGCCGTCAAAATGGTTGTGGCTTTTGATCGGCGACGGACCCGAACGCGAAGCATTGCAAGAAAAAATTCGCAAATCGCAATTCCGCGATCATGTGCGTTTGCTCGGCAGTGTGGACGATATTACGCTGCACAATTTGTACGAACTCGCGACGCTCTTTGTGCATCCCACATTGTTTGAAGGTTCCTCGCTCGTGACGCTCGAAGCCATGTGCCACGCGCGTCCCTTGCTCGGCACGATCGTCGGCGGCATCCCCGATAAAATCGCGCGCGGGCAAAACGGCTATCTCGTTCCGCCCGGTGACGCGCAAGAACTCGCGGATAAAATTTTGCTGGCATTGCGCGATCAAAATAAATTGCGCGCAATGGGCGCGGCGTCGTACCAACTCGTGCGCGAACGTTTTGATTGGCGCGTCGTGATTCATCAAACGCTGGCGTTGTATCAAGCGGTGCTGCGCGCGAATGTGATGGCGCCTGAATATGCAAATGCGACGGTAGATATTGCCGTTAGCGCGTAAAGAGTAAAAAGTAAAGAGTAAAGAGTAAAATGGTTTATAGAACCGCGCGTTACTTTTTACTTTTTACTCTTTACTTTTTACTCTCTTGATGAATTTTCTGCTCGTCCCCCTGCTCGTTTCCTTTCTCTTTTTCCTCCCCGGTTATCTCGTAGCCCGCATCTTGTTTCGCAACCCCGATGGGTTTTCATCTGGGGAACGTTTGTTTCTGCCCATCGCGCTCAGCGTCTGTGTGACGACATGGATTAGTTTTACGCTGGCAGAATTGGGCGCGTTCTCGCTGTTGAATGTTTCTGCGCTCGTGCTGGTTCTCTGCGCGCTGATCTATTTTTTCGCGCGCGAAAAATTTGTCGCGTGGTCTTTGCGCGATTTCAAACCCGACTGGATTTTTCTTGCGATTCTTACACTTGCCATTTTTCTCTTTGCGCGTCCAGCTGAATACATCATTGGCAACAGCGACGCGGGAACGTATGTCAACACGGGCGCGAACATTGCGCGCACGGGCGCGCTGGCAATCCACGACGCGCAGGTGGCACAGCTCGCCCCCGATCCCGCCAAGACATTTTATTGGCAGTTGATCAACCCGTTCATGCTCTACAAACAAGTGCGGCTGCCGGGTTTTTTTGTTGCGGACCAAGCCAACGGTTTGATCTTGCCTCAATTTCTCCATTTTTATCCCACGTGGCTCGCCTTGTGGGACTCACTCGTTGGCGTGCAACTCGGTTTGTATGCGACGCCGTTAATCGCATTGTTGGGCAGCATCGCGTTTTATTTTCTCGCGCAAAATCTTTTCGGAAAAAATTTCGCGCGCGTCGCCTTTTTCCTCCTCGTCGTCACCGTGCCGCAATTTTGGTTCGCGCGCTATCCTGTCGCGGAAGGCATGACGCAGTTTTTGATTTTGACGGGGATGTGGGCGATGACCCGTTCAAGACCTGACAGGTTTTTGAACGCGCGCGATACACGAGGCGAACACGGCGCATTAAACGAAAGGCGCAGGTCAAACGTACAGGATCAAAACCTGTCAGGTCTGGGTTTGGTCGCGGGCGTCGCGTTCGGACAGGTGTTTTTCACGCGCGCCGACGCGATTTTATTGCTCGTGCCGCTCGCGCTCTATGCAGTCGTTTTGATTTTTGCGCGCGCGTGGCGGCGTGAACATTGGGCATTATTTGGCGCGTTCGGCGTGATGTTCGCGCAAGCGGTGGCGCACATGCTCGTCTTTGCGCCGAACTATTTGTACTTCCAATACTCGCACGCACTGCGGATGCAAAACATTGATAAATTATTTCGCATCCAATTGCCCGACGCACAAACCATTTTTTCGCGCGGCGAGTTTGTTTTTCTCGTGTTGGGGCTTGTCGCGTTGGGAACCGCCGCGTTGTTTGTCGCGGATCGCGTGATTCAAATTCTGTGCGCGGGGTGGGGCAACACATTCGCGGCGCATGTTCCGCGTGCGGAAAAATTTGCGCGAATTGGCGGGGCATTCTTGCTTGTTTTGCATATGCTCGCATATTATTTCATTCTGCCGCGCCCCGAAACTTTGTACGCATACATTGGCGGCGCGACGCCGTTGGACGCGTCCGCGAATCTGATCAAACTTGGTTGGTATCTTTCGCCGATTGGCGTTGTGTTGGCAACAATGGGCGCGGGGATTATTGTTTTGCGCGATCTGAATCGGCGCAACATTTTATTTTTTGGGACTGCCGCGCTCTTTTCATTTTTTTATTTGGATGAACTGTATTCCAATCCGCACTACATTTACACGACGCGGCATTATGTTCCGTTGGTGATTCCATTGTTTATTTTGTGCGCGGCGCGGGCGTTGCAATGGTTGTGGAAAGAGTCATTTGTCGCGCACGCCGCGTTCCATCGCGTTGCGCGTGTCGCCGCAGTTGGCGCGTTCGCACTCTGGATGCTGTACAATTTGTATGCGATGGGGCTGGTGGATGCGAGCCGCGCGCAGGGGATTGCGCTGCGGGTGCCGTTTGTGTCACAGACGATTTCGTTCGGCATTGTGCGCGTCGAGCTGTTTGAAAAATCTATCGCGGGGATGAATGAACTTGACGGCGCATACGATCAAATCAATGCGCTCGCTAAGAAAATTGATCCGAACGCGGTGATTGTTTTTTCGGCGGGACGCGATGAACCTGCCGCGATTGCGACGCCGTTGAAATATATTTTTGGACGCGACGCATTTGTGACGGTGTTTAACAATCCGCCGGGGAACAAAGTAGCTGCGATGCTGGATGCGTGGCGCGCGCAAGGGCGCGAGGTGATTCTAGCTTATGGGACGAATGGCGGCAAGTTGCAAATTCCAAATTATGCGCTGGAACGCGTCAGTGATTTTTCGTTTGACGCGCCGCAGTGGGCGTTCGCCTACGAGTTTATGCCGCGCAGCGCGTGGCGCGTGAATTTGAATTATGTGTTGTATCGCGCGGTGCCGCGCAATGCGCCAGACGCGTACCCGTTTGTTTTGAATTTTGGCGGCGAGGATTTTCCCTATCTTGTGAACGGTTTTCTGGAACGCGCGCCCGAAGCAAGCACCCGTTGGATTGGCGCAATCGCGAATGATCAAAAGGCGCGCGAATGGAAATGGATCAGCGGCGCGGTGTGGATTCCTGAAAATGCGGACGCGGAAAATTTTGAATTGACCTTGCGCGCGCGCGCGCCACGCGACGATGTGCGTTTGCAAGTGAAAAGTGGCGAAAACGTGTTGGGGAATGTGCGGCTCACGTCGAATTTTGCCGATTACACATTTGAATTTCCCCGCGCGGAATTGAAAATGAACGGCGATGGGTATGTGATTGAATTTGTGAGCCAGACGACGCTGCAAGATGGGCGGGTGTTGGGGGCGGAATTGGAAGAGTTGCGGGTAAAAAGTAAAGAGTGAAGAGTAAGGAGTAAAGAGTGAAAAGTAAAGAGTAAAGAGTGAAAAGTAAAGAGTAAATTGAAAAGAATTACTTTTTACTTTTTACTTTTTACTCTATAATCTCCCCGTGCTTACTCAACCTCAAGCGATTGCCGTTCCATCGCACGAACCACCACTGCGCGTCCAAGATCAATTCATCAGCATCATCATTCCCGCGTACAACGAACAGGAAGGGATTGGTGAAACGCTGACCAAAATTTTTGAAACGATGGACGCGGCGCAATATGATTATGAAGTGATCGTGGTGAATGATGGTTCAAGTGATCGCACGCCTGACGAAGTGAAAAAATTTCCGCGCGCGACGTTGGTGCATCACACGCGCAATCGCGGCAGCGGCGCGTCCACGAATACGGGCGTGAAACATGCGCGCGGTGAAATTTGTGTAATGACCGACGGCGACGGCACCTATCCTGTGCAAGACATTCCGCGTTTGTTGGACGAGATGAATGAGAACGACATGGTAATTGGCGCGCGGGTGCGGGAAGCGGGAACAATGAAAGTGTTACGCACGCCGGCAAAATGGTTTATTCGTTCGCTCGCGTCGTTTCTCACTGACACAAAAATTCCCGATTTGAACAGCGGGCTGCGCGCGTTCAAAAAAGTCAATGCGCTAAAGTACGTTCACATTTTGCCGCAGGGACAATCGTGGGTTTCGACAATTACGCTGGCGCATCTTTCGGATGATTTGGATGTAAAGTGGATTCCGATTGATTATTACGAACGTAAGGGCAAATCAAAATTTCGCCCTGTGCAAGATACGTACAATTATTTGATGCTGGTGCTGCGAACAGTGATGTATTTTAATCCGATGAAAATTTTGTTTCCGTTCGGCGCGCTGCTGCTGCTGCTGGGGATTGTGCGCCAAGTGTATGAATTTTTCACGATCAATTTGGCGGTGCATAGTTCCAATGTGCTGTTGGTGATTGCAGGGCTGAATATCGTGATGATGGCGCTGTTGGCAGATTTGGTGGTTAGGCGGGCGAGGCAGTGAGTTGGTGACAGAAACGAGAAACGAGAAACGAGAGGGGGCGGCGAGAGACGAGTCGCCTTTTTTTATTTCTGTGGTGATTGTAAATTATAACGGCGCGCAATTTTTGGAACGCTGCTTGGCATCGCTTGGCGCGCAAACGATTGACCATTTTGAAATTATTTTGGTGGACAATGCTTCGATGGATGATTCGTGCGCTTTGGTTGAAAAAAATTTTTCGAGTGTAAGAATTATTCGCAGTGAAACGAATGTGGGTTTTGCGGCGGGGAATAATTTGGGGATTGGAGCGGCGCGGGGGGATTTGATTGCGACGTTGAATACGGATACGGAAGTGGAAAAGGATTATTTGGAAAACTTGTGCGCGCCGATGCGCGATGAGCAAGTGGGCGCGTGCGCGCCGTTGATGTTGGAGATGGAACGGCGGGAGGTGGTGGACGCGGCAGGAATTGTGGTGGATGCGTTTGGGTTTGCATGGAATGTTGGCGTGGGGAGGGGAACGAATGAATTCGTTACGACGCGGCAAGTGTTTGGCGCGTGCGCGGGGGCGGCATTGTATCGGCGCGCGATGTTGGATGAAATCGGTTTGTTTGATGATGACTATTTTGGATTTTACGAGGACGCGGATTTAGCTTGGCGCGCGCACAACGCGGGCTGGAAAACGATCTTTGTTCCCTCCGCGCGCGTCTATCACACACACGGCGCAAGCTTTGGTAAAATAGCCCCGCGCAAAACGTACTTGCTCGCCCGCAATCGTTGGTGGACGACCTTGAAAAATTTTCCGCTGCCGCAGTTTTATTTTGCATTGCCGATTATTCTTTTGCTCGATGCAATTTCGTTGCTACGAGCCGCGCGGCGCGGACATTTGCGCGAAGCATGGCGCGGGCGCGTGGACGCGTGGCGCGGGCGAAAAAAAATGTGGGCAAAACGTCAATCGTGAAACGTGAAACGTCAATCGCAATTCGCAATCTGAAATCTGAAATCCCCCGAGGCACTCATGCAAATTCCCTTTTCCGCAGGCGCAACCCTCACGCAGCCTTTTGGCGCGAATCCGCAAGATTATCAACAGTTCGGTTTGAACGGGCATGAAGGTCTGGACTATATTCCGAAGGACGCTGATAAAAAAGTGTGCGCTGTCGAAAGCGGAATTGTTGTCACAGATTTTGATGATCCGATTCAAGGCAAAGCGTACGGGAACAATATTGTCATTTTCGTGTCCGCGAATCGGCGTTTGTGGAATTACGCGCATCTCGCGCAAAATTTTGTAAGCAAAGGCGACAAAGTTTTGCGCGGACAGCCGCTTGGTTTGATGGGGAACACGGGCAATACGACGGGTCCGCATTTGCATTTGGGACTACGCCTCGCCGATGCGAACGGCAACCCGCTGAACACGAACAATGGCTTCAAAGGATTCATTGATCCCGCGCCAACTATAAAATTGTTGACGGGACTGGAACAATCAGTGCTGGATCGCGCGAACGCGGCGAAACCGTGGATGCCCGTCAACAATACAGCGGCGTTGTGGCGCTTTGCACAAGCGAATGGTTTGCAAGATCAACAGACGGATGAAATTTCGTTCACACACAGTAACGCGCAGTACATTGCACAGGTGTTTAATAAAGGGATCGTGTATGTGAAAGTGGGGGATTGGGGGAATATCAAGTTTATTCCGAAATAGGCGCGCATCGCGTATCGCAAATCGCGTATTGCAAATCGTGTTGACCTGTTCAATAGGAGATTGTCTTTGCGATATGCCATAAGCGATATGCGATACGCGCAGGGAGCATCATGCAAGGACTAGAACAGATCGAAGAAAAAATTCGACAAACGTTTGTAGCAAAGACAGCGGCGCGCGATGCCGCGCTGGTAAAATCGCGCGAAGTGATTCGGCATTGTTCACTTTCGATTCGCGCATCGCATCGCGCGGAATATGACAACGCGGCGAAAATTTTGGAAACGGCGCGCGGGGTGGCGGACGCGATGAAATCGGATGTCGCGCCGTATCCCGATTTGCATTACACGGGTTACGTGCAGGACGCGCTCAAAGAAGTGACGGAAGCGCACATTGTTCTCGCGCTCCTCACGAATCAACCGATTCCCGATCCCGATTCATTGGGCGTGGACTATGCCGCGTACTTGAATGGTCTCGGCGAAGCGGCAACGGAAATGCGCCGTTACATTCTCGATATTATTCGTCACGAACAATTGGAACGCAGCGAAGCGATTCTGCAAGCGATGGATGATATTTATGCGATGTTGGTGACGATGGATTTTCCCGACGCGCTTACGGGCGGCTTGCGCCGTCAAACGGATATTGTGCGCGGGGTCTTGGAAAAGACGCGCGGCGATTTGACAGTGGCGTGGCGGCAGGAAAAGTTGGAGAAGAGATTGAGGGAGTTTGAGGGTCGGGTGGTCGGATAGTCGGAGGGTCGGGTGGTCGGATAGTTGGAGGGTCGGAGGGTCGGGTGGTCGCGTAGGGAGCATTCTCTAATGCGAGGAAGGAAGTTCAAAGTAGTGAAGCGAGCTCTTCAACCGTGAGATTCGCCTGCTTGAGGATACTCTTGAGCGTTTTGAGTTTCAGGATTTTGTTGCCATGCACAGGAACGGTGACACGCTCTGACCAACGATCACCGACCCAGCGATGCAAATAGACATGACTGCCTGATTGGTCGAACTCTTGAAAGCCAACGCGTTTGAGCGCGCGAATGACTTTCTTGCCTGAAACACGCGGCAGTGGTGGCATTTAGACAGTGACCTGTGCAAGTTTCAAGTTTTTCTGCTTTTTGAGTTGCTGCACCTCTTTAGTGACTGCGCGCAGATACAATTGAATCGCGTCTGTGATATTTTCTAACGCTTCATCATAACTGTCACCTTCTGATATGCAGCCAGGCAGCGCAGGCACGGTGACGGTGTATCCACCTTCTTCCGCTTCTTCGAGAACGACTGTGTAACTCATTTTTGTTTTCCTCCACGCTCATTCTAGTCAACGGAGAAATTTGTGTCAACCTCAACAGCCAAGAATGTTTCCAATGACACGATTCGCGCGAGCGAAATTGGCGAATACGTGCATTGTCATCGCGCGTGGTGGTTGGGACGCGTGCATGGCGTTGAAAATAAAAATCGCGCGTGGATGGACGCGGGGACGGAACGCCATCGCGCGCACGGGCAACGCGTGTGGCGCGCGAGGATGATGCGGTATGGCGCGTGGCTTTTGGTGGCGATTGCGGTGGGTGCAGGGGTGGTGTTGGTGCTGCGGGTGTTGAATTTGATTTGATAGCTTTTGCTCGTCTAACGATAAAATGATTCTCATTTACATTGACGAAAGCGGCACGGGCTTGAAACAAACTCCGCCTGCATTTTTTGTCTTGGGCGCGCTTGCTGTGCAGGCAACAGATTCTGATTTGTTGGAGCAAAAAATCGTCGAGTTCAAAAGGCAGTTTCTCCCGTGGGCGAAACCAGAAGATTGGGAACTCAAGGGCAGATTTTTGCGCCAAGGGGGAGGGGTTTATCAGAGCAAGTCGTGGGCAGAACGCGCCGCAGCATTTTTTCGGTTAGCAACCTTGTTGAGCGATTTCCCGTGTCAAATCCTGGCTGTCGCTGTGAACAAGACTCTAATCCCCAGAGCCAATATCATGGATGACGATTTGTATCGCATGGCGTTCTGGCAGCTGTTGGATGAACTTAATCAACGGCTTGCGCGTGACGATGAGGAAGGTATGTTACTGCTGGATTCGCGTTCGAATCAACATAGCAGCGTGCAAGACAGGCGGGTGATTGAATCGTATCGTGGTTGGCGCGAGGAGCAGACGAGACAAGTGCAAGTCTTAGGATTGCCGTGGTTTGGCACATCCGAATTTTACGCGGGTCTTCAGCTCGCTGACATTGCAAGTTACCTTGTTGATTTTCAAGTGAACGAGAAGGAAAATCAAGTGAGAGCAGAATTACTCTTGCGCGCGTTTCAACTCATTGCACGCAAAGTGCGCCTTGTAACCATCCCATAAAAAATGAACCCGCGACACAAAGTCACGGGTTCGAATACTCCGACAGGCGCACAGTATTTCAACTGTGCCATGTATCCCCGTATAGTTCGGGGCACCTCATCGGTGACATTAATATACTATGCTTACAGCCGTGCGTCAATTCTTTTGCGCGCGAAATTTGAGCGCCCTGCTCTTGCTTGGTCTCTAAAAACTCATCGCGCGCTTTTCCAAATTTTCTGCTATAATCTCTTTCATCCCGTTCAGGTTTCTCTAGAGCCAATGACCATGTCACAAAATTCGCAAAAACAAACTTATTTTTACCCCCCCCCCACCACCCCCCCCCACCCCCACCTTTTTCTCATCCCTCATCACGCCTCCG
>Ga0247727_10011639_pt1 | contig 15294 bp, 15 predicted proteins | sample WisWelCaveWW1625_FD_202498 | JGI IMG/M metagenome (GOLD analysis project Ga0247727, IMG submission 202498) | Biofilm microbial communities from Wishing Well Cave, Virginia, United States - WW16-25 | ecosystem: Environmental > Aquatic > Deep subsurface > Groundwater > Cave microbial mat | place... | reverse complement strand
TCTTCTGCATCAGGGGAATCACGTCGCGCCCGGTGATCTCGATCTCCACGAGCTGTTGGCGGATCGAGCCGAGCTCGTCGGCCTGCGACTTCACCTGCACCGCCAGGTGCTCGTTGTAGGTCTTCATGCTCTCGACATCCGTCAGGGCCTGGCGGTACTTCGCGAGCATGTCCTGCGTCTCGTCGTGAATCTCGTCGATGCGCCGCTGCGAGGCCACGGCGGCATCGTCGGCCCGCGTCTGCTCGGCCAGCACGGCCTCCACACCTTGCGCGAGCGCCGGGCGCACGGCCCCCGTCATCGCCACCGCGATCCCAGCGAGGAGCATCACCCCCAGTCGCTGGAGCTTCCCTCGAGCCATACCGACACCGCCTCCTCGCCTGAGGGCCGGCAGGCCGGCCCCGGACTCCCGATCCTCGTTCAGGGTGACCCACCCGGTCAAGCTCGAAGTCGCGTCCCGCGCTATCCCTGGACCGGAGAGGAGCACGATGCAGACCGACCGCGAGGCGCGACAGCAGATCGTCCAGATCGTGGGAGAGCTGTTCCAGAGCGGCCACCTGACGCCGACGGGCGGGAACGTGAGCGCGCTCTCGGGGGACGCCGAGACGATCTGGATCACTCCCAGCGGGCTGTTCAAGGGCGCGCTCAGCGAGGACTCCCTGGTCCACATCAAGCCCGATGGCAGCGTGATCGAGGGGACCCACAAGCCCTCGGTCGAGTATCAGATGCACTTCCGCTCCTACCGCGCACGCAAGGGCGTCACGGGCGCGGTGCACACCCACTCACCGATCGCGACGGCCTTCGGCATCTGCAACCAGCGCTTCGATCCGATCAACACGGACGCCGTGTTCCTGGCCGATACGCAGATCGTCCCCTGGTTCATGCCGGGCACCAAGGAGCTTGCCGAGGCGGTGGGCCTGGCGCTCGAGAAGAGTCGCGGTGCGATCCTCCAGAACCACGGCCTGATGACGGTCGGAAAGGACCTGCGCGCCGCGGCCACGCGTGCGATCCTGATCGAGGAGACCGCCAAGCTCCAGCTCTACATGAAGCAATTCGGCGGCCAGGTGAGCCTGATCCCAGACGACTGGGTGAAGAAGCTCGCCGGCTTCGCGGACTTCGTGTAGAGGGATCGAGGGCCTGTGCCTAGAGCTCGAGGGATATGCCCGACGTGACGCGGTCGCCGAAGACGCCGTGGTGCGCCGTGAGCGGGTGCTCGTAGGCGGCCGAAATCGTGAAGCGGCCGAGGCGAAGCTGGAGACCCGCGGCGCCCGTGATGAGATCGAGCTGGTCCGCGCCGCGCGCGCCGAGATTCAGCAGATCCGCACCTTCGAACGATCCAATGCCCGTCACGATGAATGCATCCTCGAACAGGAAGGGCTGCGCGATTGGCGCGATGAAGTCGGCGTGTCGCCCGACGTGCTCGCAGTCTCGATCCGGAAACAAGCCCGTGCACGTACCGGCGAGCGCCGGGTCGGAAGCCAGCAGGAACGAAGCCGCGAGCCATCCGATCCGTCGGAGCCTTCCCACCATGTGTAGGGGGGCGCTACGGCCCTAGGGAAGTGACGAACCGTGCAGCTGCCCGGCAGATTGCCATGGAAGTGGGCTACGTGAGCCTGCTTCCTACGTAGAACTATGTAGAAGCTCGTATGTAACTCCCAGAGCGGTCATCGAACACTCAACTGCAGCGTCGCAATGGACGATTCGAGCATCGCTCTCTTGGCAAAGGGAGGAGCAGTGGTACAGCTCGTGGCTCGCGCGGCGGTCCTGGTTCTCGTCGCGACCGTCTCCGCCGCGGCGGAAGAGGAGTCGCCCTACTGCAAGCGCGTGCGCGCGCTGGCCGATGCCCGCGCGGCGCTCCTCCTCGGGCCACGCCTCGAGGTCCAGGGAATCAAGTTCCCCGCGAACGGAGCGGTCGATACCTCGGTGCTGGCGGGCGACGACTATCAGGTGCGCGCCGCGCTCGCGCTCTCGGCGGTCGACATGTACAAGGGCACGCGCGTCACCCGGGTGGCCCAGGCCGAGTGCGTCCAGCACGAGGCCGGGCGCGTGGTGGAGGAGGTGGTGCTGCAAGCCGCCGACTACGGCCGGCTGCCGGCGTTGCGGAGTGCGGCCGACTACCTGGACGCGCAGCGTGGAACCTGGCGAGAGGTCGAGCGGCGCGCGGACGCTGGAGTCGCGGCCCGGGTCGTCTCGATCCTCGAGGCGCGCCAGCTTCACGATCGCTGCGCCGAGCTGGAACGACGCCGCTCGGACATCGACGGAGAGATCGCGCGCCTAACGGCGCTGGGCGCAGCGCAGCCCGCCGAGACGGATCTCGCGACGCTGATCCACGCGGCCGACGAAGCAACGATGGAATTGGAACGCGAGGCGTCCTACCTGCGCACGCTGGACGCCTGGGAGTTTCGCATCACGGGGGGGGCGGCGCCTGCCGACTCCTCGACCGAGTTCTTCGGCGTCGCCCACCTGGGCTTCAACTTCGGCGCCTTCGCACAGAGAGCGGCCGAGAAGCGAGCCCTCGAGGCGCGTGACGAGGAGCTGCGGCTCTCCCGATCGGAGCTCCGTGAGAGACTGCGCATGTTTCGCGAGGTCACCCGGGGCAACGAGCACCAGGCGAGCCGCGCGCACCAGATCGTGGGAGAGCGACTCGACGCGCTCCGCGTGGTGCACGGGACGCTCGCGCACGCCCAGGCCTCGAGGGCGCCCTTCGCCCGCGATCTCCTGGGCCTCGACCTGATCTCCTCCGAAGCGGAGCACGTTTTTCTCGAGGCGTGGCTCGTCGAGCTTCGGCGGCTGGGAGGCGAGCAAAGTGCAGGCTGACTCGACGGAGACCTGGGAGACCTCCAGCAGCCTCCGAACCCGGTTGCTGTCGCTCGTGACGCTCCTCGCGCTGGTCTCTGCCGTCAGCTTCGTCGGACACGAGGCCTATCGGGCCTTCACCGACAGCTTCGTCGCCCCGATCATCCTCTCGCCGGACAACGAGCTGGTGCTCCAGAACAAGCTGAAGGCCGGCGAGCTGTACGCGGAGCGCGCGAAGGCCTTCGTTCAGCGAGGTGCCCTCGCCGAAGAGATCGCCGCGGGCGAGCGGGCCGTCGCGAGGCTACGCGCTCTCGCGCCGCTCGCGGCCGGCAGCGTCGCGGCGACGCTCGACCAGGAGCGCCTCGTGCTCGAGGAGATGGCAAGCCAGCAGGAGAAATTCGCGGAGGAGGCCGCCGCCAACCTGGCAGCGGGTCTGGTCACACAGGTGGACCTCGCAAAAGAGCTCTACACCCTCGCGCAGATCCGGGTCGTGCAGCTCGAGAACGGGCGCACGCGCGCGGAGACCGAGCTTTCGCGCGAGGAACGGCTCACTCGCATCGAGCTCGAGCTCACGAGGCTCGAGACCGAGCTGCACTCGAAGCAGGCCGAGCACGGCCTGCTCGGCGAGAAGCTCGCGATGATCGACGAGCTCGAGACGCAGCTGCGTGCGCGCCCCATCTTCCAGGCCATGGGCCGCAGCCTCGAGGTCGCGTTCATCCCGTACACGCAGATCGAGGGCGTGGCCGAGGGAAACGCGGTCTATGAGTGCCTGTGGGGCCTCCTGTTCTGCGAGCCCGTGGGTCGTGTCGCCGAGTTCGTTCCCGGCGAGGTCATCCTCACGGATCCTTGGGGCAACCCCGCGCGCGGCCAGTACGCGGTGCTCGACCTGAGCGACCACGACGCCGCGCGCTCGCGGTCGCTGCGTGTGCGTCCCTCGGCCCAGGGCAACGCCAGCGCGCACGTGGCGTCGGGGGTGCAATGGAATCCGTGATCTGGGGCTTGCGAACGCTCGATCCTATCCTGCTTGCGACGCCGGTGCTCTTGAATCTGATCCTGCTGCTCGCGTTCATGCAGTTCGACTTCGTTCTGTTGCTAACGGTGAGGTTCTTTCGAGGAGCGTTTCGGATCCCGGAGTCGTTCCGGCCGCTCGGGCCGGGCGAACGCCCGACGGGCCTGGTGATCATCCCGTCGCTGCTCCGCAACCTCGACGAGCTGAACGCGATCAAGACGACCGTCGAGAGCGCCGCGACGAACGAGTACCCGAGTGATCTCTTCGTGGTCGCGAGCGTCGACGGACGCACCGAGTTCCCGGAGCTGTATGCGAGCGCGAGCGGCGCCGATACCTGCCGACGCTCCTTTGCCTGCCGATCGTGTCCTTGTATCAGATCGGCGTCAACGCCTTCGGCTGCGTCTACGGCGTCACGCGTGACATCTTCCTGTTCGGGAACGCGACGAACTTCGCGCCGGAGTGGACGCTCAAGAAGGGTGGCTGCGTGCGGATCGCGATCCTGTTCCGCGTGCGTCGCTTCCTGGCCCTGTCGCTGCGCTCGCTGCTCTACGGCGACGTGCCCTTCGGCGGCTTCTGGTTCGGTTGGAGGGAGACCCCCTGGACGCCGAGCGGCTTCGAGGGCTGGACGACGCGCCGGCGACCGCCTCCGATCGTGCCGCGGGCTCGACTCGAGGCGCAACTCGCGGCCTGGCAGCCGAGCTTCCGGCTCGCGGCTGCAACGCTCGGAGCGGTGGTGCTGGCGAGCGCCTCGATCAATGCGATCAGCGTGCGTCCCGCTGCGTCGCCGAACGTGCGCTCGTCCGCTGCGCCGGAGCGTGACCTCGAGCCCGCAGCGCGCCCGAGCCCCCTGAAGGGCTTCCACATCGGCTTCCCTTCGTATCTCGAAAGGAGGGTTCATCATGCGGATCAGGACGGCTGCCATACTCGCGTTCTCTCTCGCCGCAGGCCTTCCGGCGGCTGCCTTTGATCTGACCGGCCACTGGGAGGGCAGCTACAGCTGCTCGGAGTTCGACAGAGGGATCAAGTACAAGTTTTCCAACAAGGAGAGCACCCTGACGGTGACCTCCCTCGGCAACGGGACGCTCCGTACCATCGTGGACGGCTTCATCGACTTTCGCGGCATCGAGATCCCCGACGCGACCGAGTCCGAGAAAGGCGAGATCGGCTTGGTGTATTGCGGCAGCGACGACGACCTCGCGACGGGCGCCCAAACCGAGTTCGGCCGCTTCAAGGTGTCGACGTCGGGGAGCCGCGGCTCGATCAGCGGGAGCACCGTCTGGTCGTACAACTACGAGCACATCGCGACGTGCAAGTACCGGTACACCCGCGTAGACACGATCGATCCCAACCTGACCTACGCCTGCCCCTGAACCGTGTGGTTGGGCGCGACGGCTAGTCGCGACGGGTCCGCAGCGCCTTGCGCCGCGGGCGCTTCGCGACGCGGGGCTCGAGCAGCAGCGGGGCGTCGGGCCCGACCAGCTCGCGGTGGAGGGCGCCGACCGTCGTGGCGAGCCGCTCCAGCTCGGCGGTGCCGAAGCTCTCCGCCAGCTCGCGCCACAGCTCCGCGTCGACCTCGGCGACGTCCTGCATCAGGCGGCGGCCGCGCGCCGAGTAGCGCACCAGCTTGGCGCGCGCGTCGCTGGCGTCGCTCACGCGCTCGACGTAGCCGGCGTCCTCCAGCTCCGACACGAGCTGGCCGGCGCGCTGCACCGAGACGCGCAGCCGTTCCGCCAGCTCCGTGAGCCGCAGCCCGCTCGCGGGCAGGTTCGGAATCACTGCGGTATGGGAGGGGTGGAGGTCGTGGCCGCGCTCCATCAGGCCGCGCCGCACGTACCTGCGGACCGCCAGCGCCACGCCGAGCAGCTCGCGCACCAGGTCCTGAGGCGCCTCGTCGGCCATGGCCCGATTGATAAACGCCCTTGACGAATTGTTCAAGTCCCTTGATTATCGATGCACTGAGGAGGGTCCCATGGGCGACCGCGAACGACTCGTCTCCGCCGACTCACACGTGCACTTCACCGACGACTGGGTGAAGGCGCGGCTCCCGGCCCGCCTCGCGGCGCGCTGGGACGAGGCCGTCAAGAAGCAAGGCGAGTACGACGCGAAGGAGCTGCGCGCCGGCCAGCCGAACCTTGCGCTCGAGGACTTCGTGGACATGAACGCCGCGATGGACCCCGGTCACTTCGAGCCGAACGGCAAGCTCGCGGCGATGGACCGCGACGGAGTCGAGGCCGAGGTGATCTTCCCCGAGGTCGGCGGCGCGAAGATCGCGACGCCGCGCTGGCTCGGCGACGACTGGCAGGCCGTGCTCTCCGGCTACAACGACGGCATGGCCGACTTCGCAGCCGTGAATCCCGACCGCCTGCTGTGCGCGTATCAGATACCCCTCTATGACATCGAGTTCGCGGTGCAGGAGGTGCAGCGCATGGCTTTGCTTCGCGCACGCTGCGTCCAAGTGCCGGCGTTCCCGGCCGACCTCGGGCTGCCGGACTTCGGCGACGCCCGCTACGACCCGCTCTGGGCCGCGCTGTCGGAGGCGGGCATCACTGTGATGAACCACCTCGACCTCAAGAACTCGCTGTGGGACGTGTTCCGCCGCGACCCGACGCCGCAGAAGGGCATCTTCACCGCGATGCCCGCGATGGCGCTGGCCGAGACGCTCACCTTCTGGATCCTGTCGGGCACGCTCGAGCGCTTCCCGAAGCTGCGCGTGATCTTCGTCGAGCCGGGCCTCGGCTGGCTGCCCTGGTACTTCGAGGTGGTGCTCGATGCGCGCATGCACCAGCACTACACGTTCCCCGGCGTGAAGCTGCTGCCGAGCGAGTACTTCAAGCGCCAGATGGGAGCAACCTTCATGTACGAGCCCACGGGTCTGGCGGCGGCGTATCAGGCGTTCGGCCCCGACTGCCTTTATTGGTCCACGGATTTTCCGCATCCTGCGACGTGCTGGCCGAACTCGCAGCAGCAGGTAAAGGATCAGTTCGCCAAGGCGGGCATCGTCGGAGCGGACCGCCGCAAGATCCTGTGCGACAACGCGCTCCGGACATTTGCGCTGTGAGCCCGAGCTCGCGAAGCGAGCGGTCCCGGGCCGTGCTGGCGGGCCTGCGCGTCATCGATCTCTCGTCGGGCATTGCGGGCCCGCTGGTGGGGATGCTGCTCGCCGACCACGGCGCGGACGTCGTCAAGATCGAGCCGCCCGGTGGCGACCCTGGCCGGCGCCAGCTCGGCTATCGCGTCTGGCAGCGAGGCAAGAGGAGCGCGGTGCTCGACCTCGACCGCGCGGCGGAGTACGAGGACCTGCTCGTCTTGTTGCGAAACGCCGACGTCTTGGTCGAGAGCTACGAGGCCGACGAGCGTGCGCGGCTCGGCCTCGCGCCCGACGAGTTGGCCGCGCTGAACCCGCGGCTCGTGCACTGCTCGATCACCGGCTACGACGACGCCCCTGGCCATCGGGGCCGGCCCGCTCTCGACGCGCTGGTGGCGGCGCGCACCGGCCTCGTGTTCGAGCAGCGCGGCTGGCCCGAAGGGGCCATCTACCACATGGCGCGGAAGCCCGACCGCTTCGCCGAGATCGAGGTTTCGCAGGACGACGTGCAGGGCGCGCCGCGGCCCGGCCCGCTCTTCCCGGCCTCGCACTGGCCGAGCCTCGGAGCCTTCTATGCCGCCTCCCTCGGCATCAATGCAGCGCTGCGCGCGCGCGAGCTCACGGGGCGCGGGCAGCACGTCACCACCTCGCTGCTGCAGGGCGCGCTCGCCTGCGCCGGCGGCGTGTGGCAGCGCGCGGAGAACACCGAAGCGCAGATGTTCGACAGCTGGATCCTCAGCAGCCGCTCGCCGAAGGGGCACTTCCAGTGCAAGGACGGCCGCTGGATCCAGAACTGGGTGCCGAACCCGCGCTTCCTGCTCTCGGCCTCGGCCGGCGAGTCGCTCGTAGCCACGCCCGAGCTGAAGGCCAAGAACGACCCCGACCGCTTCGGCACCGCGCCCGGCGAGCTGCTCGTGATGCTCCACTACCAGCCGCAGCTCGCGGAGGCAGCCAAGCGCTTCACGGCCGACGAGTGGGTGAAGGCCGCGGCCGACGCCGGCATGACGATCCAGGCCGTGCGCTCGCCCGAGGAGGCGCTCACCGATCCGCTGTTCCTGGCCGACGGCTGCGTTGCCGAGGTCGAGGATCCGGAGCTGGGTCGCATCCGCATGGTGGGTGTGCCGTACCGGCTCGATACCAGCCCCGGGGAGATTCGCTCGGGTGCGCCGCGCGCCGGCGCGCACACCGCCGAGGTGAAGGCCGAGGCGGCGCGGCTTCGGGCGCAGCCTGCTCCTGTTGTAAAGCAAGGCCAGAGGCTCGCCGCGCCGCTCGAAGGCATCACCGTGCTCGACCTCGGCCTCGCGATCGCCGGGCCCTTCGGCACGCAGCTGCTCTCGGACCTCGGCGCCACCGTCATCAAGATCAACGCGCTGCACGACATCTACTGGCACTCGAACCACATCGCCTACAGCGCGAACCGCGGCAAGAAGAGCATCGCGCTCAACCTCAAGGATCCGCGCGCGATGGCGGTGCTCCGCGAGCTGGTCGCACGGGCCGACGTGGTGCAGCACAACATGCGCTACGAGGCCGCCGAGCGGCTCGGCATCGACTATGCCAGCCTGTGCGAGCTGAACCCGCGCCTCGTCTACTGCCATACGCGAGGCTTCGAGACGGGGCCGCGCGAGGGGCTGCCCGGCAACGACCAGACCGGCGGCTGCCTCGCCGGCGTGCAGTACGAAGACGGCGGCATGGCCCGGGGCGGCAAGCCGATGTGGAGCTTCACCTCGCTCGGCGATACCGGGAACGGCTTCCTCTCGGCGATCGCGATCGTGCAGGCGCTGGCGCACCGCGATCGTACGGGCGAGGGCCAGTTCTGCACGACCTCGATCGTGAACGCGCAGCTGCTGGTCAGCTCGACGGCGATTGCGCGTCCCGACGGAAGTGGCTTTCCGCGGCCGCGCCTCGATGGCCTGCAGACGGGCTTCTCGGCGCTACAGCGGCTCTACGAGTGTGCGGACGGCTGGCTGTGCGTAATCGTGCTGGAGGACACGCAAGCGAGCGCACTCCGGCGCGTGCTCGGCGTGCAAGGTGACGGCGAGCTCGAGGCGCGCTTCAGGACGAGGAACGCCGCCGATTGGTTCGCCGCGCTCGACGCAGAGGGCGTGCCGGTAGAGATCTGCGACCCCGAGTTCGCGCTGCGCCTGCACGACGACGCGGAGTCGCAGAAGCGTGGCCTCACCGTCTCGTATCAACACCCGTTCGTGGGCCGGCTCGACCAGGTCGGCCTCGTGTACGGCCTCTCGGAGACGCCCGGCCGCATTCAGGGCCCGCCGCTCGTGGTCGGCCAGCACACGCGCGAGCTGCTGCGCGAAGTCGGCTACACGGACGCGCAGGTGGACCAGGCCGTCCAGGAAAAGTGGGCCTCGGAGTGGCGACCGAGTTGAGCTCTCCGACCCGCCCCGATCCGATCGAGACGCCCGACACGGCCTTCTTCTGGGCGGGCGCCGCGCGCGGCGAGCTGCTCGGCCTCGCCTGCGCCGCCTGCGGCGACCTCCAGCATCCGCCGCGGCCGATGTGCCCGCGCTGTTTCTCGACGCAGCGCGAAGAAGTGAAGCTCAGCGGGCGGGGCCGCGTGCTCACCTGGATCTTCCCGCGCCATCCCGCGCCGATCGGCTTCGCTGAGGCGCCGATCGTGGCGCTGATCGACCTCGAAGAAGGGATCCGGCTCGTCACCAACCTCGTCGATGTCACGCCCGACGCGATCACCGCCGGCATGCCCGTCGAGGTGCAGTTCGCACCGACCGCGGGTGGACGCGCGGTGCCCGTGTTCCGGCCGGCGCGCTGAGATGAAGAAACGTGCTGGCCGCGAGACCGCGATCGCGGGGATCGGCCAGACCGAGTTCTCGAAGCGGTCTGGCCGCAGCGAGCTCCAGCTCGCCGCCGAGGCCGTGAAGGCCGCGTGCGACGACGCCGGCGTCGCGCCCGCCGAGATCGACGGGTTGATCACCTTCGCGCTCGACCCGAGCGACGAGATCGGCCTGATCCGCTGCCTCGGCATCGAGGACCTGGCCTTTGCGACGCGCATCCCCGGCGGCGGCGCGGCCTCGGTGGCGACCATCCACCAGGCCAGTGCAGCGGTGGCGTCGGGCGCGGCCGAGGTGGTGGTGTGCTGGCGCGCGATGAACGAGCGCTCGCAGTACCGCTTCGGCCAGCCGCAGGCGGGCGGGAACTTCGCGCCCGGCAGCGGCACCAGCTCACTGCTCTGGTGCATGCCTTTCGGCGCGCAGACGCCGGGCAGCTGGGCGGCACTGCGCTCGCGCCCCTATCTGGACGCCTTCGGCGTGACGAACCGCGACCTCGGGCGGCTCTCCGTCGTGCAGCGCGACTATGCAGCGAAGAATCCGGCCGCCTGGTTCTTCGAGAAGCCGATCACGCTCGAGGATCACCAGGCCTCGCGCTGGGTCGTCGAGCCCGTGCTGCGGCTGCTCGACTGCTGCCAGGAGAGCGACGGCGGCGTGGCGCTCGTCGTCACCACGCTCGAGCGCGCACGCCGCCTGCGCCAGCCGCCGGCGCAGATCGTCGCGAGCGCACAGTCGATCCCGTTCAACGTCGAGGTGATCTCGAACTACTACCACGGGGATCTCACCGTGATGCCCGAGGCGGTAGGCACCGCGAAGCGGCTCTGGCAGCAGAGCGGCCTCGGTCCGCAGCAGGTTCAGGCCGCGATGCTCTACGACGCCTTCACGCCTCAGGTGCTGATGCAGCTCGAAGCCTTCGGCTTCTGCGGCCGCGGCGAGGCCAAGGACTTCATCGCGGCCGGTGAGATCGAGCTCTCCGGCCGGCTGCCGGTGAACACACACGGCGGCCTGCTCGGTGAGGCCTACATCCACGGCATGAACAGCATCGCCGAGGGCGTGCGCCAGGTGCGCGGCACGTCGGTGAACCAGGCGCGCGAAGTCGAGCACGTGCTGGTCTCTTGCGCGATGGCGGGCGCGATCCTGGGCCGGGTGTGAAGCCGGAGGCGCGCCGCATCGGCGTCGGCGAGGTGCTCCCCGGCGAGCGCGGTCTCGAAGTGGCGGCCGACCTGTTCCTCCCGGATGGCATGCCGAGCGCGGCGCTGTTCTGCTTCCCCGGCGGCGGCCTGCACCGCGGCTACTTCGACCTGGCGGCGGAAGGCCGCAGCTTCGCGCGCGCGCTGACGGCCCGGGGCCTCGCCGTGGTGACGATCGACTCGCTCGGCTGGGGCGAGAGCAGCCGGCCGCGCGACGGCTTCGCACTCGTGCCCGAAGTGATCGCGGCGGCGAACGCACGCGCGGTGGAGGTGCTCGCGGGCGAGCTCGAGCAGCGCTGTCCGGGCCTCCCCCGCATCGGCGTCGGCCACTCACTCGGCGGCCTGCTCGCGATCGTGCAGCAGGCCGAGCACGAGAGCTTCGACGCGCTCGTACTGCTCGGCGTCGCGACGGGCGGCTTACGAAGCATGCTCTCCGACGAGGAGCTGGGCTACGCGGACCGGCCGGAGCAGGCGCGCGCCGAGCTGGTGCGCCTCGCGCGGAAGCGCAGCGGCGAGGCGTGGTTCGAGCTGCCCGCGGTGGCCCGCGCCGGGGCGATCTTCGGCTTCGATGCCGACCCCGCCGCGCTCGCGGCGATGCGCCGCGTCGCCTGCGACGTCGTGAGCGTGCCGGCGCTGTTCTCGATGCTCCCGGGCAGCTCCGCGCCCTGGGCCGCCCGCGTGCGCGTGCCGGTCTTCCTGGGCATCGGCGAGCGCGACATCACAGGGCCTCCGCACGAAGTCGTCGCGAGCTTCCCCACGAGCCGCGACGTCACGCTGCACGTGCTGCCGGGCACCGGGCACGGCCACTTCGCCTTCCCGACCTGCGAGCGGCTGTTCGAGCGCATCGCCGCCTGGAGCGGGGACGTTCGTCAAAAAGTCAAATAGTTCGCTAACAACTTGACTTCTTGCCGAACGTCCCCGCCATGTTCGAGTTCGATCCCTTCGACTCGCGCTTCTTTGCGGATCCGTACCCGGCGTATCGCACGCTACGCCGCGAGCATCCGCTGTACGAACGTAAGGTTGCGCAGCCGCGCGTGTGGACGCGCTACTGGCTGCTGTCGCGCGCGGCGGACGTGGGCGCGGCGCTCTCCGACTGGCGTGGCTTCTCGTCGGCCCGTGGCACGCTGGTCGACACCGACATCTCGTTGATCCCGCCGAACATCTTCAACATGGATCCCCCGCGCCACGACGAGCTGCGTGCGGTGCTGGCGCGCGTGCTCACGCCCGCGCGCGTGGCCGGCCTCGAGCCGCGCGTGCGCGAGTGCGCGCGCGAGCTGATCGCGGGCTTTTGCGACAAGGGTGCCTGCGACGCCGCCACCGACTATGCCCAGCTGATCCCGACGCTCACGATGTGCGAGCTGCTCGACCTGCCGAAGGGCGAGCACGCGCGCTTCCTGCGCTGGAACTTCGACACGCTCGGCAGCGCGGACTTCACTAGCCCGGTGGCGCTGCGGGCCTACGCCGAGATGCACGACTACTGGCAGGGCCTCGTCGCGGAGCGCCGCCGCGAGCGCGGCAGCGACCTGATCTCGCAGATCCTCCACCACCCGGTGGACGGTGCCGCGCTCTCGGACGCCGAGATCGCGGGCTTCTGCTCGCTGCTGCTCGACGCCTCGCAGAACACGACGATGAACATGGTCAGCCACTCGATCCTCGCGCTCGGGCGCCACTCGGGCGCGCGCCGCCAGCTGGCCGAGGAGCCTTTGCTCTGGCCGCGCGCGCTCGAGGAGCTGCTGCGCTTCGTGTCGCCCGTGCAGGGCCTCGCGCGCACCACGGCGCGCGAAATCACACTGCACGGCACGACACTGCCGGCCGGCGAGCAGGTGCTCTTGCTCTACGGCTCGGCAAACCACGACGAGACCGCCTTCCCGAACCCCGACGCCCTCGACCTCGACCGCGACGCGCGCTCGCACTTCGCGTTCGGGCATGGCATCCACCACTGCCTCGGCAACGCCGTCGCGCGCCTCGAGCTCCGCGTCGCGCTCCAGGGGCTGCTGGAGGCGATCCCGGACTGGGAGGTGGACGAGGGCGGTGTGGTGCTGAACCAGCTCGTCCCCACGCGCGGCGTCGCGCACGCCCCGATCCGGTTCTAGCCAGCTCAGCGCGAGAAGGAGACCGGCAGCTGCTCCGGCCCCCGGATCAGGGAGCCCGTGCGCCACGCGGTGGGGCCGTCGGCGCGAAGGCCAAGCAGGCGTTGCGCGAGGATCGGCAGCGCCTCTTGAAGCTCGGCGCGCGCGAGCGCGGCGCCGAGGCAGTAGTGCACGCCGCCGCCAAAAGTAAGGTGTGGCTCGACAGGGCGCCGCTTGATGTCGAAGCGATCCGGGTCGGCGTAGACGGCCGGGTCGCGGTTCGCGGCCGGGCCCGAGGGTAGGGCGATCAGGCCGGCCTTCACGTCGAGCTCGCGGTAGCGGAAGTCCTCGCTCGCGATGCGCGGGGAGCCCGAGCCGGCGGGCTCGTAGCGCAGGATCTCCTCGGTGGCGCTCGCCGCGAGGCCCGGATCCTTCGCCAGCTGCTCCCACTGCTCGGGATGCGCGAGGAAGGTCGCGAGCGCGCAGGCCAGCTGACACTGCGTGGTGTCCTGCCCGCCGAAAATGAGGACCGTGATCATCGCGCGCAACTCATCCGCGCTGAGCCGGTCGCCCTGCTCCTCGGCGGCGATCAGGCCGCTGATCAGGTCGGGGCCTGGGGAGCGCCGTCGCTCGGCGAGCAGCTCGTCCACGTAGCCGGACAGGCTCACGAGCGCGGCCTCGATGCGCGGCCGCTCCTCCGCAATGCGCGAGCCGAAGGCGAGCGACAGGTCCGTGGACCAGGCGTGGAAGCGCGCGAAGTCATCGGGCGGTACGCCGAGCAGGGCGCCGATCACGCGCACCGGATAGGGAGCGGCGAAGGCCGACACGAACTCGCAGCGCCCCGCGCCCGCGAAACGATCGACGAACTCGTTTGCAGTCGCCTGCATCACCGGCCGCAGCCGGTCCACGCTGCGCGGCGTGAAGGCCTGCGAGACGAGCCTGCGTAGCCGCGCGTGTTCCTCGCCCTCCTGGTTGGAGAGGATCTGGTGAAACCACTCCCACAGCGGCCCGCTGTGGATGCCCGCCATCCCGAGCGCCGCGGCGCCGAGCTCGCGCCAGCGCCGGTCGTGCAGCAGCGCTCGCACGTCCTCGTGGCGGAGCACGATGATCCCGACGGGCGTACCTGCGTACCAGTGCCTCGCGCGCGCCGCGCAGTGGGCCGCGTGGATGTCGGCGTCGTAGGTGGGGCTGAGCGTGTCGATGAAGGGGACGGCCACGCGCCGAAGCTAACACGGGCGCGGCGCTCTACCTTGCCCGCTCGCAGCAGGAGGAGCGCCGATGCAGAGCCTCTCGGGCAAGGTCGCGATCGTGACGGGCGCGGCACGCGGCACGGGTGCCGCGATCGCCAGGTTGTTCGTAAACGAGGGAGCGCGTGTCGTGCTCGGCGACGTGCAACACGAGGCGGGAGCAGCGGTGGCGAAGGAGCTGGGCGCAGCGGCCGCTTTCATGCCACACGACGTGACGCGCCGTGAGGACTGGGAGCGCGTCGTCGCGGGCACGCTCGCCGCGCACCGTCGCGTCGACGTGCTGGTGAACAACGCCGCGGTGCTGCACATGGGAACGATCGAGCGCACGCCCGAGGACGTGCTGCGGCGTGTGCTCGAGGTGAACACGGTCGGCCCCTACCTGGGCATCCGCGCGGTGATCGCGCCGATGAAGCAGCAAGGCGGCGGCTCGATCGTGAACGTGGGCTCGATCGACTCGCTGCTCGGTATGAACGGCATCTCGGCCTACGCCAGCTCGAAGTGGGGCCTGCGCGGGCTCAGCAAGTGCGCCGCGCTCGAGCTCGGCCGCGACGGCATCCGCGTGAACTCGGTGTGCCCGGCCGGCGGCAGCCGGGAGATGTTCGGGCCGTGGATGAAGCAGCTCGCCGGCTTCCTCGACGAGACGCGCGCCTATTCGAACAACCGCGCCATTCCAGGCGAGGCGCCGCTCGAGCTGATCGCCGAGGCGGTCGCCTTCTTCGCCTCCGACGCGAGTCGCCACTGCACGGGCGTGGACCTCCCGGTGGACGGCGGCGCGCACGCTGGACGGTTCATCCCCGGATTCAATACTCTCTGACGCCGTGACTCCTTCGACCCATCGGCCGGCCGTCGCCCGCGGCGTGAGCCGGCTTGCCTTCGACGCCGTCGAGCAGCTCACCCACATTGTCGAGGCGATGCACGCGAACATCGCGGTGGCGCCGCTGCCGCTCGGCCGCGGCACGGACGGCCGCACTCGCGGCATCACCGGCTTCGTCTACGACAGCATCCGCTTCGTGAACGCCGGAGCGCGGGGGGCGGTCGACCGCGGGCTCGGCCTGCTGCAGTCAGGCGCGCCGTCGAACCCGGGTGCGGCGCTGTCGGTG
>Ga0247727_10011638_pt1 | contig 15294 bp, 13 predicted proteins | sample WisWelCaveWW1625_FD_202498 | JGI IMG/M metagenome (GOLD analysis project Ga0247727, IMG submission 202498) | Biofilm microbial communities from Wishing Well Cave, Virginia, United States - WW16-25 | ecosystem: Environmental > Aquatic > Deep subsurface > Groundwater > Cave microbial mat | place... | reverse complement strand
AAAGAGGAAAGCCTCTCGGCTCTGCGCCGACTGCTGGAAGCGTTGCCCCACAAATACAAAGAAGTGCTTTATCAACGGTATTTTCTGGATCGTTCCATCGACGAAATCAGCGCCGCGCTCGATCTGCTGCCGCGGCGGGTTAGCGAGAGAATCAACTATGCCAAGAAGCTGTTGCGGCAGGTTTATCCGGTATAATATTCCTTTGAAGATATCGTAGCGCAGGCATCTTGCCTGCATAGTTTGCAGACTGGAAGTCTGCGCTACGAAAGCGCTACAAAAAAGCGCAAAATTTTCAATATTCGCCGGTTGCACTCGAATAGATAAATGGAGCGAAGGAAAATGAACTTGGAAATCGACGTCATCCACGAAATCAAGCAGGCTGATTTCACTGGCAAGGAAGGCGTATGTGTGTTGTCACATCGAGACGAAATCATCGACCGCTATATCACGCGCGAACTTTCGGAAGAAGCGCGAGAGGCATTTGACGAGCATTGTTTCAATTGCGAAATCTGCTTTCAAGCGCTGAAGCATCGCGAAGAATTTGCGCAATTGATCAAGACCGAAGGCCGGACCATTTTCGCCGAGGTCATGGCCGGGCGAAAAGCCGCGTTCAGCCTGCAGGCGGTCTTTGAGAAAATATTGCAGCTTCGATCGCGCGAATGGGCCTTTGCCGCCGTCGCCGCGCTGGTGATTGTGGCCGGCGGTTTTCTGATGTTCAAGAATATACGGCAGCCTGATTTGCTGGCCGGCATTCAGTATGATGAGCAAGTGCCGCACACGTTCGCGCCGCGGTTTGGCGTTGCGTTCAGGACGCCTTCCGGAGCGCGGGAAGATGATTTGAAATTGGAGCAGTTCTATAATCGCTTTCTGGCGGCGATGACGGCGTACAAGAATTTGAATTACGCGAGCGCGATTGAGTCTCTGACTTTGTTGCAATCATATCCGCAACAATTCCTCGCGAACGTCGTAAGCGATACCGTATTATCGATGGCGCGGGACTACTACTTTTATTTCGGCGCGTCGCATTTGGCGCTGGCGCGGAGTAATCGTGTTCAACTCGACACTGCAGCAAGACAACGGCATCTTGAAACAGCGATTACATTGTTGTCGCAATCTCTAACGCTTGCCCAGGAGCATCGCCTGCCGGAGGTTGACCGTGAGCACTATTTTCTCGGTTTGGCGTATGGTTTTGCAGGCAATGTTGAGCAGGCGATTTTCCAGCTTAATCGTTTGCAACCAGAAAGTTCATACTACGAGACAAGCCAAAAGCTTCTCAAGCGTTGGGTCCGGTGACTTAACGCGATAATTGTGCAACCAACAACTCGTGTTACTTTTGCCAGGTCAGCACGAGAAACAAAATAATCAAACAAATATTTGGAGGTATTTTATGAAGACGCAACAAGACATAATCGACGACATGAAGTTGAAGGCCGATAAGATGGAAGCCCTCGTCGACGAATTTGATCTGTACCCCACGGACTATTTCGATTCCGTTGATGTTTTGAAGGTCGCGATCGACGAGCGCGGTGGTGGATACCCCAAATTCTTCGGTGACCCCGACCCTACCGATCTGCAAAAAAGATGGTTGGCAATTACGACGCAATTGGCCAAGTATATTACGAATCCTCACATTGGCCGAGACGATATGAAGGCGGTCTTTTATGGATTTGGGAAGTTGGGCGTGCTATATGCTGAAAAATTCAAGAAGCCATGATGATCCATTGCGATATGATGAGGTGTCATTGCGAGGCGTTTTTTGTCCCGCTCTTCGAGACTCCGTAAAGCGGAACCGAGGCAATCTGCCTGTTTAAAAGATTGCGTCGCTGAACAGCGCTCGCAATGACAGTTACCATTAGTCACATCAAGTGGGGAAGTCACGTACAAATTTGTTGTCATGATGATCGGTGTGATTCTGATCGCTTTACTGAATCTGTCAACGTCCGCAACGCCGGCTGCTGAGAAAGATGACAACGCCTTACAATCCTACCACGCTTTTCTCAGAGCGCAAGCGCACGAGACGCCAGAGCATTTTATTGTCGCTCTAAAAAATTACATTCGGGATCATCCCGCTTTTGAACGCGCCTACCTTCAGCTCTATGAGCATCTGCTCTATCATTCCGGCATTGACGCCGCCCAATCCTTTTTTGCAAGCCTGTTGATCGATCCGCGGTATAATCGAAATGCCGGCTGGATGTTGGCCAAGTTTTATGGCGTTCGCGAAAACCCGGACGTTGCTTTCGGTTATTATCTCGAGGCGCTGCAAAACGGGCCGTTGAGCTTTTTTCTGGTCGATGATTTCCTCGAGTTTGATCATCGTCATCGCGACCGCTTTCACGCCCTCGACAAATTGGAGAGCCGCGGCCTCACCACCGCGCAGTTGCATCTTGCCCGCGCCATCTATTGCCGCCGCAAGCTGGATTTTAAAAAAGCGTTGAACGCGCTGGGCCAAATTCCACCTGAAGATGAGAATTATCAGTTCGCGCTCAATCTGGCGGGGATCTGTTCTTACAATTTGCAGGATTACCAGGCGGCTCTAACATACTGGCGAGAAGGGCTGAATCTCGTTAGAAAAAACGGTGATTTTCAGTATGAGATTCATTATCTCACGAATTTGGCCCTCGCCGAAACGCGTGGCGACAACTTTGGCGAAGCCCAGGCGTATCACGAGCAAGCGCTTTTGCGCGCCGAGTCTTGGCGCGATTTCGGTCGAACCGCTTTCACCAACGCCAATCTCGGCGATTTGCTCAATCGGCAAAAGAAATTTCAAGAAGCTTTTGCGCGCTACAAGCGGGCTTTTGAAATTTCAACGCGAATTGGCAATAAAAATTATGTCGCGGTTCAGGTCAACGGCATGGCGTTGGCTTCGGAACAACTTGGCGATTTTAATTTGGCGTTGGAGTCGATTCTCCAGGCGGAGAAGTATGCTCAGCTTGCAGCCAACAAATCCACTGTGATCGAGGTTCTGCTGTTCAAGGGCAGTCTTTACTATCAAATGAATCTTAAACGGCTGGCCAAATTCGAATATGAAAAGGCGGCCGCGCTGGCTGCTGCAACCCCCTTTGAGCAAATCAGTCAAACGGCGCAGGGCAGGCTTGTCGACTTTTGGTTTGATCAAGGTGAGTATGGGAAGGCCAGGGAACTCTACCGCCGGCTATTGGCAGGCAACGGTGATGAGTATGAAAAGATTAATTGGCAGGGGATGATTGCCAAAAGTTATTTCCGAGAAAAAGATTATGATCTCGCCGAGCCGGCATACCAAGTTGCTTATGAGAGAGCCAGTCGTCGCATAAAAGATCCCGATGCCGAGTCTGCCGCCGCGGATTTGCGCAAGGGAATGGGCGATATTCGCTATGAATTGGGTCGCTTCGGAAAGGCGCTGGAAATTTATCAAGAGGATCTCATTCATCGCGTCGCGCAGCGAAAACCGGATCTGAAGTTTGACCAGGCTTTTGCAATCGGGCAGGTTTATGACCGGCTGGGTGAGCGGGAGAAAGCGATCGCTTATTACTCGAGCGCCGCCGAAGTGAGTGAATCCAAACGCGGTGATCTCAAGGTCGAAGATTTTCGCATCGGCTACTTCAGCCGGCGCAGCCAAGTTTACGATGCTTTGGCGCGCTGTTATCTCGAAGAATATGAAATCAGCAAGAAGCATGATGATTTGGAAAAGCTGTTTCGCGCGACCGAGCTGAGTCGTGCGCGCGCCACCAAAGACGCCTTGTTGCGCCAGCCGATCACCGCGACTGGAGAGCCGGAATTTGCCGAATATCAAAAGGCCGGTGCGAAACTGGCCAAAATTCAAAAACACCTGCGCGCCAAACCGGAGCTTGAGGACTCACGCCATATCCAACTTGAGATCGCCCGTTTCAATGTGATCGCTAAACGGCTGAGTGTTCAAAAATCTCAGCGGGGAAGTCATGATTCCAGTGTTGTCGCTTTTTCCGATATTCTGGAGGAGCTGAAACGCCGAAATTTGAGTCTGCTGCTTTACCGTATTTCCAATGACGGTTCTTTTGTCATTGCCACCAACGACGATCAAGTTGGAGTCGTCCGTCTGAATATAAAGCTCGACTCTCTGAAGCTTGCCATTGAAAATTTGTTAAGCCCATTCCATGAAACGGATGAACAGTCGACACAAAAAATAGCATTTCGCGCCGGGCTGGCTCATCAATTGTATCAAGCCTTGCTGGCGCCGGTGGAGAAAAAGATCAAACTCAAACCACGCCTGCTGATCGTGCTCGATCTGGCGCTGTTGGGGCTGCCGTTTGAAATGCTTCTTGATCAGCCTCCGAATGCTGCTGAATACACACCAACGGACGCGCCGGATTATGCCGGGCATTTCCTGCTCCATCGCTACGCGATCTCTTACAGCCCGAGTACGTGGCTTTTGATGCAACCGGTTGAGGCCATGCCGTCGAATCCCCGGCTGCTGGTTCTTGCCAACCCCTTTCGTTCTGATGCCGCGCCGAACCAACTCTACACGATGCGGACCGGATGGCGATTCAACTTCCTATGGTTTGCCGAAGAAGAAGGAGAGCGGATCAAAAAAAATTATGCCAATACCAAAATCTACAAACAGCGTGAAGCCAACGAAGCGCGTTTGCGACAGGAGTCCGCGGCTTGCCAGATTCTGCACTTCGCGACGCATGCCTTTGTGGACACGGTGTTCGATGCTTTCTCCGGCCTGGTGCTCGCGGCGGGCGAAGACTCGACGGATGACGGCATGCTCATGGGCTACGAAATTGCAGATCTCAATCTGCCGTGCGACCTCATAACTTTGAGCGCTTGCGAAACGGGGCGTGGAAAGCTGGTCGCCGGTGAAGGTGTTCTCGGCCTGCCCAGGCTTTTTTTAGCGCCGGCGCAAAATCTGTGTTGATGACATTGTGGAAAGTCGATGACAAATTCGCTTCGGAGCTCATGCCTAAATTTTATGACGGCCTGCTCAATCAAAAGCGATCAAAAACCGACGCGCTTGCCGACGCCAAATGCGTGATGCTTGGCGAGAAATCCGCCGAGCCTGGAATTTACTATCAACATCCTTTTTATTGGGCTTCTTTTGTTTTGTACGGCGAGCCCGGCGCCAGTAGTCGCGGCCTTTTGTCGCGCCCCGTTGGCTTTGTCATTGTCATTATCGTAGTTCTGCTTTTGATATTAACCGCCGCCTCACGGTGGCGCAACAAAGAAAAGGCGACAGAGTAATTTGACGTTGGCGATTGAGCTTGGCGATGCCGGCCCGGAAGGTTATCTCGATATGCTGTTTTATCGCCGCGCCATGCAGGATGACATCAAACCGAGCCTCGCGTAGTTGCATTTGCAATGAGACGGCAAAATATATCATGAATTGTCCAAAGTAACTTGACCATGTTACAGCGTTTTCTGCTTGACTGGCTGGCTGGTTGGTTGTGTTATCAAAAAAACTATAGACTTTGTGCAAAATCTTAATAAATTTCTAATACAGCTTCAGCAAAATAGTTTGTTGCAATCGTGTTTAATGCCCTACGGAAGGAATCATCAACATGACGCTCGCCCTGCTTATCGCCATTCTATTCTTTACACTCAATCCCTCTTCCAACAACGAAAAATATTGGCCGCAATGGCGCGGGCCGGAGGCAACCGGTGTGGCGCCGCTGGCGAATCCGCCGCTGCAATGGAGTGAGGGAAAAAATATCCGCTGGAAAATCGAAATTTCCGGTAAGGGAAATTCTTCGCCGATCGTGTGGGGCGATCGCATTTACCTCACCACGGCCATTGCCACCGACAAGGCCGTTGCCCCGGCGACACCGGAGTCCGGCGATCCACGCCGGCGCGGCATCGCGCCGACCAACGTGCAAAAATTTGTGCTGCTCGCGCTCTCGCGTCGCGATGGAAAAATAATCTGGCAACAAACGGCCATCGAAGCGCTGCCGCATGAAGGCACGCATTCCGACGGCACCTGGGTTTCGAATTCGCCGATTACCGATGGCGAGCATATTTTTGCGGACTTCGGCTCGCGCGGAATTTATTGCTACAATATGAGCGGCAAATTGCAGTGGAAAAAAGATCTCGGCGATATGACCACGCGCAACGGTTTCGGTGAAGGCAGCTCGCCGGCGCTGCACGGCAACACGCTGGTGGTGAATTGGGATAATGAAAACGGCTCCTTCATTGTTGCGCTTGACAAACGCAACGGCAAGGAGTTGTGGCGCGTGAATCGCGAGGAGCCAACCACGTGGGCGACGCCGTTGGTTGTTCTGCACGAAGGCAAGCCGCAAGTTATCGTCAACGCCACCAATCGCGTGCGCAGTTATGATTTGGCGACCGGCAAGTTGATATGGGAGAATGCCGGCACGACGGCCAACGCGATTCCCTCGCCGGTAGCCGCCGAAGGAATGGTTTATGTTACCGCGGGTTTTCGCGGCAGCGCGTTGTATGCGATTCGGCTGGCGGAAGCGAAAGGCGATCTCAGCAACTCCGCGGCGGTGGTGTGGAAACATGATCAAGACACGCCGTATGTGCCCTCGCCGCTGCTTTATGACGGCAAACTGTATTTTTTGAAAGTGAACACCGGCATTCTTTCGTGTTTCAATGCCAAAACCGGCGAGCCGCATTATAGCCGGCAACGTCTTGAAAGCATCGCGAATATTTACGCTTCGCCGGTCGGCGCGGCGGAGCGCGTGTATCTCGTCGGCAGAGACGGCACGACCATGGTGATTAAAAACAGCGCGAGTTTTGAATTGCTGGCAACGAATAAACTCGACGACGGCATCGACGCTTCGCCGGCGCTCGTTGATAATGAGATGTATTTGCGGGGAAAGAAATTTTTGTATTGCATTGCGGAATAACCGCGAGATTTTTATAAACAAAAACCCCTGCTGCACATGCACAGCAGGGGTTTAAATTCCTTCCTCGACGTTTTCGATTTTACGCCATCCTGCCCTTCATTGAAGGTTTGTACATCGCGCCGGCGATGGCGCCTTGAATCGCACCGAGAATCAGCGCGCCGACGACCCATAGCCACGAGAGCGCATACGGGAAGCCGTTGATGAACATGTGATTGTACATGGCTTGTGGCATGGAGAGAAACAATTGCGCCAGCACGCCGAACTGCACGCCGCCCTTGACGCCGCCGCCAAAGCTGCCCATGACCCGCGTCCACAGATAGACCAGCAAACTCGATTGGATCAATTCGCCGACCAGGAGCCAGACATTGAATTCCTGGCTCTGCACGAAGGTCGTTGCGTTGGCCTGATAATAGTTTGGCCCCAAAAACATGCCGTGGAAGAGAAAGTCCCAAACAAAGGTGGCGACGAAGACCGCGCCCGTCGCGATACTGCATTTTTTAATATCCATTTTTCCTCCTTTTCCCGATCAGGCGGGATGGTTTGTTAAAACAACAGGGTGAATTGTACTGCTTTTTTTCAACCATTCTCCGGATCAGTGCGAGCATAAACCGTTTACGCGATTAGCGATTTTCCACCATATAAAGCAAAATTTTGCCGTTAATGTCAAGAGAAATTTAAAAGTCGATAGAAAATCATGTTGAGAAAAACTATTTCACCGAGGCGAGCCGCGATTCATTCGCGCCCCGTGTTGACGCTGTTCCTGTTGCTCTCCTGCGCCAAACAACCCACTCAATCCGGCGCCGAGCAATTAACCAACTCCGAACATTTCAATTTTTATTTCACCGCGAATGATCAAAAGAATCAAACGCAGATCGTGCAGCATTTGGAAGCCAATTACGCGCGCGTCAAAACCGATCTCCGCGTGACGAGCTTGCCGAAAATCAATGTGCATTTCTATGCAACGTTCAATACCTTTCGCGCGGCGATTGGAATGCCGAATGCGCCGTCGTGGGTGGTCGGCATCGCGACGAGCGCCACCGAGTTGCACCTCATGTCGCCGAACAGTCCGGAGCTGAATCGGGCTTTCGATGAAATGCTAGCCATTGCCGTGCATGAATTCACGCATTGTGTGACGCTGAATATCGAGCCGAGAATTGCCAACACTCCGCGCTGGTTGTGGGAAGGCGTCGCGTTGTATGAAGCCGGCCAATTTGTGAACCCGCGCCGACTTTCCTACATGGTGGAAGGACATCCGCCGACTTTGGCCGAATTAAACGCCAATTGGCAAACGAACTCGCAAGTGTATGACCTCGGCTATTTGCTGGTCGAATACATCGTGGAAAAATGGGGCCGTCAACACGTGATCGATCTGATCAAAACCTTCGGGGATATCGCTTCGGTGCTGGGCATTAGCGTGAGTGCGTTTGAGGCGGGCTGTTATGAATTTGTTAAAACCAAATATCTTTAATTTTTTGTCCCGCCTTGATTTTGGTAAACGGATTGATCCGATCAAGCGGATTTCAAAATAACTTTTCTGTTGCAGTTAACTGCTCAATCTGCTTATCAAGAAGTTATATCATCACTCACTATCATTTTGAATCGTCTGTGCGTTCAGTAAAAATTCCTTGTCATCAGGTAATGTTTGGTAAAGTTTGATGTGACTGTACCGCGAATTGTGTCTTAGAGTTTCGCTTATTCTTCGCCGAATATCAGGCTGAATTTTACATCCCAAGTAGATTCCTGTAAAACTCTCAGGGGGTAATGAAAATAAATAAATTTCTTCTTTTGAATCCAGTAACTTTTCACCGGCATTTAGAGGAAGTAACATTCTACTTTCTTGTTCATATTTCCAAGCCACACTTTTGCTATAGAAAAAATTAAACATGAAATGATTTGTAAGCTTTGCGTTATCGACCTCTCCATTGTCCGTTTTAAATAGAGCAGTATTTGGTCGATGAAAAGTATATTCAACTTGACGAAGGTGTCTCATCATGTCATGATCGTTGAGTCGCTGATCAAAAAAACTATGAGTATCATCAAATTCAATAACAAATCCTTTATAATTATCTGTATAATGCGCCCACATGATAATGTTTTTTCCTTCACTGTCTTTTCTGACTGGCATTGTCCTGGAAAGGCTTAAAACGCCAATTTTAGCAAAAAGCTGTTGTAAGTCTCTAATAACATCGAGGCAAACTGAATTGAGTATTTCGATGATATTGGCGCGTAGAGACAGTATGAAATCTGTTTGAATTTGATGATTTTTATCCAGGATTTCCATAAAGTTATCCGTATAGAATCGTTTGGCCAAAGAGTGATCAATATTTTTGTTCCTTACAAATTTTAAAAGTTCCTTATCGACTAAATCTTGAATTTCTTGGTCTGAGTGTTGTTGATGTACCAAAGAAAAATAATGCGTTAATTCGATTTTTAGTCCTCTCTCAAGTTCCTCTGAACTAATTTCATTTAGATTTGAGCCAATGGCGCTTTCAATTTGGTTTTTAAATTGATAAGAATCGTTTATAAGCGATTCAATTTGATTATTCAATAATTTGTCTTCCACCAACGAGTGAACAAAGGGTTTCATCTCGAAAGGATCATTAAAATGAGTTGGTTGAGTGAATCGAATCTTTTCCTTTTCAAGAATATCGACACGCTCTGGTCGGACATATTTGTAAATACTCATGGGTTATCGCTTCACAAGCTATAATTAAACTTCGTTCGCTAAAAAATTGTCTATATGAGAATCAAATTTAGCACAATAATCCAATAATTCAAAAGTTTTTTCATTTCACTCCTCAATAACCCAAATAGGCCAAACCCCAATATTGAACGATACCTGCAATCCGCTTGTCTATCATTTCGTTGTGAACCAAGCCATCAAGTAGAAAACTCGCGACCTATTTTTCAAAGACATCCGGAGCAAGGAGGGCAAGCGTAGATGAAAGCTATTTTCAAAAACACGGTAGGGCTGTTCAGCGCATGGCTCATGGGCTGGGGCTGCACCCAACCGCAGCAGACCGCGTCACCTGGAGAAGCGATGTTTCACGGCGATGCCCAACACAGCGGCGTTTACGCGACGAAAGGTGTCCATCATTTCAAAGAAATAAAATGGGCGCACAAAACCAACGGGCCAGTGCGTTCTTCTCCCGCAGTGATGAGCGACGCGGTGTATTTTGGCAGCGGCGATGGCTATTTGTACGCGGTCGATCTTCAAAGCGGCCAGGAGAAATGGCGCTGCAAAACCGCAGGCGCGGTGCATTCGTCGCCGGCGGTGGCGAATGGCGTGGTTTATTTTACCAGCCGCGATAATTGTCTGTACGCCGTCGAGGCACAGAGCGGCAAGCCAGTGTTGAAATTTCAAACCGGCGAACCTTTGCCGTATCCGTGGGGCTTCGATTACTACATTTCCTCGCCGCTGGTGGTGGAGGGCGTCGTTTATTTCGGCAGCGAAGACGGCCATCTTTATGCGCTCGATGTTCGCAGCGGCAAGCCGAAATGGAAATTCGATGCGAAGAGCCGCGTGCGCAGTTCGCCGGCGATGGCTGGCAACATGATTTATTTCGGCGATATGAGCGGCTATTTCTATGCAATTGATCGCGACACTGGAACGCAGAAATGGCGTTTCGCCAGCGAGGGCGTGAAATTCAATCCTGCCGAGTTTGGGTATGATCGCTGCGCCATTATTTCCTCTGCTGCGATCAGCGGCGATTTCGTTGCGTTCGGCGGGCGCGATGGTTTTCTGTATGCGCTTGATCGCCAAACCGGCGAAGAGAAATGGCGGCGCGATTACGAAGTTTCCTGGGTGATTTCGACGCCGGCGATTTTTAATGACCTGCTGTTTACCGGCACCTCGGATGGCCGTTTCGCGCACGCGCTGGATTTGAGCACCGGAAAAGAGAAATGGCGATTCAGTGCAACCGAAACGGTTTGGTCGTCGCCGGCGCTGGCCGATTCAATTGTTTATTTCGGCGATGGCGGCGGCAGCTTCTTCGCGGTCGATAGCCGCACCGGCACGGAGAAGTGGCGCTTCCAAACCAAAGATCGTATTTTTTCCTCGCCGGTGGTGGCGAATGGCGTGGTTTATATCGGCAGCGATGATGGTTATCTCTATGCGTTGACCGGCTCCGAAACTGAAACGGCTCATGCTCAACCATCGCGGCGTGCAGTCTTTTGGGAGGCGAGCACCGGTTTCAATTGGTTCAAGTTCGGCGTCGACGAGCAGATTCGCGATTATTTTGTCCGCGAAGGCTATGAGAAATTGGATGCGAAAACGCTGGCGCAATTTATGAAAGATGGTATCGCCAACAAAAACCGAAGCGTCGTAGTGTTTGCGGCGCATCGCGTCCCCGCGACGGTGGTGGATGATTCTTCTGAAGCGGCGTTGTTGCGGCGATACCTGAATGCCGGCGGCATAGAATTTGTAAAACAAAAATTTTTATAAGCAGATTTTTTCAGTGAGAGGTGATATGGACTTATTTCATTACAGAAAACATTCCCGCTTTCTTATCGTTTCCATTTTTATCATGCTCCGGGCTGCGGCCCAAGCGCAAACGGCTGATACGGTAAAAGTCGAGCCGAATCATTCCACCATCGGATTTGTTGTGCCGATCGCCGGCGGCATCACGAAAGTCACGGGAAAATTTACGGATTTCAAAGTCACCTTGTCCTGGAGCGAGCCGATTACCAAAGATTCCGACTTGACTCAATGCTCGATCAAGGCTGCTATCAAAACCGCGAGCCTCAACACCGGCAATGCCGATCGTGACAAAGATCTGCAAGACGCGCAATTCTTTGATGCGCAGAATCATCCGGAGATCACGTTTCAAAGCAAGCTTATCAAGAAAAAGAACAATGAATATTTTTTGCTGGGCGATCTGACCATGCGGGGCAAAACCCAAACCCTCGAACTGCCGGTGGTCGTGACGGGCATGAGTCCGACTGACGATGGGCGGCCGGTGTGGGGTTTCTCTTCGCGATTGAAGCTGAACAGAAAAGCGTTTGATATTGGAACCGATTGGGTGCATTCGGCGATTCCTAATTTCATCGGCGATGAGGTAACGGTCGAGATCGATCTGTGGACGCGACCGCCGAAGAAGAGGCAGTGAAAGTGGCGATGAAGTGCAGTAATAGACTTTTTCACCAACCAACCCTAAGGAGAAACACGAGATGAAAAACACAATTTTTTTCAATGCGATGATCTTGACATTGTTTGCTTTTTCCGGGCCGCTCGCGGCCAACGACGAAAAGCAAGCGGTGATGAACGTGGTCGAAGCGGCGTATGTCAAAGGCGTGCATGCCGATCCGAGCGGCGAGGCCATGCGCCAAGGCTTTCATCCGGATTTTATCATGTTCGTGCAGGACGGCGACAAAGTCACGAAGGTCACGCGAGACGAGTGGATCACTCGCATTGAAGCCGCCAAAGCCAAAAACAGCGGCGGCCCCAAGCCGGTCGTGAAGCACGAATTTCCGGTGGTGGAGATCACCGGCAAGGCCGCGATCGTGAAGGTGGAATTGTACAAGGACGGCAAACACGTTTTCACTGATTTCATTTCGCTTTATAAATTTGCCGACGGTTGGAAGCTCGTCGGCAAGATTTTTTACCGCCACCCGAATTCATAAGCCGGACAAACTGAAACCAAATGATAAAAACTCGCAATACACTTGTGTTGGTGTTGATGATGAGCGCTGCATCCGTCCTCGCGCAGAACGATCAAATCTCTCCAACGTTGTCTTCTCTCTTCGAGGCCGAGCGGGCTTTTGCCAAACGTTGCGGCGAGGTGGGCATACGCGCCTCGTTTTTGGAATTTTTTACGGACGATGCCATCATGTTTCGGCCGCATCCGGTGAAATATAAAGAAGCGGTGAAAGATCGTCCGGCGCCGCCGAATCCGCTGGCCTTCGCGCTGGAATGGGAACCGATCTTCGGCGAGGTGTCTGCTGCCGGTGACATGGGATACGACACCGGCCCCTCAGTCTTCATCGATAAAACTGTCGAGAAACCTACGCCACAATATGGATTTTTCTTTTCCGTGTGGAAGAAACAAGCGGATGGCAATTGGAAAGTCGTTCTCGATGTTGGCGGCGCTGAGACGAACGAGCCTTACAAGGGATCGCGCGAGGCGAAAACGATTCCAGCGATGAAGAAGAAAGCGACGAACGCCAAAGTGAACGTGGAAACCGAGCGCATCAACTTGCTCAATGCCGAGCGCGCATTTTTGAAATCGGCGCAAGCGGATGGCATGGTCAAAGCATTTTCAAAACATCTGAACAAAGAGGCGCGCTTGCATCGCAACGGTGTGCAGCCAATTCTTGGACAGGAGGCGATTGCGCAGTTTCTCGCCAAAGCGTCTTTCAGTCCAACATGGGAGCCGATGTTTGCCGAGGTCGCACAGTCCGGTGATTTGGGTTACACGTATGGCAGCTATGAGTTGAAAGAAACGAGTAACTCCAACGCCGCGACAGAAAAAGGCTACTATGCCCGCGTGTGGAAACGCGGCGCGAATGAGCAATGGCAGGTCGTGTTGGATACCACCAGCCCGCTGCCGCCGGAGCAGAAGTAATGAAAAAATTTTGCCTGTTGCTGGCGGTGCTCTTTTGCTCATGTCATAGCGACGAATTATTGAGCGGTCTGAATTCCGACCTCATTCGCGAAAAAGTTAAAGAACGCGAGTTGTACATTTATGTTCCGCCGGGGTATAAGAGTTCGACCAGCCGGTATCCAGTGGTTTATATGCTCGATGGCCAAAACGTGTTTGCCGGCGGCTGGGGAACGGAAAAAACGCTGGAGAAGCTCGTTCGCGATAACAAAGTGCCGGAGATGATTATTGTCGGAATCGCCAGCTCCAACAATCGCACCAGCGAGTACGTGCCGTACGACGATGATTGGATACGAACGAACTTTGGGCCGTATCAACCGCAGGCCGCGGCGTTCGCCGATTTTATCGTCAAAGAAGTTGTGCCGTATGTTGATCAAAAATTTCGCACGCTCGCCGGCCGCGAAAATCGCGCGATCATCGGCGCCTCCTTCGGCGGCCTGCTGGCAATGTGGATGGGCATGCATCACGATGCGGCGTTCTCCATGATCGGCGCGCTTTCGCCCTCGTTCTGGGTTGCCGATTATAAAATGATCGCCGACGCGGAACAATTCGCCAAGAAAGATCTTAAAATCTGGTTTGATATGGGCACGTTGGAATGGGATTATTATGTGCCGCTGATCGACATTTTGCGGAACAAAGGATACAGCTATGGCGACGCCGTCGCCTACTACGAAGATTTTGGCGGACGGCATGACGTCCAGGCGTGGGCGGCGCGCGTGCAATATCCGCTGATTTTGTTCAAAGGCAACCAAGCGACGAAACGCACCAGCTTCGTTATTCATACTGAAGTGATGAAGAGTTCGAGTGGCACCCGCTTTTTTCTGCGGCTCAATCCGGTGGTGGAAATGGATAACGGCTTGAAATATTCACTGAGCACCACGGCGAAATATACGCTGCTCAATCCCGAGGCGGGCCGCGTCAACAAAGACGGCAGTTTTGAATTTTCGACGACGAACGATCTCGAGGTCGAAATCGAATATCAAGACATTAAACAAAAGATGACGATTCGATATAACGAGATTGAGGCGATCAAGAGAAGATTGTAGAAGTCCGAAGTCCAATGTCCGAAGTCGAATGGCAAATTGGAGTGTCAAGCTTTAGCTTGACAACAAGCGCTTAAAACGTAATTCGTAATAGGATAAAAACTTTAGCAATGAAAATGCCGCCAACACAGCAGATTTTAGATATCCAACTCAAACGCACGAAATGGCGCACGCTGCTTTTGCTCGCGCTGGCTTTGCTGTTGGCGAAAGGCCTTTGGTTCTCCGCCTCCGCCGTGGCGCCGGCGCTCACCGCGGCGTGGGGATTAACTGAATCCGGGCGCGCGTGGCTGACGATGTCGGTGCAAATCGGTTTTGTCGCCGGCGCCTTTGGATCGGCGTTGCTGAATTTGGCGGATCGTATTTCTTCCCGAAAATTTTTGACGATTTCGACTTTCCTCGCGGCGTTATCAACGGTCTTGATTCCAATGTTTGTCACGCAGCTTTCTGACGCATTGATTTTACGTTTTACCACCGGCCTATTTCTCGCCGGCGTTTATCCGGTCGGCATGAAAATTATGGCGACCTGGACGAAAGAAGATCGCGGCCTGGGCATCGGTTTACTCGTGGGCGCTTTGGCTATCGGCTCAGCGTCGCCGCATTTGCTGAATGTCTTTGGCGGCGTGAGCGATTGGAAACCGGTGCTTTACTGGGCAAGTTTCTTTGCCGCGTGCGGCGGTCTCATCGCGTTCTTGTTTATTGAAGAGGGACCGTATCGCACGCAGACGCCGCCGTTCAATTGGAAATTTGTCGGCGAGATCAGCCGCACCCGCGAGATCGTGCTTGCCAATCTCGGTTATCTCGGCCACATGTGGGAATTGTATGCGATGTGGGCGT
>Ga0247727_10011637_pt1 | contig 15295 bp, 16 predicted proteins | sample WisWelCaveWW1625_FD_202498 | JGI IMG/M metagenome (GOLD analysis project Ga0247727, IMG submission 202498) | Biofilm microbial communities from Wishing Well Cave, Virginia, United States - WW16-25 | ecosystem: Environmental > Aquatic > Deep subsurface > Groundwater > Cave microbial mat | place... | reverse complement strand
GGCAAGACCGGCGTGTTCTGCGACGGGCTGATGTTCGGGATGGTGACGGACGACACGCTCTACTTCCGGGTTGATGACCACAACCGGGCGGCCTTCAAGGAGGCCGAGTCCTTTCCGCCCCTCAGCTACGAGAAGAAGGGCTGCACCATAGACCTCTCCTTTTGGCGCGCGCCGGAGCGGCTGTTCGACGAACCCGATGAGCTTGTCACGTGGGCGCGAGCAGCGCTGGCGGCGGCGCGCCGGGTCGCGGCGAAGAAAAAACGGACGGTGCCAGGGCGAAAATCAAGGCCGCAGCCAACGTGAAGGTGGAATGGACTGCCGGCTGGCGTGGGCATCGCGCTGAGGGAAATGCCGCATTGGGCGCACGCACTGGACCGGTAAGGGTCACGACCTACCTTGCCGTCGGTCGGGCCTGGAAACTTGCCTGGATTGTGCGCCATCTTGGCGCGCGCACGCGGATTTGCTAGGGCCGGCGTCGCGGCACCCGTGCGCAGAGGGCCGGCAACGGAGATCGCCAGGATGACGGTGGAAACGGCAGTTCGCGAGGCGGGGCGCGATTTCATTCGCGACATCGTGCAGGCCGACCTCGACGCGGGCCGGCACCAGACGGTGGTCACGCGCTTTCCGCCGGAGCCCAACGGCTATCTGCACATCGGCCATGCCAAGTCGATCTGCCTCAATTTCGGGGTGGCCGAGGAATTCGGCGGGCGTTGCAACCTGCGCTTCGACGACACCAACCCGACCAAGGAGGAGCAGGAGTACATCGACGCCATCGAGCGCGATGTGCGCTGGCTCGGCTTCGACTGGGGCCAGCACCTCTATCACGCGTCCGACTACTTCGAGCAGCTCTTCGCCTGGGCCGAGCACCTGGTCCACGCCGGCAAGGCCTACGTCGACGACCAGAGCCAGGAGGAGATGCGGGTGGCGCGCGGCACGCTGACCGAGCCCGGCAGGAACAGCCCGTTCCGCGACCGGGCTGTGGAGGAAAACCTCGACCTGTTCCGCCGCATGCGGGCCGGCGAGTTTCCGAACGGCGCGCGCGTGCTGCGGGCGAAGATCGACATGGCGAGCGGCAACATCAATCTGCGTGATCCCGTACTCTACCGCATCCTGCACGCGACGCACCCGCGCACGGGCACGAGCTGGTGCATCTATCCGAGCTACGACTACGCGCACGGGCAGTCCGACGCCATCGAGGGCGTGACGCACTCGATCTGCACGCTGGAGTTCGAGGACCACCGGCCGCTGTACGACTGGTTTCTCGACAACCTGCCGGTGCCCTCGCGGCCCAGGCAGTACGAGTTCGCGCGCCTCAACCTGAGCTACACGGTGCTGTCCAAGCGCGTGCTGACCGAGCTGGTGCGCGGCGGGCATGTGTCGGGCTGGGACGATCCCAGGATGCCGACCCTGGCGGGGCTGCGCCGGCGCGGCGTGCCGCCGGCCGCGCTGCGCGATTTCGTCAAACGCATCGGCGTCGCCAAGGCCAACAGCGTGGTGGATGCGGCGATGTTCGACTTTTCCGTGCGCGAGATCCTGAATAAGACCGCGCAGCGGCGCATGGGCGTGCTGCGGCCGCTCAAGGTGGTGATCGAGAACTACCCGGAAGGGCAGACCGAGGAGCTCGAGGCCGTCAATCACCCCGACGATCCGTCCGCGGGGTCGCGCAAGATCAGGTTCGGCCGCGAGCTTTATGTCGAGCGCGACGATTTCATGGAGAATGCGCCCAAGAAGTTCTATCGCCTCACCCCCGGCAAGGAGGTGCGGCTGCGCTACGCCTATTTCATCACCTGCCGCGAGGCGGTGAAGAACGCAGCCGGCGAGGTGGTCGAGCTGCGCTGCAGCTACGATCCGGCGACGAAGGGCGGCAACACGCCGCCCGACGGGCGCAAGGTGCAGGCGACCCTGCATTGGGTGTCGGCAGCGGACGCGGTGCCGGCTGAGGTGCGCCTGTTCAACCCGCTGTTCACGCGTCCCGATCCGAACGTCGCCGACTTCGCGGCCGAGCTGAACCCCAACTCGCTGGAGGTGCTGACGGATTGCCGGATCGAGCCGGCGCTGGCCGGCAGCAATGCCCTAGAGCCGGTGCAGTTCGAGCGCCAGGGCTACTTCTGCCGCGATGTGGACTCCAAGCCCGGCCGGCCCGTGTTCAACCGCACGGTGGGGTTGCGGGACACGTGGGCGAAGGTGTCCGGCGGCGGCAAGGGGTAGGCGGTCGCGCCGTTCTGGCTTTGGTGCCAACAGGGTTTAGGGCGACGTTTCGGGCTGAGCCTCCCCGTGTTCGCTTTCGATGTTTGCAGCCGTATGCTGCGGGGAGCAAGACAGGTCGTGACCCGAAGCCGATAACCTCTCGTGCGAAATTCATTGATCTTCCACGGCTAGTCAGCCTTCGCCGCGATGGTTTCGATCTCGACTTCGACACCCGAACGGGGAAACTTCTTGACGACCAGAAGCGTGGCCGGCGGGTTATGATCGCCCATGATTCGCCCACGTATGCAGAAATAATCGTCCAGGATGGACTTGTCCGTGACGTAGACAGTGAATTTTACAACGTCCTCGAATGTCATGTTGGACGCGGCGAGAATTATGCGGATGCGCTCGAAGATCACCTCAATTTGTTCCAGCGAGTCCTCGGGTACCGTACCGTCCAGGCGCGCACCAACCTGTCCATTGCAGAACAGGATCCTAGCGTTCGGGGGAACTTCCATGGCGTGCGCAGCATTGCTGGAATGGGCGCAAATTCGATCGTTGAGCGTATGGGCCGTCAACATCGTCGCATTCCTCCTCAGCAGAGTGATTGGGCTCATCGCGGGTCATGGAGATCCCGTCTGAGCCAAGCCAGGGCTTCGGACAAGACCAAAGTTCACGAGCTTGGCCAGTGAGGCCCGGCAAGGACTGCCATGGCACAACGCAATCGCCCTTTCGGAGGTCGATCAATGTCCGAGTCTAGCACATTGCGGACTGGTACGATCCGGCAGGTTTCGGACCATAGTGATGGTGGGCGGCAAGCAGGTATTGGCGCTCTCAAGAAAACCTGGTTAGCATTGATCGCATAGGAAGGAGTGGCCGATGGCAACCACACTTGATCCTCTCATCCTCGATCTCGTCGAGTGGTGCTCCAAGGAGCGCCGACCCTATGCCGAGGTGATCGAGGCCTGGCGGACATCCTGCCCCAGGCTCACTGTCTGGGAGGACGCGGTGGATCGCGGGTTCCTGTCACGCGAGCCCGCCGAAGGACGCGGCGTGCTTGTCACCGTCACGCCGTTGGGACGCAGGTTCCTGCAGGAGAACGGCCGGATCCCTTCGGGGCGGTGATGGCGACGGGCAAGGACCTGCGCCGCATGGCGCTGTCGCTGGAGGGCACGGCCGAAGCCCCGCATTTCGACCGTGCGGCGTTCAAGGTCGCGCGCATCTACGTGACCCTCGCCGCCGACGGGCGCACCGCCAATTTCAAGCTCACGCCCGACGAGCAGGACTTCAAATGCATGATGGCGCCGGAAGCCTTCGCGCCGGTGCCGAACGCGTGGGGCAGGCAGGGCTGGACCACGGCCACGTTGTCCAAGCTCAGCGCCGCGGAGCTCGAGGGCGCGCTCGAAATGGCGTGGGCGCATGCCCTGCCGAAGAAAGCCCAGCGGCGGTGACGCGAACGGCGTTGCCGGGTCTTGGCAGATCTGCCGCCCGATTTGCTCTTGTCCCCGATGTCCTCCGTGTGCTGGGCTAGCCTCGGCCCGCTGAGCGCGGGACGGGGGAACGATGGCCGCGATCGGGGAGGCGGATGCGGGTGCGGCCGGGCGGCGCGGGGACGGCGCCGTGGAGCGCCGGTCGCTGATCGGCGCGCTCACCCGCAATCTCGACGCCGAGCAGGAGCGCTGGTTCCTGTGGCTGCCGGTGATGTTCGGGGCCGGCATCGCGCTGTACTTCCTGCTGCCGGTCGAGCCGTGGACGCTGCTGGCAATACTTCCCGCCGCGGCGGCGCTGGCGCTGCGCTTGGGCCTGGCGCGCGGCACCCTGGCAGGGCTGGCGAGCGCGGCGCTGCTGGCGGCTACGCTCGGCTTCACGGCGGCCAAGCTGCGCACGGAGGCTGTGCGCGCGCCCGTGCTCGAGCGCCAGATCGGCCCCGTCGACGTCACGGGCTTCGTCGAGCTGATCGAGCCGCGCAGCCCGAAGGGACAGCGCCTGACCATCCGGGTGGCGACGCTGGAGAAGGTCGCGCCGCCGGACCGGCCCCAGCGCGTGCGCATCCGCACGCCGAGCGAGACGGCTAAGCTGCAGCCGGGCGATGCGGTCCGCATCAAGGCGACGTTGAGCCCGCCGCCGGGGCCGTCGCTGCCGGGCGACTATGATTTCGCGCGCGCGGCGTGGTTCCAGGGGCTGGGGGCGGTGGGATTTGCGACCGCAGCACCGGAGCGCGTCACCGACCTGGACGAGCCGCCGCTCTCGCTGCGCCTGATCGCCGGCATCGCGCGGGTGCGCCAGGCGATCGGCCGGCGCATCCTCGCGGCGCTGCCGGGCCAGACCGGCGCCATCGCCAACGCGCTGATCACGGGCGAGCGCGGCGGCATCTCGGAGGCGACCAACCAGGCGTTCCGCGACTCGGGGCTGTTCCACATCCTCTCCATCTCCGGCCTGCACATGGTGATCATGGCGGGCGCGGTGTTCTTCACGATCCGGCTCGCGCTGGCGGCGGTCCCGGCGATTGCGCTGAGCTACCCGATCAAGAAATGGGCCGCGATCGGCGCCATGGCCGGCGCGCTCGGCTACCTGCTGATCTCGGGCGCGGCGTTCGCCACCGTGCGCTCCTACATCATGATCTCGATCATGTTCCTCGCCGTGCTGCTGGACCGGCCGGCGGTGGCGCTGCGCAACGTGGCGCTGGCGGCGCTGGCGATCCTGCTGGTGTGGCCCGAGAGCCTGTTCGATCCGGGCTTCCAGATGTCGTTTGCCGCCGTGGTGGCGCTGGTGTCGGCCTACGAATGGTTGCGCACGCGCGAACGCGAGCCGGCGCTGCCGGGCGGGCGGCCGGCCATCCGCCACGCCTTGCTGTTCCTCGGCGGCATCGTCACCTCGACCCTGGTGGCGGGCCTGGCGGTGGCGCCGTTCGGCATCTACCACTTCCACAACACGCAGCAGTTCGCGATCCTGGCCAACCTGCTCGCCATCCCGATCTGCAACATCGTCGTCATGCCGGCGGCGCTGGCGGCCCTGGTCGCAATGCCGCTGGGCCTGGAGGCCGCTCCGCTGGCCCTGATGGGCTGGGGCATCGAGGCGATGGTGTGGTGCGCGCAGGCGGTGGCGGCGCTGCCGGGCGCGGTGGGGCGCGTGCCGGCGATCCCGACGCACGCGTTCGTGGCGATGGTGGCCGGCGGGCTGTGGTGGGCGCTGTGGCGCACGCGCTGGCGGCTGCTGGGGCTGGCGGCGATCGCGGCGGGCGTGATGCTGGCGCCCACGGGGACGCGTCCCGACGTGCTGATCGGCCGTGGTGCGGCGCTCGTTGCGGTGCGCGGCGGCGATGGCCGGCTCTCGGTGCTGGCGGGTCGCGGCGCGACCTTCGAGATCGCCCGCTGGCTGGAGCACGATGGCGACGGGCGCACGCCGGCGGAGGCAGCCAAGGCGCAGGCGTTCCGCTGCGACCAGCAGGGTTGCACGGCACGCGTGCAGGGGTTGCTGCTGGCGGTCACCCGATCGCCTGCGGCTCTGCGCGATGATTGCGCCACGGCGGCGATCCTGGTGCTCGCCTTCGCGCGGCCGCCAGGCTGCCGGCCGCCGGGCGCGCTGATCGATGCGGAGGACGTGCGCCGCAACGGCGCGCACGCGCTCCATGTGCGGGATGGTCGGGTGCGCATCGAGACGGTCGCTGACGCGCGCGGTGACCGCCCGTGGGCGCGCAAGCCGCGTACGGACGCGGATCGCACAGACGGCGCGCCCGAGCTGGCGGACGAGGACTGGCCGCCGCGCGGGCGGCGGGTGCAATAGCGTGCGCCAATTGCCTTATCGAGGGCGCATTCTGCGGCCCTTCTTGCGGGCGTGCGGGCACCGAGCTGGGATCGCCGACATGGATCGCTCTGCGCCGCTTGGTGTGACGGCCTCGACCGTTGTGCTGCTCGCGCTTGGCTCGGCCGCCGCAATGGCGGCCGACCCGCCGAAGTTCTGGGCGGTGACCGGCGTGGCCGCTAACGATGTGCTGCACCTGCGCGACGTGCCCTCCGCCGAGAGCCGCAGCCTTGCCCGCATCCCGCCCAACGCGCGCGGCCTCGAGCACCTCGGCTGCCGCCGCAACCAGCCCCCGCTCGACCAGTGGGCGCGCATGAGCAAGATGCAACGCGCGGAGGCGCAGACACAATGGTGCCGCGTCGAATACCGCGGCAAGCAGGGCTGGGTGGCCGGGCGCTATCTCAGGCAGGACGCCGGGCCGCCGCGATAAGCCTCGCGCCTGCGTGTGGGGCAGCGCGCGCCTCAATGCGAGGACGTGCGCGCCTTGCAGAAGAGGCCGAGCTCGTCCTCGATATTGCTGGCCGCCTGCCGCCAGTCTGCGCCGCCGAAGCTCGGCAGGTTGCCGTTGGCGTGGGCGATGGGCGTCGCATGCGGTTCGCCGTAGGCCAGGCCGGGGACCGCCTCCCGCGCGGGCGGGAACGCGCCGATGCGGGAGGCCAGGCTCTGCAACTCGTGCAAGATCAGCCCGCGCCGGGACTCGTGCTCCGTGGTGATGCTGCGCACGTCCTGCAGCAGCTTGTGGTCGACGCGGCTCAGCGCCTCCGCCAGCGCCCGCACGAGCGCCTGCTCGGTGTCGGTGATCTCGTTCAGGCGGGTGCGCATTTCCTCGACGAGCTGAATCATTTTCGACATGCAGGGGCCTCTGCGTCCGTTGTCCCTCGAATCACTGTCAGCTGCGAGTCTCGGGACGCATTCGGACAGAATTGAGATCGGAGGGGACCGCGCGGCCCGCGCGCGACCGGGTCGGAAAATTGCACGTCGCCGGGAATATTTCTGGGCGAGAAATATTCCTCGCCGATTGTCTTGAATGTCCGGGCTGACAACGAGCGGCGAAAGCCGCGCGCGACTGGCACGGCCGCTCGCGACGTGATCAAAACCGGCGGATCAACCCGACCAACCGGCCCTGGATGTCGACCTGGTCGGGGCCGAAGATGCGCGTCTCGTAGTTCGGGTTGGCGGCTTCGAGCGCGATGGAGGCACCCTTCTTGCGCAGGCGCTTGAGGGTTGCCTCCTCCTTCTCCACCAGCGCCACCACGATGTCGCCGTTCTCTGCCGTGTCGCAGCGCCGGCAGATGATGATGTCGCCCTCGTTGATGCCGGCCTCGATCATCGAGTCGCCCTTGACCTCGAGGGCGAAATGCTCGCCCGCCGACACCATCTCCGGAGGCACCTGGATGTCCTGGGTGTGGTTCTGGATGGCGCTGATCGGCACGCCGGCGGCGATGCGGCCCATCAGCGGGACGCTGCCGGCGCGCACGTCGGCATACCCCGGAGGGGGCGAGGTGAGCTGTGGCGAGCGGCGCATGTTGCCCTCGATGACGTTGGGGGAGAACCCCGTGCGGCGCTGGCCGCCGTCGGTCATGGCGTCGGGCAGCTTGATGACCTCGATGGCGCGCGCGCGATGCGGCAGGCGGCGGATGAAGCCGCGCTCCTCGAGCGCGATGATCAGGCGGTGCACGCCCGATTTCGACTGCAGGTGCAGCGCCTCCTTCATCTCGTCGAAGGAGGGCGGCACGCCGGTCTCCTGCAGGCGGCCGTTGATGAAGGTGAGCAGTTCTTTCTGCTTGGTCGTGAGCATGGCTTCCCCGGCCTCGTTGGAGCGGCGACTCATGCCGAACCGTACAAATCAAGAACACCATAGTTGTTCCCGTGATGTTCTGCAACTCGAATATGCAAGGTCAGCCGTCTCTGACGGCTCAAAAATCGAGCGGCAGGATCGGCACCAGGCTGCCGGCGGCGGCGGCGGCGGCGCTGGCTGGGCGCACCAGCAGGCAATCGGCCTGGGCCAGCGGGGCCAGCAGGGAGCTGTCCTGGGAGCGCACGGGCGTGACAAGGGCGATGCCGTCGTCGCCGGGCGCGGAGGTCGCGCGCATGTAGTGCTGGCGCGGGCCGTTGGCCTCGATGGCGACGGCGGCACGCGCCATGACGGGCTGGTCCTCGCGCGCCGGCAGGCCGAGCAGGGCGCGCAGCAGCGGCACCAGGAATACGCGCGTGCACACCAGCGAGGAGACGGGATTGCCCGGCAGCCCCAGCACGCGCGTGTCGCCGAGCCGGCCGAACATCAGCGGCTTGCCCGGCCGCATGGCGATCTTCCAGAACGCCAGCGCCATGCCGCGCGCCTCGAGCACGGGGCCCACCAGATCATGATCGCCGACCGAGGCGCCGCCGATGGTGACGATGATGTCGGCGCCCTCCGCCCTGGCGAAATGGGCGTCGAGACTGGCGCGCGTGTCGCGGGCGATGCCGAGCTGGGCGACGTCCGCGCCGGCCAGCTCAGCCAATGCCGCCACGCCCAGATGATTGGAGGAGACGATCTGGCCCGGACCCGGCTGGCTGCCGGGCGCCACCAGCTCGTCGCCGGTCGACACGATGGCGACGCGCGGCTTGCGGCGCACGGGGACCGTGCCGTGGCCCATGGCGGCGGCGAGCGACAGCTCGCGGGGCCCGAGGCGGCGGCCGGCCGCGAGCAGCGCATCGCCGGCGCGGAAGTCGAAGCCGGTGCGGCGGATGTGGCCTGTCTCGGGCGCCCCTTCGCGCACGACGACCGCCCCGCCCTCGCGCGCGGCGTTCTCCTGGATGACGACGGCGTCGGCGCCCTCGGGCACCGGCGCGCCGGTGAAGATGCGCACCGCCTGGCCGGCCCGTACGGCGCCTGCGAAGGGGTGCCCCGCGGCCGCCTCGCCGATCACCGCCAGCGTGGCCGGCGGCTTGGCCACGTCGGCGGCCCGCACGGCGTAGCCGTCCATGGCGGAGGCGTCGAACGGCGGCTGGGTCAGCAGGGCGGCCAGCGGCTCAGCCAGGATGCGCCCGCGCGCGGCCTCGATGGCGACGGCTTCGCTTCCGGTCGGCGCGACGCCGTCCAGCATGCGGTGCAGGGCCTCGTCGACGGACAGCGGCGGCGGCATGGCGCAGGCTTTCTGCCGGAATTCGGCACGCGATCAACTCGTTCCGGGGCCTCGCACCGCCTATGGGGAGACGCGACGGACCGAATGATGCTAGAGCGTTCCGCAGACCATCGTCCAGCCGTCTGTGGTCGCGGGCAGGCCCGCCGACCACGGTAGGCCGGTCACATCGGGCAGGAGCAATGGGGGCCGTCGAAACCGCACCGGCGCCAGACCCTCTTCAGGAGGTCCACCAGCGTCTCGTGCCCGCCCTGCGCCGGCAGGGGCGCGGGTTCTGGCTCGGCTTGGCCGGCGCCGCGGTCGTGCATGCGCTGCTGATCGTCGGAGTCAGCCGGTCGGCGACCCGGATCATGGGCGGGCGGGACGGCAGCCCGCAGGGCATCAGCGTGCTGCTGGTCGACGAGGCAGACCTGCTGAGCCGAGCCACGGTGCCGCCGCTGGAGAGCGGTCCACCGCCCGGCCAGCCGCGCGAGGCTCGGCCCGATCCGTCAGAGCAGGTGCAGCCCAGCCCGCCGGCGCCCGATCCGGCCCGCCCCGCGGTGCGCCCCACCGAGCCGCAAAAAAATGCCGCGGTGCCGTCGCCCCGGACGGATGCACCCGGTCTCCCTTCGCTGTCGCAACTGCCGGCGCTGCGCCCGGAGACCGCGCCGGCCGCCAAGAGCAAGGCCGCGCCGCCAAAGCAGCCCGACCAGCCGCTGCAGCTTGCCCTGCCGGCGCTGCCGACCGCGCCGATGTCCCCGGGCGGGCGCGCGGCGGCAGTGTCGCGCCCGCCCGGCATCACCCGGTCGGGCGAGAACGACGAGTTCGGGCGCGGCGTGATCCGCGCCCTGCGGCAGACGATGCCGCCGCCGCGCGGGCAGACCGGGCGCGTCACCATCCGCCTGCTGCTGTCGGACAAGGGCAATATCGTCGAGGTCCAGCTCATCAACAGCGCCGGCGATCCGATCATGGACCAGAGCGTGGTGTTCGCCGCCAAGCAGGCGAGCTTCCCGCTGCCGCCGTTGGCCGCGACCGCCAGCGACCGCACCTTCCTCGTGACCTACGTCTATCGGTGAGCGGACGCTCTCGGTTCACTCGGCCCGGTAGGTGCCCGAGCGGCCGCCGGTCTTCTCGATCAGGCGGATGCCGCCGAGCGTCATGGCTTTGTCGGCGGCTTTGAGCATGTCGTAGATGGTGAGGCAGGCCACCGCGACGGCGGTGAGCGCCTCCATCTCGACGCCGGTCTGGCCCGCCACCTTCACCTCGGCGGTGACGCGCACGCCGGCGGGCTTGCGCGAGGTCGCGAAGTCCACGGTCGCCTTGGTGATGGCGAGGGGATGGCACAGCGGGATCAGCTCGTGCGTCTTCTTGGCCGCCATGATGCCGGCGATGCGCGCGGCGGCGAGCACGTCGCCCTTCTTGGCCTGGCCGGTCTCGATCAACGCCAGCGTCGCCGGCGCCATGGCGATGAAACCTTCGGCGCGGGCGGTGCGCTGGGTCGCGGCCTTGTCGGACACGTCGACCATGCGCGCCTCGCCCTGCTCGTTGAGGTGGCTGAGCTTGCTCATGGCCAATCGCCGTGATTCAGCGCTCTCCCTCCCCCTTGCGGGGAGGGTGGCGCGAAGCGCCGGGTGGGGGGGTCTTCGCCGCTTGTGAAGTGTATGTTGCTTCTTGGACCCCCACCCCTAACCCCTCCCCGCAAGGGGGAGGGGAATCCGGGCAGAGTAACTGGCGAGGTCGCACGCATCATACAGCCCCCAGCAGCGCCTGCGTCGCCGCCGCCACGTCGGCCTGGCGCATCAGGCTCTCGCCGACCAGGAAGGCGCGCACGCCGGACTTGGCCAGCCGCTGCAGGTCGGCATGGCTGGAGATGCCGCTCTCGGCGATGACGATGCGGTCTCTCGGCACGCGCGGGGCGAGCGTCTCGGTGGTCTCGAGCGTGGTCGCAAAGGTCTTCAGGTCGCGGTTGTTGATGCCGATCAGCCGGCAATCGAGGGCGAGCGCGCGGTCGAGTTCGGTGGCATCGTGCACCTCGGCGATCGCATCCATGTGCCAGGCCTTGGCGTAGGCGGCGAGCGTGCCGGCCATCAGGTCGTCGACGGCGGCCATGATGATCAGGATGCAGTCGGCGCCGAGCGCGCGCGACTGGGCCACCTGGTAGCGGTCGAGCATGAAGTCCTTGCGCAGCACCGGCAGCTGGGTTGCCGCGCGCGCCGCGACGAGAAATTCGGGCGCGCCCTGGAACGAGGGCGCATCGGTCAGCACGGACAGGCAGGCAGCCCCACCCGCCGCGTATGCCTTGGCCAGCTCGGCCGGGTCGAAATCCGCGCGGATCAGGCCCTTGGACGGGCTCGCCTTCTTGATCTCGCCGATCAGGGCGAACTGTCCCGCGGCGATCCTGGCCCCGAGCGCGCCGGCGAAGGAGCGCACCGGCGGCGCCGTCCGGGCCGCCGCCTCGGTCTCTGCGAACGGGCGCCGGGCCTGCGCGTCGGCGATCTCTTCGAGCTTGTACTTTTTGATGTTGGCGAGGATGTCGGGCATGGGGCGAGATTACGCTGCCGGCCGGCGCGGCGCCACCTGCTACAGGCGCGGCTCGAGACGCTCAGCACCGCGGAGAGCCGGCGCCAGCCAGTCTTGCGATCACTTCGCGCAGCCGCTCCCGCTCCAGCGCATGGACTTGCTCGCGGAACGCGAGGCTCACAGCCCCTTGGTCAGCAGCACCCACTCCTTGCCGGGGTTGTCCCAGTCCTCCTTGACCTTGGCGCGCCGGGCGGCCTCGCGGTAGCCGCGGCGCTCGTAGAGGCGTCGCGCGCCGGCATTGGTGTCGGAGACGATGATGCTCAGGCCGCGGCAGCCGCTGTCGGCGGCTAGTCGCTCCGCCACGCCGAGGAGTGCGCTGCCGCGGCCCCGGCTGCGGTGCTCGGGGAACGCCGCCAGCACGTTCACGTACCAGGTGGCGGGCGCCAGGTTCTCGAGTTCCTGCAGCGGCACGAACATGGCCGGCATGGTGTCGGGGATGGGCTCGGGCCGGTCCGGGAGCGGATAGCCGACCAGGCCGGCCACGACCTTGCCGCCGTCCTCGGTGACCACGGCGTTGCGATAGGAGAAGCTCCCCGCCCCGCGGGTCACGCGCTCGCGGCCGACGGCCCAGGCATCGCCGCCGGGGCCGGCCACCTTGCTCCACACGTAATGCGCCAGGCCCTCGCTGGCGAAATTGACGAGCTCGGTCAAGGCGCGCGCATCGCCGGGCATCGCTGGGCGGAACGGGGGCTGCAGGTCGATCATGGCTCCTCGCTGTCGCGATCCATGTGGCAACATTAGCACTGGCCGGCGTCCGCGCCGTGGCGGGAGCGCCGCAATGCTCCTACTATCGCTGCGCGAATCCGCCGCCTCCCCGCCGCCAGCACCTCGACCCGGGCATGCTCACCCCCATCGCGCTTGCCGTCGTTGCCGCCACGGTGTTCGTGACGTCGTTCATCTCGGGCATCTTCGGCATGGCGGGCGGGCTGATCCTGCTCGGCGTGCTGCTGATCTTCATGGACGTGGCGCCGGCCATGATCCTGTTCGGCGCCATCCAGACGGCGGCCAACGGCTGGCGCGCGGTCCTGTGGTGGCGGCACGTGCACTGGGGCATCGTGTGCCGCTTCCTGGTCGGCTCGACCATCGTGTTCCTGCTGCTGCGCACGGTCGCGCTGCTGCCCAACAAGGCGACGCTGTACATCACCCTGGGGCTGCTGCCGTTCGCCGCCGACCTGCTGCCGAAGCGGCTCTCCGTCGACATCACGCGCCCCGGCGTGCCCTACGTGGCCGGCGCCATCATCATCGTGCTGCAGCTGCTGGCAGGCGCGGCCGGGCACATCCTCGACGTGTTCTTCCAGAAGAGCCCGCTCGACCGCAAGACCATCGTCGCCACCAAGGCGGTGACGCAGGTGACCGGCCACGTCTACCGCATAGCCTACTTCGGCTCGTTCCCCACCGCGTTCGACACCGGCGTCCCGTGGTGGGCCTACGTCGTGGCGGTCGGGCTCGCGTTCGCGGGGACGTCGGTGGCGGCCGTGGTGCTCAACCGCATGACCGACGACGGCTTCAAGATGTGGAGCCGGCGCGTGACTGTGAGCGTCGCCGCCGTCTATCTGGCGCGCGGGCTGTGGCTGGTGGCGGTGCCGTGAGTTCGGGTCGCGCTCTTACCCTCCCCTTGACGGGGAGGGTGGCGAAGCGCGCTTCCCGCGCGCTGAGCCGGGTGGGGTGAGCCACATCCGCAGCGTTTGCCGCTTTACCCCCACCCCTAACCCCTCCCCGCAAGGGGGAGGGGAACGCGGCAAGAGAAGGGCCTCAGCGCCCGCCGCCGGAGTTGAGCGCGACGAAGCGCTGGCCGACGTCGACATGGATGTGGCTCATGCCGGCGTAGGTCATGGTGCCGCCGGACCGGTGGTTGGCAATCAGCCAGCGCACCACCTCGGCCTTGCGGCCCGACGGGGCGTTGAAGTCGATGGCCTGGCCGCTGCCGTGCTTGGAGGGGCGGCCGCTGCCGGCGACGCGCGCGCCGGGCCGGCAGGTCGAGATGATCTGTACCTGGCCGAAGCCGGCCTCGATGCGCCCGAGCAGCGCCCGCGTCGGTTCGGTCAGGCAGGAGCGCGAGGTGCCGGCGCCGCCGGCGTCCCGCGTCATGCTGCGCGCGGCGAGATTTGGTTGCCGCCCGCGGGTGGCCGTCTGGCCCCGCCGATGCCGCTGGCCCGCCTGGCGGCGCTGCGAGCGGCGCGTCACGCGTTCCCCGTCGTCGCTGTCCGCGTCGTAGCTGCGGCTGCGGCGCTCTTCGTCATGGTACCGCTGCTGGAAGTCGGGGCCGTGGTCGTTGAAGGGGCGGGCGAGGGCCGGCGTTGCCAGCACGGCAACAGCCAATGCCGACGCGGCGGTGATGAGCCGCTTGCTCATGGGGTGCTCCTGGGTTTTTGTAAGGTTGCAGTTTGCCGGCGGGATCTCAGACAGAGAGCCGAGAGCCTCACCGACGCGAGCAGTGGCGGCGGCGCGCATGGCGCACACCCGGCGGACCCCTGCTGCCCATGCTGTGGAGCGTTCCCTTCGCGCCGGCCGGCCCCATGGCAGGGCCGGGCGAGCGCAAGCTCCGGGCGACGCGGTTTCGGCACCCGGTGTGGCGACAATAAGGCTGCCATTCTCGTGCGTTAGCAGAGGGTTTTCGCGGCCGGCGAGGCGCCCGTCTGAAGGCGCGACGGGGCCGGCACCCGCAACTGACATCCGCCACAGGAATGGCGTAGGCTGCGGGTAAGCCCAACCCTGGACGACATCGCAGCGAGCAGGCCGATGCACCTTGCACCCATGCGCTTCACCAAGATCGAGGGCACCTCGGTCGCCGTCACCGTCACGTCGGCGGTGGAGGCCAAGGCGGCGCTCAAGGAGCTGCGCCACAAGAAGCGCGAGCTCAAGTTCCTGCGCAGCGCGCTGGTGCGTGAGCACAAGGCAAGGCGTGCGCGCCAGGGCCAGGGCAAAGGCAAAGGCAAGGGCAAGCGCGGCAAGGGCAAGATCGAGCCCGGCATGCTCGCGACCTTCGTCTCGGACCTGAAATGGGGTGTGGCGGCGCTGGCGAACGGCGGCACGGTCCAGCGCGGCCAGCCGGTGCGCGGCCTTGCCGAGATCGAGCGCGAGCTGCGCGCGGCCGACGAGATGCTGCACAACATCGAGGGTTGCATCCTGCAGCTTCAGGGCAAGCTGCTGACGCTGGGCTGAGGTGATATTTTATCCTGCTGACACTCGTGGAGACCCGAGGGGCAGATACTCATTCCTGCAGAATCGCGACAACCAAGCACGCACGTTGCAGGCGATCAGTGATTGGAATATGCGGGCGGTGCGTGGCTGCTGCTGCGGATTCCACGCTTGGAGACAACGCATGGCTCGCCTTGACGCTGTGGATCCCCTCGACCTACTTCCACCAAACCTGCGCGCTCTTTCGTTGTCGGATTGCGAGGTTGTCCTACCCTACGAAGAAGCTATCCAAGCCCTTGATCTTTTTGTCGCTGCGCGATGGGGCTTGCTCGCATGGGAAGGGTGGGTCAAATACCCATCGGGAGCATGCCTGTCCCTTTAGCTCAGGCTGCCGCCACCTGATTTGATCCGAACCATCGGCACCGCCTCGTGTCGTCGATGATGTTTCGCATCGTCATCGGCGGCCGGGCGACGAGGCTCTCGATCAC
>Ga0247727_10011636_pt1 | contig 15296 bp, 14 predicted proteins | sample WisWelCaveWW1625_FD_202498 | JGI IMG/M metagenome (GOLD analysis project Ga0247727, IMG submission 202498) | Biofilm microbial communities from Wishing Well Cave, Virginia, United States - WW16-25 | ecosystem: Environmental > Aquatic > Deep subsurface > Groundwater > Cave microbial mat | place... | reverse complement strand
CGGATGGAACACTATTTTGCATTGGGCTTGCTCCTGACGTTTTGATTTCAAAGACCTTACAATAACGGATATGCTTTCAAGAGCAAGCTCTTATCATGTTTTTTCACATTTCATTCACTGGTATTGCTCTTAAAGCCTCTCTGGTCAGCCAATCGCTGGGGATTTTGTATTGATCAGCCTTTGGCATTAAGCCTACCCGTTCGGTAATCGTTCTTGATAGAGCTTCAAATCTTCTGCTGTCACCTGATCTGGCGGCACGAGGCGATAATGTTTCTCCATTGCACGGGTCACGCCGCGTTCGCCCTCTTCAAAAGCGAACAGCACGATCAGGCTTTCTTCCTTGAATTGAGCGCCAACGGGGCGGCAAATGAGATCCGGGAATTTTTTCCTGCACATTGCGAAGTCTTGTTCGATCTGCACGATGCTCAACTGCTCTTTCTTGGCCTTTGCTTGAACAGGGAAGACATAGTGCACGCCTTTCTGATCGATGCCGATGTAGACCTCATCCGTCTCGATTTGCCCGATTCCTTTAAGAGAAGTGCGCAGATGGTTTTGAAGCGAGTAACAGGTGATGCCTGTAAAGATATCGATCAGCCGGTTGTAACGAATCCTGGCGAGGAGAGCTTGTTCATCCTTGAAGGAATATTTTGTTACCACTCCTGGGGTCGAGTCTGGGATTTTAGTTTCGGATACTCCCTCTGTTGGAGTGATACGCCACTCCTCGGCCACAACGAAGCGGTATTTGCTTCTGCCGGCGGGGCGGATAATCCAGTATCTACCGGCGGGAGCTTTCGCTTGCACCGAACGCGGTAAAGCAGCGCGATTGCGAAAGCTGTAGATGATATCGCCAACGTTCTTGGGAAGTTTGATTTTCAGTTCGGCCGCCGCATTGACGAACTCTTCACGATCAAACTCGAACTCTTCAACGCCTTTCTTGTAATGCGCGAAAAAGATGCGCTCGATGATTTGGGCGTAGCGATTGGGCTTCTTTATTTTTGCCATTTTGTTTGTCTGTTCAACAGCCAGGCCAGCGAAGCACAACGACCTCCTCGCGCAATTGCTCTTTGGTTGCGGTCGCAAGGCGGGTGCGGAAGAGGTCTATGCCGGCTATTTCATAGCCGAGCGATTGTGCGATGTCAGCAATTAACTGGCCAGTGCGAATCATCACTCGCAGATAAGACGCCTGATCACCAACGACGTAAGCTAAATGCGCGCCGGGGCGAAGCGCGGTGCGCAGTTCGGCCAAATGCCGAGCCATCCCTCCGAAATAGAGTTTTGTGACTCGCGCATAGAGCCTTTCAAACCCGCTTGTTTTACCCAATTCGATGCGCCGCGCTTCAATAGCCTCGGCGATGCGTTGAATCTCCGCGTGTTCGTTCACCCATTGATCGTCGTCATCGTCTTTGTACACATTGCGCGTGTTTGAACGCATCAGACCGTGCTTGAGAGCGCGCAGGTCGGCCTTGTCACGGATAAACCCAAGCAGCACGGATTCCAGGCGCGTTGTGCGTGTGTAGTCTTTCTCATTCGGATAGGGTGGTGAGGTGATGACGGCGTCGATTGAATTCGGTTCAAGCATTTCCCTCAAGCGGCGCGCATCGGCGCGATGGACAATTGCTGGCGTAGGCCTTTGCGGAGCAAGCTCTCGCAAGTCATCAGCCATTTCGCGCGCGCAGGTCATCCAGGCCGGGATAACTGCGACATCCGGTTTGGCTGGGCCAATACCAACCTCAGGGCCGAAATGCAGATTGCTGATCGAAAATACGATCGCTTTGGCGAGCGCCAGCAGGTGGTGCCGCCGGTATTTCGGATCGCTATGGTGTTGCAGGCATTCGATCAGCGCAAGAGTCTTGTGAAGCGGCAGCGGGCTTATGGAATCGGTAAGCAGCAGCTTGAAACTCTCTTCCGGCAGAGTCCGCAACTGCTGTGGGCGACGCCAATGTGTTTTGAAGAGAGGGAGCGTTTCATCATCCACTCCCGATTCTTCGAGCTGGCGTTGAGTTATCTCCGCAACCCTGGTTGCATCCGCGATCAACTCACTTGTATTAACATCCCATTCGACCTTAACCTGGCTGGCGAAATGCGCCATCGGATTGGCCTCTATACCGACGCTTGGGATTCCTTGCTTTTTGCATTCAACGATAGTCGTTCCCGTGCCGCAGAAAGGATCGAGCACACGATGACCTGAAGAGATTGCGAACCGTCGCAGGTAGTCGCGCACAAGATGTGGGGGGAACGACAAGACGAAACGATACCAATCGTGAGCCGCACGGTCTTCAAACGCCAGCTTGTTGATCTCGCCATTGCTCCAGCGCATTGGCTTTTGTTCAGTTGCTTGCATCGATGCAGAACCTAACACATCAATCAGCAAGACGGAAGATCAAGCCGTTCCTACTGCCCAGCCACCGTTCCACTCGGCGAAGGCTGCGGCGTCGGCGTCGCCATCGGCAACGGTTTACTCTCGGCGATTCCATTACTCTCTTTCAAAACATAAAGCTGATTGGCCATCAAACCGGTCAGCTTCTCAACCTTACCGCTCGGCCACTCGATCTCGACCCGGTCAATCTTGTCGTTGCGGCCAAGTCCGAACGTCAGCGCCAGTTCGCTTTGCGAGCAGTAACTCGATCCGCTGTGAACCATCTGCCACTGTTTGGAGCCGTCGGGCAGGAAGACCGTGATCTTCGCGCCGATGCCGCTGTTGTTCGACGCCAGTCCGACAGTCCTGAATCGCGCGAAGCGGCTCTGATTGCCGCCCTCGTTGCGGTACAGGTAAGCCGGGCCGCCGTTGGTGGTGATCAGCACGTCGAGGTCGCCGTCGTTGTCATAATCGCCGTAAGCCGCGCCGCGCGCGACAATCGGACGCCTGAACGGTTTGCCTGCTTTGTTCGTGACCTCGATGAACCTCTTCTTGCCTTCGTTGTGAAAGAGCTTAGGCTGCATCGCGTAGGTGATCTTCGGCTGGACTTTGTTGATGTCGTCGGCCACGTGGCCGTTAGCGAGGAAGATGTCCTGGCGTCCGTCCAGGTCGTAATCGAAGAAGAACAACCCAAAGGTCAACGAGAGCAGCGTCGCCTGGCCGATGGTCGTTGACGGGGCTTCGTCAATGAACAAGCCCGACTTGCCTTCGTTGTGGTAGACGCCGAGCATCTCGTTCGAGAAGTTGCCGATGATGATGCTCGGATAGCCCGATCCGTCGTAGTCCGCGAAATCCACGCCCATCCCCGCGCGCGCTTTGCCTTCTTCGCTGAAAGCCACGCCGGCTGTGACGGCCACTTCGGCAAACGTGCCGTTGCCGTTGTTCTTGTAGAGCTTGTTCGGCTCGGTGTCGTTGGCCACGAACAGGTCGAGCCAGCCGTCGCGGTTGTAATCGAAGGTGGCGATGCCTAACGACTTGCTTTTCGGTTCGTAGACGCCGGCTTTCTCAGTCACGTCCTCGAACTTGCCGCCGAGGTTGCGGTAGAGCCTGGCCGATTGGCCTTTGTAACTTTCGGGCGTGCAGTAGCTCTTGTTCGTGCCGTCGAGCGTGCAATGCAAATCCTTCTCGATTGACCATTCGACGTAGTTGCAGACGAAGAGGTCGAGCTTGCCGTCCTTGTCGTAATCGAACCAGGCGGCGCTGGTGGAGAAATCGGTCTTTGCGCCTGCCACGCCGGTCTTGGCTGTCACGTCGGCGAACTTGCCGTTGCCGAGATTGCGGAAGAGCACGTTCGGGCCGAGCGCGGTGACGTAGATGTCCTGCCATCCGTCGTTGTCGTAATCGCCGATGGCCGCGCCCATGCCGTACATCGGTTTGGCCAGTCCCGCCGCAGCGGTAACATCGGTGAACGTGCCGTTCTGGTTGTTGTGGTAAAGAGCCATCACCGAGCGACGCTTCTTCGGCGCGTCTTCAAAATCCATTGAGTTGATCAGCAGAACGTCCTGCCAACCGTCGTTGTCGTAATCGAGAAACGCGCAGCCGGAGCCAGTGGTCTCAGGCAGGTACTTTTTGCCGTAGGCGCCGTTGTTGTGGCGGAACTTGATGCCGGCTTGCGCGGTAACGTCGGTGAATTCGACCGGAGCGAATTTTTCGGGCAGCGGCGGCAAAGCTGAAGCCGATGGCGATGGAGCCGCTTCAGGCGTGGCTGGTTGCGCTGTAGCCTGTGTTGAGTTGTTCGCCGAGTTGGTTTGGGGTTGTGGTTGATTGCAACCCACTGCGATCAATGCGGCGGAGACCAACGAAAACAGAGCGAGACGAAGCAGTACTTCTTTCATTGCTGTATGGTCCGGGTTCTGTCTGAATCAGAGCTAAAACCTATCAACCCAAAACCTAAAACCTATAAACCACTTCTCCCCGATTTTCGTTCTCTCAGAACGTGGTCGTAGCTTAAGCGGCAGAAAAATTTGATTTTAGGTTTTAGGTCTTGGGTTTTAGGTTTTAGTTCCTCGATATTCGGTTTATGGCGTAGTTTGTTACTTTTGAATAAAACCTAGAATCGGCGCGAATAACCGATCATCAGTATCCTGTCGGCGAACGCCGCGTCGCCGTGCCGTCCGTCCGCGATATCGGACACGCTGCGGCGGCGGTTGCGCTCCACTGCAATCGGCATGCTGATTGACCACGTGTCGCGTCCGCGCGAATAGAGCAACCCCGGCTCGACCGAGATCGCGTACCGGGCCGGCGGAAGCCTTCGCTCTTGCCGATCACATCCCTCACGGGCACGCCCTCGATGCGTCCGGCCACGCTCACGCTCAGCCCGCGAATCTTGGGCGCGGGGACTGCCACGCCAACGCGCGCCGCATATTGATCCGGCACCGACATTATCGCCTCCGAGGCTCGACCGCGACCCGTCCTGACGCCGTTGGTGTTTTTCGGATTGACCAGATAAGTTCCGGCTCCGAAGAACGTCAGGAACTTCACGGCCTTGAACGCCTGCATATCGAAGACCACGCCGTAACCGCCGTCGCCGAGTTGAATGGATTGATCCACGACTTGAGTTACCGGGCCGGTGGCGGTCGTGACGGTATCTGTCACGTCGGGCTTGCCGGTCGGCAGCTTCAGACTGACGCCGAACGCGATGTTCTGTCTGCTCTCGCTCGGCGGACGGATCGCCCATATTCGCGCGCCCAGACTGACGTCGCCGATGCCGGCGCTGTGGAAGATTTGGTCCGGGGCGTTGGGGAAGCGGTTGCGGTCGAGCGCGCCCGGACGTTTGCGCTTGGCAAACATAATCGGCACTCCCGCCGCGAGCGTGATGCGCGGCGTCAGCGTGTAGCTGACCGCCACGTCGAAGAGGTGAATGTTGTTGACGATGGCCGTCCCCAACTCCTGCCGCTGTTTCTGCTCAACCGTGCCGACGAAGTGGCGGGCCGACCGCATGCCGCGATAGCCGACCGACAACTGCCACTGCCCTTCGTGGGGAGTATTTGAATCGCCGCCGGAAAGCTCCTGACCGTTTGCTGATGAACCTGAACACGCGCCAATCACGGGCACGCTCTGTCGCGCCAACACTCAGCCCTGCGCCCAGGCTTGCGGCGACAGAAGGATGCAGGTCAACAAAGCGAGCGCGCCGATGAGCGCGGACTTTGCAAGATAAGCGTATGGAAGTTTGATCATTTCGTTGCTCTTCACCATAGTGTTGTTGGTTTGAAAAAGATATGGGAGCGGAGAATTGGGGGTGGCCTTGCCCTTCTCGTGTGAGGTCGCTCGCTCAGACAACGGTGCGGAGAATACCTCATCATCGGCGAAGCCGCAAACGAATGTCTTGAACTTTGCATGTTATAGGGTTTGTCAAACGTAAGAGATTACATAAAGATTGGGAATGTTCAGGCCAACGTGGTCACGGTCGTGGGTGAGTAGCGGGATTTGATAATGGACGGCGGTCGCCGCAATCCAAGCGTCTCCGGATTCCAATCGGCGGCCGATCTGCTTGCTTTGAGCGCTGACCCGCGCCCACGTTTTGGCAAGCTCGAGTTCGTAAGGAATGATCAGGAATCTTTTTTGAAGAAAGGCTTCGAGACTTTGGCGTTGCTTCTCACCCCAGTTGTTCTCTTCCGCCCATGCCCACAACTCAGCCACGCTTTGAAAACTGATGGCGAGGATTTGACCGCGCATGTGCGGCTCGTACTTCGCGCGCAGCGCGCCGCCTCTCTTCTTCGGATGAAGCAGGCTCGCGACCGTTGTATCAAGCAACACTGTGCTCATCAAACAAGCCTCTTTCAATGATCACATGCCGGCGTTCGGCCCGCTCTTCCAGCAGAAAGCGCAGCAATTCGTCAGGGTCGTCATCAACCGGCCACAACTCCGAGAACGCATCCAGATCGTCAGCCGGAAAGACATTCTGCTGCCTGATCAGTTCATCCAGAGCAGAGGCGACACCTGCGTCTCTGGCCACTTCGTTCTGTTCAATTTCTTGAATCTCGAGATTGCTCATCAACGTTACCTCCATCCCGACGATTTGATCGCGACCTCACGAGGGTTGCGCAAATGTTACTTGATTTGCGCGTTTATTTCACGGCGAGGCTTGTGGGCGGCGATGTAGGGTGGCCGTCCGGTATCGGATTTTCTGTTCAATGTGTCTGGCGGTACAGAGACGTGCTCGTGAATCTGCTGCCGCTCGTTGTTGTCTTCCGGGTGCAGCTTGCGATACGGGCCTGTGATCGCCTGCGCCGATTCGTCGGCTTTGAAGCGGCGATACAACGTCTCTTCGCGTTTCGCCTCCTCCGATTTGCCCAAACCCTGATAAGACAACATCAGGTTGTAATGCGCCTGCAAATCTTCGGGATCAACGGCTAGGACTTTGTGCAGCGCATCAACCGCTTCCCGGTAGCGGCGCTGCAGGAAGAGCACTCGCCCGACCTGGTTCTGCACCACGCGGTCGCGCGGGTATTGATCGGCGGCGGTCTTCAGATGCTTCAAGGCTTCGTCGTATTTGCCCTCGGCTTTGAGCGTCAGCGCGTAGAAGAAATGGGTCTTCGCCAGTCGCGGGTCAATCTCCAGAGCTTTCTTCAACATCTCCGCCGCCGCGGCCATCTCGCCTTCCTGAATTCTGGCGCGAGCGATGTTGACCCAGCCGTCGGCGTAACCCGGATCCATCTGCGTGACTTTCAGGAAGATGTTCTCTGCGCCTTTCAGATCGCCTTGCAGCAACAAGCCGATGCCGTAATCGTTCCATCGCTCGCGGACTTCTTTGGCCATCACCGACTTCATTTCGGGCAGCTTCTCGTTCTTGCCGATGACGCGCAAGCTCGCAGTGTCTTCAGCCATCGTCACGATCGGCAGATTCGGAATCGCTTTGAGATTGCCGGAGACGGTTGAAGTGTCGCCGGTAAAAATCCACCGTCCGTCGTCGTAGCCTTTGCCGAGCGCGAAGCCTTTGTGTTCGGGATCGCGTATGCCCGCGTAAGCCCACTGCGTGTTCCACCACGAGAATTTGCGGTAATGGACTTTGGCTTTGAGCGTGATCTGGTCGCCGCAATCCGCCGGGATGTTCAAACGGTAGTGCACGGTGTCTGCCGCGCCCGGCGGAATCAATCGCACGTAAGCGACCGACCGCGCGGCAAAAGCGTTGCGCTTGTTGATCGGGTTGCCGTTCCCGTCGAGCAGCAGGCTGCGATAGAAATGCGCGCCCTTCTCGACCGGGCCTTTGCCGTCATCTTCAACTTGACCGCTCCAGAAGACGATCTTGCCGTTGTTGTCTACGGCCTGCAATTCGACCCACACGTCGAAAGCGTCAACCGTGCCGCCGGGGAAGAAGTGACCGACTTTGCGCGTGCGGACGACGACTTCGACTCGCATCGAATCGCCGCGACGAACCGTGGCGTTCTCGACTTTGTTGAGCGGCGCAATCACTTCGGCTGGTTTTGTGATGAAGGCCTGCGACGCGCCGAAGTTCATTGACTCTTCGCCGACGGCGAAGGTCGAAGCCAGACGTTGCTCTTCGCTCATCGCTCGGTTCCTGACCTCTTTGACTTCGCCCGGTTCCCCCTGCGTCATTGCAAAGATGTCAACGCTGATCTGTTTGTCCTTCAGAAAATCAGTGACGACCTTCAACTGCTCCTGGTCGCCGTTGACGAAGGGCAGCGCGGTGTTCGCGGCGGGGAAGCGGTGCGATTTGACCATCCCGTTCTTCGCCGCCGGATCGGACGACTTGACCAGCGGCATGTGGCAATCGGCGCACTTCTGCGATTTCGGCGGGTAGTAAAACGAACGCGCGCCCTGACCCGACACGCCCGAAGCCTGCCAGTTGTCGTAATCGTTGAAGCCGCGGAACCAGCGGTAGTCGTTGACCGGTTTGTCCAGATGCACCTTGTGGCACGACGCGCAGAACTCGGGCGTGTTCTCGCGCATGAACGGCTTGATGAACGTCTTGCGGTGCATTTCGGGTTTTGTGTAAGTCAGAAAGTCGTGACCCCATTGCAGAAACTTGTTCTTGCTCGCGGCCAGATCGTGCATCGGCGGGTATTCGATTTCGAAATCTCCCTGGCCCATCGAGCTGCGCACGTGAACGATGGAATGGCACGACGTGCAGCCCAGCCCGTTCTGCGCTTCGGGCGTATTGATCTGGTTCTTGATCGGGTTGTCGAAGCGCCCGTTGAAGAAGACCGCGTGGTCGTGGCAGCCCGCGCACCATTTCGACGGCTGCGTTCCCACCACGTCCTGCATGTACTCGATGGATTTGCGGTACCACTGGTTGTTGAACGACGAGAAGTGGTGCGCCGACGAATTCCACTGATCGTAAATATCCTTGTGGCAGCGCGCGCAGGTTTCCGCAGTCATAAAGAAATTGGCCGGGATGATGCCGTTGACGTTGGTGTTCGACGACGACGGCCAGAACGGGCTTGTCGGTCCTGCGCCCTCGCCTTCCATCGAAAGCGGCGGAATGGTCGGGTTGACGATGTAATCGCGGCTGGCGCGCGTGTAGCGCTGGTACTGCCACGCAGCCAGCGGGAAGAGGATGGCGAGCGCGCAGACGAAGCTGAATGCGCGCGCGTAAGCCAGATGCTGTGTGCGCTTGCGAACGATGACGAGCGCCAGGACGACAACGCCCAGCACGCCGGTGATGACGTGAGCTTTCGCCATCCAATGCAGAGGCTTGATCGGAGTCAGGAAAGGCCGCGTCGCGCCGAATACGAGGATGACCGCGCCGAGCGCCGCGCTGACCAGGAGCAAGCCTGAGCCGATGCGATTGCCCAGAGAGAATCCCGGCCAGCTTTTGGCGAGATAGATCAGAAACAGCAGCGCCAACAGCAACCCGAGCGCGAAATGCAGTCCCAGGTTCAGGATGTAAGACACTGTCGGGTAGTCGAACGCCGCGAGGTAAGAACTGTTGGCGAGCAGCAGCAGAAAACCGATTGCCAGCAACTTCAACAACCGTGAAACTGAAGTTTGGTCATCACGCATAGATCACCTTTTTGAATCGCGGATTTGGTTTACTGGAAATGGGAATCAGTAAAATCGAGTGTAACCTTACCCCATCGAACGCCGTGTCGGCAAGCGCGAAGGAATTGGCTGATCGCTGTACAATCAGCCGTCGCAGAGTGTAATTTAGCGTCCCCGTTTCAAATTGATCGTGGAACAAGATGCCATCTTGTTCCACATTTGCCAGAGGAGAAAGTTCTCGAATGCAAACGATGATCATCACAGGCGGCGCCGGGTTCATCGGCGCCAACTTCACGCATTACGCGCTCGCACAAACCGACGCTCGTCTCGTTGTCATTGATAAACTCACTTACGCGGGGAACCTGGCGAACCTGGGCGACGCGCTGAAAGACCCGCGCATTCATTTCGTCAAAGCGGACATCGCGGACAAAGAAGCGATGACCTCGATCTTCGACGAATATCAACCAACCGCCGTCGTCAACTTTGCCGCCGAATCGCACGTGGACCGTTCGATTGACGACCCTTCGCCGTTCATCGAAACCAACGTCGTCGGCGCGTTCACGCTGCTCGAAGCTGCGCGCAAACACGCGGCCAAATTGAATGAAGACGCGCGGCGCGCATTTCGTTTCCTGCACGTTTCGACCGACGAGGTTTACGGCACGCTCGGTGAAACCGGATTGTTCTCCGAGACGACGCCCTACTCGCCCAATTCGCCTTACGCCGCATCGAAGGCTTCGGCGGATTATCTGGTTCGCGCCTGGCACGAGACCTTCGGGTTGCCGGCGATCATCACCAACTGCTCGAACAACTACGGGCCATATCAATTTCCAGAAAAGCTGATTCCGCTGATGCTGACGAGCGCGATTGACGGCAAGCCGTTGCCGATTTATGGCGACGGCGGCAATGTGCGCGACTGGCTTTACGTCGAAGACCATTGCGCCGGAATTCTGCTGGCCTTGCAGCAGGGCAAGCCGGGCGAGAAGTACAACATCGGCGGCGGCAACGAGCGCACCAACTTGCAGATCGTTGACCGTTTGTGCGAAGAGATCGAGAAGGTTCTGCCTGCGGCTGAAAATCCAGCGATGAAACAGCAGGGCAAGACGAGCTATTTTGAATTGAAGACGTTTGTTCCCGACCGTCCGGGGCACGACCGCCGTTACGCCATTGACGCGACGAAGATTCGCGCGGAGCTTGGCTGGCAGCCGAATTACGACTTTGAGTCGGGTCTGGCTGAAACCGTGGTCTGGTATTTCGACCGCCGCGCGTGGTGTCAGACTGTGCTCTCAGGCAAATATCAACGCGAACGATTGGGGCTTGGGGTTGGTTGAAATTCAACCACGGGGGACACGGGGCACACGGGGACTTTTAGATTTGTTTTCCCCGTGCTCCCCGTGCTCCCTGTGGTTCGTTCTTGGAGACCAAATGAAAGGCATCATTCTTGCCGGAGGCTCCGGCACGCGGCTCTATCCGATCACGATGTCGGTCAGCAAACAACTGCTGCCGATTTACGATAAGCCGATGATCTATTACCCGCTCTCGACGTTGATGCTGGCGGGCATTCGTGAAATCCTGGTCATCACCACGCCGCAGGATCAAGCGCAGTTCCAGCGGCTGCTCGGTGACGGCTCGCAGTACGGCTTGCGGCTCGATTACGCGGCGCAGCCCAGCCCCGATGGTCTTGCTCAAGCCTTCGTCATTGGACGCGAATTCGTCGGCGCAGACCACGTGGCTTTGGTTCTCGGCGACAACATTTTTTACGGGCACGGATTGCCCGATGACTTGCGGCGAGCCGCCGAGCGCAGAGAAGGGGCGACGGTCTTCGCCTATCAAGTACGCGATCCTGAACGATATGGCGTGGTCGAATTCAATGCTGACGGGCGCGCCATCAGTCTCGAAGAAAAACCTCAAAGCCCGCGATCACATTGGGCAGTGACGGGATTGTATTTTTACGACAACCGCGTGCTCGACGTGGCGAAGAGCCTGAAGCCGTCGTCCCGCGGCGAGCTTGAGATTACCGACGTCAACAAAACCTATCTGGAATGGAACGATCTGCATGTCGAAAAGCTCGGTCGCGGCATAGCCTGGCTCGACACCGGCACGCACGAATCGTTGCAGCAGGCGTCCAGCTTCATTCAGGCGTTGCAGGAACGGCAGGGGTTGATGGTGGCCTGTCTTGAAGAGATTGCGTATCACCTGGGCTGGATCACCGCCAGCGATGTGGCGCGAATCGCGGAGCCGATGAAGAAGAACGATTACGGCGGATACTTGATGAGAATGTTAGAGCAGGGAGGCGCGGCGCGATGAAGTTCGTCCTGACAGCCATCCCCGGTGTGATCGTCATCGAAGCCCAGGTCTTCCGCGACGAGCGTGGGTTCTTCCTCGAAGCTTTTCATCAGCAGAAATTCGTCGAAGGCGGGATTGACGCCGTCTTCGTTCAGGACAACCATTCGCGTTCGACGAAGGGAACTGTGCGTGGACTGCACGCGCAGCTTCGGCGACCACAGGGCAAATTGATCCGCGTAATTGAAGGCGAGATTTACGACGTGGCGGTTGACATCCGCCGAGGCTCGCCGCATTTCGGGCAGTGGGTCGGCGCGTGGCTCTCGGCTGAAAACTTCCGGCAGATTTACATCCCGCCCGGCTTCGCTCACGGCTTTTGCGTGACGAGCGATATGGCGCAGGTCGAATACAAGTGCACAGACTTTTACGATCCCCAAAGCGAGATCAGTGTGCAGTGGAACGACCCTGAGCTGAAGATCAACTGGCCGCTCGAAGAGATCGGCGCGCCGATCCTGTCGAAGAAAGACATCGTGGCGAAACCGTTGCGACAGTTGATGGATGTGTTGCCGTGGTTTGAAGAGGAGTTGGAATGAAAGTATTGATCACGGGCGCAGGCGGGCAGCTTGGACGGGCATTGCAAATGGCTCTGACCGAGCACGACGTGGTCGCGCTCACTCACGCGCAGCTCGACATCACGCGATTTGACGGTGTGCGCGAAGCCGTCGCTGCCCACCACCCCGACATAGTGATCAATGCCGCGGCCTACACCAACGTTGACGGCGCAGAGACCGATCAACCCGGCGCATACAAGCTCAACGCTGTCGCCCCCCGCAACCTGGCTGTCGCCAGCTATGAACGCGACCTCCCGCTCGTTCACGTTTCCACCGACTACGTCTTCGACGGTCTGAGTAATCGGCCATATCACGAATTCGACCAGACCAACCCGCTTTCGATCTATGGCCAGAGCAAGCTCGCGGGCGAACAGACGGTCGTTGCGCATAACCCTGGCCATTACATCGTCCGCACCTCATGGCTCTACCACACCGAGGGAGAGAACTTTCCGAAAGCGATGCTCGCTCAAGCCCAGCGTGATGAAGTGCGCGTGGTAAACGATCAATTCGGCTCGCCGACTTACGCGCCACATCTGGCTGCGGCAATTGCGAGGTTGATTGAGACGGGCGCCTACGGAACTTATCACCTTGCAGGCAGCGGCGGCGCGAGCAGGTTTGAAATGACGCAGAAGCTTTATCAGCTTTTCGGAATCGGAACGGTTGTGCGTCCGGCGGCGACCGCCAAAATCAAACGCCCCGCGCCGCGCCCGCGCTACTCGGTTCTGACCACGATTCAGGAGCCTGAGATTCTGTTGCCGCCGTGGGAAGAAGGGCTGGCTGAGTTTGCAAAAACTTTTTGAGCATCTGTAGTAGAATTTCTTCGCTATGACGACATTGGAGACAACACAAACCGTGCCATTGACCATTGTCGAAGGGGGCGCGATTCGCATCACCGGCACTCGGGTTTCACTCGATGTGGTCATTCATCACTATCAGCAGGGAGAATCGCCGGAAGAAATTCAGGGTTTGCTGTCTTCGGCGCGAACTGGTTGGGCCGAGATTTGGCAATGCTCTGGTATGACCATAAAAGAAAGCGCGCCCGTAACAGAGGCGTGTTCGACGGAGTTGCCGGCGAACCTTTGGAACAGAAGGACGGATCGGAGCATCATCGAGGAGGCAGCAGTCAATGAATGAAGGGAACACAGCAGACCTGACCGACAGCGAGAAGCTGGATTTACTTCTGGCCGAAGTGCGCGGGCTGAAAACAACGGTTGGCGGCCTCGAAGCGCGACTGGCCGCGCTTGAGGCGCAGGCGGAAGAGCGTCCAAATACCACGCGCCCGCTGCTCGACCGCATCCTTGCCGAGATGATCGAGACCCGCGAGCGTCTGCTCGAAGAACTCGCATCGCAGCGGCGTGAATTCAGCGTGATCACTGCGGACATAATCGCCCTCCGGGCGCGCAGCGATCATATCGAGCGACGCTTGAGCGCGGTTGAACAGAGACCGAATTGACGTTTCCCTTTGGAACTGAGTAGGAATATCGCAAGACAGGGAACTGCCCGAAACGGCGGGCGCAGTCGAGTGTGGCTGTAAGTTCAACGGAATGAATGGCGTCCCGTACGGGATTCGAACCCGTGTTGCCGCCGTGAAAGTCCGAAACAGCCAATTTCACAGTCACCAATAGCCGCCAACAGCCACCAACGTTCTAGGCGATATTTCCCACCTTTTCAGCCAAATCAGCGAAAATAACAACGGTTTCGGTTTAGTGTAGGTTTGGTGCGGTTGGCGGCCATTTGTATGGCCGTTCGTCACCACAGCGTCACCGGACTCAACCGAATTAATCGAGTTCGGCTCGCAACGCGCGGAGTCATGATCCGTGCGGCTGCGAATCCTTCACGCAGCGCGAGCCGAATCCACAAATGAAGGATGACCTGAAGGAGGTCGAGAGATGGTAGACGCAAAAAAGTCGGAGCGTACATTGGTGCCACCGCTCACCAACGCGCAAGAGCATCTTTGGCAAGTGTTCCCGGACTATTCGCTGTCGGAAGATTTCGAAGCAACCAAGGAGGCTTTAGCCACGCTCAAGAAGTGTTACGAGCCAATGGCCGTCAGATTGAGAATGTCGTTTCTTCGCCGGGCGCTTATGGAGACTGAAGCTTTGTCAAAGAATCGCGACGAACAATGGCCTGGGAGTATCGCAGATGATCTGTTCAATTGCGCTAGCGACGCTTTCGAGTCTCACTTGAGAAATTGCAGTCTGTCAGAACTGCGATTGTTTGTAGACAACAAACAAAGTGATCCCTTATTGAAGATGTCGGCTTTTTTCAAGCAGCGCGCGCACTTTTCTCCGCAAGCTTGGGAAACCATGGCCACGTTGCTTACCAAAGTTTGGGAGTGGGCGCGCAAGCGGCGCTTACATCACTACTCCTATGTTCATTTTGCTTGTCTCGCACTGATCGAAGGCCATTGGTTTTACTTGCCTGATTCGTCGGTGCCTCTTGCAACGCCAGATCGAGATTTCTCGCGGGCTGTTGCGCATCCTGCTTTGTTTCGTCCCTTTCACGACCCGCGTGGGGATGACGACTTCATTAAGCAGCGAAAACCTGACAGTGGTTGGCACCAGGCCAACATGCTGTACGACTCTCTTGCCTTGGATGAGTTGAATGACCGTAGACTTGCGCCGCCGACGGGCTGCGAGTGGTATGGCGGCGCCACGTCCTACGAAGACGCGGCAGATTCTAACCTTGCGCAACAAAATTACGCGCAACGACAAGAGAAACGCGCACGGCAAGCGATTGATTCCACCGTGCTGGCTTGCCTGAAGGGGCGCTATCAAAAGCTTCTTGATAATCTTGTTGAGGCGGTGGGGGAGGTCGCAAAGGGACATGCTAAGGAAGTGCATCAGCATTACAACAAGTTGCAAGAGACACCGCCAGCACGCTTGCATAGGGAGTATGAAACCGCCAGCAAGGTTACTGTGGCCCGTGTGATCCTGCGCCGCGCTTGGGGAGAGATCGCAGCCGATAAAACTTTGACTATAAAAAGCACCTCGCGCAGGAAGTCCGATGAAGCTACGCCCAGGACGACTGTCGAGTCCATGGTGCAA
>Ga0247727_10011635_pt1 | contig 15296 bp, 13 predicted proteins | sample WisWelCaveWW1625_FD_202498 | JGI IMG/M metagenome (GOLD analysis project Ga0247727, IMG submission 202498) | Biofilm microbial communities from Wishing Well Cave, Virginia, United States - WW16-25 | ecosystem: Environmental > Aquatic > Deep subsurface > Groundwater > Cave microbial mat | place... | reverse complement strand
GGGAGGACGGCCCAGAGAAGGTGATCGGCGATCGCGCGCTGCGTCTCGCCTGCCCCTGCGCGTTCTGCGTGCATGAACTGACTGGCCGCGTGCTGCTCGATCCGGCCGGGGTGCCGCAAGACCTCCGAATCAAGGACATGCAGCCGGTCGGCCTCTACGCCTACCGGCTGCTCTTCAGCGATGGCCACGACACCGGCATCTACACGCTGGAGCGCCTGCGCGAACTCTGCCGATGAGCCCCTTCGCGGAAATCCTGGCGGGGCCCTGGCAGCCGCTCTCCGGGGTCCTGATCTTTTTCGTGCATGGCTGGGTGTTGTGGTTCGTCCTCGGCCTGAATTTCACGCGCACTGTGCTCATGACCGCATGCGCGCGAGCCGCAATTGCGAGCGGCGCTCTCGCCTTGGTGGCGAGCGGCGCCCTCGGCCGGACGGATCCGGGCTGGGAGCCCGACGCGCTCGCATGGGCCGTCGCCGGGCTCGCCGCCTGGCTGCTCTGCTGGGCCCTCGAGATCGCGGTCCTCGGAATCCTGATGCGGCAAATGCAACCCGGCTGGCGGTGGAAGGCCTACGACCTCGTTGTGCTGGGCGTGGTGCAGGCGGTATACCTTGCCGGAGGTCAAATCCGCTTGGGGTGAACCCGTGGCGCACGAAGGATCCCGCGATCCCGATGGGGCTGCGCGAGGGAGCCCGCGTTTTCGTCGGCCTGATCGCGCTGGCGCTTCTCTGCTCCTGGCCGCAACTGCTCGCGCCGGAGCGCCTGACCGACCTCGAGCCGGGCGCATTCCGCCGCCTCGCGCTGCTCGGCGACGACTCGGTTGCGCACCATATGCCGCTGTTCGCGCGCGAGGTCCTGTGGACCGTTCCCGGCCGCATGCTGATGGAGCGCGGCGGCCTGTCCGCAGAGTACGCGGCGCTGATCCTGACGATCGCCGGCAGTTTCCTGAGCGGCCTCGCAGTCTGGTTGCTGCTGCGCTGGATGACGCGCTCGCCGCTCGCCGCCTTCTGCGCGGCGGCGATCGTGCTGGTACAACCTTGGCGCACGACCTCGATCGCGGATCCGGCGGTCTCCTGGCTGTTCGGCCCAGCACTGGCGTTCCTCGGCATCGGGTGGATCGCCCGCGGCGGCGGCTGGGCCGCCGGCCTCGTCGCAGGGGGGGGGGCCGCGCTGGCCGGCTACACCTCCTTCGCGCAGTTGCCGCCGGTGGTGCTCGGCGCGCTGATCCTGCTGATCGCGCACATCCCGCTGATGTTGCGGCCCTTCCCGTCCGGCACGCCGGTCTCGCTGGGCCGGCTCGCGAGCGGCGTCGGCGTCGCGGCGCTCTCGGGCGTCGTCTTGCTGTGGCCTGCCTGGCGCGAAGGACTGCCGGCGGCGCCCAGCGGCGCGGACACGAGCCTCGCTGGCTGGCTCGCCGCGGACGGCCGCATGCAGTTCCTCGGCGTGGAGAGCGCGCCGGGCGGCAACCACTACTACTGGCCGGTGTTGATCGGATGGCTCGTCTGCGTGCTGCTGGTGTGGATCGCGTTCAACGTGCGCGATCCGCGCATGCGTCCGTGGTGGATCCTGACGCTCGCGGGCTTCCTGCTGATCCAGGGCTCGCACCTGCACTTCCTCGGCAAGCAAGTGCCCACGGTGGTGATGCCGCACGCCTGGCTCGCCGCGCTGCCGGGATTCGGCGCCCTGCCCGGTCCCTCGGCGTGGCTGCCCTTCTTCGGCATCGCGCTGGCGGGGGTCGTCGCGCTCGGGCTCAAGGAGTGGCAGGTCCAGCACGGCCGGACGACCACCTTCCTGCTCGCGGCGATCACCGCGGTTGAACTGCGCCCGGCCCCGCTGCCGGAGCACAACCTGCAGCCGCCCTCCGTCTATGCGCGCATGGCGCGCGAGGCCAACGGCTCCGTGCTGGAACTGCCGCTCGATCCGATCAACTGCCTGGCGCTGTGGCACGCCTCGCACACGCACGGACGGCCTGTGTTGTTCGCACCGCTAATCGTCGGCGCGCCGCCGTCTGCGGTCGGCAACGTTCCGGGCGGGCTACTCACCGCGCTGTCGCCGGACCTGCTCTTCGACAGGGCCGTCGGCGGCCTGCCGGCGGACGCCGCACTGCGCGAATTGGCGGGAGAGGATCCTGCGCGGATGGCCGAATGGCGGCGCTGGCTGGTCGAGGACTCGGGTGTGCGCTGGATCGTCTTCCGGCACGGCCCCGACCTCGGCGCGGGCGCCACGATCCGCGAGCGCAGGACCACGGGCGAGAGGTTGAAGACCGGGCTGACCCCCTGGTACTTCAACTCCCTCTTCCTGGAGGACCGGCAGCAGAGCGTGCGCGAACTCGTCTCGGAGTACCGCGCCGTCGCGGATCGCTCGATGCGCGCCCACGCCTTGCTCGAGCATTGGTTCGGGCGGCCAGAGTCGCGCCAGGGCTCGGCCTACGCCGAGGTCTGGCAGGTGCAGCCGGGCGAATCAGCCCCCGGAGACCGCTCCGCCGTCCCCGCTCCCTCCGGCGGCTGAAGCCGAGCGCAGCAGTTCCGCGGCGCGGCGCCACCAGCGCTCCACCGCTTCGTCCTCCAGGTCGCGGTCGCGCAGAAAATTCTCGTCAGGATCGGCGCGCAGGTCGCCGGCCGTCACGACGAAGCGCCGCTCGTCCACCAGAATCTTCTCGTGCTTGGTGCGCAACACGCGAATCTCTGCGTCCTTCTCGCGGATGCTCGCCATCACACACTCGTGCGGGGTCTCGCCGCGCGCCGCGCGCAGTAGCGGCGAGTCCTCGCTGCCGTCACGCAGCGCGCGGATCGCCGGCGCCACGTCCTCGAGGCTGACCAGAGCCGCGACGCTCGCGCCCGCGGGCAGCCGCTGCGGGAGGCGCAGCAGCAGCGGCACGCGCAGCACCGAGTCATGCACCGATTCCGCGTGGCCGAGGCGGCCGCCGTCCTCGCCGAGCAGCAGGCCGTGGTCGGCAGTCACCACGAGCAGCGTGTCCTCCATTACTCCCAGATCCAGCAGGCCGTCGGCGAAGGCGCCGAGCGCCTGATCCAGCGCCAGGAGTTCGGCGTCGTAGAGCGAGCGAAGCGCCTCCGCCTCGCGCTCGCCGATGCGGATCTCGCCGCGCTCGGCGAGCGCGAGGCGCACAGGATCCTGCGGGAGCCGCTCCGGCTCCAGGTCGGCCGCAGCGAGGCCTTCCGGAAGGAAACGGTTGCGCAGTTCGGGCGGCGGATCGTGCGGCGGCAGGAGATCGGTCCAGTGGATGACCGCGAGGAAGGGCCGCTCGGGATCCCGGCCCGCGATGAGTTCGAGCGCCCGCTGCACGACGAGGTCGGCGGGCCTGCGCGGCGCGGGCGGACGGATCCGCGAGCGCACGCCGTCCACCAGCCGCGCCAGCGCGAGCCGCACCGGCAACGGCGGCACGAGCAGGTCCGCAACCCGGCTGAAGCCCGTCCATGCCGCGGACGCGGGCTTGTCGCCGGCGGAGGAGAAGGCGGGATCCGCGCTGCAAGCCCAGGTCTGCCAGCCGAGTGCGGTGCACTCGGCTGCGAGGCTTCGCTCGCCGCCGAGCAGGTTGGCGATCGCCTCGGCATGGTCGGGCGTGGTCGTGAAGGCGTTGTTGAAGAGAACGCCTTGCTCGGCGAGCGTGTCAAAACGCGGGCTCGCGGCGCGGTAGGAGCCGTAGGCGCCGAAGTGCCGCGCGCGCGCGCCGTCCAGGATCACGATCGCGACATTGAGCGGGCGACCGTCGCCGGCCGGGCGCGGCGGCGGATCATTCCCGCTTCGGCCCGCGGGCAGGATCAGCACGCCGAGCCCGGTCAAGGCGGCGATTGCGAGCAGACCCGCGGCGGCGGTGAAGGGCGCGAGAAGGGGCCCGGCGAGCCACGCGGAGCGTGCGCTCGCCGCCGCGACGCCGAGCAGATGAACACCCACGGCGATGCCCGTGCCGAGCATTCCCAGCGCCAGAGACGGCAGCGCACCGTCGCGCAGCAGGGGCGGCAGCCACGTTCCTCCGAGGATCGCGAACGCGAGGAGAGTGCCGAAGAGCAGGATGCCCGGCCCGCGCTCGCGCGCCGAGGGACCGGCGAACCAAGGCGCCAGCAGCGCCGCGAGGGCGCCGAGCGCGGCGCCGGCGGTGCAGTAGGCGGGCAGCCAGCGCAGCGCCAGCGCCGCTTCCTCCGCGTGCGGCCAGGAACCGAGGATCTCCGCGGCCAGCACCAACGCGCTCAAGCAGGCGCCGAGCAGGACACCGTGACGCAGCCGCGCTCTCATGCCGGCAGTACGTCCCAGCGCAGATGCAGGCGGTCGCCGTCGGGCTCGCCGTAGGCGTGCAGCGGACCCTTGCGCCAGTCGAGCGCGCCGATGCGGCGCTGCACTTCGCCGAGCAGGAAGGCGCGCGCGAGCATGCCGCCCTCGATGCGGAAGTTGGAGAGAGTCAGCGTCGGACCGTGGAAGCGCGCGTCGGCGAGCAGCGCGATGGTGCCGGCCAGCGGCGCGTGCGCATCGAGCCGCAGCGCGCGCTCGTCGAGGTGCAGCGCGCGCACCTCGGCACCGGCTGGAAGCAGTTGCGCGCCGAGCGGTCCGAGGTCGAGCGCGGGCAGGGACACGCGCAGATCCACGCCGGCAGTGTAGATCCGGAGATCCGCGGGCAGGGCTAGAATTCGCGCTATGAGCGGATCCAGCGAGGAGCGCACGCTGCCGAACGGGCTTGTGCGGACGCGTCGCGAGGGGAGGGTGCGGTGGATCGTGCTGCAGCGCCCGCCCGCGAACGCCTATTCCTACGAGATGATGCGCGATCTCGACGAGGCGGTGCTCGGCGCGCGCATGGACGAGGAGACCGACGTCATCGTGCTGACCGGCGAGGGCGAGCGGTTCTTCTGCGCCGGGGCCGACATCGCGATGCTCGAGCGTGTGACCCCGCACTGGAAGTACTCTTTCTGTCTGCACGCGAACGAGACGCTGCAGCGCCTGGAGCAGACGCCGAAACTGGTGATTGCGGCGCTCAATGGACATTGCATGGGCGGCGGGCTCGAGGTCGCGCTGGCGGCGGACCTGCGCGTCGCGCGGCGCGCGCCAGCGGGCGCCAAGCCGTTCCAGATCGGCATGCCGGAAGTCAAACTCGGCGTGCTGCCCGGCACCGGCGGCACGCAGCGGCTCGCGCGGCTGGTCGGCGCGTCGCGCGCGATCGAGTGGCTGGCCGAGGCTCGCACCTTCGACGCGGACGGCGCACTGGCCACGGGCCTCGTGAACCGCGTGTTCGAGGCCGCCGGCTTCGCCGAGCAGGTGCAGAAGTACGCGGAGACCTTCACGGCGCCGGGCACCGCCGCCCTTGCGGTCGGCCACATCAAGCGCGCGGTGCAGAGCGGCGCGGAGTTGCCGCTCGCGAGCGGGCTGGCGCTGGAGCGCGAACTTCAGCAGCGCCTCTTCGAGAGCGCCGATGCGCAGGAAGGCATCGCCGCGTTCGTGGCCAAGCGCGCGCCGCGCTTCAGCGGGAAATGAGCCGCGCGGTGATGCGGGCGGTGCGCGTGCACGAGCACGGCGATCTCGAAGTGCTGAAGATCGAGACGATCCCGGTGCCGGAGCCCGGACCGGGCGAGGTGCGCCTGCGCGTTGCGTGGTGCGCGCTGAACCACCTCGACATCTGGGTGCGCCGCGGCGTGCCCGGGCACAAGTTCCCGCTGCCGATCACTCCGGGCTGCGACTTCAGCGGTACGCTGGATCTGGCCGGACCGGGCGTCACGGGATGGGAGCCGGGCGCGCGCGTCTGCGTGGCGCCGGGCTTCGCCGCGCCGGGCAGCGCGGAGGCCGCGAGCGGCGACCACTCGCTCGCGCGCGACTACGGAATCTACGGCGAGACCTGCGACGGCGGCAACTCCGACTTCGCGCTCGCGCGCGCCGAGAACTTGATCGCGGTGCCTGAGGCGTTTCCGCTGGACCTCGCGGCCGCGTTCCCGCTGACGTATCTGACGGCGTGGCACATGCTGGTTGCGCGCTGCGCACTGAAGCCGTGGGAGAAGGTGCTGGTGCATGCGGCCGGCAGCGGCGTCAGCGTCGCGGCGGTGCAGATCGCGAAACTTGCCGGCGCGGACGTGATGGTCACCGCCGGCAGCGACGAGAAGGTGGCGCGCGGGCTCGCGAACGGCGCGGACACCGGCGTGAATTACCGCACCGAGGACTGGGTGAAACGCGCGAAGGATTGGGCGGGGCGGCGCGGGCTGGACGTGATCGTGGATCACGTCGGCCGCGACACCTTGCCGCAGGGCGTGTGGCTGCTCGGCAAGGGCGGCCGGCTCGTGACTTGCGGCGTGACGAGCGGCGCGCAGATGGAACTCAACTTCGCGCCGATTTTCTTCAAGAGTCTCTCGCTGCTGGGCAGCACGATGGGGGGCCTGGGAGAGATGAAGCGCGTCGCCGAACTGGTGTTCTCCGGCAAATTGGCGCCGGTGGTGGACAGCCGTTTCCCGCTCGACCGGGTCCGGGAAGCCCATGCCAAGATGAGCGCCCGCGAGGCCTTCGGCAAGATCCTGCTGGAAGTGGGCGGCGCGCGGTAGGATGCGCCCGGAGACGCATCCGTGAAGTTGCTGCTTCTGACCTGCGTGGTAGCCTGCACCGGAGCCGCGTGGGCTCTGCAGGATCCGGCGCCGATGGTGAAGGAATCCGCGACCGGGATCGAATTCCCTGCCTGGATCCGGGCGCCGCTCGGCGGGGCGACGGATTTGACGTTGTGCCTCGCGCTGTTCGACGTTTACGTGGGCGCGGACCCGATCTCCTCGGGCGCGAAGGACTCCTTCCGCGACGGCGCGTGGCGCCTGGCCGAGAAGGCATTCGTGCCTCCGGCCGTCCCGACCTCCTCCCGCTGAACCGACATGAGCCAACAACCCGACCGCCGCCGCTCCTCGCGCAACCCCGTCCAGACCTCCGCCGCCCTGGTGCTGGCGGCCGGCAGCCTCGAAGGCGAGACCGTCAACGCCAGCATGCACGGCCTGCTCGTGCGCGCGCAGGGGCGGATCTCCGTGGTGGTCAAGATGAACGGCCGCGAGTACCGCGGGCGGCTGGTGCGGGCCGAGCCGATGGTGGACGGCGCGACCTACTACGCGCTGGATCTGGACGACCCGATCCGGGCCGACTGATCCGGTGTAGAATCGAGGGGCATGGTCTTCCTGATCGCCTTCGGAGTCTTCTCCCTCGCGGTCGCCGCGATGGGCGTGGGGGTGATGCTGTCGGGACGCAGGTTGTCCACCTCCTGCGGCGGGCTGTCGAAGCAGAACGAGGCGAGCGGCGACTGCTCCTGCGCGCGCAAGCGGGCCGACCTCTGCACCGAGGGGCCGGAGCAGGAACTTGTGGATCTAGCGGAGATCGGCTGGCCGATGAGACGCGAGCGGCACACGCACGCGCCGCAGGCCGCGATGCCGTACGCCGAGAAGCTCGAGGTCTGATCCGCGCGATCAGCGCGGCGACGCTGCGGCCTCCCGCGCCGCGGCCGCCATCTCGGCTGTGACCTCGATGCGAAAGACCAGTTCTTCCGTCCCGGCGCGGACCTCGAACGCGTAGTCGCCCTGGCCGCCGAAGCGGAGCGGGACGAACCACGGTTGGTCCTGCGGCGCCTCGCACTGGATCTCGAGGTGCAACGAGTAGGCGCCCGGCGCGGGCACTGCCGTAATCACGGTCCATCCGCCGCGCAGCCAACGCGAGGAAGTGAAGGTCGGCGGGCCGGCGGGGCCGGTTCCGCCGCCGTCGCGGAGCGTGAAGGCCAGGCCCTCCTCCGCCGGCGGCAGTCCGTCGCCGAAGAGTTCAATGCGCAGGGGGATGCCCCGGCCCAGCCGCACCGCGACCTCGCCGCCGGGGAGCATGACTTCGCTGCGGCCCCAGCCTTCGGCGCTCACGAAACCGCGCAGCGCGGGTTCCGTCGAGACGAAGGCGTGCGGGTTGCTCCCCTCGCTGTCCGTCCACTCGCCTTCGCGGATCAGGTGCAGGTGGATCGGATCCGGACGGCGCCCGTCAGGGTCGAGCACCGTCAGGCGATGCAGGTGCAGGCGCCCGCGCAAGTCCACCTGCAGGCGCGGATCCTCCGTCACCTCGCCCGCGCGGACAGAGATTCCGTCCACCAACGCGAGACTCTCGCCGGTACCAGCCGACCGCACCCGGACGGTCCAGGTGCCGGGCGATACCTGCCCGGAGGAGAACTCGCCCGAGGCCGCGTCCGGCCAGTCCATCTCGCTGTCCCACTCGCCGGCCCTCACCGGATCGGTGCGGTCGAAGTCTACGATGAGGAGGTTGCCCGGAATCTCCGGGTCGAGCAGCAGCCGGCCGCGGATCTCGCCGCTCTCCTCGAGCACGATGCGGAGGTCGCGCGCGCCCGGCTCGAAGGGCACGGTGACCGCCTTCCCGCCCTCCGGCGGACGCACGACCAGGTGATGGTGCGTGCCCGGCAGGTCGCCCTCGAGTGCGAAGCGGCCGTCGGCGTCAGTGCGCCAGAGGAAGCGGGCGAGTTCCTGATGATGGCCGTCGTCCGGCGCGTCCGGCGCGTCCGGCGGTGCGAGGCGGGCGCGCCACTCGAGCCACGCGCGCGGCACCGGGCCGCCATCGGCGTCCTCGACCCGGCCGACAACGGCGATGGGACCGCCGAGCACGACGTCGCCAGCGTTGTGGCCGGATTCCGCGACCCGCTCCGGCACGAAGATCCACGCCATCTGCACGCGCGAGTCCTCGTCGAGGCTGCGGCGGATCGCCAGGATGCGGGCGGTTCCCGGCGGAACCTCCGCCTCGCCGAGGACTTTCGTGAAGTGGCTTGCCTCGTCCAAGGGTCGGAACTCGCTGCTCTGCCGCGTGCCGCGGCGATGCGGCCAGCCGCGCCAGTAGTTGGACATCAGGGTGACTTTTCCCAGTGGAATGCCGGCGGCGGTCACCATGCGCCCCGTGAGGACCGGATGCACGGCGTCCTGCTGCAGGCGGATGCGCACTTCCTCGCCGGGGCGCAGCGGACCGTCTGCTCCGACCGTCACTTGATGGAGGCTCCGATCGGGTGAAGCCATGCACTCGAGGCGCTGGCCGACGGGCACGTGCGGGAAACGCGCGAGGCCGCCCGCCGTGTAGGTTGTCTGTGCGCCGAGGCCGTCGCGCAGGCCCACCGACGGCGTTCCGTATCTCTCTTGCCACTCCGCCCGCTGCTGCGGCGCGAGCGCGCCCTGCAGGGTCACGGGGATGCCGTCGCCGACCAGGGAGCCGGCGAGGTCAAGGACCTCGATCAGGACCGAGCCGCACCGAGGAACCACGATCTTCACCGGTTCGCGCGGCGGGTTCTCCGGCACGAAGTCCACTCCGGGCGGCTCCGGCCCCGGCAGCATCGCGACGACGCGGTTGCGCGCGCCCCGCGCGGAGTCCGTCATGACCGTCTCGAGATGCCGCAGTTCCGCGTCGCCGCGCTCGTCGGTCTCTGTCTCGGCATTGGCGTTCGCCTGGAGACCGTCGCCGGTCAGGTACGCGACCGTCACGCCCGCGAGCGGCGCACCGGTTTCATCCTCGACGTGCACGCGAATGTGGATCACGGGCAGGAGGCGGATCACCAGTTCCTCGGCGAGGTTCCCGCGCGACATGCCCGACTCCGTGCCGTAGAGGTTCTCGTGTCGAGCGGCGATCCAGATGGACCCTGCCGGACGGGGCAGGACTGCGACGCCGTCCGCGCCGGTCGGGAAAATCCTCCCTAATTCTTCCAGGACCTTCTCCACGTCGTCGTAGAGCCGCATGGCGGCGCGCCGCCGGTCCTGGTCCACACCCTGCAGGTCCATGTAGAGCACTTCAGCGCCGGGCACCGGAGTGCCATCCTCGGCGCGCACCACACGCACGTGGAAGGTCTCGGTCGGCATCGGCTCCGCGACCGCAGCGCTGCTGTCACTCTGCCCGGAAGGCGGCGCTTCGACGCGCCCCAGGTCTTGCGCGGCATCTGACGCGTCTGCGCGGCTGCCTGCCAACAGCGGATCGGCGGCGGTCCGCTCCACCGAAGGCAGCGGTTCTGCCGGAAGGTCCGATCCGTCGCCGGAGCCCACAGTGAGCCACCCCAGAACCAGCCCGAGCAGGCCTACCAGGATCAGCAGAGGGAGGAAGCGCCGCAATGCAGCCTCGTTGAGACGCGGTCAGGATAGCGCGACTTCCTCCCGCTCAACGGTTAGCCAAGGCTCGCGCGATGGCGGCGGAATCCACCGTGAAGCGAAATTCCTGCACGCCGCTCGCCGAACTCACCTCGATGGTGGGCCCCGGATCTCCGAGTGCTCCGGGGATGGAGCGCCAAGTTGCCTGCGGATCGATGCGCGAGTAGAGGATCACCATCCAGGACCCCGCCGCCGGCAGCGCCAGCGACGCGGTATTGGATCCGGGATCGAGAATTTGCTCGCGGCGGGAAGAGATCGGCTGATCAGGACCGCTTTGAAGCTGGAGGTCGAGACGCCATCCCCAGCCTTCCGCTTCGGCTGGGAGACCCTCCAGCACCACGGCAACGCGGAATCCCGGTGCGAACCGCACGGTCTGCTCGCCGCCGTTCAGAGCGACTTTGAGACGCGCGAATTCAGGCGCTTCGATCCATGCAACGGCTTGGCTACTCGTGTGCAGCAGGGTCACGGGCAGAGAGGTGGCGCTGGAGCCCCAACTCCTCACTTCGTCAGGATCCATAATCCAGATATTGGCCTTGCGCACCGAATTGCCGTCCGGGTCGAGCAGCGTGAGCCGGGTGCGCAGAAGCCCGCGCAGATCAATGATGCCGACGTCAAGACTTCCCTCTGCAACCAGCGTGAGACCGCGCCGCGACCAAAGCAGGCTACCGTTGACCCCGTGGCGCACCTCAAGGTCGTAGATTCCAGGTTTCAGAGCGAGAAGGCTGAACTCTCCACCATCGTCGAAGGGAGACGTGCCTGTGCTTCCGTCAGGCTGGGCAAGTTGAATCGCGAGGTCCTGCAGGTGCACTTCCGGATCGGCGATAATCCGGCCGCGGATGCTCGACGGACGGAAAAACCGCAATTCGAGATTCTCCGCTCCGGAGTTGAAGAGCGACGGCTCGCAGCGCCAATTCCTCTCGGTGGGCGCCCACGCATTGATTCGATAGCGACCCACCGGCAGATTGCCGCGAACCTCGAAACGGCCGCGCTCATCCGCCTCCCAAGAAATCGAACTGAACGGGCTGCGGTTGCGGGAGCCGAACTCACGTGATGAATCGTTTTGGTCAATGAAACCATAGGCCGTCGGCGCCGGCTCGCCTCCGGGCGTCAGCGCAAGGCCCGCGACCAGCAGCGGCCCTCCCAGCACCAGATCGCCGAGATGGTTCTCGCCCGGTGAGAGCGGGGCGGGCAAATCCACCACCACCATCTGCACGAGACCGCGTCGCGATTCTGAAATCACCATGGATTTGGGTGAGGCATCGTCCGGATCGAGAGCAATCGGTGTGTGGAATCTGCCATCCTCGTCGGTGCGCAGCCGGACCCTTGTTCGATTGCGTGCGGTTCCTTCCGAATGCATGTCGCCTTCCAGGTCCTTCCCGGGCAGCGGCTGCCCTTCCGCATCAGTGATCCGACCCGTCAGAGTCGGCGAGGCGATGGACTGCCGCAGCGTGAACTTGACATGCTCGCCGGGTCGCAGCGGCCCGAGTCCGGATCCCGACTCGATCACGCCGGTGTTCTCGAAGTCGGCGCCGTATTCAAGAGTGAGTCCGAGCCCGACTCGCTCGAAGCGCACGACTCCGTTCCGGGCCCGCTCCCAGCGCAATCCGAGCCAACTCTGATGCTCCATGCCGCGGCCGCTGGTGTAGCGTTTGTGGTCCTCCTCGCTCATCTGCTTCTGCAGCGCGATCGCGAGCCCTTCGACGGGCCTGCCTGCCAGATCGAAGACCTCGATCTCCACGGAGCCGGTGCCGGGCAGCACCAGGACGATCGGATCCACCGGCGGCGCGAGCGGGTCGAAGACCGCTTGTACGGTCGGCTCGAACGGGAGCGAGATCGCGGCGACGTGCTGGTACTCCCTGCCTAAGTGCCGGGCGTATTCCTCCTGCAGGTGGCTCAAGACAGCGATCCCGTCCGTGCCAGTGATCGCCTCCTCCAAGTTGTGACCGTGAACGCCCCGAAGCGCGCGGTACGCCACCGTCACGCCCGCGACGGGCTGGCGGCGCTCGTCCACTACGAGCACACGCAGATGCAGCGCAGGACGGAGTTCAATCACGATTTCGGACGAGGGATCCGTGTCCGCAGTCTTCACGTCCCTGCGACCCCACAGGCCGTTCGCCCGCGCGCCGATCGGAAACCAGTCGCCTTCCGGCAGCGGAATGCGCGTCATTCCGTCTGCATCGCAGGCGAAGACGCGGCCCCAGCGGTCCAGTTGCTCGTCGGTGTTCGCTTGCTGATAAGCCACGCGTTCCCGCTCTGGAACGGAGGAGCCGTGACCGAGCGGCCACAGCAGCACTTCCGCGCCGGCGGCCGCGCTCCCGTTGTGCGCGAACACCACCCGGACGGTCAAGGTCATTGCCGACGCCGGTGCCGTTTCCTCGCCGGCCGGCGCGTCCGCGCGCGTGATCGCGGCGGTGTCCGCGCCCGGAGACTGGAGCGGCGGGGCTGCGGCGATTTGCGGCGCTTGGGCCGGCTGCTCGGTAGCGGGCAGCGGATCGCCGCCGGACCGTTCCAGGAGCCACCAGAGCAAGAGCCCGAGAACGCCGAGCAGGAGTGGAAGAGCGAGGGAGCGTCGCACGCTAGGTTCGCGAGATCCGGCCAGGATAGCGCCGGTCCCTCGCCGCGCCGCCGATTACTCGACCGCTTCCGGAAACCCGCTGGTTTGCAGCGCGCGGAATCCCTGCGCGGTGCGCACGAGGAGATAGGCCTCGACCTCCGGCAGGCGCTCGGCGAAATCGAGCGCCTCCGCCGGCCCGAGGATCATGCAGGCGGTGGCGAGAGCATCCGCCATCATGCAGGTGGGGGCGAGGACCGTCGCCGAAGCGAGCGCGTGCGCGATCGGCCGGCCGCTGCGCGGATCAATCTCGTGCGAGAGCCGCGTGCCGTCGGCGGCGCGGCGGAACTTGCGGTAATCGCCGCTGGTCGCGACCGCGCCATCGCGCACCGCGATCGCCGAGTTCAGCAACTGGCCCTGCTCCGCGTCGTCCACCGGCTGCTCGATGCCGACGCGCCATGGGCGCCCGCCGGGTCCGCGCCCGCCGACGCACACCTCGCCGCCGACCTCGATCAGGTGATCCGGGAAGCCGAGCGCGCGCAGGCGCTCGCAGACGAGATCGGTCGCGTAGCCCGGCGCGATCGCGGAGAGGTCCACCGCGATTCTCGCGTCGCGCTTCGCGAGCGCCGCGCCGCGCACCTCGAGCCGTTCCCAGCCGACACGCGCGCCCGCGGCCGCGATCTCCTCCGGCGTCGGTTCGTCTGCGCGCGGCCCGGAGGCGCCGAAGCCCCACAACTCCACCAGCGGCAGCACGGTGGGATCGAAGGCGCCGCGCGTCTGCTCCGCGACCTGCAGCGCCGCTTCCACCACCTTCGCGGTGTGGATCGAAACAGGGAAGGATTCTTCCGCCGCAGCAGGCGCCCAGGCGTTGAAGCGGCTCAACTCCGACTCCGGTTTCCAGGTGGACATCAGACGGTCCACCTCGTCGAGGATGCCCTGCAGTTCCTGCGGATCCGGCGGCGTGCGGTCGGCCGCATGCACGACGGTCGCGTGCCACGACGAGCCCATGCTCGCGCCTTCGTAGCGCGCGACCGCCTCCGGCGCCGAGGCCGCCTCGCCGCAGGCTGCAGCCAGCAGCAGACAAACGGCCGCCGCTCTCATCCGCCGAAGTCGTCGAGTCGGATCATCTCCGGCTCCACGCCAAGGTCGTCGAGCATCTTCAGTACCGCCTTGTTCATCATCGGCGGGCCGCACAGGTAGTACTCGATCTCTTCGGGGGCAGCGTGCTGCTTCAGGTAGTTGTCCAGCACCACCTGGTGAATGAAGCCGGTGTAGCCCTTCCAGTTGTCTTCGGGCTTCGGCTCCGAGAGCGCGATGTTCCAGGAGAAATTCGGGTACGCGCCTGCGATCTTTTCGAATTCCTCGGAGTAGAACATCTCGCGCAGCGAGCGCGCACCGTACCAGTAGGAAACCCTGCGCGGCGTCCTGTCCGTGTGGAACAACCGCATGATGTGCGAGCGCAAGGGCGCCATGCCCGCGCCGCCGCCGATGAAGACGGCCTCGCGCGGGGTCTCCTGGAGGTGAAAATCACCGAACGGTCCGCTGATGCGCACCTTGTCGCCCGGTTTCAGGCTGAAGATGTAGGACGAACCTTTGCCCGGCGGGATGCCGGTGGTGCGCGGCGGGGGAGTTGCAATGCGCACGTTCAACATCACCTGGTCGTCGCCCTCGGCCGGGAAGTTGGCCATCGAGTAGGCGCGCTCGGCCGTCTCGGCGTTGACCGAGCGGATGTCCCACAGTTGGTACTTGTCCCACTCGTCGCGGTACTGATCCTCGACCGCGAAGTCGGCGAACTTGATGTCGTGCGGCGGAACCTCGATCTGGACGTAGTCGCCGGAGATGAATTGCATGCGCTGGCCCTCCGGCAGCCGCACCTTGAACTCCTTGATGAAGGTGGCGACGTTGTGGTTCGACACCACCGTGCAGTCCCACTTCTGGATCGCGAAGAGGCTGTCGGGCACGCGGATCTTCATGTCCTGCTTGACTTTCACCTGGCAGGACAGGCGCCAGTGCTCCTTCTCCGCGCCGCGGTTGATGTGGCCGCGCTCGGTCGGCAGCAGCGTGCCGCCGCCCTCGTCCACCTGCACCTTGCACTGCGCGCAGGTGCCGCCGCCGCCGCAGGCTGAAGGGATGAACAGTTTCTGGTTGGCGAGAGTGGACAGCAGCGTGGATCCGGCCGGCACCGACAGCGCCTTGGATTCGTCGCCGTTGATCAGGATCCGCACGTTGCCGATCGCGACCAGCCGGGCCTTCGCCCCCAGCAGGATGAAGACCATCAGCAGCACCACGCTGGTGAAGGCGGCGACGCCGAGCAGGATGATCGTGACTTCCATGTCCCGCTCCTACAGTGAGATCCCCGCAAAGATCATGAAGCCCATCGCCATCAGGCCGGAGGTGATGAAGGCGATCCCCAGGCCGCGCAGCGCGGGCGGGACGTTCGAGTACTTCATGCGCTCGCGGATCGCCGCCAGCGCGATGATCGCCAGCGCCCAGCCGACGCCCGCGCCGAGGCCGTACACGGTGCTCTCGGCCAGGTTGTACTCGCGCTGCACCATGAACAGCGAGGCGCCGAGGATCGCGCAGTTGACCGCGATCAGCGGTAGGAACACCCCGAGCGCGTTGTAGAG
>Ga0247727_10011634_pt1 | contig 15298 bp, 7 predicted proteins | sample WisWelCaveWW1625_FD_202498 | JGI IMG/M metagenome (GOLD analysis project Ga0247727, IMG submission 202498) | Biofilm microbial communities from Wishing Well Cave, Virginia, United States - WW16-25 | ecosystem: Environmental > Aquatic > Deep subsurface > Groundwater > Cave microbial mat | place... | reverse complement strand
CGCGGCGCTCGGCCTTGCACGATAAGAAATCTTGGCTTGAGGTGGACGGGCGGCTGACGGTCGGGGCGGCCTCGTGGGGCGGAGCCAGCCAAGCCCCCGTCCGCTCAACCTATTTATCTCGGCGCGTCGAAGGGTCTCCCGATGGTGCCGGCCCCCAAAATCCTCGCCGCGGCGGCCGCCTCGGTGCTGCTCGGCGTTGCCCTCGGCGGCTGCATCACGGTGTTCCCCGCGCGCGACACGGTGACCACCGACCCGCGGGCGTCCTCCCTCCCCTTCGCAAATGTAGAGGCATATGCCCGGAAAGAGGAGGCCGCGCCGGGAGCCACCCTGGGGTGCACGGGAGCGAGCGAGAGCCGTCTCTTTTACGTGCCCCAATATTCGGAGAAAGTCACGGCATTCGTCACGGCGAGCCTCAAGCCGCCCCCCGCTCCCGCGGACCAGGCGGTCAACCAGCATTTCGACTTCACCCTCAAGGACGGGGAAGGGGTGGTTTGGATCGAGATCCACCTCAAAGGGAACGACACCAACAAGCAGCTGACGATTGAGGGCCCGAGGCCGGGCGGCTGGAATGTGGAGCTCGCCTGGAACCTCTGCAAGGCTCCGGCCCCGCTGAACATCGACGACAGCTTCTCGGTCGCGGTTGTGGTCCGCCAGCCCGCTTGAACGCCCCGCAACGCCTTCAGTCCACGACGGCCTTCGTCGCCCAGAATTTCCCCGCTTTGATCTCAAAGTCGAAGTAGCCGAGCGCGTGGTGCACGCCGCGCATCTTCGGCACCTTTAGCCGCCGCTTGACATCCACGACATTGATCGGCACCATATCGAGCCGGATGACGCCGTCGGAGAGGATCACCTCATCGTGCATGGTGCTGTCGATCGCGTTCGGAGGGGTCTCCTCCGAAACGGTGAGCACCGTGAAGCCGTGCTCCTTCAGCCAGTCGAACAGGCGGAAGATCTCCACGCGCGGCTCCTTCGGTTTCGACACGACGGAAAGCGCCGTGATCGAGTCGAGCACCATCAAGTCGTAGCCGATCTGCTCGCGCAGCGACTTCACGTACATCTTGAACACTTCGAGCCACGAAGACCCCGTGATCTCGCCGATCGACTTACGGATGAGCGCGAGGTCGAGCACCGCGAGGTTTTCGCCCACCTCCTCCGTGCGGAATCCGCAGCTCTTCATCTGGAAAAGGATCGACGGCCGCGACTGTTCGAACGAGACATAGAGCCCGCGTGCGTTGCCTGCGCGCACATTGTGGTGGAGGATCGAATAGGCGATGGTCGACTTCATCGACCCCGAGGGGCCCTGGATCAGCACCACATGGCCCTTCGGGATTCCGCCTTCCAGGAAAGCATCCAGGCCTTCGATGTAGGTGGGGTACCGGGTCAAGGGCGAAAACCAGGGTGCAAACCCGGCTCAAAGTGAGTTATACCTTTCGCTTGCGCGCGGCGTCCTTGCGCGCTGCCTCAAGCGCGAATTCGACCGCCTGCCGGGCGCCCGTCGCGTGCAGGAGCTTGCCGCGGCGCAAGGGCCGCAACCGGTCGACCTCCCACGATTCAAGCGACACGACGGTGAGCCCCATGTTGAGGGCCGCGCCCATCTCGTTCAAGGTTCCCTCCGAGCCCCCAATCGCGATCAGCGCATCGCTATTGTGCACGATCAGGTAGTTCCGCGCGTACCCGAGGCCGGTGGCGAGCGGGATGGCGACAAAGGGGTTTGCCCGGTGCGTGGTCTCGTCAGGGAGGAACCCGATGGAACGCCCACCCGCCTCCGCCGCCCCTTTGCAGACGGCCTCCATCGCGCCGCCCATCCCGCCGCAGATGATGTCGGCGCCCGCGCGGGCAAGCAGCCGTCCAACTTCCTCCGCCTGAAGGCGGAGCACGGCCTCGATGTGGTTGCCGCCGATGACGCCGACGCGAAGCGGCCGAACGACCTCCATGCCGCTTGGAAACGGAAGGTGGCGTATGTAACGCTTGGGCAGTACCCCGTCCCGGCAAACCTTTATGCGCGCGCCCATGGCTCGGCCGTCCTCAAGGGCGCGTAGATCAGAGGCAGATCGCCTGACTTGCAATCAGGAGGCCGTGGGTTCAATTCCCACCGCGTCCACCTCTCCTCTCCGCCCGCTCCGGGGCGCGCCCCCCTCGCAAATCTCAAGTCCAGCGCGAGCCTTTGCGCCGAGCGTGCCGCGGGTTGCCGGGCCCACCTATGCGCAGGACACGCTGTACGTGAGGCCGAGCCGCCGCATCCTCGGCGCGGAATTCGGGCGCGACGAACTCCGGCACGTCGCCTTCGCCGCCCTCGCGCTCACGCTAATTTTTGCAGGGGCGTTCGCGACGAGCGCGACGCGCGGGAACTTTTCCGCCCTGCCCTCCGCATTCGTCCTCTTCCTCCCGTTTGCGGCCGCCGCCGCAGGCCCCGCCTTCCTGGTCGCGCTGATCGCGCAAAAGCGGGTCGCGGAAAAGCAGGGATGCACCACCGAATTCCGGGTGCTTCCCCAATGGCTCCTCATTTCGGTCTTGTTTGCATTCTTGTTCGGGTTCGTGTTTGCGGCCCCGGGGGCCACGAGCCGCTTTGGAAACGTCACCCGCGACGGCGCGGGACGCATGTCGGCGGCCGTCCCGCTCGCCTACACCGCAATCGGATTTGCTGCCCTGATCCTCGCCCTGGCGGTTCCCGGCGCTGCGGTCGGCGCGCCCGGGTTGCTGCTCGCGTTCGTTGCGCAGGTGAACGGGGTGTTGGCGGCGTTCTCGATGATCCCTGTCCCCGGCTTCGCGGGCTCGGACATCTGGCGCTGGTCAAAGCTCTACTTCGCCGCGATCATGGCGGGTGCAGTCGCGCTGTATTGGGCCTCGCTCGTCGCCGTGAGGCTGACCCTGTAGGCCGCCCGCTTCCGTCACTCGGTGTCGGCCTCGGCCGAGGTGCTCTTTGAAAGCAGGGTGGCGCGGTCGCCGACCTGAGCGGCCGCGGCGGCCTTCGCCAGGTTTTCGATCGGAGCGCCAACGCCGCCACCAGCGCGGGAGTCCACGAGCCGGCGCCCAAGCTCCGCCAGCAGCCCGGTGATCGATGCCTGCGCGTTCGACGCGGCCGAGAACTGCGCGACGCGCTCATGGCCGAACACCGCGGTCCAGATGACCATCGGCGAGTGCTTGATCATCGTCTCGCCGAAGAACCACGCCTCCGCGCGGTAGGGCCGCTCCGTCACAAATTCCTTGACGAGCCGGATGTCCTGCGCGAGGATCGCCTCCTTGCAGGACTGGAACACCTGCTCCGCGGAGGTCTGCGCGGGGAAGCGGAAGTACTTCGAGTCGCGGAAGGAAAGCTCCTCGGTGAGCATGCGCTTCAGCATGGCGGTGTTCGCGTGCCGCGGGCTCGAGAAGGCCGGGCAAACGACCTCCGCCGCGCGCGTGCGCATGGCCGTCGAGTGGAACGCCCCGCCCGCGTCCTCCCAGCCTACCGTCGCGTTGAAGAACGAGCGGGTGCAGATCTGCGGGTCGAAGTAGAACGCGACGGTCTTGCGCTCGCCCGGGCGCAGGTTGCCAAGCTGCACCTTGTCGCGCTTCTGTTCGAGCGCGGGCTCGAGCCGCTCCAGCCGCAGGACCTTGTCGTCGAATTCCACCGACAGGCGCACGTCGGCGGCGATCTGGCCGGAATTGTTGTCGACCGCCACCTTGAGGCGCACCATGCCCTGGACGAGCTCCACGACGGACGCCGCGCGAACCGAGTTCTCGCGCCCGTAGTTCACGACGGCCTCGCGGGAGGACCCCGCGCCGATCCCGAGCAGGGCGCGGAGCACGTCCTTGACCCCCGGGTCATCGCCGATGGCATCGAGCCGGTCGGCGTTGAGCTCGTCGGCGCGCACCTGGACCTGCGCGAGCGCCGCCTTCATCGGCTCCTCGAGCCATGGCGACGGGTCGAGTGCGAACGAGCCGACCGCCGCGATGAGGGCGTCGCCTTCCTGGAGAATCGCAACGTCGAAGCCCTCGATCTTGGTCGTTGCGAGGGTGCCGCCCGCGGCCTGCGCCTCGCGCGCCTTGGACGGCACGAGGACAAACTCCTCTTCGAGGTCCACCCCCTCGGCGGATGCGGAGGCGACCAGGGTATCGGCCCGGTCAAACAGCACGACGCCCTCCAGGTAAACCGGGAACCCCGCGCTCCCCGCCGGCACCATGGCTTGCGAGCTGCCGGCTGCGGGCGAGCCGCTTCGCGGGGCCGCGGAGGATTCGGCAAGGGCAGCCGCGCGCTGGCGGGTGGCAATCGCGAACGCCGCGCCGACACCGCCCACGATCACGAGGAGCAGGAGCCAGGGGAACGCGGCCTCGACGACCGAGGGGCCGACGAGGTCCACGCGGACGAGGCGCGTGTCGTAGCGGCCGGAGGGGTCGGAAACGTTCAGCGTTATGAAGAAGGTGTGAATGCCCTGGATTTGATCCGGAGCCGTCACGACGAGTAGCAGCGGGTTCGCGGGGTCGAATCGAATCGTTGCCCCTTGGGTGTTGTCGGGCTTCACCAGCGACCAAAGGAGCTCCGAACGCTCATCGTCGTCGGGGTCGTCGGCAAGTTGACTGAGGTCGAGGTTGAATACGCCGCCCGGCCCCAACGAGATGTTTCCGAACTCCAGGATCGTGGGGGGAAGGTTGGGCGGGTTCTTGAGGACGAGCGTGAAATTCTGGTACGTGAAATTCGCCCCGTCCCAGGCGCGCAGGGAGACCGAGAAGTTGATTTCCAGGTCCTCCTCGCCTTGAGTGAAATAGGCCATTGGCCGCCACGAGAGCAATCCCGTAGGTAACGGGAGGTTTTGCGTGAAGGTCATGCCCGCTGGCCCGTCGATGACTTGAATCACGATATTGCTCCCGGGGTCGGGGTCGCGCACCTCCACCCCGTATCCGTAGTCGCTCAGCACACTCGCATTCTTGTTCGGCTCCGTCACGAACTCCGGCGGTCGGTTGAGTGGGTCAAGAATCCCGACGAGGAGCTGAAACGTGATGGAGGTGGTGTCGTAACCGTCGAAAACGGAGACGGACAACCAAACGGCTCCCCGTGAAAGAGGGGTCCAGCTGAGCAGGGAACCCTGGAGCACGGCGCCCGCGGGCCCTTGGAGGGAATAGGTGAGCAGGGGCCGGTCGACGGTGTCGTTGTCGGAAGCCGCCAAGTTCCGTTGGAACCGGACCCCCTCAAGCGCGACGGTGTCGAAAGGGTTCGGCGGGTTGAGGAAAAAGGGAGGATCGTTGACCCACACATCGAAGAAGAGGGCATTCTCGTTGCGGTTGCCCGCTGCGTCGAAAGCCGCGACGTCGACCCGGAAGCGCCCGGCCGCGGAGAAGCGATGGGACGCGGTGAAGTCGGGCGCGAGATTGCCCCTGACAACCACCGGCGCACCCGTCTCGTTCACAAATGTCCACTCGTAGCGGACGATTCCCACGTTATCGGCGTCTCCATCGCGCTTCCCAAAGGTGAAGGTGCCGCCGAACGGGATCCGGTAGAATGGGGCCGCAACTTCGAGGAACGGCCCCTGGGTGTCGCCAACATCCACCGTGACGAACGAGGGCCGGTCCAGGTCAAACGATAGGGCGCCCGAGAATCCGAAGCTTGAATTCGCCTGCGCACGGTAAGGCGACGCGTACCGCCGCGCGCCTTGCGTGTCCCGCAACTCCAGGAAGTAGCCGAGGAACGCATCGCCCGAAGGGCCCGCGGTTCGGCTGGCGGCGAGGAGGCCCGCAAGCTCGAAGAGCGTGATGCGCGCCCCTGGCTCGGGCGCAGCGCCCCTTTGCACGGCGACGGTGAGCGACCAGTACACCTCGATGCTCCCGTTGCCGGAGTGGTTGAAGCTCGCGTTGTCCGACGTCGTATCGTAGAGGCGGATGCGCGTCGTGGCGATGGCGTTCACCGCTGAGAACCCGGGCCCGGGTCCGGCCGAGACGATGGAAGAATTCCACACGTCGACCGTAGAGTTGTTGTACGCCGCGATGCCCTCCGTTCCAAGGGCGGCGAAAACGGCGCCCTCCACGGCAACGCTCGACGCGCTGCCCGCCGAAAGCCCGCGGCCCGCGCCGTCGACGGAAAGGTTTGCAAGCCGTGCGCTCGTCGAACCGGCGAGGTTGAACGCGAGGCTGCCCCCGGTCACCTCGACATCCTCCACGATAACGCCCACGCTCTGGACAACGCGCAGCCCCCCGCCCGCCGCCGGGGAAAGCGTCAGCCCCCGTGCGACGGTGCCGTTGCAGCGGTCGAGGGTGATGGCATTCAGAAGGCTGCCCGTCACGACGGCTCCGTCCATCGAGAGGGCCGCCGAGTACCGAAGGTCAAGCCCGGTCGGGGCCCCGTCGGCCGTGATATTCACGAGCGTGATCCGCGAATAGCTGCGCGCCATGAGCGAAATGTTCGACTGGCCCGTCAGCAAGGCTTCGCGCACTTCGAGGAACGCACCGCCGCCCTCGCCGTAGATCCCGAAGTTCCCTCCGGCCACCGACACCGACACGAGCGTGGCGCTCGAGTTGCCCCTGAGTTCGAGGCCCCGTGACAGGGGCGGCGCCCCAACGACGAGGCCGCTTGCGCCGAAATCCGTCGAATTCTCTACGGCAATGCCACCGCCGGAGACCGAGGCGTCGAACAACCGCACGCCGGCGCTCTGGAAGAAGTCGACTGACCCCGTTACGGTCAGGTTGTCCAGCCTGACCCCCGGAGATGCACTCAAACTGGAAGCCATGGTGCCATTGACCGCGCCCATCGAGAGCGCCGCCGAGGGGGAATCCGTAAGGAGTAGCGCGGCGCCGAAATCCGAGGCGAATTGAAAACCCGAAACCCCAAGCGTTCCCACCCTCGAAATGGATGCGCCGCCAAGCGGGCCGGTCGCGTTCAGCGATGACCCAGAAAGCGCCCCGAGATCGGCGGCCTCAAAACCAAGCGAGAGGGACGAGGCGGCGGTGACCCGCGTCAAGGTGAGCAGGGTCACGTTCGCGATGACGAGCGCGCGGTCGTACGCGTCGATGTCGGCATCGGTCAGCGCCACGGAGGGGGCGTTCGTCACGCTCACCCCCGCCGAGGTCGAGGAGACCTGCAGCAAGACCGCGTCGACCAGCGTGGCGCCGTCCACAGCAAACGCCGCCCCGACGGCGGGCACAAGGCTTGCATTTCGAAGTTGGATTTGGCCGGCGGCAAGCCCGAAGACGCCGCCGTCGATGATCAAATCCGTCCCCTCGAAGGACGACGCGCCCGAGATCTGGATGGCCCCAAAGGGAGACGGCCCGTGTACGCGGGCATCGATGAGGCGCGCCTGGGAAACGCCCTCGAGCAGTACGCCTTCCGCCGCCTGCCCTGCGACCCGCAGGACGGAACCGTCCACGGTGCTTCCCGATGACACGTGCAGGGCGACAGACGCAGAATTCCATAGCGTGAGGTTCGTGAAGTTCAGCCAGGATGTCACGATGGCGATGCTGTCTCCGCCGGTCCCGTCGACGAAGGTGTCGTTCAGAGTGACGGAACTCGCGGTTGCGCCGATCCCGCGGAGGGCGAGACCGGTGAAGGTGCCTTCCGACAGCCATAGCGTCGACGCGTCCATTTCAATGGCGGAGCCAGCCCCGCCGGTGACGCTGAGCCGGGCGGCCTGCGCGGTGCAGCCGTTCAGGAACCGAGCGAAATGTGCGCCTTGCGCGGCGGTGGCCTTCACATCCGCGAAACTCACGTCCGACGCGGAGAATTCCAATTCCCAGGGGTCGGTGAACGCAACGCCGGACAATACGAGGCTGGAGCCGTCGGCCTGGATGGCGGTGCGGCCGGAGCCGCCCGGTTCGGTGAAAGCAGAGCCGAGCGCAACGAGCGAAGCGCCTGCGAAAACCAGGAAATACCGGTCGCCGCTGCTCGCTCTCGCGAACGAAGCGTTGTCAAGCCAAAGCACTCCCGCCGGCCCGACGCGAAGGACATAGCCGTTGGCGCCGAGGCCGCGGAACTGCACGGCGGAGCCAAGAACCGTGAGCGCACCGCCCGTCACATTCAGCTCCCCGGAAAGCACCGCCGGGTTGAACGCGATGAGCGCGCCGGCAGTCACGTTCCACACGCCGGTGGCGTTTGGAGCATAAAAGATCCCATATCTCGTGTTGTTTTCGAAATTGCCGTCGGTGAGGTTGAGCGAGGCGCCCTCCACGCGCATGCCGTTCGCGCCGTTCCGGCGCACCATTCCCTTGTCGAACCGGTGGAAACCGCCGATGAGCCACACGCCTTCGCCCCCGTTGGAGGTGACCTGCAGGCTCGCCGCCGTGAGGGCGCTTCCATTGGTGAGCACGATGCCGTCCATCCGGTTCAGCGTCACGACCGCGTCCGAGAGCGAGAGGCTGGAGGCCGACGCGAAAATCCCTTCGCGGGAGTTGTTCTCGATGGTGCCAAGCCCCATGACGACGGCCGATGAGGCGATCAGCCAGAGGCCTCTCCCGAGGTTCCCCGACAGCCGTATCTGGTCGAGCGTGAGCCCCGACGAGTTCGTGGCTCGGACGCCCTCCGTCCCCGCCCCGGTCGCGATGCACGAACGAAGCGAGGTCCACGGGCTGGACTGGATGAGGAACCCGACGACCGCGCCGACGGTGCTCACATTTGCAAAGGAAACGTTTGACGAGCCGTTGACCCATACGCCCGCCGGCGACCCGCCGCTCAAGGTTGTGTCGTTCACCCACACCGCCCGGGATCGGTTGATGGAAAGCGGCACCCCGGTCGTGGAGAGCGTCGCGTTGGAAACGCTTGCATTCGAAACGTTCAGCAACGCGAGCGCCGCCACCGCGCCTCCCGAAAGCGTGAAGTTGGCGACGGCGAGGCGGTCGACGTCGGTTGCCAGGATGCCGGAGGTTAGCGGACTGACGAACGATGCGCCAAGCAGCTGGACCTGCGAGGACCGCGTGACGCGGACGCCGTTCCGGAAGGAGCTGCCGCTGAGGCCCGCCACCGCCACGTTGGTCGCGTTGTCGATCCACGCCCCGGCGATAGCGACGCCCGTGCCGACGACGGGGCCGGTGACGCTCACGTTCGAGACATTCCACAGCGTAAGGAGGTCGGCCACGCCTGACCCGTTCACGGCGCCGATCGTGAGGTTGGAGGCGCCCGTCGCGCCGACCACGCTCTGGCTCGTGTAGGTCGTCACGACCTGGGTGATGTTGTCGAGCGTGATGTTCCAGGAGCCGACCCGAAGGAGCACGGCGTCGCCCGAGGAGAGGTTTACGTAGAGGTTTCGCACCGTGAGGTTTTGGCAGCTTAGGCAACGCACGCCGAAGGTGGAGTAGGTGACGGTGAAGTTCTCGATCATCGACGGGGGGGCGCCGGCGCCGAGGAACGTGATCCCTCCCCAGTTGCCCTCGGCAGGGGTTGGGTCAAACGACTCGAACCGGACGGGAGCGGAATTGTTCCCCTGCACGAGCAGTTGCCCGATGATCGTGAGGTTTTCGGTGTTGTCGGTTTCAATGAAACACCCAGCATCGATCGTGAGCGTGTCGCCCGCCGAAATGATGATGGTGTCATCGAAGCGGTAGTGGCAGGTGCCTGACAGGACGTCTACGGCGCCGCCCGCCGCCGATTGGAGTAAGGCCATGTCGTAGCTGTTCCCGCCGCCCGGCGACGCCCACGTCGCCGCGTCCGCTCCCGCGGCGAGCGCTACGAATGCGACTGTTGCCGCGAGACCCCCCCACAGGAGAAAGCGCGCCATGCCCACCATCGGGCCGAACCTCGCCCGGCGGCGCTTTTAAGGCTTTCCGCCCGGGGCGCGTAACTCGTGACTCACCCCCCAAGCTCGCGCTTGGAGGGGAAGGAAGGGGGCCCAGGGCCCCCCAGAATGGTCCGGGAAGGGGCCTTAAAGGCCCCTGCGCCTGCGCGCCACGAGCGCCACGGCCGCGACCGCCGCGAGCGCCACACCGGCGTACCCGCCTTCGAAGCCCGGCGAGCCCACGAGTGGGCAGTTGTTGAGCTCCTGGCAGGTCGGCTGCCTTACCGTGATGTTGTCGCTCTCGGTGCGCGACTCCCAGCCGTTTGCGTCCTTCACCTGGAAGTACACGGTGACGCGGCCCGCGGTCGTCCGCGCGTCGAACCGCGCCGTGTCCGTGAACGGCAGCCAGGTCGACCCGTTGAAGTCCGGCGTGAGCGACAGGCGCATCTGCAGGTCTCCCTCGAAATTGTCCGTGGCCACGAGCGACAGCGAAAGCAGCGGGTCGATCGTCGACTCGTCGCCGCTGTTCACGATGATCTCGCCGGTCGGCGGCGTCGTGTCCATGTCGATCTGGTCGAAGAACGCCTGCGACGGGTTCCCGTTGATGTCCTTGAACCGGACGTACATGGTCTTGTCCGTCCCGTCGTTCGCGGAGAGTTCGAAGTAGTAGCGGCTGGAGAGGCCCGGCACGAAGGGCTGCCATACGGCCCCGGGGAAGTACAGGGAGGTCGAGAACTGAAGCTCCGAGACCCCCACATTGTCCACGGCGCTGACCACAAGCACAACCCCGCGCGCCTTCGCGAGGTTCACGTCGTTGCAGCAGCCGGGAATGTTCGAGCGGAATTCGGCCTCGGTTTGGCCCGTGTAGAGGATCTCAATCGATCCCGTCGGCGCGTTCACATCGACGAAGAAGTCGAGCCTCCGGACGGCGGACAGCAGGCCGTAGATGTCGTAGGCCCGGACCCACAGCGTTTTCGCGCCCGACACCGCCGCCACGTCGTAGGTGAGCGTGCCGGGCCCCGTGTACGACACGAAGTCCGCGAAGGCGGCGTCCTCGGAGATGTCGACCTCCTCGACGCCGGACGCGTCGGAGGCTTCGACATTGACAACGAGCCGGCTCGTGCTCACGTAGGTCGTGTTTCCGCGCACGACGCCGTTCACGAGGGTCGCCGTGAGGCCCGGCGCGGTCGTGTCCACGAGGATCGAGTCGTTGAAGATCTGGGACATCCGCCCCGCCACATCCTCGACTTGGTAGTAAACCGTCTTCGTGCCGTCGCCCGGCGCGAGCGTCCATGTCCGCGTCTCGGAGGTCGAGGGCGGCGCGGGCCCGGGTCCTGGGTTCACGTCGAACGCGACCTTGTTGGCCATCCCCGCGTCGTTCGACAGGTACAGGGTGTCCACGCCGTTGCCGTCGAAGGCGAGCAGCGTCACCGGTACATCGATGGTGTTCGAGTAGGCGCTGCGGTCGGCGATGTAGATCGCTCCCGAGGGGTTCTGGGAGTCGAGCACGACCGAGGCGTTGATCGGCGCCGAGGCGACGCCGGAGGTGTCAAGGTAGCGCACCCAAACGACCTTTCGCCCGTCGCCCGGGGAGAGCGAGAACGTGGTCGAATGCGGATAGGCGGACATGGCCGTCCACCCTTCGGGGAACGAGAGCGACTCGGACGCCGCGTAGAAACTCACGCCGTAGCGGTCGGTGGCGTCGACCGTCAGGTTCACCGTGAGCCTCGTCGTGAACCCGTTGCCGTCGTTCAGGGTGAGCGTGCCGGTGGGGGCCGTCGTGTCGAGGCGGTAGGTGACACGCTGCAGAGCCCATGTGGGCCCGCTGAACGCGATGACCGCGCGCGTGTTTTCGTTCTGGTTGAGGTCGACGTTTCCAGCCGTCCAAGCTGCTCCGAACACGGGGGTCATCGCCTTGAGCTCCAAGGCCGCCCAGTCGACGACCGCGCGCTGCGAGCCCGCGTGCGAGCCCACATCACCCATCCGCCACCAGGCCGTGCCCGAAGCGGCGCCCCATGCGAACGACCCGAGGTCGAGCCAACCGCGCCAGGCGTTGTCCACTTCGATCACCCACGCGTGGAAAACGCCGTCGTCAAGCTCCGCGCGGATGATGGCTTGGCCCGAAGTCTGGATCATGTTCGCCATGTCATAGTCCAGCATTCCGCCGGAGCCGTCGTCCCACGCGACGCCCCAATAGGCGTCAACGGAGTCGTCCAGCCGGACAACCCCCACGTAACCCGTCTGCGAGAACCCGTCGCTCGAAAGGAAGCCCGACAAAAGGACATTGTCGTCGGACAGGCCGCCGAGGGCCACGCTGTTGCCGTCCACGACCCGCACGGCCGCGAGGGTCTCGACATGGTGCGCGTCCGAGATCAGCCACGAGTCGTTGCGGTAGGTCACGCCGACCGAAGAGCTGCCGGAGCCCGAATTCAGGTCAAGCCCCTCGCCGAAGAGTTCGCCGGAGGAAGCCGTCCACGAGTCGGTGTTCAACGTGCCGCTACCCGGGAAGTCGTCGAGGAAGTAGGTTCCCACGTCCGTCTTGTAGGCGAGGGTGAACATCACGGCGTCGGGCCACGAAGGCTGCGGCGAGCGCGAAAGGCTGATCTGGAACTGCACCCACGTGTTCGACGCGAGGTCGACGCCGAGGTTCACCGGGGCCGTCTGCCAGCCGGACCAAGGCCCTGTGTCGTTCGGGGCGGTCTGCCACTGCACGGCGCCGATCCCGCTCATGAGGCCGTCGTTCGTCGTGAGGTTGATCACGCTGATGTAAGCGCCCGCGTAGAGGCCCGTGTCGATCGGCGCGCTTTCGTAGGTGCCGGACGCAGCGTACAGCGTCACGCCCACCGCGATGTAGTCAATGTCGATCGCGAAGTCCGCGAAAACCGGGTAGTCGGTGCCCGCCCACGCGTTGTAGGGCCCGAAGGACGCGAGGTCGAGGTATACCATGCCGAGCGACACCCACATTTGGCTGGTGGCGTCGAACCACTCGCCGATGACCTCTCCGGCGGAGCCATTGCTGACGGTAATCCGGTACTGTTCGAAGGAGCCCGGGTTTACCATGTACGAGAAGCCGGAGCCCTGCTGGTAGCCGTAGTTCGGGTCATTCGCGATGAGGTCGATATAGTAACCTCCCGCGCCATCCTCCTGGAACCCAATCCCGACGTAGGAGTCCATTCCCGTGCCGCCGGCCCACCAGCCGAGAAGGAAGCCGAATGCGAACATGTCGCTGCTCACGATGGACGAGGAGGCGTCAAGCGTGAGGCCGTCCATGGTCGCAAGGTCAAACTGCGTGGTCGCGTCGATTCGGGTATAGTCGTCGCCGGCCGCCATGTCCGAGTCGAGCGACAGGATCCCGTTCACGAGCCCCTGCTGGGCGATGTTGTTCCACGTCCACAGGGTGGAATCGGGGTCGCCGGTGCCGCTGAAGTCATCCCGGTCAACGCGGCGGAGCTGGAGGGTGCCGCCCGTCCCCACGATCGTGTCCGCGTCGAGGGTGCCCGCGAGCCACTCGGTCGACGAGTCGATGCCGACGGTCACCGATTCCTGTCCGCTGATGTTGGCGTTCTGCGGCAGGTACGGGTTGCTCGTGGACGCGGTGTTGTTCGGCGGCTGGACGTCGTCGATCTGGATGGCGCCAAGCGCGGTGGGGACGAGCGCCATGACGCTCGACCCTCCGAGGAGGATGCACATCAAAACGGACACAGTCGTTCGGCCGAAACTTGCGCGTGTAGGGGAGTTTACCATTCCAGACCCTCTCGCGCGGGATCGTGGGCCACCCTATTTGACCGTTGTGGCAGGTGGGTCACGATCCAGCGGGCGTTGCCCGCCCCGCCTCCCTGCGGGCCGCAACCGCCGCGAAGGAGGGAGGGGAAACGCTGGCTCCTCGCGCGTCCGCTCAAAAATAGCCGCTTTCCTCTTCGCTTTCGTCCTCGTCCTCGGCGCGGCCGGCGCCGAATTCCAGGTCGTCGCCCCCTTCGCGTTCGCCGGCCCCGGTGGGGCGCGGGGGTTTTGCCGCGCCCGCTTCAATCGCCGCTTTGGCCGTGAGCGTCACCGCGTGACCGGCGAGGCACCGGTAGGCGAGCCGGTCGCCCGCGACCCCGGTGAAGTAGGACGCCTCGCCGCACTCGATGCACGCGAGCTCGTCCTTCAGGCTCCGCGAGGAGGGGATTCCCGCGGCCTGCAGTGCCTTGCCAAGCAGCGGCACATGCCCCGCCCCCGCGCACACCGGGCACTGGATCTCATCGCCGACCGAAGTCTCCCGGTCAACGGAGAGGGACACGAGCCGGTAGTAGGCGCCGCGCCCGGCGCTGCGCTTCTCGAGGCGCCGGGACTCGATGAGCTTTTTCAGCGCGTAGTTCACCTGCATCGCGGTCTTCTCGGGGAACATGCGGACGAGGTCTTTCGGGCGCCACTCGCGCGCGGGGTCGGACATCATGCGGTGGATGATCTCGTCTTCGATGGGGCGCTCAACCGGCGAGGGCGCCTGCTCCTCCGCCTTCGGCGCGAGGCGCTCCATCTCGCTTTCGAACCGGTCGAAGCTCGCGAGCGAGTAGAACGCGGCCCGGCCCTCCGAGCGCTTCACCAGCAGTTCGGATTCGAGGAGCTTCTTCAGGGCGTAGTTCACCTGCATCGGCGACTTCGACCGGAATACCTGGAGGAGGTCCTTCGGCCGCCATTCCTTGCGCGGGTCCTCTTCCATCTTCTCGAGGATCTGGTCTTCAAACGCGGAGCCGCGGGGCCGCCCCGGGCCCTCCGCTTCCTCCACCGAGCGCTTCGGCCGCCCGAGCCTCGACCCGGTCGGCATCTTCGAGGCCGCTTCGGCGGCGGGTGTTCCCGGCACGCAGTAGAACGCCGCGCGGCCTTCCGAGCGGCGCAGGAGCTTGCCTTCTTCGACGAGGCGGCCGAGGGCGTAGCTCATTTGCGGCGGCTTCACCCACGCCATCTCCGCGAGGAGGTCTTTGGGCCGCCACTCACGCGCGAGGTCGGCCTGGATCTTTTCCAGCACCTTGTCCTGCAGGCTCACGCCCCGACCATTTCGGGCGCGCGTATAAACCTTGCCAGCGATGCTTCTGTCCCGTTGTCGGTTGATGCCCTTATGGCGTCTCGTGAGCGTCCCGTCGCGGTTGACGCTAATCGGCTTTCGCTGAACCCCCCCGAAGCTTTATGGACTGGCGGGTCGTCGGAAACGGTGTGCCGTCCTCCGAACCTGCGATCGTCCGAGCATTGGTTTTCCTCGTCGACCTCGACAAGCTTCCTGCGAGCTTGCGAGCGCTCCTCCCCGAGTATCGCCGCATGGTCAACCAAACCATTCGCGCCGGTCTTGCCAGCGGCGCAACGTCGCGCTTTGGCCTCACTCGCCTTGTATACTCGGAGCTCTCAGCGCAACACAAGGGCCCTTCGTCGTATGTGGTGCAGGCCATTTCGGACGCGCTCGCCATTCTGCACGCGCACCGAAAGCACGCTCGGCGCGGAAAGGCCCCGCGACCCCCGTACGTCACGCGCCTTTTCCTCAAGGCCGCGCCGGGCGCATTCCACTTCGATGCCGCGTCCGGGACTGTGCGCGTGTCCGTCGGCAACGGCTCCTGGGTCGCTTTCCGCGTTCCCGTGTCGTCCTGGCACCGCGCGCA
>Ga0247727_10011633_pt1 | contig 15298 bp, 11 predicted proteins | sample WisWelCaveWW1625_FD_202498 | JGI IMG/M metagenome (GOLD analysis project Ga0247727, IMG submission 202498) | Biofilm microbial communities from Wishing Well Cave, Virginia, United States - WW16-25 | ecosystem: Environmental > Aquatic > Deep subsurface > Groundwater > Cave microbial mat | place... | reverse complement strand
AATTCTGAACACGGTATAATGGCTTGCGGCGTGACTGGGTGTGTTTTTGTTTAGGCATAAACCCAAACTTACACGGTCACGCCCCTTTTGTCAAACTCTTCATGCTCTTCATGCACCAAAGCCATTTACGACTATAATATTTCAAAAGACATTACATGGGTTGAGGATTTTTTTGGAATTTTGCCTAATTTATAAAATTAAGACCCCATTTCGATATAAGATAAAGGTAGAAGGATGTTTTATGACTGAAAATCAAAATTCAAAGATTTCCATTACTTCAAGTCTCCCTGCTGAAGCAGTTGAAGAGATTCTCCAGCGCATAGATGACAACTTGTCAATGCGCCGTTTCTTTCATGGTAACCTTGAAAGAAACGAGAATGATTTTCAACGTGAAGATAACCCGATTCAATTTCATTCGATTCTCCCGCCAATTTCTCCTGATTTTGTCAGACAGATTGTTGAAATTCGAAATGCTCAAGCGCCTTATTATGTTGTTACGGGTGGTTTTATTGTAATGCTGGTAAAAAAAGTGCATAATCTTATCGTCAAGATTTTTGGACGCAAGCAGGCTTATTTTAATAACCACACTTTAAATTTGCTTGAAAACATGGCGTCCTATCTTAACGCGCTACAGGAGTATAATCAGCAACTTGTCGCCAGTCATCAGCAACTTGTCGCCAGTCATCAGCAACTTGTCGCCAGTCATCAGCAACTTGTCGCCAGTCATCAGCAACTTGCCGCCAGTCATCAGCAACTTGCCCGTGATTTGGATGGTTTAAATGCATGGGTAAATTTACTTTCACGAAAGGTTGAGATGTTATCCTTGAATGTCCGTGAAACAATGGGAGCCCAATCTTATAAGACAACCGAGTGGCCGGAGCCCTATATTGTTGATTCGGAAAAATATGCCCAACGCATGTCTGATATGAAAGGCATGGTAAAAATCAATCTGGGTTGCGGAGAGAAACCTTTACCAAATTACATTAATATTGACTTTCGGGAAGTCCCTGATGTTGATGTTGTTGCAGATGTGCATCGCTTACCGTTCGACCCACAGACCGTCTTCGAGATATCCTCGGCACATCTAGTCGAGCACTTTCGTGAACATCACCTGCGCATGGCCCTGTTGCCTTATTGGAAAAGCCTGCTTGCGCCCGGCGGTCAACTGCGTATTGTTTGCCCCAATTGGGCTGCCATGTTTGAGCAGATGAACTCAGGGCGCATGTCATTGGATATGTTTAAGAAAATTACCTTTGGCGCCCAGGATTATGATGGGGACGATCATTTTGCGATGTACACGCCAGAGACCCTGGAACGACTCCTTTTGGCTGTTGGATTCAATCGTGTTGAAAGAGTTGTTTTGGACAGGCTGAATGGCGATTGCCCTGAAATGGAATTATTAGCCAAGTTATGACAAATATATGTCTGCTAAGTCTGTCCTATCCCCCATATGGCACCGATACAATTTCTTGCCAGCGCCGGATATTGGCAAATGAATTGGCATATCTGGGGCATAATGTTCATGTCGTAACTTTAGGGGCATCCTCGCAAAGCAGAAAAGAAGGTGGTGTTTTCGTACATCGGGTGCCATCCGATGGAATGAATTCCTCTTCAGCCCAATTGGATAAGACGGTATCTCAGAGCCTGGCTTTATATGAGGGCTTGCATCAAATTCTAGGGGACGCGCGTTGTGATATTGTGGATATTCCATTTTGGGAAATGCAGGGGTTTGTAACCCAATTCTTCAGTAATTTGCCTGTAGTGTTGTGGTTGCATACAAGGAATAATAGATTAAGCGAAGAAGAAAAGACTGAAATACCTTTTGAGAACTTACTGCTTAAACGCGCTGGCGCTCTGCTTGTTGATTCGCAGGGCACTTTGAATGCAATTCAGCAGACTTGTCCGATCCGTACTGCTTCTTTTTTGCGTGTGGCGCATTTTGGTCTTTCCCCGTTACTCAAATTACCTGATCGAAAAAATCGAAAGCTGGTGGAAGCATTGGTAATGGGTGATCTGGACAAACGAAAAGAGACCCCGTTATTATTTAAATTGCTTCCAGATCTTTTGCGGCAACACTCTGAATTGCTGATTAGGTTTATTGGACGGGATAATAGTACTTTAGATGGCTGGCAAACTGCTCATCGTGTCACGTACTCGCAATATTTTCGACGCCAATATCCTGATTTGGCTGACCGTGTATTATTTGATGAATATATAAATGAATTGGATGCGCAGCAACATTATGAACAAGCCGATTTGTTGCTTTCGCCCTCGTTCGAAGAGGAAGCTTTTGGGTTGAAGTATTTAAATGCAATGCGGACGGGATTGCCAGTCGTTGCTTTTCCCACGGACATTGCTAGGGAAATATTTGCCGGAGGCGAGGCGGATGGCGCCTTTTTAGTTCCTGAAGACAATCAAGACAGACTGTTTTCAGCAATCAGTTCACTTGTGAAAAGCCCTGCCCTTCGATACGATCTTGGGCAATCCGGACTGAAACGATTTCAATCAGCATTTACGGCAGGATCAATGGCAGAGATGGTGTCACAGTTATATCAGGAAGTGCTCGCACAAAAATTAAGTGCAAATCAAAGCACTGAAAAAATATACCAGGTAATGGAAGCGTTGGATTTTGGCGATGCGGTTAGTTCGATCTCGCTTAACGGAGCAGACCTGCTTGAGGAATTCGGTCAACCTGTTAATATTTTAGCTCGTCATGCGAACGAAAAGGTGCGTACTTATACTGCACCTCGTTGGACGATATTGTCTGAACCTGATTGTGGATTGATATTTCACTATTGGGGTTACAATCACTCCACTTGGATGATTTATGCGGCATCGGGACGCAAGGCGCTTTATTATCATAATATAACCCCTCCTCATTTTTATCCACCGCATTCAGATGAATATCGTGTTGCAGCTCAGGGAACCATGCAATTGAAGAGCATTCTTGATCGCTTTGACCTGCTAATCGGCGATTCATTGCATAATATTCAAAGTATTGTCCCCTTTCTAAATCATTCAGTTCCTTCACTTGTCATCTACCCTATCGTTGACCCTGAAAAAGTCAGGGCAATTCCATACAACGGTTCGCTCCTGAAACAATTAAGAGAAAATCAGCGAATCAATATACTGTTCGTTGGACGTATTGCGCGGAATAAGCGTCAGGATCGGTTAATGAAAGCATTTGAATATTATTATCGCTATATTAATCGTTTCGCATGTCTTTGGTTGGTGGGAAATGATAGCGGCGACCCGTCTTATCGCTCTGATCTTGAGAAGTTGCGTATTTCATTGAGTTCACGGGATAACATTCATTTTACTGGAAAAGTAAGTGATGATGATCTGTATGCTTATTATCGTTTGGCAGATGCGTTTGTAAGCGCATCAGAACATGAAGGCTTTGGCGTGCCGCTTGTTGAAGCTATGGCTTTCGATGTGCCTGTCATTGCTTATGCGGCGGCGTCTATCCCTGAAACCTTGGGCACGAGTGGTATTTTGATAAATCAATGGGATGATTTGCAGGTTGCAGAACTTATGCATCAAGTAATTTCCACTGATAGCATTCGGCACAGAATAATAATGGACCAGCAGCTAAACCTTGGGCGCTTCTCAGGTGATGAGGCACGCATTCGATTGGGTTCTGCCGTTTCTTTTTTGTTGACTGGCAATGTTAGTGATCCAATTCAAATTCAACACCCAGTTAAGGAATGAAAGGATGTAGTTTGCAAAAGATACCGACTTATATGCCGCATGTAAATTATCAGGCAAAGTGCGGTTTCTAATTGTTTTCTAGCAATTCTTTTCAAAAATTTTCTGTCTTTGATCTCAGCACCCTAATTTTTTTACTTTCAGTAAACTCAATACTGTATTGCCCTTCTAAAGTATATGGTTTATGCTTTGATGAAAAAAATGTATCAATACTGCGAATAAAAAGGACGAAGGAATATGCAAGCGAGCATCATCATTAATACATATAATCGCGCACCATTTTTGAAACGCCTGCTGGCTGGGCTGGATCATCTGAAAGGCGCTGAGTTTGAAGTAATAGTTGTCAATGGGCCATCTACGGATGATACAGCGAGTTTATTGGAGCAATATCGCGGACGTATAAAGGTTGTGGGTTGCCCTACAAGAAATCTTTCACATTCGCGCAATTTGGGGATTGCAGTAGCGGCAGGCGAAATTGTTATCTTTATTGACGATGATGCCTTGCCAATTGATTCTGAATGGTTAGCTCGCTATGTTAGGGCTTTTAATACTCGTCACGGAGATGGGAATCTTGGTCTTATAGGAGGCCCGGTTTTACATGGAGACGAGGGCTGGTTTGAATTTAATGGTGGGAGTACATCTGAATATGGATTCCAGGTATTTAAGAAACTATTCAATAGCAAATTTGCTCCCGATGGAAAACCTTGGTATTTAGGAGTTCCTGGCGGAAATTGTGCGATTCGGCGAGATGTTCTTTTGCATTGCCATGGTTTTGATCAATTTTATAAATATTATCTGGATGAAACAGATGTTTGCATTAGAGTTGCTCGTTTAGGATATAAAATAAAATTTTTGCCTGAAAATAGCGTTCGCCACTATTCGGCATCTTCTGAAAGACGAAAGAATTTATATGATCGTAATTGGGATGTAATTACACGAAGTGATACTTACTTTGCATTGAAAAACGCCGGTGATCCATTGTTTCTACGGATAATTAATACCCTTAAATTCGCCAATCAGAAGCATTTTGTTAAGGAGATTGATCATTATGGAAATAATAATGAAATATCATGGGTTCATTGGCTTAGATTGCGGTTTCAGTGGTTTAAAGGCTTGTTGAGCGGAATGTGGGCAGGTCTTTTTCAGGAGCGTCAAATGGGGAATTTTGATGAATCGCCCAATCCCTTTCTGCCATTTCAATCTGAGAGTGCGCAAAAGCCATTACGGATTGCCCTGCTTACTCAAACTATTCCTACACAACCTTCATACGGTGGGATTGGCCGCTATACATATGATTTGGCATGGGGGTTGCATGAGCGCGGACATGAAGTGCATATTATTTGCCGCGATAATCAGCCTATTCGCCATCTGAGTCTAGGTTTTATTGTGCATGGATTATCTGAAGAAGTTGACAAATCACCTACATATATGCGGGGGAAGGAAATATTAAACAAAAACCTGGCTTATGCATTAGCGGTTGAGAAAAAACTTGTTGATCTTTACGTGCAAGGAGTCGAGTTTGATGTTGTTCACGCATCAAATTGGGATGCTGAAGCAATCGCTGTTATTCGTGAGGGTCTATACCCTGTTAGTTTGATGTTAGTAACCCCATTGGCCCAGGTTGTACAGACCGAAAAATGGCAATCAACGGAGGATCTTGATGCCTGCATCACAATGGATCGCTGGCAAATAGAGCATGCAGATGTTGTATGTATTCCTTCAATGGGGGTGTTACAAAGTTACCAAAATTTGATGAAGATCGAGCCTGACAAACTATCAAATGTGCATACGACTCCCTTGGGTATCGTCCCAGATACAACATCCTATGTAGGCAATACGCATTCCAAAAAAGAAAGAAAAAAAATACTTTTTGTCGGGAGGTTGGAATGGCGTAAGGGGATTGATACTCTTCTCAACGTGCTGAAAGGATTGATGCAACAGTTTCCGGATTGGGAATGTCACCTGGTGGGCGATGACACAATTCCAATTGCTGCTGGCGGCACTTTCAAACAGCAATTTCTAGAGAAGCATAGAGGGTCGCTTTGGCTTAACCGAGTGATATTTCATGGCGTAATTTCTGAAACAGATCTTCGTTACCAGTACCAAACTTGCAGTTTGTTTGTAGCTCCATCAAGGTTCGAGTCATTTGGATTGATATTCCAAGAAGCGATGCAGTATGGTAAAGCAGTTATAGGTTGCCTTACAGGTGGAATTCCAGAGGTGGTGGCACATGACGTAGATGGCCTCTTAATAACTCCTGGTGTGTCAGACGAACTCGAAGATGCATTAATCAAGCTTATGCAAGACGAGAACCTGCGAGAGCGCATGGGCGCTTCTGGAAAACGGAGAATTCAGGAAAGAGACAACTACAAACAAATGACATTAAGATTAGAAAACGTTTATTACTCTCTCGTTGCTAATAAAGGGAATGAATATGTTGCGTTTCGCAAACTTTTCCTGCCACGATGTCTTCCCATTTTTGATAATAACATTACTGTACAGCGGGATCGAACTTGGGAAATTACTCAATCAGATTCTGGCGTTTTTTTTCTTGCTGGCAACCCACTAGCTAGTATAACGTTTGAATCAAGAGCAGGCACAGCGATGGACATGATTGTGTTTCGTCATCCGCAAGGTGGTATCCTAGAACTAAGAGTTAATGAAAAGGTTTATAAATATTTTGACTTGTATTCCCCGAACCACGACTTGGGGGATGGAACCCGGATACGGGTATATTTGCCCGGCAACAAAAATGAGGCGGTGAAAATAAAATTATTTGTGCATCCAGAACATAATCCTGAAAGTTTTGGCAACGAAATTTGGCTCAAGCAGGTTACAGCCTATTCGACCTATTAAACGGTAGCCCTCTTGAATAATATTGTTTTCGATAATGTCCAAATTTCATATTCGTATGTGAGAGTATAATGAATTACGATCTTGCCGGAAGAATCAGCAATAAGTTATTTGCTGTCATTTCAACCATGAAAAGAATTGTCAAAAGAGTAACACCGCAAGGAGTGTTATTGAGTTTTCTAAAGGCTCAAAGCACAAAAATTAATTTGTATTTTGAAAGAATGTATGTAAATGAATGGAGGGATGCCCGAACAAAGCATTTGTCCAATTTGCATTTAGGTAAAAATAAAGGGGTTAACCTTGTTGGTTATTTGAGAACAGCAAAAGGTATCGGCGAGGCGGCACGGAGCAGCGCGCTGGCATTGGCTTCAGTAAAAATTCCATACTCTGCAATTGATTTTGAGTATGGGGTGCCGAAATCCCAGCAGGTTGAAAGTTTCATCAAGCATAACGATGGTTTTAGATTTAATGTAAACCTCTTACATATAAACCCGCCTCAAATGCCTTATTTATGGAATGTTTATAAAGGGGCCAATCTGACCCCTTGTTTTAATATTGGTGTTTGGTACTGGGAGCTGCCTGAGTTTCCTGATGACTGGCTTTTTGCCTTCGATCTAGTTGATGAGATCTGGGCTGCGAGTCAGTTTGTTGTTGATAGTATTTCAGAAAAATCCCCAATTCCAGTATTGAAAATCCCTCCCTGCGTCTCACCGCTATATAATCAGAACTTGAGCAGATTAGATTTCGGTTTGCCTCTCGATAGTTTTTTATATATGTGTGCCTATGATGTTCTAAGCGTTCAAGGTCGAAAAAACCCATTTGGGGCAATTGATGCTTTCCTGCATGCTTATCCTGAAAACACATCTTCCGTTGGTTTAGTTATTAAAGTTAATAATGCAAAAGAAAATCCAGGAGAAGTTCAAAGTTTAAAGAATCACATAATGGAACGCTCGAATTGTTACATTATTACAGATGTATACGAGAAAATTACGTTTAATTCCTTGGTTAACTTGGTAGATGTTTATATTTCCCTCCACCGTTCAGAAGGCTTTGGGCTTGTTCCAGCTGAGGCGATGTTCTTTGGGAAGCCTGTCGTTATGACAAGTTGGTCTGGCAATCTTGAGTATATGTCAGATAATAATTCCTGTGGAGTAGGTTACAATTTGATTCCTGTTGCTGGGAATGCAGGCCCTTACACTTCAAATCAGTATTGGGCAGATCCAAATATTAATGAGGCTGCAACGTATCTACAAAATCTATATTACGATAGAAAGTACTATAATACTATCGCTAAAGAGGCATATTCTACGATTAGAGAAAGGTTTTCGCCGAAGAGGATCGGCGATTTGATGTACAGTCGTTTACGCGAATTGAAATTGATTTGATAAGTGTTTTGTAAATCTAAACATAGCGATATTCTGTTTGTTAAGCATTGGTTGGGAATTCTGATCGTTCATGAAATCAACGGCGATCAGTTATGTGAAATCCATGCAGGTAATCTGTCAAAAAACTACCAGGTCTCAGGCAATTAGATGATGCTTTCTCAACATGATGTTAAACATTACCATGAAATACTTTGGATCATACTAATAAATGATTGATTATTTCAAGCCTTTTCTGAAAAAAATTATACCTGAAAGAGCGAGAGTCTTTTTAGGGCAGTTGTGGTTGAGATGTTCAAACTTCCTTCTCTTGACTTCTTGGCGTTTTACCAGAAATAAATATCACCTGCTGAAATTAAAAGACAATTCGCTTTTTGGCGTCAACCTTGTGGGGTACCTGCGTTCCATGAATGGGTTAGGAGAAGCCGCTCGCAGTAGTATGTTAGCTCTTTCTGCTGCTAATATTCCTTTTGGACTACTTGAATATTTTCATGAAGCATCCCCAAATCAGGAGGAATCATACTTGTTTGAAGATAAAATTACGAATAAGTTTTTCTACACGGTAAACCTGTTGCACGTAAACCCTCCCCAGATGCCATATTTATGGAAAACATTTGAGAAAAAAAACCTGGCTTGTAAATATAATATAGGCGTTTGGTATTGGGAAATGCAAAACGTTCCAAGAAGTTGGCTGTGGAATTATAGGGTGTTGGATGAAATATGGGTCGCTTCAAATTTTGTCGCTGAGTCGGTTCACGCGAAATCACCTGTTCCTGTTATTAAGATTCCTCCGGTAATACACGTTGAATATGAAGAAGGTGTTTCGCGCGCAGGCTTTTTTTTACCAAAAGATAAGTTTTTGTTTTTGTGTTCGTTTGATGTACATAGCGTGCAAAATAGAAAAAACCCGGAAGGCGCGATACGAGCATTTAAGATCGCCTTCAGCTCAAGAGATTCTTCTGTGGGGTTGGTGATAAAGATCAATAATGCGAAACATAACAAGGAGGGGGTGCACAGACTTAAGGATGAGTTGCGAGATTACCTCAATTGCTATTTTATTGAGGAGTCTTATTCTCGCAAGAAATTCAACTTGTTATTAAGCTTGGTAGACGCTTATATCTCTCTTCATCGTTCGGAGGGATTTGGACTGGTACCTGCAGAGGCAATGTATCTTGGCAAGCCAGTTGTTGTGACCAATTGGTCAGGCACAACTGACTTTGCGAATCAGGAAAATTCATGCGCAGTCGATTATCAATTAATTCCAGTAGGTCCTAATAACCCTCCTTACAGCCCTGATGAATATTGGGCAGATCCAGACATCGAGCAGGCAGCGGACTACATGAATAAACTTTATTCAGATAGAATATATTATAATAAAATATCAAAATCTGCTATACAGACGATACATAATTTGTACTCTTTACAAGTTGTTTCTGCTATGGTGAAAGAGCGCCTTAATGAAGTCTCTTAATTTTTGATGCCAATTAGCCTTAGTCTGTGAACTGAAATTTATTCAGATTCTTGTGTTTCACTTAACAACTCAAATCCTCGTTGGGGCTTGAGTGTCAAATTTAAGGAGAATAATTATGTGGCCAAGAGGTGCAAGTAATCGCATACAGGTTCTGCCTGATAGAGAAATGAGGAATGTCAAACGTACATCCTTAAACAGAATATGTGATATCAGTGACTGGCGGGTTGGTGATCATCTTTCTGAAATTATGAAAGCATTAAACGAAGGGGTTTATATACATCGAAAATCTTGGGAGTATGCGCTCTGTATTTATGGGCTGGAAAAACTTGAGATGGTCAAACCTTTTAGTAAAGCACTTGCAGTTGGGGCAGGCTACGAACGCCCACTATACTACTTTTCGAATTATATAGATAACATGGTGGCTACGGATTTGTATAACGATGAGGAGCATGAAGGTAAACCCAGCATGCTTTTTAATCCAAGGTTATTTGCCCCATTTGATTATCGAGAAGATCATTTGATAGTCCAACGTATGGACGGCACAAACCTAGAATTTGATGACAATGTATTTAATTTCGCATTTTCTCTTTCTTCAATCGAACATTTTGGAAGTAAGGAAAATTCAAAGAAATCTATTAAGGAAATGACAAGGGTGTTGCTACCTGGAGGTGTAATGTGCATAGCAACTGAAATAATACTGAACAAATCGAAGCATTACGAATATTTTACACTTGAAGAAATAGAATATTATATTTTGGGGAATTCTGATTTAAGGCTTGTGGGAGGGGATATTGATCTCCGTATTTCCAAGTCTTTATTTGAAAACCCTATCCGTTTAGATGTCGAAACGGAACTTAATGTTAGCCCACATATCGTATTAAGCGACGGTGAAGTTGTTTGGACTTCAATAATTATGTTCCTGCAGAAAGACCCCTTATCTTAACAGTATAAAAAATAATGCCTCGAATTGATCTGACTACTAACATACACTGTAAAGTTGACTAAACTTAACCTGCTTCCTGTAAAGGCTTAAATAGGCAAACATTCATTTGAATGTTCGATTTACCATAATAACTAAAGGAGTATGACTTTTTATAGTCCTTCATGTAACTGTCGCACCATAATGCAATATGCCATGAACTCAATACAAGTCTTGCGCCTAAATTATATTAGGAATCTGATTAGGTTACAGAAAGGATGAGTTGCTACTGCTCACCGTCTACGGCATAATTTGGTTGCTTGACGACCAAAGGAGGCCGCCGATGAGCAGTGGTCAGGAATTGTACAACCGATTGAACGAAAAGTTGAGAGCATTGGTGCATGTGAAAAACAGCAAACAAGTGACGAATTGGATATGGATCGTAACAGGCATAGTACAAAGCGGTTCCTGTAACTTGAGCAAAATAGCCAACTTTTTACCGATGGACACAAAAGCAGAAGCACGAGTGAGATTAGTTCGTCGCTGGCTGATGAATTCCAATGTGAATGCAACTGGTAAGTGCAACCGTTGTATGAAAGAACACCTCAAAGGGTGTTTTGAAACGAAGCGTTTTACGTGGTCTGAAATTCAACTTGGACATGGTCTGTGCGATCTTTTTATTCGAGATGGTTTTGAAATCTGATTTCTTGGGAAAGTATTGGCGCAGTAACCCATTGGTGTTTTCATTTGTGCCGCGTTCCCAAGCGGCATAGGGATGAGCGAAATAGAATTTGAGTTGGAGTGTATCAGCGATGCGTTTGTGATCGGCAAACTCCCTGCCGTGATCAGAAGTTAAGGTACGCACTTTGTCCTTAACAGGTAACAGTAGTTTGCAGACCTGTTGGCGAACGGCTTGTGCCGTTCGCCGAGGTACCTTTCCGATTAGGGTGAAACGCGATTTTCGCTCCGTCAACGTGAGCATGGCCTGCTTTTGTTGTTTGCCAATCACAGTGTCCACTTCCCAGTCCCCCAGGCGTTTTCGGGTGTTCACGCTGGCTGGGCGTTCCTCAATCGAGCGGCAATTGGGCAATTTGCCTCGCCGATCGTAGGTTCCGTACCGTTTACGACGTTTCTTCTGGCAACGCAGATGCTGGTACAAATGACCGCCGGCTTGTTTGTTGACCAGAATGTGTTGGTAGATCCACTCATGACTGATCCGAATGTTCTGCTCCTTTTTCAACCGGCCAGAGATTTGTTCTGGGCTCCAGTCCCGTTGCAACAGACTTTCCACCAGCTTCCAGACCTGGGCTGTGATCCTGGAAACAACTTGCTGTCTGCGCGCGACTGCCAGTGCCTGAGCCTGTTGTGGACGATAACCGCGTTTGCCGCGATTGCGCTTCAGTTCGCGGCTTATGCTCGATTTATGCACACCAATCACTTTGGCAATCTCTGCAAGTTTGTGTTTAGTTTTCCGAAGCGCATAAATCTGGTATCTTTGTACCTGGGTAAGCTGGTGATAGGTTTTCATAGTGCTCCTTTGACTGGGTCGTCTGAGAAGTACTATCCTACTCCAGCTTACCTCTCAGCAACCTGCAAAGTTGCACTTCAGACTTGAATCTACACAACGTAAAAGTGTGGAGTTTCTACAAAAAGGTGTTGGATCATGTTTTGGCAAGCTGGTCTAATGTAGAGGCGACGATAATTTTGGATGGCGTCATGTTGTTTGGAGATCGCTGGCAGGCGTTTCGAGTTTCTTTATTGCATGGTGGTCGGGCCGTTCCATTGGCATGGACGGTTGTCGATGGCAAAGGTTTGGTCAAAGTCAACAAGTTGAAAAGGATGCTTGAAAAGGTGCAGCGTTTTTTGAAGGCGCATGTCAAAGAGGTGTTGTTTTTAGCGGATGCAGGCTTTCGAGACTGCGATTGGGCTCAACTCTGCGAAGAATTGGGCTGGAAGTATGGGATTCGGATCGCCTGTAACACCTACATCACGCTGCCGGATGGCACTTCAAACCGTTTGGATGTTTTGGTGCCTCCATATTGCAATCGTTATTTTCAGAATGTCTTGCTCACACTGCAAGCCAAACTACAAACCCATGTATCGGTTACATGGACAACCGATCAAAACGGAAACTCTGAAATGGTGGCGATCATTTCCAAGCAACAGGCGTGCCGCGCGCGCTTGCGCGAATACAGCAGGCGTATGAGCATTGAACAAAGTTTTCGCGATGATAAATCTGGCGGTTTTGATCTGGAACATACTCGTTTGCAACATGCCAAACGGGTCGATCATCTTTTGCTGGCTGTGGCGATGGCCACCTTATGGTGTCATGAGTTAGGCGAGTTCATTCTTAAGCAAGGCGACGACGCTCGATCTCAAGTAGACCCATCTCATACGCGCACACTCAGTTTGTTTCAACTCGGCTTGCCTTGGCTGAAACGCTTTCTGGCTACCGCACTCAATCACTTACCTGCTTTCAACGCCAAATTATTCAATCTCAGGCTAAAGCCGGTTATCATTCCGTTGTCTCTTGATTCAAATGTGTAAGGTAATCAGATTAGGACTATCTTTTTGGTCCTTTTCTGTACTCGAACGAGCTCATTCTGAGTAATATTTTTGAAAAATAGAAAACACTAAAGAGGAGAAGAAATGAAAAGCGCTTTAATAACAGGAATTACAGGACAGGATGGTTCCTATCTGGCGGAATTTTTGCTCTCAAAAGGCTATACTGTCATTGGAATGTCGCGACGCACCAGCACGCTAAACTTTGAGAGAATAGCTCATATTCAAGATCAAATAACTTTGATCCAGGGTGATTTGATTGACCAAAGTTCCCTGGTGTCTATTCTGGAAGAATATGAACCCGCCGAAGTCTACAATCTCGCAGCCCAGTCTTTCGTTCCCACATCCTGGCAACAGGCAGTTCTAACTGCCGAGATCACTGCTGTGGGTGTATTGCGAATGTTGGATGTAATCCGTCAGGTGAATCCCAAAGTCCGGTTTTACCAGGCATCCAGCAGTGAGATGTTTGGGAAAGTATTGGAGGTGCCGCAGAACGAATCCACCCCATTTTATCCTCGCAGTCCTTACGGAGTAGCTAAAGTGTATGGGCATTGGATTACAGTCAACTACCGCGAATCGTATGATTTATTTGCCGCGTCCGGCATCCTGTTTAATCATGAAAGCCCTAGGCGCGGGTTTGAATTTGTGACACGGAAAATTTCTCGCGCGGCTGCTGCGATCAAACTGGGACTGGCGAAAGAATTGCGTTTGGGTAATTTGGATGCCCAACGTGACTGGGGATTTGCACTGGATTATGTCAAGGCAATGTGGATGATGTTGCAGCAGGAAATACCAAATGATTTCGTGATTGGAACTGGAGAAACACATTCGGTTCGAGAGTTTTGTGAAATTGCATTCGAATATGTAGGCTTGGATTATCGTGAATTTGTTATTCAAGACCCCAAGTTCTATCGCCCGGCAGAGGTGGATTTATTAATCTCCGATCCTTCTAATGCCTATAAGATTCTGGGATGGAGGCCATCTGCGACTTTCCGCGAATTAGTAGAGATGATGGTTAATGCGGATCTCGAGCAAGTACGCAGCTCGCACCCGGAAGGATCCCAAAAATAACGCCTTGAAAGAGAAGGTGAAATCGAGATATTTTAGCAGGAAAGGGCTAAGTAACTTTAAGTTCGTGTTGCTACGATTTGAATATAACGACCATCCAGTTTCTATCGGGAAAAGAACCTTGATTCATGTGTTTTCTTCTTTGTGATCTTTGTGTTTGATAGGAGTTGTTTTGTTAAAAATGGTAGGATTCAAAATAGGGATGGATGGATTCCCTCTCTGTTGAAAATAGTATACTCACAACATATACAATGCAATCCCTTCCCCTTGTCTCCGTCATCATTGTCACATGGAATAGTAATAAAGACTTACAAATCTGCCTAGATCATCTGTTAGCGCAGACCTTTCATGGTTTTGAAATAATCCTTGTAGATAACGGTTCCGAGGATCAAACACTGAGTGAGTTGTATGAAAAATATCCTTCGCTTAACCTAAAAACCTATAGACTAAACTCTAATCTTGGTTTTGCCTCTGCCAACAACATCGGCGCCCGCCGCGCGCGTGGAAAATGGCTGGCTCTGCTAAATGCAGATGCCTTCCCCGAACCCGATTGGCTTGAGCAACTTTTGCGCTCTACAGAGCAAAATCCAGAATACAGTTCATTTTCATCACGGCAAATCCAATTCAACGCACCTCACCTATTAGATGGTGCAGGTGATGCGTATCACATCACCGGACTTGCCTGGCGGCGTTACTATAACAAATTGGTCAAGGAATACGGATATCAAGTAGAGGAGGTGTTTAGTGCATGTCCCGCCGCCGCACTTTACTCACGTGAAGAATTTCTAAACGTAGGTGGATTCGACGAGGATTACTTCTCTTATTTCGAAGATGTTGATTTGGGCTTTCGTCTGCGCTTGGGCGGAGCAAAATGCCTGTACGTTCCAGAAGCAGTTGTTCACCACGTCGGATCCGCAAGCACCGGCAAACGAAGCGACTTTTCGGTTTATTACGGTTATCGAAACCTGATTTGGACCTTCGTCAAAAATATGCCTTCGCCATTGATCTGGATTTTTCTACCGCTTCACATATCAGCCATACTTTTCTTTGCTATCTATCTCACCCTGCGCGGACAGGGCAAAGCGATTTGGAAAGCAATTCTTGATGCAGTACTTGGGTTACCGAAAATGCTTGAAAAGAGAAAATCCATCCAGAAAAATAAAAAAATTAAACCGGGCGAATTGCTAAAGGTTATGTCCACCGGTTTATTTGAGCCGTTTCAAGAATTCATGCTCAGGAACAAAAGCAAATGACCATCGAAAATCTCATCTCGCTTTCGATTGTCAGCCATGGCGATGCCGGGAAAGTTGGTCATCTGCTTGCCAGCCTGCAAAA
>Ga0247727_10011632_pt1 | contig 15298 bp, 17 predicted proteins | sample WisWelCaveWW1625_FD_202498 | JGI IMG/M metagenome (GOLD analysis project Ga0247727, IMG submission 202498) | Biofilm microbial communities from Wishing Well Cave, Virginia, United States - WW16-25 | ecosystem: Environmental > Aquatic > Deep subsurface > Groundwater > Cave microbial mat | place... | reverse complement strand
ACCGCCAAACGCGGGTAACGATAAACGCCGTTACGAGAAGTGGCTAGATAAATTTGCCGGCCATTCGCCGGATCGAAAACCAGGCTATTGACGTTTACCAACCGATTCACCGGAAATACTTGCCTCCAATTTGCCCCGGCGTCTTTACTTTCATATAATTGCGCCACACCGACATGCGTCATCGTTCCTCCCGCCAACAGATGCGCCGGTTGCTGTGGGTTGAGCGCCAGCGCGTGAAAGGAAACGGCCGTCTCCGTAAAATTGGTGGCGCGCCACGTCTTGCCCGCATCGTTTGATTTTAACAGCGAATACGTGAACGCGGCATGAACCAGGCTGGTGTCGGTCGGATGCAGCGCGAGCGCACGACATTCGTCGTAAACGAGCGCCGGCGGCGTTCGATCTTCCCAGTGCAGGCCCGAATCCGTTGAGCGCAAAATCAGCGGATAGTGGATTCCTTTGTCATTCACCACGTAACCGCCGGCCCAGATTTCATCATCCGCCGGCGAAAAATATTTTTTTGAACCCATCGCAAAAGTCAGAATCGTTGCCGGCGGCGTTTGCCAAACTGGTTTCCAACTTTTCCCGCGATCTTCCGAGCGCCAGATGACGCCGGGGGTCGCGGCAAAGGCCGTGACGTAGGTTGGCGCAATGGGATGGCAAACGTCGATGCCGCCGAGCGCGGTGACGCGCGTCAGGTTGGTTCGCGCGATGCCGCTATCGGCGGCAACCCATTGGCCCTTCTGCTGACATGTGTCGGGGCGCTGCTGGTAAAAATAAATCAGCGACGTGTCGTTTTGCGCCGGATGCAACGCCGCGCCGGCGAGCACGCCTTTCCAACATTTCAACGGACACAAAGTATGAAAGGCAAAAATCGTTGTTAGATTTTTTGCCGGAATGCCGAGGTGAACCCAGTCAGAATCGGGCGCGCCTAAAAAGCGGCGATAGACCCCGTCATTTTCCGTGGCGGCGTACAGCGAGCCGCCGTAATAGGTCATCGCAGCGACGGTTTTGTCCTGCAGCCCAAAAGGCTCAAATGATTGCGCGGCGGCGAGGCGCGCGAGCAGCGAAACGGCACCTAATAAATGGAAACGAATTCGCATAAAATTTTTTTTATTTTTTATTGGCATTATTAAAAAGTTATTATTATTTTCAAAAAATTCAATGCAAAATTTTCGCGGCAAGTCATGGGATTAAAAAATGTCATTCTGGAAGAATCTTGTTTCAAATCAGCACAATACTTGATTGCAACAAGATGCCTCCGGCATGACAGGCTAACTACTCACCAAGAATCTCACAGCAGCGAAAACACCAAACTCAGAAAGGCAGGGAAATCCCAATGCATTTAAAATATGACCACGCGCATTTTCGCTGCGCCGATTTGGAAAAAACGGTTGAATTTTATCAGCACCTGCTCGACGCCGAAATCGTCAAGCGTTCGGAGCACGCGGGGCGGGTTATCGTGACGCTGCAAATCGGCGGCACGAAATTTTGCCTTTCTCCGGCGCCGGTGGGCGGAGAATTTAAAACCGAGGAAAACGGCAAGCGCCTCGGCGTTTATCATCTCGCGTTTCTGGTGCCAGATCACGACGAGGCCGTCGCCGAGTGCAAACGCCGCGGCGCCAAATTCACCGTTGAAAATTTCATGGCGACGCCGGCGCGCAAAGTCGCCTTCTTCGACGCGCCCGATGGGATGCAGGTGGAATTGATGCAGGATTTTTGACTAATCATAACCCGGTCAAGCCGGAACCTTACAGGTGCAGCCAAGCAGGCTTCCACACGGATTAAAAAACCACGCGGATTTATCAGCGTGGTCTTTTAATCCGCGTGGATTTTTTTTGCTTTTTTATCTCAACAAAATCATCTTTCTCATTTCGCGAAAATTGCCGCTTTGCAAAATGTAAAGATAAACGCCGGAAGCGGTGGCTTCATTTTGCCGGTTCAAGCCGTTCCATTCGACTTCATGCCGTCCTGCCGCAAACGGCGCGTCGATGAGCGTTTGCACCAGTCGCCCTTGCGCGTCGTAAATTTTCAACGACACTTTTTGCGCAACCGGAATCGTGAAAGCGATGACAGTGGTCGGATTGAATGGATTCGGAAAATTTTGTTTCAGCTCAAAATCGCGCAACGTCGCGGGTTCTTCATCCACGCCAGTCGCGACGAGCAAATTATCAATGACCGCGTTGATTGCGGTGACATTAGCGCCAAAGGCTTTATAACGAATGATGCCTTGCTGATCAACGACAACGGACCATTCGTTGCGAACCCCGTAGGCATTCCCGATACTGCTCGCCATCAAACCCAAGGGATAGGAAATGCCGGTCTGTTGTTTATAGGTGTTGAGCTGCGTGGTGCTGCCATTGTAATAATCCAAACCGATGGATTGAAAGGCCATGTTTTTGCGCGGTTGATAAATGTTGGTTTCTGTGGCTGGACCAGCCGCAATACAACCGCTTCAGTTATAGCCGAGAAAGAACAAATAAACCACTTTGCCGCGATATTGCAACAAGGTTTGGGTGCCGCTCGTGAGCGTGTTGGTGGAAAAACCTGGCGCCGGATCTCCGACATTGGGCTGCGACCAGGCCGTGGCGCTCAACACCAGCAGGCTGGCGGTCGTTAACAAAATTTTGCGCATAACGATCTCCTTAGATTTGGTGACGAAATCTTAAAAAGTGAGATTAGCTCTCATTTCGAAACCTTTAAAGTCTAAAACCTCATAACAAATTCCCGAAGTGCAGGCCGGCCCGCCCCGCCGCGTGCCATAAAAGGCATTCACCCAATAGTGCTGATTAAACTGATACCCCAGCGTATAACCGGCCCAATGACGCGGTTTGGTTTCGACCCGCGCCGTGTTCGGCAAATCGGTTAAATTCGGATCCGTGCTTCTTTCCAAAATCAAGCCCGCGGAAAGTTTAGGCGCTTTGGAGAGCGTCAACGACGCGACATAATTTCTGACCGCCCGCCCGGAATCGAAATCGCGTTTCAGCGTTTGATACTCCAAATCCAGGGTCGTGCCCCATTGCGGCGCCCATTCCCGCTCCCAATAAATGCCGCCGGCGTAGCGGTCTTTCTCGCGCCGGAGCTGGTCTTCGCTGCGATCGAAAAAACCTTTGACCGTCGATTTCTCGCTCAACTTCAAGCCGGCTTCGGCAAACAATTCTTCAAACAGGATCTTGCGGCCGAAAAAACGATTTTGGGATTGCGTAAAATTGAGCACGAACGTATGGCCTGCGGCCGTGTGCCAGAACGCTTCGCCCTGCCAACCCGTTTCATTTTTGGGATTGATCAAATGCGTGCTGCGGTTCAACACGGCGTACGGATGCTCTTTGATGAGCGGCGGCGGATCGTTGTATTCGAGCAAAAAATCGTTGTAATCTTTATATTCGACGCTGAGGCCAAAGGCTCCGGCGACGAAATTGGCGCTCGAATAAAACGCGTGCGCCGAACGGTTCGAAAGATCGAAGCGCTGGTTGCCGCCGCCGAGGCGTTGGGCATATTCGGAATAAAACTGAATGTTTTTTGACACATTTCCGGAGACGGCGAGCGAGCCAAATTCGCGCAAAACCTCGTCGCTATGTTCGCGCAAATAAGCGCCGCCGAGCGTAAAGTCTTCCAACAAACGCACGTTGGTTTCAAAGGCGTCGAGCAAAAAGGGCCGCCGCTCCCCGGCATTGGACTGCGGCGAGAAAGTATTGCGCAGCGGTTTGCCGCGCAGCAACTTGACATCGAAGCGCTCGGAAGTAAATTTCGCCAAAGCGCCGTCGATATCGCGATAAAAACCGTAGCGAATGCGCTCGCCGGGATTTTCGAGAATGGTGCCGGGAATTTCATAGGACCGCAAAAGCAGGCCGCGACCGAGAATCTCGTAAAAATTGCCGGCGGCGAAATCAAAGCCGCGGCGATTGTAGCGCAGCGTACGCTGCGTGAGCTCGGTGTAATCTTGTTCTTTTCGCGGCCGCTGAAAAAGCTCCAATTTGATATCGCCCCGCCAATCGCGCAATTGATAAGAAAAATTGAGCTGATTGTACAGCGCGGTCAAATCTTTGGGTCGTTCATGCGGCAGATTTCCCACTTGATATTCGAGCGTATTGCCGGCGGAAAATTGCGCTGCCGCATGGCCCAGCCAACCCAGCAACAATCCCAGCAGCAGTTTATTTTTCATTGGCGCTCTCGCTGGCCGTCAGGAGCTTCTTGATTTCGTCTTCCAGCGTTTTTTCATCTCCGGGCCGGTAGCCCTGGTGAAAGAAAACGATTTCGTCATTCGCATCCACGATGAGGAGAGTCGGCATCGCTGTCACTTTCAGCTTGTTCATCAGCTCGTTATTGACGTCGAGCAGCACCGGATAAGAAATATTCAGCGAATGCGAGAACGGCTTGACTTTTGACAGGTTGCGCGTGCCGTCCACGTTGATCCCGATGATTTCCACGCCCTGCGCTTTGTATTGTTCGTGCAATTTGACCAGCTTGGGAATGGCGCGCACGCACGGCTTGCACCACGTCGCCCAGAAATCAAGGACGGTCAGTTTTTTGCCTTTCAACTGCGAATAGGCAACGGTTTTATTGTCGAGATTTTTCAGCCGGAAATCCGGCAGCTTGCCGGCAAGAGCCGGCTGGCTAAAAAAGACAAAAAGAAAAATTGCAAAAATGAAATTTCGCATGATGGCCTCCTGGCGAATTAAATTTTTTATTCAGCAAAATAAAAAAGCATATCACTGCACAAACGGGCGGCAGGATATGCTTTTTAAACAATCAACCTGGCGAATTTATTTCTCGGAGCGGCGATCTTTTTTTGCGGAGTTGATCTCGTCGCGCAGGCGGGCGGCGTCTTCAAAACGCTCGTCGGTCACGGCTTTCTGCAATTCAAAATTCAAGCGTTCGAGGCGATCCATCGGCGCGTGCTCTTCGGCGCGCTCGGAATCTTTGTCGCTCACCGAAGCTTTTTTCATCACCTCGTCATGGACAAAGATGGGCGCTTGCGCCCGCAGCGCGATGGCGATGGCATCGCTGGGCCGCGCGTCGACTTCGACGTGCGTGCCGTTCATCTTCAGGCCGACCATGGCGTAATAGGTGTTCTCGCGCAGGTCATTCACCACGACGCGGGAAATGCGCACCTCGACGGAATCCAGCAGATTCTTCACGAGATCGTGCGTCAGCGGCCGCGGCGGAATAATGCTTTCCATTTGCAGCGCAATCGCTTGCGCTTCGGAGGAGCCGACGACGATCGGCAGCCAACGGTGATGCACGTCGTCCCGCAGAATGACAACAAAACGATTGGCCGTTGTATCCAACGTCACACGATCAACACGCACCGAGACCAGCATAGCCCACAATCTCCCGAACTTTATCTCAAACACAAAGACAACTTATTATCGTCGATTAAACAGCTTTATGATTATAAAGAATAAATTCACAAGTGTCAAGAAAAATTCTGTAAGGAAATACGCGCCGTGCGCGCGGGCTGGCGAATTTTAAGGATTTGCAATGAGGGGAGCGCGAGGAAAAACCGCGGCGATGCAATCAGTACCCCGTCGAAAAATGCGATGAATATATCTTTGTTTCAACGAATCAATACGCTTTTTTTAATTGCCGCAAATTGACCGGCTTGCATTTTGTAGAGATAAACGCCGCTCGGAACTGTTTGCCCAGCCGCGTCTTTGCTGTCCCAGATTGTTCTGTGGTAACCCGGCGCCATAAACTCATCCAACAACGTGCGAATTTCCGAGCCGACTAAATTGAAGAGGCGAATCGTCACATGGGTCCTTTTGGGAAGAGCAAATTCGGTGGTGGTTTCGATGTTAAAGGGGTTGGGATAATTTTGCTTGAGTGAAAACGCTGTTGGCAAAATATTCTCTCTTGTATCAACCGAAGTTCCTAGTTCTTAACGAACCGCTCGCACATAAGCATAGTCATCAACAGAGAATGGCAACAACGACCGGAACTCAAGACCAACAGTCCAAACTCGCTCGGCTGATTCACGATCTGAGGTCCAAATCCCCCTCTGTGTATAATCAAAGACCGGATCAAGGTACAACTTGACATTCTTCTTGCTAGACCTCTCAAGCTTCCTTAATGACAATGCTTCTTCCAAGGTCGGTAACCGCCAATCGTCAAAGTCGGCATATTTTTGGGCGTTGAGTTCCCGTACATAAGCTTCAGCCTGATTAAATTTTAAGGAATCGTTGGAGCCACTTTGTTGCCACATCAAACCCGCAGTCCGGTCAAAAACAGTTTTATATTCTTTAATCTTCATTGCCTCATATCTATGCGGCTCTTGAGCCAAATACGAATCAAAAAAGTCGTACTTTTTAAATATGGAATCTACTTCAACCTCAGAAAGTAACTTAGGTTTATTCCGTAAATGCAGGTATCTCCACCATTCGCCTAATGGAATTGTGTTCTTCCGGCCAACCAAGTCTTGCATTTCAATTTTCCAACTCAACCTCGCTGGACTCCCAAAATCTTCACTACTACCTTCAATAGTAAAAACGTCTTTTTTTGCTGAAAAAATTCCAACATACTTCTGTTCTGATGAATCTGCCAATACCAGGTGTGCGACACAAAATTGTAACGACTCAGAAGCACGCCCTTCGATGCGCCACAAGATTCCAAGCCACTCTTTACTCGGCATTAGAGCCCAATTTTCATTGCTCGAATTTCGGTAATAGACTATAACCTGATTCTGATTCAGGTCTGGCGGTACACGATCAATTTTAAATACAAAAGACTTTGAAACTTCCATGCCTTGACTATTGATAATCTGAATCTTAGCAGTCACTTGTTCGTCTTGCAGTTCGAGTGTTCTATGATCACGAACAAATCTGGTGAATGCCTGGTCAAGAAGAACTGCTGCGTCGTCCAGTGTTGCCTCTGAGGGCACCTTGCCTTCCAGCCGTACCATTTGAAAGTATCTTCTTTCTGCTTCCCGCAGTTTTCGTTGGCGCAGCGTGTCGTCCAATGCACTTAGTTGTGGTGTGTATGAATACTCACGCTTTAAGACGTTCAGGATGGAGTCAGCACGGTCGAGATATGGGTCATTCGAATTTAAAAACTCATCTTTTAATATTCCAATCCGCCAGTTATCAAAATTTTTTTCAACTTCAACGATTTCGGTCAAATCAGGAGCACGTTTTTTAATCCGCGCTAACTGTCTTTTGAAATCATCCACTGCAATCTCCTTTTTCTTGACCGCAATAAAGTCTTTATTTATTAAATCGACATCAAACCAGCCACGTACATAAGTTCTGCCCCACTGAAAGATAAAAAAAATTAGCAATCCAAAACCCAACGAGTTGAAGATTCTCATCAGGTTTTGTCTGTGCTTACCCACCTTCCAAAGGGAAGGTACCAGACTATCATGGCTTAATTCATAAAAGGCTTGTTTCAAACGTGATTCACGACGTAATAGGCAGCTATTTACTAAGGTGTCTAAATCTTTTCGAGGCACACCGATTTCGCCGACAATCTCATCCTCATGCTGGTTGTTACGATTGCCTCCCGTAGTGGTTAAACGAATTTCACACAACTGGCGAATCGTCCAACGCGGAAAGTGTACGGGCAAAAATAAGCCAACAAAATCCAGTAACCCTCGTCTCTTCCTTGGCCCCCAGCCGAAGCGAAAAAGAGGGAATTTCTTAAGGATGCTGTGGTAATAATTTAAGAGCAAGTGGCGCATATCTTTCTCGCTTCCCAGATCATCTAAGCCGATGCAGTTTTTGCCCATCTGTCGCATCCGCTCCTCTAACTGACGACACAACACTTGTAAGAGCGGTGGTCCAACTACCTTCTCACTAAACCCGGCGTTGCCGGATTCTTCAGTCAGAAAATTTAACATCGCTTTTACTGCTTCTGGCTCAATTTCAAAAGTATATTCACCAAACACTGACTTTTGTTTAGGCGGTTCAGTAATCGCCTCGCGGGCCGAATTAACTGAAAGTGATGACAGGCGATATCGACAATGATAAACCCTGGGAATGCGATCGCTTAGATTATCAAGAAACGCCAGATAATCTTCTCGCAAAGACAATAAAACTCTCACCTCGGGTGCTGTTGAACTATATAAAAATTTTTGAATTTCTAAGGCTTCATTACTTTTTTCGTCAAGCATGGCTAATTGGCTGAGTAGCTGATCCCGAAGTGTTTGCGGTAACCGGCCCCGCACCAAGTCTGCAAATTGCTGAATAAAATTTTCTTGTTCATTTTTTCTGGCTGCCATTATGGTGAATAATTCTTCAAATTGGTCGAGGATGAGTACAATAGGCTTGAAGTCACTCTTTTGGTCTGAAAGTAGATAATAAAAGGTCTCCCATAATGTGGACTTACTCCAATCCACTGGCAGAGAAATGCCATTTAGTCGCGCTTCATTTTCTATAGCGTGGTAGAGTGCCTCTATTGGAGAAATGGCCTCAGGGCTATTAAAGATCCGGGCACGAACAGGGAAATAACCCAACTCACGGAGTAATTGCTTTAATCCGGCATTAATCAACGAGGTCTTACCATCGCCTGATCGACTAAATAAAATAGTAATACTTTCGATAAGAATTTTTTCAGCCAACGCTTTAATTTCTTTTTTCCGTCCGAAGAAGAGTTGGCAATCTACCGGATCATCTTCAAAAGAGTGCAGCCCGGGAAAGGCCCATTTTTTTGGGGTGACAATCATTGGCCGATCTCCCTTCGGTAACGACGATCAAGTTCTCGCAGAAATTCCAGCGCGTCACAATTATAGATGGATATCTTCTTGGCGTTCCAATATGCCACCATACTTTTCCACTCTTGCGCAGCTTTATGATCAGGTGCGGGAATTTCGAACCGTTGAATAGCAAATGAGCGAATATAATTTTTTTGCTCTTCCTTTCCGCAAAGATAACGCAATAATACCCGAATATTCCAATCCTTTAAGCCGTAGCTGCCAATAAACAATATGCTATGTTTTTGAAACAGAGCACGTATTTCATCAGGCAAAGGTGGCTCCTCTATCATCATACAGACTACAAAATCAATTGCGTCATCTTCAGTAAGCACGAGAGATTTTATATCATCCAGAGAACCGTGCAGTTTGTAAACTAACGGTTTTTCCACGGAAGGCTCATCACTAATCTCTTCCTTATCACCACCACGTTTATATATTTTTTAGATGGATCCTTTCCTGATATGGTGAAGGCGCGTTCCATAAGTGTATCATAATTAGTCGTTAGCACAACTTCAATCGGCCAATTTGCCAGAATTCTATGAATCTCACCCGGTTGAACGTTCGGTGGGCTAAGTTTTTTATCCAATAATTTCTTCACCTGGTGTCTATCAATAGTCGTTTCATAATATTGCGCTACCCGCAAAAAATCGCTTGTATCATCACCGGGATATTGACAATCGTGTGCCAAGTTCTGCGCCAGTTCGCTACCACTCGGTAGTCCAACAGAACCGTTAAATCCCAGTGAGGCACCCGCCCCAAGGAAAGGGACCAAGTCTTTATCTTTTAAATTATTCACTAGCGATGGCCAGTGAATAATTTCGCCAGAGTCATCAAGATTTGTGTGCATACCATGGAACCGCTTTTATTAGTCCCACAACCGCCGCCGGCATTCCAACTCCAAACCCCACTCCCGTCACCAGCCGCAATCCATTCACGCTCTCCCACCAGCCGAGCGATTGCAAGCCGGCATCCACGAGCATTGGAAGCAGCAAGAAAATCGCAGCTCGCAATGCCGGCAATTGATTTCGATAAACCATGACCAGAAATGCCAGCGTTCCTAAAAGCAAGCCGGTGCAGCGATAGCACAAAGGAAATTGATAACCCGCCACGAAAAAACTCCGCGACGGCATTTGGTGGCAAAGGGCGCCACATAATTTGAAAATCGTTGCGTACCAGTCCATCGGTGGCCTCGATTAGGATTCTTCATCACGGCGGCGGCGATAATGCATCAGCGCCATGGCCAGACAAATCGCGCCGCCCGAGAAAGCGCAGGGCGCCATGCAGACGCCGGAAACTTCCTGAGTTCCCGAGGCAACGTTGCCGGCGCGATCGGCGATTTCAGCGTAGACCGTGTGCGTTTGGTTGTCGTAAGGATATTTCAAACGCAGAACATATTCCTGATCATTCAATTTCTCTTTCTTGAGGCCGGAAACGTTTTTGCCGTCCACGCGCGCGACGATGCGCGATGGATCGACGCCCGAGCCGGCGTCGGTGATGCGAATGGTCAAATCAATTTCATCTTGATTGCGGTTGCAGCCGATCAGCTCATACGTGGGTTTGATCGTATCGCGCAGCGGCTTGCTCACTTCCGCGTGGGCCTCATTTCCCGCCGCATCTTTAACGGCCAGCCGCGCCGTGATCATCGCTCCAAACTGCCGGCTGCGGACCGGATTCCCTTCATTAACTTGATATCGCAAACGCGCCATTTTGTCCTGATTCTGCAAGACCAGGGCTTGCCCGAGATCGGCCTGGCCGCTGTTCAATTCCAATACGACCGAGGCCGGATCGAGGCCGTAGCCGCTTTCGTGCATCACGGCGCTCACTCGCACAGCGCGGCCTTCTTCAAGATGGGTTGGCTTTGAAGGAGGGCTCGTCGTGAGCGTAAAATTTTGAATCGTCGGCCGGTTAAATTCGAAGGCGGGAATGGCAATGCCGTGTTTCTCGAAGGCCTGTTTAATCTCCCAATAATTCGGCGTTCCGGTGAAGAGCCGATTATCATTGTCATCCGCGAGCAAAAGATTGACGCTAAAATCGGCGAATGTTTCCGGCACGGGGCGCAACAGCAACGCTTCGAGCACGAGTGCATCCGCATAGTTGCCGCCTTTTTCTTGCCCAAGCTTTCGCATGAGGCCTCGGCGCAATTTCCACAGCATGCCGGAAAAGATGCGGCTGTTGTCATGCACGTAGCCGTTATCTTTTTCGCCGACGGCAAAATCCTTGTTGTAATTCAGATAATTATTGAGATCGCGATTGTATTGGGCGGCCGAATGACCGGGAGGAACGATGCGAACTTCCGCATCGCCGTTGAGAGCGCAAGCAAAATAATCCGCCAGCGCCTCGTTGATCGCGCCGGGTTCATCCTTGTAAGGAAGCGGCAACGGCCCGGGCACGCTTTGGCGATTCACCAACCAATTCACGACGCCGTGCGTGTATTCATGATAAATTACATCGCTGCGCAATCCCAACGGCTCGGCAACGTTGCCAAAAACCAACTGCTCGGTGGCGTCGCTATAAAAAGCATTGGGAAAGCCTTGCACAAAACCGACTTTGAGCGGCGTATCCAACCAGGCGCCAATGCCGTGGTCAATAAAAAATTCACGAATACGATTGAGATGATAAAAAGTATTCGGCCGCGCGTCGAGGCCCAAAGTCACTTCACTGCCGCCGCCAAGCGGGACAATATTCACATCGGCGTCGGCAAGGGATTTTTGGTAGATTTGGCCGGCGGGTATGGCGCCAAACCACGCCATGAGGAAGAGATCAAACACGCCGGAATCAAAAAGCGTGAAATGGGCATTGCTGGGCAGCACGGCCAATTCGCGCACACCGGCGGCTTGCGGGAAATTGAATTGACCGCCGCTTTCAAGATTTCTGAAGTCGAACGCGTCATTCCCGATTTGTCCGCCCTCCAACGGTGCCGTCGCGGCCCGGCTTTCTTCCGGCGATTTATCGTAGATGGTTGCTTTCACGCGGCCGGAAGCTTGGAATTGCACCACGCCGCGATTTTCCCGAAACAGCGTTCGTCCGGTAGCGGCGTCCACCACGTAGCTCCACACTTCAAAAGGCCGATCAGGGTTCGTCGAGCGCGAGACAACATTAATGCGATAAGCCAGCACGTACTCAAACTTCGTGGTATCGGCCGGCTTAAGCGCCGGAAAGACCACCATTTGCATGTTGGCCGTATCCGCTTTGTCAACGGCGGCGTGTTGCGAAAATTTCGCCAGCGCTTCGAGTTTGCCAAGCGGCGGACCGGGCGCGCTCACTTTGATTTTCGGGAAAATATCGAGACCGAACTGAATGACGTCTCTGCCGCTGATGGTCACGCTGGCTTCGCTGCCGAAAACCGGAAGCATTTCATCGGCAACGGGATTTTTGATTTGCTGGCTGAAAGTGACGAACCATTTGTCTTTGAAGCGACGAACCGGTTCGGCATGAAGCGTGGAGAGATCAATCTTCGCGAGGGCGGGATTGTTCTGTTTGTTGTCTTCGACAAATTTATTGAGAAATTGCTGTGCCGACTTTGCCGCTTGTTCTTGGCTTTGCGGCGCTTGCGGCAGCGCAATAGCCGAGCCGGTCATGCGATGCGGCGTGCCGGTGAGCGTGTTTTTCCATGCGCGCCAGACGTCGTCTCGGCCGCGCCGGCCAATCACCGAAGTTGAATCGACGGTTTGCGCGGCGACGCTGCTGCTGCCGCGGCCGATGGGGTGCTGCAGCCCGACAGTAAGCTCGATTCTTTTGAAGCGTTCGACTTTTTGGTTGGAGAAAACCGCGGCGAGAAAACCGTCGGCGTCCACGCGCACTTCGTAAACGCCGGGCGCGAGACGGATGGCAAATTCTCCCTCGGCGTTGGCGTGCGCAGTGACAACGAGCGTATCGGTCTGCCAAATTTCAACTCTGGCGTTCGCGATCAATTTGACCGCGGTTGGCGCATCCGCTTGGGCGGCGTAAACCTTGCCCGCAATTCCGGTGCGAGAAAAGGCGTACCAAATCATGCCGGCGGCGACGAGCGCAATGGCCGCGGCAATGGCAAAAATTTTCTTTTGCATTTTCATCCCTCCTCATGATCAAGCCGGAAATTATGCCGGCATCTTGCCGGCCAACAATTTTTTGTTATACGAACTGGCCGCGACGGCGCCCCAAATCATGCAAACCGGCCACGTCAGAAAAAACGATAACCCCAATGTGACCAACCCAAGAATGATCGAAACAATCAGCATAATAACTCCGCCCCAGATAGTGGAATACAACATGCCCAATGGTCCAAAGAAAAAGGTCAAGAGCAATGAAACACCGACGCTCTTGACGGGAATGGCAACGACGGTTTGAGGATTTTGCAAAGTTGACATAACGCCTCCGGTTAAATTTGTATTTCATCACGATCGGATTGAAAGAATCTTCGAAATAAAGAAGAGAGTAAACGCGCCGTTTTCAGCATGATCCATCCCACGGCCGCGCCGAGCGGCGTGGCTTCGATCACCCAGAGCATGAGCAGGATTTTGAACGGGAAGCGGATGAAGTCAAAGACGGCGCCGATTCGCCCCAGCCCATAAAGCCCGGCGGTCACGGCCATGAGCAGGAGCGAATGCTTCAACCACCAGGGAATGATTTTGTGCAAAGGGATGGCTCTTTATTCATGCAAAGTCGATATCGGCGCCCGAGATTTTCCTGGCACGGATCATCTCAAATTGCCGTTCAACGTTTAAGGGTTCAACGACTGCAACAGCGTAAAAACCGTGCCGCCGGCCATGAGCATAAACAGCCCGACGCCGATAATCGCGATCAGCGCGAGCACGCCGTTGATGACAAAATAAAGCCGGAGCTTGTTCATCATGATCACCAGCTTGCCCGGATCTTTGGTGAGCGTCAAATCATCGGCCTGGCTGCCGGCTTGAAACAATAAAACCCCCATCCAAATCGGCAGCCACGCCACGAGGATGCCGACGATCGTCAGCGCACTCAACACGCCGCCGATGATGCTTAAAGCGCCGAGAAATTTGAGCCAACCTTTCGATTGGCCGGCAATCGCCGCCACTTGCTCAATCGATCTTTCGAGCGCCATCGCTTCCATGAATTCTCCTCCTTAAAAAAATAAAAATTAATTGGGTTAAAAAATAATAATGGGATTGAACTGCATTGCGAGAAAAGTCCTTTGATTCGCCCTTACCAAGTTTGAGAAAAATGAAATCATTAAGGTTAAAACTCCACTCGACCATCAAACGCACGGCAGGAAGGCGAACCACGATCACGCCAGTCGAGTGTCGGCCATTAAATGTGACAAAATGTACATTTCTTCTTCAAAAAAGTCAAGTGATTTTTGTCTAAATGCCAATCGGGTCACGCGGCCGGAAATATGCCCGCTGTAGAATGAGTTTGTTACGAATCACCCTTTCAGACTATGGCTTTGAAACTCTGCCGTAGGTGCTTCGGGAGGTGCTCTTGCAATTCGGACAATAGCGCGCGCCGTTGCTGTCGCGACATTTGAAGCAATATTTCTCGCCGCAATCACGGCATTCGTAAATATCGAAATAAGCGGCGGACCAACCGATGTCATGTTTGTCCGCGCCGCAGTTGGGACAGGAGTGGATGTAGTTGGCCATGAGTGTGCTCCTTATTGTTAAAATCTTACAAGACCTTGCCGCATTTTTGGCACAATTTCGTTTTTTCTATGATCTTTGCGCCGCAATGATAACAAAATGCCATAGCCTCCTCCTCCAAGTCTTCTGAATTGATACGACTGGAAGGCTCGAGTTTTGATAATTTTTCCTGTCTATTCAGTCGAAACGTGACGACGTAATATGCCGTGTATTCGGCGCGGCGGCCAAACAGAAAGCCGAGACACCCTGGCTGCGCTAAAACGCCGACTTCGTCCACCCGGTAAAATTCCCACCCTTTGACCGCCCGTTCATTGGCAATCGCTTCGAGATAGGCTGCGGCTTCGTTGCCACGCTGTTCTTTCATTTTGACGGTGACATCTTGCGGGATTTGTATCATCTTATATTGATAAGCCATTGGCCTTCCTCCGTTTTTATGATGATCGTCTTATTTGCCTGCCAGCGCCGCTTCGCGCATCATTTTGATGTTGCGCTGAATCGACAGCAGCACGAGAAACAGGGCGAGAAACGCCACGGTGATAAAGCTGCCCGCCATAATTTTCCAGCTCCACGCGCGCAACGTCGATTTTTTCGCGCGTTTTTCGACGACCACCATTTCCGCCGCGCTCAACTCGCTTTGGTATTGCGATTCGAGCGCCGCAATCTCCTGCTCGCGTGCGTGGTTGCGGTCGCGATAAAGCTGATAATATTCCGCGAGCGCTTTGGCTTGCTGTCCGGATTCGAATTCGCCGAGCATGGCGACAAACAAATTCGTCGCTTCTTCCTGTTTGGCGATATCGTTGAAGAAGGTGTAATACGAATTGGCCAGAGTCTTGAGCGCCGCCGGTCTGGCGAACGCATCGAATTTCGGCATGATCTCGTTGGCATACTCGATGAAACGCCGGCCGTCGCGAGGATTTTTTTTGCCGAAGGCCGCCAGCGTTTCGATAAAATCCGCGTTGCCGGTGGAAAAGTTTTTCACCGCAGCGCGTAGCAAAGAAACGTTATAAACCGAAGTCGAAAC
>Ga0247727_10011631_pt1 | contig 15299 bp, 13 predicted proteins | sample WisWelCaveWW1625_FD_202498 | JGI IMG/M metagenome (GOLD analysis project Ga0247727, IMG submission 202498) | Biofilm microbial communities from Wishing Well Cave, Virginia, United States - WW16-25 | ecosystem: Environmental > Aquatic > Deep subsurface > Groundwater > Cave microbial mat | place... | reverse complement strand
CGGCTGATGCGCAAGGCCTCGACCACGACCGGGCTAACAACGACCGTGAATGTCATCCGTCGTATCTACGCCACCGGCCGCGCAGTGGCCGATGATTACCGAACCACCATGAGCATCCTTTTCGACGCCCTGCTCCCCAAATGGAACTACCGCGCCGTTCCTAACTGATTGCGACAGTTATTTACGCGCCGGTCCTTAGGTTCGCAGTGCCTGTACGTTCGCAACGTGGTCAGCTACTCCTGGCCGACCCAACGAAGGCCAAGAGTTCTCGGCCCAGAGTGACCAATCTGCACACTTGCTCTGCGGTCCCTCTCAGGAGAACCCGCACATGCGGACCAGATGATGCACTCCACGCAACCGGGCACGGCTCGGTATCATAGAGTGATGGGGACGCTTGCCGATCGATTGCGACGACTCTGGCGGCGGTTGCTGGCCGTCAGCATCCGCACAAAGATCCTGGGCATGGTCGTCGGGATCTTGGTGTATTGGCTTGGCTTGGTCATTCTCCGCCGTTTTTTGGCGGAACGTCTGCTCGGCCCTGCGATGGAGGCCGAGACATTCGTGGATATGATTCTGCTGGTCAGCATCGTGCTGTTCCTGCCGCCCAGCTTGCTCGTCGCATACCTTCTCACGCGGGCGATGACCACGCCGATCCTGGAGCTGACGCGGGTCGCCGATGCGGTGGGGCGCGGCGACCTGAGCCAGCGCGCAAGAGTGAAATCGGGGACGAAATCGCAGACCTGGCGGCGGCGTTCAATCGCATGCTCAACGAACTCAGCCGAGCGATCGGCGAAGCACGCCAACACAACGACGCACGCACCTGCTGCGCCGGCTCATCAGCGTTCAAGAAGAGGAGCGGCGCCGCGTCGCCCATGAACTGCACGACCGAACCAGCCAGTGGCTCACGTCGCTCAGCGTGTACCTCAAAGTGCTGCGCGACGCGGTCCACGACGAAGAGGTCGAGCAGTGTGTCAAGCAGACCCAGGAGGTCGCCGACCAATTGATGCGCGACATCCACCAACTGTCGTGGGAGCTGCGACCGTCGGCACTCGATCATTTGGGCCTGGTGCCGGCCTTGGAACATTGCATCGACGAATGGTCGAAGCGGCCCGGACCGAAGATCGATTTCCACGTGCAGGGCTTCGACGGCGAGCGGCTGGCGGATCATCTGGAGATTACGTTCTACCGGATCGTCCAAGTGGCGATCACCAACGTGATGAAGCACGCCGGCACGTCACACGCCAGTGTGATCCTGGAACGGACTGCACAACTCGCTCGGGCGATCATCGAGGACAACGGCCGCGGCTTCGACGTGGAAACCGTGCTGAACCGCGCCGAGCCCGCCAAACGACTCGGCCTGCTGGGCATGCAAGAACGGGCCGAACTTGTTGGCGGCAAGCTGGAGATCGAGTCGGGCGACCGTGGCACTACCGTGTTTGTCGAACTTCCGACGACAGCGGCAACGCATGTGGCTCGCGTTGCCGGCCACGGAGAATCGAGCCGATGAAAAAGACCCGCGTGCTCTTGGTGTATGATCATGCCGTGCTACGCGACGGCTTGAAGCTGCTCATCAATCGCCAACCGGACATGGAGGTCGTGGGCGAGGCGAGCGACGGCGACGAGGCCGCGCGGAAGGTGCGACAACTCAATCCGGACGTCGTCGTCATGGACCTCTCCATGCCGAAGACAAATGGCGTCGAGGCCACGGAAGAAATTCATCGCAATCATCCAAACGCGAAGGTGTTGGTGTTGACCGTACACGAGGGCGACGTGTATCTGCAGCCGGCACTGAAAGCTGGGGCCAGTGGCTACGTCGTGAAACGCGCCGCGGCCGACGAGGTCGTCGGGGCCATTCAGATTGTGATGAAGGGCGGCACCTACATTCATCCCAGCGTGGCCGACCGAGTCGTTAAAGGATTCGTCTCGCCGCAACTCGCCGGAAGCGAGCCCCCTACATTGAGCGGACGCGAGCTACAAGTGCTCACACTGCTCGCACGGGGTTACAGCAACAAGCAAATCGCCGAGCAACTGATCCTCGCCGTACGGACCGTGGAAACCTACAAGCAGCGGCTCATGGAGAAACTGGGCCTGGCCAGCCGGGCCGAATTGGTTCGTTACGCCCTGCAGAACGGACTGCTTTCCGAGCCGTGACGCGACCCCTTACGGAGCCTGTTCTCCGCGTTCGAGCAACTCGCGAAGCCGTGCCCGCTCCTCGGGACTCAGTTCCTTCTTGGACAGAACCTTCAGGATGTCCTCAACAGTAAGCCCTTGCAGGCGCTGCTCTGCGGGCATGCGATGCAGGTAGTTCGCCTGCAGGTAGTTCGCCGCCCAATCGTCCAGCGTCGCATCCATTATTCCCGCGTCCTTGTGTTGCATTCGGAACTCCTCGCCGATGTTCTTGAACTGTTCAATCTGTTGCATGGCATAGTGCAGCACATCTCTGTGTCCTGCTTGATCCAGTTGACCCATTATACGACTGCGCTCCTGCAAAAACACACGGCTGAAGAGCGTCAGCACCGGCTCGTCAGGGCCGGCGATGCGGTCACACTCGATCAGCCACGTTGCGAACAGCGGCCGATCGATCCGGTGAATCCCCGGCTCAATTTCGTGGGCTGTCAGGCCGGTGCCCGACAGGTCCTCGAGGAACGGCCGCGTGACGCTCGGGGCTAGTACGATTAGGGTGAGTTCGCTGTGATCGATGCGCTGCGACTGCTGGGCGCGGAACAAGTGTGCGCACGCGAACAAGTAATCCAGGTCCCCGGCTTCCAGCGAGTCGGTTGGGCTTTTGAACTCGACAAGCGTGAAACGATTGAGAAGCTTGACGAGTGCGAACAAATCGCGCGACGCTGATTCTGGTAACTGGCCGTCTTGGCGGCGAATCAGCACGATATCCACGCGAAGCGGCATTTTCCCTACGTTCACCTCGTCGCGCACTTCGTACGCACCGTGCAATTCCATGTCGAGTAGCCGAACCAACAAGGGATGCCACCAGGTGCGAAGCTTGCCAGGCCGGTTGGGTTGCTCCGCTTCGTTCGGATCGGTGTGATTCATGTCGGCAGTCTATCGTGGCTAGGATCCATAGGCCATGATCGTCCCCTGGTGAACCGTCCTTAGACTGATGCCCTCGCGAACGGACTAGACAGGCTGTCGTGGAATCCCACGACACAAGATTAGCTCATTCCCACGACATACCGTCTCGCTCACTGCCGGTATCGTCCGCACTTAGTAGTCCTCGAACGAGCGACGCCACTGGGCTTTCCCCAGTGGTTCAACGGCTTTTGCACCATTCGCTAGTCGCTTTCGAGTGAACTGCCGAGTAGTGCAAAAGCCGTTGAACCCCCGACGCAAGGTCGGGGGCGATACCACCAGGAGAGTCGAGCGAAAGGAGCGAATATGGCACTGAAATCACTACTCGTCACGCTGATGTTGGCTGCGGTCGCCGTCGTCGCCGTGCTGGCCGGAGAGGAAAGCACGATCAAAGGCACGGTCAAGAATCGTTGGGTCGAGAAGTTCCCCATCGTCGTGTTCATAGAAGACATTCCGGGCCAGAAGTTCACGGCCCCTGAGAAGCCGGCCCAGGTGGATCAACGCGACAAGGTGTTCGTGCCGCGCGTGCTGCCGGTCGTCGCCGGCACCAAGGTGGACTTTCTGAATAACGATCCCTTCGAGCACAACGTCTACACGCCGGACAAAGAGAAATACAACCTCGGCAACTGGCCGAAGGGAGAGGTGCGCAGCCACACGTTCAAAGAGACCGGCGTGTACACGCAGCTATGCAAGATGCACCCGGAGATGATCGCCTACGTCGTGGTGCTCAAGAACCCGTACTTTGCCGTCACCGACGCGAAAGGCAACTTCACGATCAAGGGCGTCCCGGCCGGCTCGTACAAACTCAAAGTGTGGGGCGAGCGTCTGCGCCCGAAGCAACTGGAACAGACATTCGACGTGAAAGTGGAAGCGGCAAAGGAAGTGAGTGTGACCCTCGAACCATGATCGGAGGCTGCACCGTGGAACACTCAACTGAGAATCACGATGGCGGCGATGTGTCACGCAGGCGGTTTCTGGAATGGGCGGCCTCGGCCGGCTTCGCAACTCTGGCGGCCGGGCCACTGGCGCGGTGTAGCGTCGCGGCCCAGCAGGGCGGGGAGATCGAAAACCCGCTGGCCAAGTATCCGGATCGCAACTGGGAGAAGGTGTACCGCGATCTGTTCCATCACGACAGCTCGTTTGTGTTCCTGTGTGCCCCGAACGACACGCACAACTGTCTGCTGCGAGCCTACGTGAAGAACGGCGTGATCGCACGGATCGGGCCGACTTATGGCTACGGTCAAGCCACGGACGTGTATGGCAACCGCTCGTCTCACCGCTGGGACCCGCGTTGTTGCCAGAAGGGTCTCGGATTAGTGCGCCGCTTCTACGGCGACCGCCGCGTGCGCGGCCCCATGGTGCGCAAGGGATTCAAGGAGTGGGTGGACCGCGGTTTTCCCCGCGACCCGCAGACGGGGCGACCGCCGGCGGAACTATTCCAGCGCGGCTGGGACAGTTTCGTGCGCGTGTCGTGGGACCAGGCGAACGAGTACACGGCAAAGGCGATGGACAACATCGCCCGCACCTACAGCGGCGACGCGGGCGCGGCGAGACTCCTGGCGCAGGGTTACGACGAAGCGATGATCGCCGCGATGGACGGAGCGGGCACGCGCACCTGTAAGTTCCGTGGCGGCATGCCGCTCTTGGGCACGACGCGCATCTATGGACTCTACCGCTTCGCCAACAGTCTCGCACTGCTCGACGCCAAGGTCCGTGGCGTCGGACCTGACAAGGCGCTAGGCGGCCGCGGCTGGGACAACTACTCGTGGCACACTGACCTCCCGCCCGGGCACCCGATGGTCACGGGCCAGCAGACCGTCGAGTTCGATCTGTTCGCCACCGAAAACGCCAACATGGTGGTCGTGTGGGGCATGAACTGGATTTCGACCAAGATGCCCAACGGCCACTGGCTGACGGAGGCCCGGTTGCGCGGCACTAAAGTCGTCGTCATCGCGTGCGAGTATTCCTCAACGTCGTGCAAAGGCGACGAAGTGTTGGTGGTGCGGCCTGGCACGATGACCGCCCTGGCGCTCGGGTTCGCCAACGTCCTGGTGCAAGAGAAACTCTTCGACGAAGACTACGTCGTCAACCGCACCGACCTGCCGCTGCTCGTGAGACTGGACAACCTCAAGCTACTGCGCCCGTCAGACATGGCGGCCGACTACCAGTTGGCGGAGCTGAAGAACTACGCAGTCGTGATGAAACCGGAGGACATGCCGCCGCCGGGCAAGCAGGGCGTGCAACACATTCCGGCCGCGTTGCGTCAGGAGTGGGGTGACTTCGCCGTGTGGGATTCGCAGAAAAACGCACCTGCCCCGGTCTCCCGCGACCAGGTGGGCAACCACTTCAAGTCCACCGGCATCCGGCCCGCGCTGGCTGGTGAGTTTGAAGTCACGCTCAATGACGGCAACAAGATCAAGGTCACGCCGGCGTTCGAGTTGACGCGCCGCTACCTGGCCGACAACTTCAGCCCCGAAGCGGTCGAGGAAATGACGTGGGCTCCCAAAGAGTCCGTCGTCTCACTCGCCAAACAGTTCGCGGCGAACAACGGCAAGGTGCTGTTCGCCGTCGGTATGGGACCGAACCAGTTCTTCAACAACGACAACAAGGACCGGGCACTCTTCCTGCTTGCCGCGCTCACCGGCAACGTCGGCCGCGTGGCGGGCAACGTCGGCTCGTACGCCGGCAACTACCGCGTTGCCCTGTTCAACGGACTGCCGCAGTACATCGCCGAGAACCCTTTCGACATCGAACTAGATTCGGCCAAGCCGAGCCGCCCAAAGATCTACTTCAAGCTCGAATCGGCCCACTGGTTCAACTACGGCGATCGGCCGCTCAAGGCAGGCAAACACCTCGTCACCGGCAAGACGCAGATGCCCACACCGACCAAGGCGGCGTGGTGGGCCAACTCGAATTCCATCCTCGGCAACACCAAGTGGCACTACGACGTGGTGAACAACACGCTGCCCAAGGTCGAGATGGTCGCGGTCAGTGAGTGGTGGTGGAGCGCGACCTGCGAGTACGCGGACATTGTGTTCGCGGCCGATTCGTGGGCCGAGTTCAAGCACCCCGACATGACCGCGTCGGTGACGAACCCGTTCCTGCAAATTTACCCGCGCACCCCGCTGCCGCGCATTTTGGATACCCGCTCCGATATCGAGATCCTGGCCGGCGTCGCCAAATCGCTGGCGACGATTACCGGCGAGCCCCGATTCGTGGACTACTGGAAGTTCGTGAACGACGGAAAGGTGGAGACCTATTTGCAGAGAATCATCAATGCCTCCACCTCCACGCGGGGCTACCAGCTCGCGGAGCTGGAAAAGCAGGCGGCAGCCGGGGTGCCGGCGTTGATGATGATGCGCACGTACCCGAAGGCAGTCGGCTACGAGCAGGTCGAGGAAGACAAGCCCTGGTACAACAAGACCGGGCGGCTGGAGTTCTATCGCGAAGAGGACGAGTTCATCGCGAGCGGCGAGAATCTGGTCGTACACCGCGAGCCGGTGGATTCGACCTTCTACGAACCGAACGTCATCGTGGCCAAGCCGCACGTGGCCATTCGTCCCAAGGGCCCCGCAGAATACGGCCTCGCCGAAAACGACCTCTCCACCGAAACGCGGCAGGTGCGGCACGTGGCGAAAAGTTGGGACGAGGTGAAACGCACGCAGCACCCGTTGGCCAAGGACGGATTCAACTTCGTCTTCCACACGCCCAAGTACCGGCACGGCGCCCACACGACGCCGGTCGATAGCGACGTGGTGGCCGTGCTATTCGGTCCGTTCGGCGATCCGTATCGCCGCGACGAGCGCATGCCGTTTGTTACCGAAGGCTACGTGGACATCAACCCCGCCGACGCGAAGGCACTGGGCATCGAAGACGGCGATTACATCTGGGTAGACGCCGACCCCAGCGACCGGCCGTATCGCGGCTGGAAGCCTGGCGACCCGGCCTACAAGGTCGCCCGTTTGCTCTGCCGCGCTCGCTACTACAACGGCACGCCGCGCGGCGTAACGCGCATGTGGTTCAACATGTACGGGGCAACGCCCGGCAGCGTGAAGGGCCAGGAGACTCGCGACGACAAGCTCGCAAAGAGCCCGGAGACGAATTACCAGGCCATGTTCCGGGGCGGCAGTCACCAGAGCGGCACGCGGGCCTGGATCAAGCCGACACTCATCACCGACTCGATGGTACGCAAAGGCGTCTTCGGACAAGCGATTGGCAAGGGCTTCGAACCGGACGTCCACTGCCCGACCGGCGCACCGCGCGAGTCGTTTGTGAAGATCACCAAGGCCGAGCCGGGTGGTCTCGGCGGCCAGGGTCTGTGGCGTCCCGCCGGCCTGGGGCTCCGCCCCACGTACCAATCGGACGAGATGAAAGAGTATCTGAGCGGCGCGTTTGTGGAGGAGAAACCAGCATGAACACAATGGCACACCAAGTCTTCAACTGGCAACTCAACCGAAAGATGGACTATTGGTACCCCGAGGCCCGCCCGCGCAAGCAATGGGCGGCGGTCTTCGACATCAACAAGTGCATCGCCTGGCAGACCTGTACGCTCGCCTGCAAGACAACGTGGACCGGTGGACGCGGCCAGGAAGCGATGCTCTGGAACAACGTCGAGACCAAACCGTTCGGCTTCTACCCGACCGCCTGGGACCTGCGCATCCTGAAGCGACTCGGCGCACAGAAATGGGGCGACGAAGAGTACGAAGGCAACACGGGCTTTGAGGCGGCTCCCGAAGGCGAACGCTACCTCGGCTATCGCCCCGACGACGAAGACTGGTCCCATCCCAGGCGGCGAAGGACGACCCGGAACTGCTCGGCTGCCTGCTGCTCTTCGGTGCGTCGCCGCGCACGATCCACACGTTTCGAGTCAAGGGCGACACGGCGATGGGATTCGACGAAAAGGGAGACGAACTGTGCCGCGTGCCGCTGCGCGAGCCGGTCTACGTGCGGCCGTACTTCGATGAAGAACGGTCCGTCTTTCGGCACAACATCTCGTGATGAGAAGGAGATTAGCCATGCTCCACAGACAGTTGTTCCTCGTCGCGGCGCTGGGACAGTTGATTGCCGCCCGGACGGTCTCGCCCGTGTTGCCGGGTGCCGACGCCGGCCAAGAAAAATCCGTGGCGCAGTCGCAGCAGGAGGAGGGCAAGAAGGTCCTTGACCTGCAACTCGTCTGCACCAAGATCCGCGGCCCGCTGCCACTGGACCCGCACGATAAGGCTTGGACTACGGCAAAAGAACTCACCGTGAAGCTCATCCCTCAAACGGTCCAGGAGCCTAAGCTCTTGCAGCCGTCCATTGAAACAGTGCGGGCTCGTGCATTGAACGACGCGGGCTGGATCGCCGTCCGGCTGGAATGGTCCGATTCGACGCCCGACGTCACTTTGCGTTCCGACCGATTCGGAGACGCGGCGGCCGTGGAGTTTCCCATGAAGGATTCGCCAATGCCCGATTTCCGCATGGGCAACGACGACAACCCGGTCCACCTCCTGCTCTGGCGAGCCGATCGGCAGATGGCCAAGTATACCGGCAAGACATTCCTGGAACTGAACTATCCCCGCGCCGTGAGCGACGTTCCTGTACAGACGCCGCGTGCGAAAGAAAGTGGCAAGGGGAATTCACCCGCTGCCGACGACTCGGCCGCCAAGTCGGCTGGCAATCACGGCGTGCCCGGCACCGCGCCGGTCATCGAGGAACTGAACGCCGCGACCTGGAACCAAATGACCGTGCAAAAACAACAGCACGCCCGCGGCGCCGGACAGCACGTGGACGGACGCTGGCACGTGGTGTTCGCCCGGCCACTCGCTAGCGGCGACGCCAACGACGCAACTCTGGCAAGCAACCGTCCGGCCCTGATCGCTTTCGGCGTTTGGGACGGCGGCCGGCAGAACGCCGCTTCACGCAAGATGGTCAGCGAAGGCTGGGTGTGGCTCAAGATCGAACGGTGAACAATTATCCGAAGCGCGCGAGGACACATCGTAGCACGGCCCCGCGTGGGCCCAAGAATACTCGCCACTGGCAGACATCGCCGGTTTCTACCGCGCGTTCGGGTTTTCTGATCAAAGGGGTCGGGTCTACGATTTTTCGAATTTGGCCGGAACTCGCTCCAATATTGATGCCGAGCCCTCGCCCGGCCAAATCCGAAAAATGGTAGACCCGACCCTATCGTCGAGCACCAGCGACTAGCCGCTCGACCACATCGCAACCGAATTGTCTTTTGTCTCGTTTCTGTTTGCCAAGGAAGCGAACGCTCGATTCGGAGGCAACGTGCTGGCAGCAGATATCTGCCGCCGTGCGCGTGAACTGTTCCTGCACGAACATCTGGGGACCTGGATCGCGAGCTTCGCGGCCAGCGTCGGCCGGAACGCCTCAGGCAGCGGTCACGAGCGTGCCGCGGCCTTGGTACGCGACGCACTGATCGAACTGGGTATTGGCGAAGCATCCCGAGCCGAGTGCTCGACTGGCCTCGACCGGCGGTCTGCAGGCCCCGACGACTCGCTCTGCGGCATGTGTCCGGCCGCGACATTAATCACATTTTCGCGTACCTGCTCACACTCTATCGCCCGGAGGAGAAGTAGTGTACACGAACTCGACGCATCAGCGAGGACACGGCGACGGGCACCCGCCGGGGAATTCCGGCGATGGGCAGGCCCAGCCATTGGCAAGTCCAACCGGAACAAAGCCGGTGTCGAAACTCGTCATCGGAATCGCCATGTTGTGCGTGGTGGGCGTCGGCGGCGTCATCGCCTGGGCCGCGCGGAACGGAGATGTGCAGCAACCCGTCGCGTACAACCACAAGGTCCACCTGGATGCTGGCATGGACTGCGCCGCCTGCCACACCGGCGCTCGCGAGGGAACTCATGCGGGCATTCCCACCACCGACAAGTGCGCAATGTGCCATCGAGTCGACCGCCCTTATCCGAAGACACCCGACGACCTGGCGCGTTACCTCAAGGCGGGCGAAGAAATCCCGTGGACGCAATTGCACCGCACGCGCCGCCACGTGTTCTTTTCGCACCAGCGGCACGTGACCTTCGGCGGAATCGACTGCGCGGAGTGCCACGGCGACGTAAAGCAAAAGACCGAACCGTTCACTCGCGCCGTCTTCCCGGCTCGGCAAGCCGGCATGAATCAATGTGTCGCGTGCCATCGCAAGGAGCGTGTGACGACCGATTGTACGGCGTGCCACCGCTGATGGGGAAATACGAAGCACGAAATACGAAATTCGAAACACATGGAACCAGGCGCTGGGCCACGCCATCGGTGCCGCGCACGTGCTCGTCGCCGAATGGACGCCAAGTCAGGGACCGGTCGATGCGCTCGGGCAAGCTACCGGCTGGCGGCACTGGCGATCCGACATCGCCGGCGCGAACGGCCTTGTGTCGTTCGGTTGGGACTGGCTGCAGGCGCATCCGAATCCGACCGAGGCCCAGAAGGCGTTTGCAACCCTGCGTGAGCGGAACGCACCGATGCTCTTTGTCGGGCCACGTTTCAATCCGACGGCGGCCCGCGCGAATGAGTGGATTGCGTGCCGGCCCGGCTTCGAACCGCTGGTCGCTCTCGCACTCGCGCATCTGTTGCTGAATGAAGGACGGATTCAAACGCCCGCGGGTCTCGAGTCATTCGCTGAAGCGTTGTTCGGTCTTGATCTGTCGGATGCGGAGCGCCAATCACACGTCCCGTTGCGACGCCTGCGCGAGATGGCCCAGATCGTCGGCACTCGGCAGCCGTTTCTGTGTCTCGGCGGGCGCGATCGGCTGCAAGATCAGTGGGCAGTCGTGGCGCTCAACGCCCTGCTGGGCAATGTCGGTCGCGAACCTGGCGGCCTGATTCCCACGCCGGAGACTGGCCTGCGACCCGCTGTCGCGACGGAGTCGCGGCCCAATTCGATTCACGCGGAAGAACTGCCGCAGATCATCGGCGAGGGGCGAGACGTTGAAGCGATCGTGCTGGTGGACGTCAATCCCGCATTCTGCAGCCCCGCGCCGAAACGCTGGCACGAGGCGCTGCGACGAGCCAAGCACGTCGTCTGTGCCACGAGCTTCATGGACGAGACGGCTGCGCTGGCCGACGTGATTATCCCGCTGGCGCTGCCCGCCGAGCGGCAAGACGCCTATCGGGACAGCGCCAGCGGGCAGTTGATCGCAGTTCCGGCAGACGACATCCGTACGTCACGCCTTAGCCTGACAGATTCCGCGTCGCAGGGCGCGGCGAATGAGGTCAGGCTGAAGCCTGAAGTTTCGGAACTGTTCGAGCCCGTTCTACCACCGCCGCAGGGCGTCCTTTCACCCGCGACTCTGGCGTTTGAGTTGGCCCGTCGGCTCGACTTGCCGACGGACGTTTTCCCGTGGCAAACGCCGGCCGATGTGGCTCGCGGCCTGGTGGTGGATCAGCCCCGAGTGGCCGGCCTTCAGATTCCGGCCACGGCAGCGGACTGGATTCCGCCGAACTTCAGCGACGGTGAAATGCACTTGTTATTGGAAACACCCGTCACGCTGCCGCGCGGCCAAGGCGGACACCTACCGCAGCTCTTGACCACCGTCGCGCCGCACCTGCGCGAGTGGTGGACAACCTGGGTGGAAGTGAACCCCGAGACGGCCCGACATCTCCGTCTCGACGATCGCGACGAAGTGATCGTGGAGAGCACGGCCGGTTCGATTCGCGCTCGTGTCAAGATCTTCCCGGGCGTGCCGCCAGATGCCGTGGCCATGGCCCTGGGGTTAGGTCATCGCGTGGGTCAGTTCGCTCAACGGGAAGGCGGTAACCCGGCAGAGTTGATCGAGTGGCGGCAAGACGAAGAGTCTCGCGTACCGCTCTGGAACTTGCAAAAGGTGAACATTCGGAAAGCATAGCCATGCCACGATGGGGAATGGTCATCGACTTGGACAAGTGTTCGGGCTGCCAGGCCTGTGTGGTCGCCTGTTCGGCCGCGGGGAACGTGCCGCTCGGCAGTCCCGAACTGGCCGCGATGGGCCGGCTGATTCGCTGGATGCAGGTGCTGCCTCAAGTCGAGGGCGAGTACCCACACCTGCGGGCTCAGATGCTGCCGATCATGTGCCAGCAGTGCGACAAGCCGGCGTGTACCTACGTCTGCCCGGTGGCGGCGACCTACAAGACCCAGGAAGGCATCGTCGCGCAGATCTACTGGCGTTGTATCGGCTGCCGCTACTGCGTGAACGCCTGCCCGTACACGCTCAAGTGGTTCAACTGGTCGCAACCGCAATGGCCAGGCGCCACAACGGAGGCCACCAACCCCGACGTGGAATTGCGTGACAAGGGGGTCACCGAAAAATGCTGCCTCTGCCACCACCGGCTGCAGTGGGCCAAGCAGCGTGCGCGAGCGGAAGGCCGCTCCATGCGCCCTGACGAATATGTTCCCGCGTGCGTGGAGGCCTGCCCAACGCGGTGCATTGTCTTTGGTGACCTCGATGACCCTGAGAGCGAGGCTTCTCGCTTGGCTCGCAGCCCGCGTGCGTTTCACTTGCTCGAGGAAGTGGGGACCAAACCCAAGGTGACGTACTTGAAGCCGAAATGAGAATCAATGATGAGTCACATTGATGAGGAAATCCTGCGATCCGTCACCACGCGGCCCACGCGGGCCTACCGTGTTACTTGCATCGTGCTGGCCCTGGTGCTCCTGTGGTCGTTCGTCGCGTGGGGTTGGCAAATACGGCACGGCCTGGGCGTGACGGGACTGAACTCGCCCGTGTTCTGGGGTCTCTATCTCGTCAACTTCGTGTTCTTCATTGGCATCTCACACGCCGGCACGTTGATCTCCTCCATCCTGCGGCTGACCAATACGTGGTGGCGACGGCCGTTCACGCGGTTGGCCGAGGCGATCACCGTGTTCAGCCTGCCGTTCGGGGCCACGAGCGTGATTGTGGACCTTGGCCGGCCCGACCGACTTTTCAACGTGCTCAAGTTCCCCCACTTCACGTCTGCGATCCTGTGGGACGTGGTGTGCATCACGACCTACTTGATCACGTCGTGCCTCTATTTCTACCTGGCGCTGGTCCCCGACATCGCCGTGTGCCGCGACCGCTTCCGCGACACCAACTCTTGGCGGCGCTCGTTCTATCGTGCCTTGGCCGTGGGGTGGACGGGCACTCCAGCACAACACCGCACGCTCGACCGCCTCATGACGGGCATGAGCATCTTCCTGTTCGCGCTGGTCATTTCCGTGCACACCAACGTGTCGTTCGTCTTCGGCATGACCACCAAGCCGGGCTGGCACTCCACCATCATCAGCCCGTTCTTCGTGCTCGGTGCAATCTATTCCGGTGTCGCCGCGGTCATCGTATTCGCCGCCCTCTTTAGGAGGCTCTTCGGCCTCGAGGCGTACCTCACGCAAAAGCACTTCAACTCGTGCGCGAAATTCCTACTCGCGCTATGTTGCTTCTGGTTCTACGCCATGATCATTGAGCACCTCTATGTCTTCTATGGCCGGGAAGAAGCAGAATTCAATCTGGTCTACAACAAATTCTTCGGCGACTACGCGGTCCTGTTCTGGACCATGTTCATCCTGTGCTGTCCATTGCCGTTCATCTTCCTGGCCGTTCCTCGGCTACGCACCCTGCGCAACCTCGTTCCGGTTTGCATCCTGATCAACATCGGCATGTGGCTGGAACGATACTCGATCATCATCCCCAGCGGCGCCCATCCATACCTCTCGTGGGGTCTTGGCTCGTACTTCCCCTCCTGGGTCGAAATCTCCATCACTCTCGGATGGTTCGCCGGCTTTACGCTCCTGCTGCTGCTGTTCGTTCGCTACTTTCCCAGCCTGACGATCTGGGAGATCAAGGAGGAGTTGGGCGCTAATTCCGTGACCCAATCCGGCACGGACCAACTCGTTGGTTTACCGATTGCGGCAAATTCGTAAGTTGGACTGCGGCGGCGACCAATGTCGGTCTCGCTTGGCGAGTGGAGAAACCCATCCCGGCCGGCGGCTCGTACGTACCGAGATTCTTTTCAAGCATCGTCATTCACACTTGCCGGCCAGCGTGGTTCGAACTGTCACGTGGCAGACAAGCGTCCGGTCGGCAGTCGTGTGAGGTACGAGCACAGCCGATTCAGCCAGCGGCGGGCGGTGGGCCCAGTGACGTTTGGGACTTGCGTGTAGCACAAGCCACCACACGAAGAGTCCAGTGGTCAAGACTCGCGAGAGAATAACCCACCAGTCTGGCAACGTGCCCGCGAGGTTGATGAGCACGCCATCATTGGGAAATAGGCCATAGCCGAAGAGCGCAGGGATGCGGTACCAGTAGTAGCAGGAGATCGTTGCCGCGGCGAACGCTCGGACGAGAACCAGCTCGTGCTTCTTGGCGACATACCTGCGGAGCACGGCGAACAACGCGATGGTCACCGCCATGCCCACGAATGGTAGGTAGGTGCGTTGGACGAATTCTTGCCAGCCCGCGTTTCCGCCGATCCATTCCGGCAGGTGGAACCAGCCCCAGACGAATCCGGGAAACGCACCCACGACGAGGGCTTCGGCAACGACCTGTGGTTCCCAGTCGGGGCCGAGCATCGAGTGCATGGCATTAGTGGAATCCGGGCAGGGGTTGCTGCAACGCTGGCACGCATCGCAGTGAGCATTGGCGAAAGAGACGAAGGGCTTGCTGCCGTACAGTTTCTCAACGCCATGGACCGGACAAAGTCCAGAACACCAACCACTTTTCCACTCAAACGTCATCCCCACCAACACTGACAAGAGCGCCATACCGGCCAGTACCGCGGCGGTGGCCGCGGCACTTGTGTTCAGCTCCATTCCACGCCATAACACGATGGCGAACAGGGCCACGACGCCGATCAGATTCAGCCAGACTTGGGCGCGGATCGGCAGTTGTCGCCGTGCAGAAAAGCCGAAATGACGGGCCGCCAACGCCGTCGTGCCCAGCGGGCAGACATTCCGCCACAAGCCAGGTGCAAACACGAGCAACGCCGGGGCTACCGGGATGAGCACGTTCCAAAACGCGCTGAGGCCAAGCTGCGGCCGGAGAAACAACAGGCAAAAGATCGCCAGGCCAACGAGCCAAACGGTCGTCTGAACCGCACGCCAGGCAATGCGACCGCGAGTTGGCGCTCACGTTGGGCTTAGGAGCTATTGCGCAACGCGGGGCCTCCTGTCAGATTGTTGGTGGTTTTACAACTCACCGACAGGAGGCCACGGATGGTCACGACTATCGCGGAAGCGCTCGGACGGATCAAGCAAG
>Ga0247727_10011630_pt1 | contig 15301 bp, 10 predicted proteins | sample WisWelCaveWW1625_FD_202498 | JGI IMG/M metagenome (GOLD analysis project Ga0247727, IMG submission 202498) | Biofilm microbial communities from Wishing Well Cave, Virginia, United States - WW16-25 | ecosystem: Environmental > Aquatic > Deep subsurface > Groundwater > Cave microbial mat | place... | reverse complement strand
ATCTTGACCCGACTTTTTCTTCTGAATCAATTTCAAAGTTCGTCCGTATACCACTTCATAAAGGATCTTCAGTTATCGCATCACATCCGTTTCGGAGGGCGTATGCATCGAATGTATTCGTCTGCGGTTGTAGGCTTCGTGGTAATCACCCTCTGCATTGCTCCTGCGTTATCACAATATGTCCCCGGCATCAACAACAACGTTACGCTGCTGTCGCATTTGAAACAATACTCAGTCTACTCGAACATCTGGGGCTATACAGACAGTTCAGGCCGCGAGTATGCGTTGGTGGGGGTAAACACGGGTCTATCTATTGTTAATATCACAAATCCGACGATGCCCGTCGAGGTTGATTTCATCCCCGGGCCGGGGCCCACGTCTTGGCGTGAGATAAAAACGTATTCTCACTATGCATACGTTGTCAGCGAGCACACTTCGCCGTTCACCTTGACGGGTGTGCAGATAATCGACCTCTCCACACTCCCGGATTCTGCTGTGAACGTGAGGAACTATCTTTGGCCCGATGTGAACCCTTCAAATGCCAGGGCGCATTCAGTCACTGTTGATGGCCAAGGGTATCTATATATCCAGGGTGGTACATCCACGTTAGGAACTGGCGGTCATCAAGGGGGCGTGCGGATTCTCAGTCTGGCCGATCCGGTGAATCCAACACCGGTCGGACTGTTTAGCCCGAGATATGTCCACGACAGCTTCGTCAAGAACAACATTCTTTTTGCCAGCGATATCTTTGATGGCGGCCATGTCGACATTCTCGACGTCACAGATCGTTCAAGCCCAAAGCTTATTCATTCGTTGACATACCAACCAGGTTTTTCGCACAACTCTGGGACAACAGAGGATGGGAATTATCTGTTCACGACTGATGAGGTTGCTGGGTACACAGTCAAAGTGTGGGATATTCATGTTCTCTGGGACAGCGATACGACAAATGATACTCAAATCCCTTTGGTGGCAGAATACATCGGCGATTCGGCACAGATTGCACATAATGTGCACATAAGTGGGAAGTACGCGTATGTGTCCCATTACGTCGAAGGCGTAAAGGTTCTTGACATTGCAGATCCGACGGATCCGGTAGAAGTCGGCTATTTTGATACCTTCCAGCAGCCTGGATCGAGTTTCAGGGGCGACTGGGGGGTATTTCCGTACTTTCCATCTGGCACGTTCGTCGTCTCAGACATTCAAAACGGGCTCTATGTTCTTCGATTTGACAGTGTGCGCGCCGGCGGGATTCAAGGTGTTGTCAGGTCCGCACAAGATAGCGGTTCTCTCTCGGGCGTAGCAATATCGTTCAAGGAAGCAAACAAAACGATTGCAAGTGATGTTAGTGGTTCCTTCGCACTACGCACGAACCAAGGGAATCATACCATCATCGTATCGAAGTTAGGATATGTTTCTGATACTATTTCTGTTCTGCTGCCGGCCGGAGCCAGTATCATTCGAAACATTACCCTTGTACCTAATCCGGTCGAGCTGGACATTTCCACAGTTTCCATCGATATGATTCTTCCCCGGGATACAGTAGCGTCCGCAAACATCATCGTGAAGAATCTAGGCCCTGGCGGACCGCTGGTTTATACGATAAAGGATATCAACGGTCCCGGGCCTGCGACCAGTCAGGCTTTGAATTCATATAAGCGAAATACGCCAAGCTTCGAACTGCGGATCCCAACGATTGCTCAAAGCCCGAACGCGCCACGGCTAACGGATGAGAGTCATGTAGTCGGAGATACCATTATTGTCGATCCCGTTGGTGACCTTGTGTTCGGCACAGCACCTGACATCAGGCGCGTGTTTGCCACGAAAACAAGTTCAAGTCTAACCTTCGACTTCCAGTTTGTGAGCAATGTGAACACTGACAGTACGATCATCATCTTTTCAGTAGACACAGATTTTGATTCGACGACGGGTGCTCATCCGGGTGGGTTTGGATTTAACGATCCTCTGCAGGGTGTAGGCTCTGAATATGACATCCTGATCGATGTTCCAGGCTTCTTCGGTGCAGGTCCGCGGGTTGCTCTTATGTGGGTGGGATCCAACGCCATGCCGAGCGGTACACCGGTATTCATGACTTCCGCTTCGCTCGTAGGCAATATGGTTTCTCTGTCCATTCCTCTTACCGCCATTGGAAACGATGATGGGAACCTGGCGGTTGCCGGCTTTACCGGCCACTTCAATCGTGTGCTTTTGACGTTGACGAGCTTGGATTACATGCCAAATGTGGGCTATGGTACCGTGGGCGTTAATCCTTTGGGAGACCTCCCCTGGCTCAGCCTATCATCGAATGGTGGCTCTTTGCTCCCGGGAGCCTCAGATACCATTGTCGTAAGATTCGACACGCATGGGTTGGACAGCGGGCGTGCATATACTGGCTTCCTCCTTGTGAGTTCAAATGACCGGGATGAATTGTCGGTGAGCATTCCTGTTACTTTGCGTGTACTGCCGGTCACAAGTATTCCAGACGCTCTATCGCCTCCTTTTTCATTTGACTTGGAACAGAATTACCCTAATCCATTCAACCCAACTACGACGATTCAATATGAAGTCCCGGGGTCAATGTTCGTCTCACTTAAGGTGTTTAATCTTCTTGGTCAAGAAGTGACAACACTTGTGGAGGGAATTCAGCCGGCAGGGAGGTATCACGTAGGATGGCACGGGGACAACATGCCGAGCAGTGTGTACTTTTACAGGCTGCAGGCGCGCTCAGCCGATAATCACCAATCCCTTTCCGGGTCCAGTCCCGTATTTGTTAAGAGCAAAAAGATGCTGCTCTTGCGCTGACAGAGTAAACCGATGTTGGACTTGTGACGAGACTGGGTTCTTCCGGGCAAGGCACCTTTCGTTGTGAGTCCATATGAAGTTGTGCAGAAACCCGAGCCGGGACATCAGATTCGATACTGTTGGCACGCGACTTCTGATGTGCTGCATTCCTGGTGCTTGCAATGTTTCCTCGTCTGGTTCACCATTGCTTCTCTTTCTCGCCAGACCACCCTGCTCAGGCTCATGAACGAGCTTCTCATCTGAAATCCGATTTAGAGCCTCACGCTCCCGAAGGGATGCCTTCGGCAAAAGCCCTGCCCGACTGATATAGGACAAAGGGCGGTCAGGCGGGCGCAAAGTCGCTAAGTCGTTTTGAAATTGTGCGTCCACGAACTTCACCTACGACGTCAAAACATGTCAGCGAGAGTGTTTCTAAAACTTCCATTCCCCTTTGCGTCTTGGTGTCTCTGCGTGAGATTCTCTATCGGAAATCAGGTTCTCAACTGCTTCGTGCATATTGATTTCTTTCCTTGTATATTCTTCAAAGCAACCCTCTCTCCGTAGAGCCCTGGAGTTCAAAGTGAGTATCCTCATGAGGATAGCGCACACGGTCGGCCAATCGAAGAATGCAAGCGGAATCGTGGTTCGCGTTATTCCGCCTGTCATTCTTCTCCTGTTTTTGACAAGCTCTATCACCCCGGCGTTCAGTCAGTTTGAAGGTATTATCGAAAGCGATAACATCACAACAGATGAAACTGGAGCGTTGGTGCGCTTTGTCATGAGCATCTGGGTCAAGAACGACATGGCGCGGATTCAAACAGTTTACGAAGGCGATGTTCCAGGCACGACGATGATCTATCGGAATGACAGGCGGGTCGTCTGGATGTTAAACGATGACGACAGGACGTACTTTGAAATTTTTCATGACGAACAGACTCCTCCCGTGGGTCGAATTCCCGACAGCGACGCGGATGAGGCCCTCGTCGTGAAGAAGACGGGGAAGACGAAGAAGATACTTGGATATCTCTGTGAGCAAATTTTCCTCTTGCGTGGCGATCAGAAAACAGAGATTTGGGGCACGAAGCAGCTCGGACACGTCTCCGCAGCTATGGCGAGGGCATTAGGAGAAGACACCACGAACATCCCCGATGAGAGGGAGATGGAGGTGAGAAGAATGGGGATGTTTCCGCTATTTTCATCGACGAGGATAGAAGGGAACGTTGTTGAGTCGCAAGAAGTGAAAAGAATCGAACCCGTGTTAATTCCTCTCGAAATGTTTCAGCTCCCGGAAGGGTACAAAAGGCAGAGCGTGAGCTCGGAGATGGAGGAGGAGAGGAAATAGCAGATAAACATAAGAATTCAAAAGGGAAGTGTTGCAAGTATCTCGTTGAGCTCTCGGTGGCCAGGTCCGCTTTTGAGGAACTTTTCCCGTTTGGAGGCTTCAATGCGAGAGCTGAACGTCTCGGCATACAGAAACACAAATGGTCGGCGGTGGCGCGTGGAAAGAACTTTGCCGGCGTTGTGTCTTTGGAGCCGTTGTTCAATCTCTGAAGTCATTCCTATATAGAACTCTGCATCCTTCAAGGACCGGAGAACGTAAACAAAGTGTGGCGCAGGCATCAAGGACAGCAATGGAGAAGAATTCAGAGGAAACCTCCAGGTGCCAAAGGCGCCGACTACGTCCCGATGAATCGGGACTACGTCGGGGTAAAAGGGACTCCCTGAACTGTTAGTCGATGACAGAGCTTGTGTTATTTGTCAATCGGGCAGGCCCCGAACCCTCGATCGATATGATGCTTTGATCGCGTGAACTGGGGGCGGGCGAACCCTCACCCTCTGTGTGCCAAAGGTCGGAGTCGAACCGACACCCGGTGTTGAGCCGGACTGGATTTTGAGTCCAGCGCGTCTACCAATTCCGCCACTTTGGCAAGTGAATTCCTTTCGAATATAGAAAAAAAGGTTTCCAAACACAATCAGGAGGAGACACACCGCTTCATCTTTACTACCATTTCTCATTGAGGTATATTGGTCCTAGATGAGCGGTAGCGTGTACATACAATTCTCCAACGTCGCCTCGTTGTATCGCACCTTCTTGATTAGCCTCTTCGTTCTCACTTCGTTCTGCAACTCCAATCTTCACACGCAGCCAGCAACGCCAGTTGCACAGATCTCAATAGATCTCTCGCCAACGGATGCAATTCGGGATTCTGTCTATTCTCTCCAACATCAGTTTCTTGTTGGAGAGAGCGATACACTGATCCTCGATTCTGCCGTAACGCTGCAACGCGGAGTTGATTACCGGATTGACTATCGTCTCGGGAGTGTAATATTCGACAGCGCATTTGTGAACGTGTTGCGCGCCACAGGGTCGGCACAGGTGCACCGGGTTTCCATCCACTACAGGTACTTCCCGTTCCGTTTCGACGAGAGTTACTACAGGCGAAAGCTCGTTTTCCTGAAAGATACAACTGGCGTGGACGAAATCAGAGTTGCAAAGTCGCAATCATCATTCCGCCTCGATGATATCTTTGGATCTGATCTGCAAAAGAGCGGCAGCATCTTCCGAGGGTTTACCGTCGGGACAAACAGAGATCTGACGTTGAATTCGGGCCTCCGGATGCAGCTGTCCGGCAGAATTGCCACAGATGTCGAGGTGGTCGCATCCCTCACTGATGAAAACACTCCGATTCAGCCTGAAGGGACGACGCAGACGCTTCAAGAGTTCGACAAGGTCTTTGTCGAGATCCGGGGAACAGACTACACTGCCACAATAGGGGATTTCAATCTTGATTTCACCGATACAGAATTCGGCAGAGTGAGCAGAAAGCTGCAAGGGGTAAAGGGAACAGCGAAGTACCGCTATGGGAATTCAACAGGCTCGGCAACGTTATCCGGTGCCGTGCCGCGCGGAAAGTACAACACCATTCAGCATCAGGGAATTGAGGGGGTCCAAGGGCCGTACAGGCTCACCGGCCAAAACAACGAGCGAAACATTATCATCATTGCCGGGACTGAGAAAGTCTTCATCAATGGCGAATTGCAGACTCGTGGTGAAACGAACGATTACGTCATCGACTATGCAACAGGAGAGGTGACGTTCACGGCGCGGCGATTGATTACCGCAGCCTCTCGAATTGTCATCGACTTTGAGTATACGGACAGACAATATTCACGTTCCCTGTTTGCAACCGGATCGTCGTCGGAGTTTTTTGGGAACGCCGCGCGACTCAACATATTGTATTTTCGTGAAGCAGATGATCCGGATAACCCAGTGGATTTTTCCATCACGGACAGTGCGAGGAGCGTTCTGACAGCTGCGGGTGATGACCGCAGCAAAGCCGTCGTCAGCGGAGTGACCGTCGTCGATTCGAACGGGTTCTATATCCGTGTCGATACGACACTCAACGACGGGAGACAATCCAGCTTCTTCCGGTATGCGCCGGGAAAAGATGCAAGGTACATCGTGACCTTTTCAAATGTTGGGTTTGGGAAAGGAGATTACGTCCGCCAGCAGTTGGGCGTCTTTGTCTGGAAAGGGCCGGGCGGCGGGGACTATCTTCCGCAACAGTTGCTCCCGTTGCCTCAATCAGAGCAACTCATAGATCTGCGCTTCGAGGCTGATCCCACACCCGATCTGAAGTTAGGCGCGGAGTATGGCCGCAGTACATTCGATGCAAATAGATTCTCCACGCTCAACGACGATGACAATGCAGGCTATGCACTTGAGGTTGTGGGAAAATTTACCCCCCCGCGTGTTCACATCGGGGATATGAATATTGGCGGGTTTGATGTGAGCGTACGGGAACGTTTCATTGACCATCGGTTTGTGCCGGTAGACCGGATTAATGACATTGAATTCAATCGGAAATGGGGCATTGATTCGGTCACCCGTTCAGATGAGGAGATTCTTGAGGCTTCGTTGAAATATCTACCAACCGGCTCTGTTGTCGTTGGCGGCGGATACGGGAAGATACGGCGTGGCAACGAGTTACGAACGGTGCGGAACAGTGCAACTCTCGGCGTCCGCGGGGACGGGCTCCCGACTGTGGACTACATCCTTGAAAGCATCCGGTCGAAGGAGTCCCTCTTGTTCAATTCCGGTTCGTGGCTTCGGCAGAAGGGCTCTATGGAATATGCCATTGGTAAGCTTATCCCAAGTCTCAGGTACGAAGGAGAGAATAGAAAGGTACGTTCAACAGTCGCGGATACACTCAAGCAAGGGAGTGTTCGGTTTGATGTGCTTGGAGTCGGAGCACGGCTCACGGAACTTGGGAATATTTCGCTCTTCTCTGAGTATGAATGGCGCATCGATGATCTCTTCCATCTGGGGTCCATCGCGCGGGAATCGCGATCATTCACCCAGTCATACGGAGGAAAGCTCTCCAGCTGGAATAACATAACCTCATCATTGAACGTGACTCTTCGCGAAAAGGAATTTTCACCTTCCTTCCGGAACCTGGGGAATTCCGACATCACGACTGTGCTTGTACGGAACCTGACGCGGTATGCGCCGTCGAACAGAGGGGTCGAGACCGACGTGTTCTATGAAGTGGCTACGGAAAGATCATCGAAGCTGGAACGAGTGTTCGTGAAGGTTGCTCAAGGCACGGGCAACTACCGATATGCAGGAGATCTCAACGGCGATGGCATTGCAGACGAAGCGGAGTTTGCATTGACTCGCTTTGATGGCGACTTCATCGCAGTTACTGTACCGACTGAAGAGCTATTCCCTGTTATTGACCTGAAGACCAGTCTCCGGCTGCGTCTGAGACTTGGCTCATTCTTTTCGTCGCCGACAAGTGACATGGAGCACGTTCTGGCGAATCTCTCGACAGAGACGTATCTACGTATTGAGGAGAAAAGCAGCGAACGGGATCTCAAGCAGATTTACCTTTTGCATTTCAGCAAGTTTCAGCAGGACCTGACCACGATCATGGGTTCCACGCTCTTCATTCAGGATATTTTTCTCTTCGAGGGACAGTCGGCATTTTCAACTCGGCTTCGGCACTCACAGCGCAAAGGTCTGACAAACCTTAGCGGCGGCATTGAAAGGAACTTCGTTCGTGAGCGTTCTATCCGACTGCGGTGGCAACTTGTTGCAGAGATTGCGAACCAGATTGATTTCGTGAATAAGATTGACCGGGTGAGCGGAGGACAGGGATCGAATCGCCTTCGGGACATTCACTCAGATGCATTAACACTCGATTTCTCCTACCGTCCTGAGCAGAATATTGAAATAGGAATGAAATTTGATATGACTACTTCTTCCGACAGATTCCAATCACCGTCGCTGGATGCAGACGTTAATGCACAGGGCCTTCGCATTGTGTATGCATTGCAGGGAGCGGGGCAGGTTCGTGTGGAAGCGACACGGGAAGAAGTTACTCTTGGACGAACATCTGCGACAATTCCATTCGAACTCACGGGTGGCAGAATGGCAGGGAAGACGTGGTTGTGGCGCGTGAGCTTCGACTACCGTGTAACGGAGTTCGTTCAAGCCACAGTGAACTATGACGCACGCACCGAAGCTGACAGACCACCCGTGCATACAGCCCGTGCGGAGGTCCGCGCATTCTTCTGAGCGTGCGACACGCAGTTTTTTTTACTTGCGTTTATCAAAGCGATTCTGTATACTTTTCCAGCGTTACCTCGCTGCAATCAAATACAACTCCTGCTGTTGTCGCTCACGCGTCGATCATTAGCCCGTACCGATGGTCTACTGTACGTCGTTCGATTCCAAGATCGGTCTGATTTATGTTGCCTCCACAGAGGGTGGCGTGTGTAAGGTCAGCGTGCCGCGCGAGACGAAGAAGGATTTTTTCAACTGGCTGCACGCGAATTTTGCCGACAGTGAGGTGCGTGAAAACAAATCGCGGAACAAGGAAGTCATCGATCAGTTGGCCCGCTACTTCAACGGCAAGCTCGCAAAATTCACGTGCACGATTCACCTTCTCGGCACGCCATTTCAAATGCGCGTGTGGCGCGAACTCACCAAGATTTCTTACGGAACAACGATCAGCTACAAGCAGCTCGCGAAACGTCTTGGCACCAGCAGAGGGTTCCAGGCGATCGGTCGCGCGAACGCCGCAAACCCGATCCCGATTATCGTTCCGTGTCATCGCGTGATCGGAACCGACGGATCTCTCGTTGGCTACTCCGCGGGGATTAAGACGAAAGAATTCTTGCTGAAGCTTGAAGGTGCCTTGATGATCTGAGAGTATGTTTCGGCCATCACGTCGCTGGCCGTTTGCACTTCACTCTCACGGCGAGTTCTGTCAAGAAAACAATTTTCTGGCCGGCGATTCGGTTCCGATCTTCTGAAAAACCTCTTGCCTTCTCTCTTCTTTTTCGTTATCATGCAACGTTGACTCCACCGACGAACTTCGTCCGCTGAACTCTCCATGTCATTTCTCTCTGAGTTGAATTCTGTACAGCGAGAGGCTGTCACGGCAGTCGATGGCCCGGTCATGATCATTGCCGGTGCCGGGAGCGGCAAGACGCGTGTCCTCACCTACCGTGCCGCATATCTGATCGATCGGGGTATCCGTCCGGAATCGATTCTTGCACTCACGTTTACCAACAAGGCCGCGGAAGAGATGAAAGGGAGGATCACGTCCTTGCTCGACGGCGTTACCCGAGTGGTCTGGATGGGGACGTTCCATTCAATGTTTGCACGTCTGCTGCGAAGGGAGTGCGAACATATTGGCTACCGGCGCAGCTTCACGATTTATGATACCGATGATACTCTGGCGCTGATCAAGGGGATCATGAATTCCCTTGGGGTCTTGCAGCAGCAGTACAGTCCGCAGGGGATTCGTTCTCGGATCAGCAACGCCAAAAATCAAATGATTTCACCGAAGGCCTACAAACAGTCTGCATCCGACCCGGTCGCTGAACGTACATCGCTGGTGTATGAAGAGTATGAAAAGCGACTGAAACAGTACAACGCCATGGACTTTGACGACCTCTTGCTGAAACCGATCGAGTTGTTCGCGAGAAAGCCCGAAATCCTAGAACGGTACCATTACCATTTCAAATACATCCTTGTTGATGAATATCAAGATACCAACCGCGTCCAATACCGCCTCATTCGGGAACTGGGAAAACGGGACAGGAATATTTGTGTGGTGGGAGATGATGCGCAGAGCATTTATGCGTTTCGTGGTGCCGATATCCGGAATATCCTTGATTTTGAGAAAGACTACCCCGATTGCCGTATTTTCAGGCTTGAACAAAACTATCGCTCAACCAAAACGATCCTGGCTGCTGCGGATTCCATCATCAAACATAACGTTGGACAGATCCAGAAGGACCTCTGGACAGAAAACATCGATGGAGAGCCAATTACCCTGACCGTATGTGATGATGACAGGGATGAAGGGCATAGAGTCGTCAGCGCAATACAGGAGGAATCGAACAGAAAAAAACTTGACCTGAAGGATTTTGCCGTTCTGTACAGGACAAATGCACAATCCCGTTCCTTTGAAGACGCGCTCCGTCGGAACGGGATTCCGTATCGTATCGTCGGAGGGGTTGCCTTCTACAAGCGAAAAGAGATCAAGGACGTTCTGGCATACCTCAACGTGATTGCCAATCCGTATGACGAAGAGAGCTTGCTCCGCGTCATTAATGTCCCCCCACGATCAATCGGAGAGATTACGCTCAAGAAGGTCAAGGAATTTGCGGCTGAACGGTCGATCCCGCTTCTGGATGCGCTGGGATCGCCCGGCCTCCCATCGAGCATTGCGGACAGAACGCTCTGTTCGATTAAAGATTTTCATTTGATGGTCCGCAAGTATATCAGGCTCAAGCAGGAGATGTCCGTGAGCGAGCTCGCGCGCAGCCTTGTTGATGAGATCGGCATCCTGCATGCACTCAAGGAGGAGAACACAGCGGAATCACTCTCCCGGCGAGAAAATGTGATTGAACTCGTCTCCGCCCTCAGCGAATTTCAAGAGACGCATCCTGCAGCCGGTTTGGCAGATTTTCTGGAAGAGGTTTCGCTCGTGACCGACTTCGACATGACTGATTTTGGACGGAATGCGGTGACGCTCATGACCCTCCATGCGGCCAAGGGACTTGAGTTTGCCGTGGTCTTTATTACCGGGATCGAAGAGGGGCTCCTTCCGCTTACCGACTCTGAGAATGATCAGGGGGAATTGGAGGAAGAACGGCGCCTGCTGTATGTGGGCATCACGCGGGCAATGAAAAAGCTCTATCTCTCCTATGCGCTTACCAGGCTGCGATTCGGCGAATTTACGTATTCCGTGAAATCCCGCTTCCTAGATGAGATAGATGGGAGCCGCATCATCATCAGCGACGCACACGCGCGGAAGAGCTCCGGTGTCCCGAGACGTACTGCTCCCGGGGTGATCCTCTCGTGGGCTGAGCAGCAAGCCCGGAGGAAAAAACCGGCACAGGATATTGAACAGTACTTTTCTGATACCCTCCCCAACTACGAAGATGAGTCCCAGCTTCCTTTCAGCGCACGGGTCGGCTCGCAGGTTGTGCATGATATCTTCGGGAAAGGGAAAGTGATTGCGATCGATGGGCACGGGGAAAACGCAAGGGCGGTTGTGGACTTTACATCTGTCGGCCGTAAACATTTGTTGCTGAAATTCGCAAATCTTCGTTCCATATAATACCTCCGTCCCCTTGTCCTTGCCTCGCGAGATCACGAACAGCCGAACAGTGACGGCCCGTCTTCGGCCGCATCCATGAGTCAGTTTCCAAAGAGAATGCTCCAAACTGTGTCCCGCTTCTTTGATACAGGGAAGTTTTACGCCCGCTCCTTACTTAAAAAAATGATTGAAGCGGACATTCTCTTCCTTGCCTCCGGGCTTGCCTTCAACGGCATTCTGACGATGATACCGCTTTTGCTTCTTTCTGCATCGGCGCTCGGGTCGTTTCTCAACTCTTCCCAGCTTGCCGTAAGCCAGCTGAACCAGATCCTCAATGCCATCTTCCCGCCCCAGCCGTTTGCGACGAGCATCAAGCAGACGATCCTCACCGCCGCCTCAGATCTTATTGCGTACCGGAGATCGCTCGGTCTGATCGGCGTTCTGGTGCTTGTGTGGAGCGGGACGTCGTTGTTCGATGCTCTACGAAGTGTGCTCCACACAATTTATCGGCTGGAACGGACGAAGACGCTGCTTGTGAGCCTTGCGCATCACGTCGGGTTTGTCTTCCTCGTGTTTCTGCTGTTCCTTGTATCGAGTGTCTCCATGTGGGCACTTTCCCTCCTTGAGAACCTGGTGTCCAATACGCCTGTTCTTTCCTCACTTACCCTTCCGAAGGTGCACGAGACGTTACCCACGGTCGTCATTACTGCACTTACCGCGTTCATGTTTTATATCATCTACAGGTACATTCCTGATTCAAAGCCTCCGAGGGCTGCCGGGATGATGTCCACGATCACCACGACGACCCTATGGGTGATTTCCGCCCAACTCTTCGCGGTTTATCTCAGAAACTTTTCCGCCATCGGCAGAATATATGGTTCATACGCCTTTGTTCTTGTGCTACTCATTTGGGTATACTACTCCTCGATCATTTTTATTGTTGGGGCGATTGTGGGGCAGATTTACTGGGAACGGGTGAAGGCACGAGACCAAGGAAACTCCAGGCTTCGGATTTCCAGCCCTTGATTTTGAGGATTCTTCTCATTAATATTATTCTACGATCCCTCGCCGTGCGAGGCGGAGAGTAGGTTGATCTTGGCGCAGGACGAGCGATCCAGGAACACGGCGTATATCAAGCTACCCCCCAACGCCAGCCCCCCATCATCTTTTCACCCGGTGACGTATGATGTCACGCTGATATCATGACGATATCAAGACTCAACAGAAGGAGTACACGAACATTCAGCCGGTCTCTTCACACTGACGAACATCATTGGAAGGAGCGTTATTATGGAGAGGTTAAACAAACGCATTATTGCAGAGCGCGGTTTTTCGCTCACTGAGTTGATGGTGGTACTTGTCATCATTGGAGTGCTGGTGCTTCTGGCACTGCCGAAACTTCTTCCGATCGTCACCAAGGCAAAAACCACGGAGGCGAAGCTGATGCTGAAGCAGGTCTACACCCTTGAACAGGCATTCAAGTTCGAGCAGGACCGCTACTCGCGCGTTCTCAATGAAATCGGCTTCGAACAGCAGAAGCTGATATCGGAAGGCGGGCAGGCCCGCTACGCAATCGACATTATCTCTGCGGACGAGAAAAGCTTTCTTGCGCAGGCAACATCCACAGTGGATTTCGATGGCGATGGGACATACAACGTATGGGTTGTGGACGAGGCGGGCGCGATCAAGGAGAAGGTGCCGGATTGAGGGTTAACCGCCAAGACGCCAAGGCCGCCAAATGGATTTGATGAATTGAGAAACGTGTGGCACAAAAAGCCGATCGCACCAAACGGGAAGAGCCGAACCCTCGTCTCGATCAGCTCGTACGCGATGTCATCGGAGCCGCAATAGAGGTTCATCGTGAGCTGGGGCCAGGATTTTTGGAATCGGTGTATGATGAAGCGTTATGCACTGAACTATCGGAGCGCGGTATTTCTTTTCTTCGTCAGAAACCCATTTCCGTATTGTATAAGGGTCACAAAGTTGGTGAAACGAGATTGGACTTGTTGGTACACGATTCATTGATCCTCGAACTCAAAGCAGTGGATGCGTTAGCTTCAATCCACACTGCCCAGGTGATCTCGTATCTAAAGGCAACCGGCCTTAAGCTTGCTCTCCTGATCAACTTCAATGTGCCTGTGCTGAAGGAGGGGATCAAACGAATTATTTTGTCATAATACTACTTGGCGTCCTTGGCGCCTTGGCGGTTAGACAAGAGTGTCTTAGATTGATTCAATAGTCTTTGTATTATCCATCATTGGCCTCTCGATCGGCAGTTTCCTGAATGTCTGCGCATACCGAATTCCGAGAGGGATCTCCATTATCATGCGATCCTTTTGCCCGAACTGCAATCGTACTCTCGAGTGGTATGAACTTATTCCCGTCCTGAGCTTTTTCATCGGCGGCGGGAAGTGCGCGACCTGCTCGCAGCGGATTTCGCGAACATACCCCGTCGTCGAGTTTGTCGCTGCCGCGCTGACTGTGCTGCTCTTTCTGAGGTTTGGTGCGACGGCTCGATTTCTGTTCACCGTAACGTTCGTGCTGATCATGCTCTTGGTTGCGATCGTCGACTGGCGACATTTTCTCATTTCAAACAAAATACTTGGTCTCAGCTTTGTGCTCGGCGTTATCCTGTTTCTCGCCTTTAATGTCAACAACTTGCCCCAACATCTGTTATCGGGGGTTTTAGCATTCGGAACGATGCTCACTGTCACGACCATGGGGAAGTGGATCTTCCGGAAGGAGGCGATGGGATTTGGTGATGTGAAACTGGGCGCAGTGATAGGTTTGTTTCTCGGATTCCAGAACTTTCTTCTTGCAGTCTGGATGGCGGCAGTGCTTGGGGCTCTCTTCGGGATTTTCAAACGTGTTCATCAATCTTCAATCTTCAATCTGAAATCTCAAATCAACTTGCCTTCACTAGAGATAAAACTTCCCTTTGGGACATTCATGGCTATCACATCGAGTGTCGTATGCATTTTCGAAGAATACGTTCATGAGGCCATTGACCTGTGGTTGGCCCTGATGCAGTAGAGACAAATAAGGAAACTTCATCCTCGAAAGGTCATCCATAAGAGTAGCACAACCCTCTGTGGTTGCACATAGATCTCTGGTGCGGTGACCAGACACGGAGGTCTGGCCCACCATCCATGGAATTGATTAAAGAGAAAGTGGCACACCCCCCGTGGTTGTGCGGAGGTATCATGTAATGACAGAAAAGAACAAACAAAAAAGATTCTTTTTTTATGTCTATCGACGCAATCTGCCTCATTGGCGCTTAAAGGGTGCGTTGTACTTTGTTACTTGGAGAGTTCATAGGTCGCAATCAATTCTGCAACCCGGAGAGGGCGACATAGTTGTTTCGGCTTTGTGGTATTTTGAAGGCTCAAGATACGAGCTTCATGCGTATGTCGTGATGGATGATCATGTTCATGTGATTGTATGGCCGAATGACATTCCGCAGTACACTGTGAGGCTGTACGACGGAATGGCATTCCGTGGTGCAAGCATAAGGAATCGCCTGATCCGATGATCTCGGAGGAAGAAAAAGTCTCTCGGTACAGTGGGGAGTACCGAGGGGATGGCATTGCACTATACGAGCTGATGTTAAGAACGAAATGACATTCTGTTCTACGTAAATTGCGATCGTTAATCTGACCATTAGTATCGTGATCATTCACGGATTCCATGAAGAGGAACCGTTCGAACACATATTATTCGCGAAGACTCCCACATTACCAGCCGCAGGATGCGACATTCCATGTAGTGTTCCGCTTGGCCGGCTCGTTGCCCCATTGTGTGGTTGAACAATTAATGTCTGAGCGGAAGCGACAGGAGAAGTGGATTGCAGGGGTCATCGATGTGAAACGGAGGAATGAGGAATACAAGAATTATCAAAT
>Ga0247727_10011629_pt1 | contig 15302 bp, 14 predicted proteins | sample WisWelCaveWW1625_FD_202498 | JGI IMG/M metagenome (GOLD analysis project Ga0247727, IMG submission 202498) | Biofilm microbial communities from Wishing Well Cave, Virginia, United States - WW16-25 | ecosystem: Environmental > Aquatic > Deep subsurface > Groundwater > Cave microbial mat | place... | reverse complement strand
ACATCATCATCGGCAACGTGGCGTTCTATGGTGCCACCGGTGGGGAGGCCTACATCCGCGGCATGTCCGGCGAGCGATTCTGCGTCCGGAACAGCGGCGTGCACGCCGTCATCGAGGCCGTGGGCGACCACGGCTGCGAGTACATGACCGGTGGACGTGTGCTCGTGCTCGGACCCACGGGCCGAAACTTCGGCGCTGGCATGTCAGGCGGCATCGCGTACGTGCTGGACGAGGCCGGCGACTTTCACCGCCGGTGCAACCAGGAGATGGTCTTCCTGGAACGGTTAGACGACCGGCACGAGATCAAAGAGGTGGAAAGGATGATCGGGCAGCACGCCGAGTATACCAACAGCGAGCGCGCCCGGTTCATCCTGGCTCGGTGGGAAGACATGGTGCCGAAGTTCGTGAAGATCCTGCCCAAGGACTACAAACGGGTGCTCGAAGCGATGAAGCGGGTCGAGGAGGCTGGCCTGAGCGGTGAGGAAGCCACGATGGCTGCCTTTGAAGCAAACAAGCTCGATCTGGCACGCGTGAGTGGCAACTGACGCCCCACCCTCTCGTTTCTGACTTCCTCGAAGGCTTTGGGATGGGCAAGCCGACTGGATTCATGGAACACCCACGGGAGCTCCCGGCGGATCGTCCGCCCGCGGAACGGATTCGCGATTGGGAGGAGTTTCACCTGCACGCTCCTGAGAAAACGCTGAAGGTGCAGGGGGCCCGCTGCATGGATTGTGGCGTCCCATTCTGCCACACCGGCATTATCCTCAACGGCATGACCTCGGGCTGTCCCATCAACAACCTGATCCCGGAGTGGAACGACCTGGTCTATCGCGGACTGTGGAGAGAAGCGCTCGATCGCCTGCACAAGACCAACAATTTCCCCGAGTTTACCGGCAGGATCTGCCCTGCTCCCTGCGAAGCCGCATGCGTCCTGGCGATCATCGAACCGCCGGTCACGATCAAGAGCATCGAGTGCGCCATTATTGACAAGGGCTTTGAAGAGGGATGGGTGATTCCGGAACCGCCTGCGAGGCGGACGGGGAAGAAAGTGGCCGTGGTCGGCTCGGGGCCGGCCGGGCTCGCGTGTGCCGCCCAGCTCAACAAAGCGGGTCACTGGATGACCGTCTTCGAGCGCGACGACCGCATCGGTGGATTGCTGATGTACGGCATTCCGAATCCGCACCTAGATAAAGGCGTCGTCCAGCGTCGCGTCGACCTCTTGGCCGAGGAGGGAATACAGTTTGTGACGAATACCGAAGTCGGCAAGGATTATCCTGCCGAGAGGCTCCTCAAGGAATTCGACGCGGTCGTCCTCTGTGGCGGCGCCACCAAACCGCGTGACCTACCGATTCCCGGTCGCGACCTCAAGGGCATTCATTTCGCGATGGACTTCCTACGGGCCAATACCAAGAGCCTGCTCGACAGCAACCATCAGGACGGCAATTATATTTCCGCCAAGCACAAGGACGCGATCGTCATTGGCGGCGGCGACACCGGTACCGACTGCGTCGCCACCGTCATGCGCCACGGCTGTAAGAGCCTGGCCCAATTCGAGATCCTTCCGAAGCCCCCCACGGAACGGGCCCCCGACAATCCCTGGCCGCAGTGGCCGAACATCTTCCTCGCGGGCTACGGCCAGGAGGAAGCCTCGGCCGTCTTCGGACGGGACCCCCGCGAGTTCTGCGTCATGACCAAGAGGTTTGCCGGGGATGAACACGGACACGTTAAGGAGCTGCACACCGTCCAGATCGAATGGCACCGGGGTGAGAACGGCCGGCCCGTGCCCAGGGAGATTCCCGGGACCGAGAAGGTCTGGCCCGGCCAGCTCGTGCTCCTGGCCATGGGTTTCCTCGGGCCGGAGGACATGCTCCTCCAGTCGCTCGGCGTCGACCGGGACGAACGTTCCAACGTGAAGGCGGAGCACGGGAGATTTGCTACGAGCGTGAGGGCTGTTTTCGCTGCCGGCGACATGCGTCGAGGCCAGAGCCTCGTGGTCTGGGCCATTAACGAGGGTCGGGGTGCGGCGCGCGAGTGCGACCGGTACCTCATGGGTTCAACCGACCTCCCCTAAGGGCAAGACACCAGTATCGGCCCGAAGCAGTTCGCGGATAGACTTCACTTCGATAGCCCACTGAACAGGAGAGCCCGCTATCCCCGGCGATAGTGGGCTCTTCGTTTTTGAATGACCGGCGGCCCCGCTGCCTCCTACTCCTACTCCGTGGCACGTGCCTTGCACTGACCCCGACACCGTGAGACTGAACCCGGTGATTCATGGGACCGGCACTGCCTGGATCGATGATATTCGCCTAAGGACGCTATGAAGGATCCGACGACACAACTATCACGAGTGGGCCTGTTTCAGGGGCTAGACGCGAAGCAGCTCCAGTCCATCCTCCGAGTTTCCGCCATGGATAAATTCGAGCCAGGCACGGTTATCTTTGAGGAAGGCGATCAGGGCGAGGAGTTGTACCTGATCCTGGATGGGAAGGTTCGCATCTCCCGTCATCTCTCCATAGTGAGGGAAGAGGCGCTGGCCGTGCTCGAAAAAGGCCAGGCCTTCGGGGAAATGTCGGTGATCGATGATACCGTGGTGCGGAGTGCGACTGCCAGGGCCCACGAAGCGTGCACCCTGCTGGTCGTGAAAAAAGAGGCGTTCCAGCAGCTGCTGCGAAGCGACCGTGATCTTGCCTACGCCATCCTCTGGAACGTGGTGAAGCAGCTCTCGGGCCGTCTCCGGGCGACCAACGACAAGATGATGCTGCTGTTGGGCTCCGGGCTCTTCTGAAATGCTCCTCGGTGGAACCCACCTCAGGGCTCCCCTTTTTGCCTTCGTGCTCCTCCCGCTCTGCACCGGGTGCGCACCGCGCGGCGAGGCATCGGTACAGTCGCGCGCCCCGACTCCCCTAGACCCCCTGGAGGCATCCCGGCCCAATATTAGGATGCTGATCCATCGGCAGACCGAACAAGAGGCGAAGGACGCAGCGATTCGAGCCCTGGCGGGAAGCGAGCCCGAAGCTGCCCGTCACGTGCTATGCAAGGAGCCGCCTCCCGTGGTCGCCGAATCCTCCCGTGGCCGGCCCGTGATTCACCTGATCGGGTCGGACGAGATCGTGCAGATTTTCATCCCCTATAGTCCGAGAGGCCACCCCGCGCACGCAGGCCGAGGCGATCTCTCGCCCGAGAGGATCGAGGCCGTGTTGTTTCAGAGTTGGATCGACCGCTATGAAAGCCTCGGCATGTACCACTTGCTCCCTGGGCATAGATTCTCGATCATCCTAAAGGGCGGCAACCGCATGGATGTTCAACTGTATGTCGCAGCCCCCATCGGATCGGCAGTAGCTCCGGATGGCTGTCGGTACTGGTTTGCGCTCCCGGCGCATGCCCGTTAACATGAGACTGTCTCCAAGTCTTAACGCGGAGCCGGGGAACTAAAACGACCCTTGCCGGTCTAATAGATCGAACGGGCAAGGGAGAGGAGAGGCCCGACGATGCCACTCCAAGTTAAGGTAGTGTTCCTGTGGGCACTGGCTCTCGCGGCGACGGCCTGTCAAACGGGCAGCCCGGGCGAGTACGGCCCATCTCCTGGACGGACAACTCATGGACAGGCGGAGGTGCAGCCGGAAGCCGCCGGCCCGGCTTGCCAGCAGCTTATCACCATCGCTCGCAAGGCCATGCGAGAGGCCTTGAAGAACGAAAAGGACAAACTGCCGGTGGTCGGGTTGGATGACGATCGCTTCTGGGCGATTCAGACCGAATTTCAGGCACCAGGCAAGTGGCGGGTGGGTTGGGGCGGCAACCCCGCCGGGGGCGGCTTCAACGGCCACGTCATCATCGATAAAGCTTCCGGCGAGATCGACTCCGTCCACATAGGAAGACACCTTCGTTGAAACACTTGCTCTAGGGGGACGCATGCGATTGAAGCCACTCCACAAGTTGCTGTTGGCCCTGGGGTTATGGGTCGTGGCCGGATTCCTGCTGGTGCGTGAATGCACATACGGCGGAGGCATGGGCGCGGCGTACAAGACCTGCGAATGCCTCGGCATCGAGTGGGAGCTCTACGACAGCCGTCCCGCCGATGGGCCGAGAAAAACGATTTGCATAGGCATCGTTCAATCCAGGACCTGCTACCGATTCGATGGCGGACCCGCGATCGACTGTCCGCGCTGAGGAGATGGATGAGGATGCATCTCCGATTCTTGAGGACTGTTCCTGTGCTAGTGCCGTTCCAACTTGCTGAGCCTAATGTGATCAGCGTACCGTTGTTACAACGGTGGTGGGCGTGTGTGTCAAAGGAGTGGACACAAATAGTTGGAACGGCACTCGTCCTGCTGGCGATCCTCGGGCTTCCCAAGTCGGCATTCGCCTGCAGTTGTATGTGGGCCGGACCCTTCTCGAAGGTCACGCTGGGCAAAGAGCTGATCGTTCTTGGAGAGGTGATGGATCACTACAAGAACAGCATGGAAGTTCAGATCATTGAAGTCGTCAAGGGAACAGAGGAGAGAAAGACGATCAGGATCTGGGGAGATAACGGGGCCTTATGCAGGCCGTATGTGGCCCATTTTCCGATCGGCACCAGGTGGCTCTTCGCGGTGTTTCCCTTGCCGGAGAAGACAGGGGAAACAAGGCCTCCCTGGCAAGGATTCGCCTCACCGCCTGGTCGGAGAGAATACGCGATCTCAGTCTGCGGGGACTTCTGGCTTGAGGTCCGCGGTGAAAGAACCGTTGGCAGAATCACCGTGAACGATTATTCGAACTTCCTGGAATGGGTTCCGCTGGAAGATATGCTCGCCTGGCTTCGCTCCAACGGCAAGTCTCCAACGTTGTCCCCCACTCCCCTCTCACCATCCAGTCGCTGACGGTTTTTAGGTGAACTCTCTTCAAGGTTGACTTCAACGTCTTGGGCAAATAAGCTTCCATAACTGTTATGACCTCGTCCATCCTTTTTCTGGATGATATTACAGACCTGCATGCCGTAGGGGGCAAGGCCCGCGGTCTGGCCGCACTCCTCACCGCGGGCTTCCCGGTACCCGAGGGCTTTGTGGTCTCGCCCGAGGCCACACCAGAAGAGATCATCGCTGCCTATCGCCGCGTCGGCACGCCGCGTGTGGCGGTACGCTCCTCGGCCGCAGAGGAGGACTCTAGCCGTCTCTCCTACGCCGGACAGTTCGAAACATTCCTGAATATCAGCGACGCAGAAGCTCTCTTGCGTGCGGTGGAAGCCTGCCGGGCGTCGGCCTCAACGACCCGGGGTGCGATCTATCGCGAATATCCTGATGCCGCACCCTCGAGGATGTGCGTCATTGTCCAACGCATGATCGAACCCGAGTACGCCGGGGTCGCCTTCGCGGACGCAAACGGCGAAACCGTGGTCGAGGGCATCGCTGGACTCGGTGATCGGTTGGTCTCTGGAAGAGCGGGTCCATCCGTCTTGCCCGAAGATCTCCGCAGTGCCGTGGAACGCGTGGCACGGGCCGCGGTCGAAAGACTCGGCGGCGCCCTGGACATCGAGTGGGCTGTAGAACAGGGCTGCATATGGCTCCTCCAAGCCCGCCCGATTACGGCACCCCTGCAGGCGGCGTTGCCCGACCGCTTTCGCCTGTGGACGGCCGCCAACTTCCAAGAGGCGATTCCTCGACCGCTGACCCCCGTTTCAGAGGAAGTGACTCGACACAACATCCACGAGGTCTTCCGGATCTCCTTCCACTTCTCCGGCCTTCCAGAGCCCGATGGCCCGATCGAGCGGCTGGTGAAGGGCCGCTTCTACATGAGCTACAGCGCCATGGCATCTTCCATGTCGGTGCTGCCCGGCTTCCAGATGGAGAATCTGCTTCGGATGTTCGGCGACGGGCCGGAGCTGGCGCCGTTCGTCACCTATCGCCAAGGCCGAAGGCTGCCTTTTCTCGTCAAGCTGCCGGCTACCGTGCTGCGCTATGTCGGCTGGATACTCTTCGCCAAGAGACGAATCCGCGACGTGCGGGAGTCGGTCCGCGCCTTTGATGAAAGCGTCCGATCGGCGATCGCCTGCGGGACGAGCGATGCCGACCTCCTGAGCTTTCTACAGGCCACGCCGGTTTCTATGCGTCCCGCGGCCACGGCCATGAGCATCTCATCCACGATGGCCAACGGACTCCTGAACGCCATGATGCATTTGGCCAGCAAGCACATGCCAGAGGTCCCGAGCGCCGAGGTGGCCTCCATGGCCAGGGCGGGTGAGATGGAGAGTCTGGAGCCGTCGCAACAGCTCGCCGCGTTTGCCGACTGGCTTCGGGAGAACCCGGGACGTCCGGACGACGATCCGGAGGTCGAGGCTCGCCTCGGGCGCTTTCTCGAAGCCTGCGGTTCCCGGTGCGAGAACGAGGCAGAGCTTGCCAAACCGCGATGGCGCGAGCAACCACACGAGGTCCTGCGCATGGCGAGACAGCTGGCCTCGACGTCCCCGGGGCCGTCCAGACCTCCTGCCCTTGATATGCCGCGTCGCGCGCTCCTGCACCGGGGGCTCTCCCTCTATGCGCGGCCCGCACGGATCTGGCAGCAGAGGCGGGAAACAACCCGGGCCCTACTGGCAGGAACGGCGGAGAGCTTTCGCCATCTCTTGCTGGAAATCGGCCGCCGCCTACGAACGCGGAACATCCTCGATGCTCCCGAGGACATCTTTTTCCTTCTGCGAGACGAGATCGCGTCCCTCCTTGAAACTCCCACTTCTCCTGCCCTACGGGGGACGGTAGCCACCCGGGTGGGGCGCCGCCGGGACCTCCGTCGCCGGATGCTGGCCTGGCCTCCGCCGCCTCGGCTCCTGGCCGAGCTGCCCGACGGACGTTTCGTGCCCTTCGCGCCCGACCCCGGATCCGGCGCCATCCTTCGCGGCTTCGGCGCCTCCCCCGGCCGAGTGACCGCCCGCGCGCGCGTGCTCCTTGACATCGGACAGGCGAAGGACCTTCAACCCGGCGAGGTGCTGGTCGCTCGAACCACCGACATCGGCTGGACTCTCGTCTTTCGCCTCGCCTCGGCCGTTGTCACCGAGATCGGCGCGCCTACCTCCCATGCTGCGATCGTCGCGCGCGAGCTTGGGCTGCCGGCCGTGGTGAACGTGGACCGGGCGACCGAGCGTATCCGCACCGGTGACGAGCTCTTCGTGGACGGCTGGGCCGGTGTAGTGCGCAGGAATCCGGCTCCGGAGTAACCCAGCCGAGGCAGCGGAAGGGCGGGGACAGCAAGAGAGTCAGTGGGAGCCCGGCAGGTTAGGGCCGGCGGTCGGGGGGCACGTTCAGCATCAGGAGGAAGCCGATCGCGAAGAAGACAATGGTGGTACCCATACCGAGGCGCTGACTGCCCGACAGGTAGGTCCCCCAACCCACGAGCAGCGGACCGAGGAAGGCGGTCGCCTTGCCGGACAGGGCGTACAGCCCGAACATCTCGTTCAGCAATGCCTCGGGCGCAATCCTCGCCATGAAGGAGCGGCTCGCCGCCTGCACAGGACCGACGAAGACTCCAAGCAGCAACCCGAAGGCCCAGAACAGCGTCGGGGACTGGACGAAGAGGATGAGCGTGGCCGGCACCATCACACCGACCAGCGAGAGGAGGATCGTGCGTTTGCTACCGATCCAGTCATCCACCCAGGCGAAAAGGGCGGCGCCAATCCCGGCCGTGACATTGAGTGCGATGCCGAAGATCAATACCTCCTCTTCGGTCATTTTGAACGTGCCGGCCGCGTACACTCCGCCGAAGGCGAACACCGTCGCCAGGCCGTCGATGTAGATCATCCGGGCGATCAAGAAACGGATAATGTCCCTATAGCGCCGCACCTGGCTGATGGAATCCGACAGTTGTCGTAGTCCGTCCCGCGCCGCGCGGGCTAACCCCTTGCCCGTGCCGCGCGCGTCAGGTGTAACCAGGAACAGCGGTATCGCGAACAGGAGGTACCAGACTGCCACAAGGAGAAACGTCGCCCGCACGTGCTCGGCAACAGTGCGGTCCAGGCTGAACCACGGGTGGTCCGCCCTGACGAAGGCGAAAAGCGCCACCACGAGTGACACCAATCCGCCGGCATACCCCAGGCTCCAGCCCCAGCCGGACCACCGTCCCAGACGGTCCGAACCGGTCAAGTTGGGCAGCATGGCGTTGTAAAAGATTGCGGCGAACTCCTCGCCGATCGTGCCCAGCCATACCAGGAGCATCGCCAGCCACACGTACTCCAGTGATGGCCTCACGAACCACAGCAGAGCCGTAGCGCCCACACACAGGGCCGTGAATCCGGCGATCCACGGTTTGCGTCGGCCTGCCTGGTCCGCCATGGCACCGAGGATTGGGCCGCCGATCGCCACCACGATCGCCGCTGCGCTCAGCGTATTTCCCCACTGCACGCTTCCGACGGTCTCGTTCTCCGCCACGTGGCGGGTGAAGTAGGCCGCGAACACGAACGTTTGTATGATCGTTGCGAAGGCACTGCTGGCCCAGTCATAGAAGGCCCACGACACCAGGCCCGGCGTGGAACTCGACGCCCGCCGCGCCGAAGGTTCTCCCCCGCTGCTCAAGCCCGCCTGACCAGACTCGTGAGCGCCCATCCCAGCTCCCCGTACCGATCCCGGTGAGACGCCTTCTGGGTCAGCATCACTGTGCCACAATACCCACGCACCCCAAAGGCAAATCGCTCCTCGCACACATCTCCCCGTCCCTTCCCGTCTGTGCCTGACGCCGATGGGCGTGACAGTCGCTGAATATTTGGACCTTGGACAGCAGCGTGTGGCATACTTCTGGCATAGGTCAACCCGAGGTCAGACCGGTGCTACGCGATGAGGACATCCTGCAGAATATTTCCACTTCTGGCCTTTGTTGCTGTGCTGCAGATCGCCTGCGGGTCCAAGCCCGACTCGCCTGAGGCGCGGGTGCGCGCCCTCTTCGACAAGGCGGAGGTGGCCGCCGAGCAGAAGGATCTCGGCACATTGAGGAACCTGATCTCGGATCACTACCTGGACGAGTTCAGGCAGGACAAGCAGGCTATCCTGAGTGTCCTCTCGTTTCACTTCTTCCGCAACCAGTCTATTTATGTCCTGACGCGGATTCAGACCATCGCGTTTCCCGAGCCGGCGCGAGCCGGGGCGGTTGTCTTTGTCGCGACGGCCGGCCAGCCCATTCCTGGCACCGAGGACCTCCTTCGCGTCCGCGCCGATCTGTTCCGGTTCGACATTACGCTCGCCGACAAGGGCAAGGGCGACTGGAAGGTCACCCGCGCCCAGTGGCGGCGCGTAGAACTCAAGGATTTCCTCTGATCGGCTTCGGCCGGGTGAACAACCCTCCAAATTCCAGTTGCGTGGATCGCGCTTTTCCCGTACTAATAGGGCGATTTCGTCCCCGTGACGGGCTTCATTCCTTACGAGGAGGCCGGCGGCGTGGGGCCAGGCGCGGTTCTGATCGCAGTGGCGTTCCTGAGCCTTGTCCCCGGTTGCGCCCGCTCCAGCGCGAATCCCCCCGGGGGAGCCGTCACCACTCCTCGCGAACACAGCATCCAGATCGATCCCGCCGACCAGGAGTGCACTCAGGATACGGAGTGTATCCTGATTCAGACCCATTGCGGGGGCTGCAGTTGCGGGACCCCGATCAACCGGGCCGCGGAAGCGAAGGTCCGATCCATTGCCCCGAGCGAACGCTCCGGTGCCGTGAGCGAACGTGCATCATCCAGTAGCCAGGGAGTGCTGACCGAACGGTGCGAAGGTTCGGATGAGGAGGCGATAAGATGACCGAGCAGAAGAAGCCGACCATCGAGTGCTCAGCAGACGGCCCCTACGTCGTGCGGGGCCTGGAGACGCTTCACAACTCCAGGGGCGAACCGATTCCGACGCGACGGACGATCGCCCTCTGCCGGTGCGGCGGATCGGCGAACAAGCCCTTTTGCGACGGCACCCACTCCACGATCGGGTTCTCGGGAAAGAAGCTCGCTGATGGGTCGGGCGACAAGAAAAGGAACTACGTCGGCCAGAGGATCACGATTCACGATAACCGGGGCATCTGTTCTCACGCCGGCTTTTGCACGGATAACCTGGCGTCCGTGTTCCGGATGAAGACCAAGCCGTGGATCGATCCGGACGGAGCGGAGGTCGCGGCAATCATCGAAACGATCAAGAAATGTCCTTCGGGAGCGCTGAGTTATTCGATCGAGGAGGTTGAATACCGGGACCAGACACGGGAACCCATGATCACGGTGTCAAAGGATGGCCCGTACTGCGTGACCGGCGGCGTCGAGCTGAAAGATCAGCCCCGAGGGGAAGGGGCTTCGGATGAGCATTGCACGCTGTGCCGCTGTGGTGCCTCTAAGAACAAGCCATTCTGCGATGGAACCCACTGGCACGTCAAGTTCACAGATGAAAAGAACTGACGCAGCCCCGCGAATGCCGCCATCCCCCTTGCGGTGAAGCGGCGGCACTTTCAGGCGCTCAAGACCTGGCTTAAGACACTCGACCCCCAAGCCAAGAGAGTGGGGGAAAGAAGGAGGAACGAGCGATGCCAACCGATGAGACCCGCCGCGTGCTGAAGGTGTTCGGTGTCGCGGTGACGGCGTACGAGGACGCGGTCGACAAAGGGGCACCACCCGAGGAAGTGGCCAAGGCAGAATCTGAGGTGGACACACGCCTGAAGGAGGTCACGGCCCTCATCAACCACCTCCGCGCAAAGAAGAAAAAGAAGTGACGGCCCTGGGCCAGTGACGATTTCTAATTCCTGCTTGTCCCCTTATAATCCGGATCAGCGTAATACTTCGGGCTAAAGGCGGTCATTGTCTGTCCAGTCGTTGCCTCGGTAACCTCCACCCCCTCTCTCTTCAGATATTCTTGCTGATCTTCGGTCAGTCCCATGAGCCTCTCACCGGATCTTCCCAAGATATGGATTCTCGCCTGCAAGTCAAACATCGACTCGGCATTCAAACGCAATCGATTCTTGTCCAACGCCAGGACCGCATTCTTAAATTCCTCGGAAACGGGCTGCGGCGATTTGTTTAACAGGACGATTTCGTTGCTGTACTCCGGAGCAATCTCCTGAATACTCCCTACGTATGTGTGATCCCTCCAATCAATGAACGCAGGGATCCCCGGAGGTTGCTGTTTCGCCATCCGTTCCCTTTCTTCCGCCAAATACCGTATGAGCCCAAACACATCGGGTGGCTGGCTCATTCTTCTTGCTCCCCAAGACGTCCCGTGTAGCGCACCCTATTCCCGGCACGCTCGAAGTGTCACGAACACCCCGGGCCCCTCACCTCGGTCTCAGCGGCATCCCTGGGCGCCAGACTCGCCACGAACCCGACCGGGTCCGCCCGGTACTGATCGAGCAACTCCTGAAGCTGCTTCAGGACCTTCTCCCGGGTGGACAACTTGTACATGTATAACCGAATCGGGCTCACCAGCTTGAGGTAGTAGTGGTTGGCGGCGTCGTAGCTGGCCGAGCAGGCACCCGGATTCCGGGCGACGCGCAGCTGATCTCCAAAGGCCACCGCGTACTGGGCAAGGAGTGGCTCCCCCTGGAGGTCTTGAGGGATCTCCGGAAATATGGCGACGAGTTCCTGGACGGTCATGCCGCTTCTCCTTCCTTCCACGTACCGAGGCCTTTACGATACCCATTTCTCCCTGCCCTGTCAACGGCGTGAGTGCTTGACACCCTTTCTCCATTCCAGTAAGGTCGGCCCAGACAACACGAAGAGGCCCGAGGGGCCATTCGGAGCATCCCTGTGAGTCGAGAGACCGTGCACCCGCACACCAACCGATTGATCGGCGAGACCAGCCCCTACCTCCTCCAGCACGCCCATAACCCGGTGGACTGGTACCCGTGGGGAGAGGAGGCCCTCCGCCGCGCCAAGGAGGAGAACCGCCCGATCCTCCTCAGCATCGGCTACTCCACCTGCCACTGGTGCCACGTCATGGAACGCGAGTCGTTCGAGGACGAGTCGATCGCCGCGCTGATGAACAGGCACTTCGTCTGCATCAAGGTCGATCGCGAGGAGCGCCCCGACCTCGATGAGATCTACATGGCGGCGACGGTGACGCTCAATCATGGGCAGGGCGGCTGGCCCATGACCGTCTTCCTGACCCCCGACCAGCAGCCGTTCTTCGCCGGGACCTACTTCCCGCCTACGGACAAATACGGCCGTCCCGGCTTTGCGACCTTGCTCACACGAATCGCAGAGATGTGGCAGAGTGACCCCGAAGCCTTGCGGAGTCAGGCCGCACAGCTCACCGAGCACCTGCGCCAGCAATCACGCCCGCTTTCCTCCGTGTCGATCGGAGAGGCCGAGATAGCCGCAGTAGCCGCCTACTGCGCCGAGCACTTTGATGCCACGTACGGGGGATTCGGCCCCGCACCGAAGTTTCCTGCCGCCACGAAGCTTGCGCTCCTCCTGCGATATCACCGGCGCACCGGCGACGGCCAGGCCCCGCAGATGGTGCGAACCACGCTCGATGCCATGGCGCGGGGAGGAATCTACGATCAGGTCGGTGGCGGCTTCCATCGGTACTCGGTCGACGAGCGTTGGCTTGTCCCCCACTTCGAAAAAATGCTGTACGACAACGCGCTCCTCACCCGGACTTACCTCGAGGCCTTTCAGGCGACGAGCGACCCCTTCTACCGGCGGATCGCCACCGAAGTCTTGGAATACGTCTTGCGCGAGATGACGGCGCCCGAGGGAGGCTTTTACTCCGCGACCGACGCCGACTCGGAGGGGGAAGAGGGGACGTTTTTCGTCTGGACCCCGGCTGCGATCGAGGCAATCCTGGGTGAGGAGGATGCGCGGCTCTTTTGCGCCTACTACGACATCACGGCCCACGGCAACTGGGAAGGCAAGAGCATCCCGAACGTCCGGCGCACGATCGAGCAGGTTGCGGCCAAGCTCGAGATCAAGGCCGAGGTACTTCAGGCGTCGCTGGATCGAGCGCGGCAGCGGGTCTACGAAACCCGCAAGCGGCGGGTCCCGCCGGGGCTCGACGACAAGATCCTCACGGCCTGGAACGGTTTGATGATCAGTGCGATGGCCGAGGGGTACCGGGTTCTGGGAGACAAGCGCTACCTGGACGCCGCCGTTCGCGCAGCCGATTTCCTCCTCGCGACCCTCGTCCGGACGGACGGCCGACTCCTCCGGACCTATCGAGACGGCAAGGCGCACCTGGACGCCTACCTGGAGGATTACGCCTATCTCGCCGAGGCACTGATCGACCTGTACGAGGCGGGGGGCAGAGCCCGGTATCTCACCGAGTCGCGACGGCTCGCCGAGATTCTCTTGGCGGACTTCGGCGACAAAGAGAGCGGCGCGTTTTACTCCACGGCGCGTGACCACGAATCCCTCATCCTCCGCCACCGGGAGGGGACCGACGGGGCGACCCCGAGCGGCAACGCCGTCGCCGCCTCCGCGTTGGCTCGCCTCTCGTTCCACCTGGACCGCGAGGATCTGCGGGTCGCCGCCGAGCGGGCGATCAGCGCCTATGGCAAGCAGATAGGCCGCATTCCCCATGGCTTTGCCAAGAGCCTGACCGTGGTGGACTTCCTCCTCGAAGGACCGATGGAACTCGCCCTGATCGGAAGTCCGGGGGAAGCCCGCTACGAGGCGCTCCGCGCGGAGATCGGTCTCCACTACCTTCCAAACCGCATCATCGCCCACCACCATCCAGCAGTGGGCGATCCCCCGCCCTTTCCGCTGCTCCAGGGGAAGGGCCTCGTCAACGGGCAGGCGGCGCTCTATGTCTGCCGGAACTTCGCCTGCCAGGCTCCCATCGTCGATCCGGCCCTGGTGTCCCCCGCCCTGAGCGCTCCAGTTCCGGCGGCAGAGGACAGGCGGCGGTCGGTGGTCGGGACATTTGTGTCCGGGAGCGCGACGCCTGCCGGCACGCGTGCCTACGCCTCTCGCTTTACGCCACAAGGCTATGGCGCGCTCGGCTCAACCGGACTCACGACGAGCACGCTCGGCTTCGGTTGCTACCGGATTGACGACGAGACATCCGAGCACCGCGACGCCCTCGAAAAGGCGCTGCTCAATGGCTGCAACCTGATCGACACCTCGACCAATTACACAGACGGGGCGAGCGAGCGGTGTGTTGGTGCCATCCTTGGCGCGACGGTGCGGGCCGGGAAGCTTCGGCGCGATGAAGTCATCGTGGTCTCCAAGATCGGCTATGTGCAGGGGAACAACCTTTCCCTCGCTCAAGAACGGGAGGAGGTGGGACGCCCCTTCCCGGAGATGGTCAAGTACATGGAGGGCTGCTGGCACTGCATCCATCCCGAGTTTCTGCGCGAGCAGCTCGAGCACTCGCTGGCACGGTTGCAGCTCGACACCCTCGACGTCTGCCTGCTGCATAACCCCGAGTATTTCCTCTCCGACGCCAAGAAGCGAGGTCGAAGCTCTCTGGACGCGGCCCGCGACGAGTTTTACCGGCGCTTGCGCGAGGCCTTCGCCTTCTTTGAGACGCAAGTTGCGACAGGCACGATCCGGTGGTATGGCGTCTCCTCGAACACGGCCGTCTCCCCCGCCTCTGACCCGGAGGCAACCTCGCTCACCCGGATGCTCGCCGAGGCACGGGAGGCCGGAGGATCCAACCATCACTTCCGGGTCCTCCAGATACCGATGAATCTGTTCGAGCCGGGTGGCGTGCTTGAGCGGAACACCGGGCCGGAGAACCGGCAGACCGTGCTGGAGGCCGCCGGCGAGGCAGGGATCGGCATCCTCATCAATCGGCCGCTGAATGCGATGGTCGGCCGCGGCATGCTGCGCCTGGCAGACATTCACGCCGAGGGCACACCGATCGATGTCGAAGCACAGCGGAAGATCGTTGCCGAGCTCGAGGCGGAGTGGCGGCGCCAACTCTCGCCCCATATCAAGACCTCGGCAGGGAGTATGCGCGCTGACGACTTTTTCCGGTGGGCCGACCAGTTGCAAGGCCTGGCGGACCAGATTCAGAGCCTTGAACACTGGGAGCAGATCGAAGGCCAGATGGTCACGCCACAGCTCGCCCATCTGCTGAGGGCACTCGATACCCACCTTGAGGGCGAGCTCCAGGCCCAGTGGCAGTCCTGGCGCAGTCGCTACCTTGGCGAGCTGCTCAAGCTCATGGCCGAGCTCCGCCGGCAGGCGGCCGTCAAGAGCCAGCGACTGAGCCAGGCGGTCTCCGCGGCGATCGATCCGCTGCTGCCGCCCGAGCGGCGGGGCGAAACGCTGTCGCGCAAGGCCCTCTGGCTGCTCGCCAGCACCCCTGGTGTAAGCTGCGTGCTGAACGGCATGCGCAAGCCGTCTTACGTCGAGGACTCCCTCGGCATCCTCTCCTGGCCGCCGCTCGCCG
>Ga0247727_10011628_pt1 | contig 15303 bp, 2 predicted proteins | sample WisWelCaveWW1625_FD_202498 | JGI IMG/M metagenome (GOLD analysis project Ga0247727, IMG submission 202498) | Biofilm microbial communities from Wishing Well Cave, Virginia, United States - WW16-25 | ecosystem: Environmental > Aquatic > Deep subsurface > Groundwater > Cave microbial mat | place... | reverse complement strand
AAAGCTGGGTGCGCAATCTCCGCGGGACTTTTACAAGCTGCTGGTTAATGAAAATATCACGGTCTTGAATCAAACCCCGTCCGCATTCAGTCAAGTCATTGATGTCGACATGGCCGAGCAAAAGCAACTCTCATTAAGGGCCGTGATTTTCGGCGGTGAGGCGCTGAAGATGCAGAACTTGGTGCCATGGATCGCCAGACACGGAGACCAAAGAATTCATCTGGTCAATATGTATGGTATTACTGAAACAACTGTCCATGTTACCTACCGTAGATTGTTTAACCAAGACATTGGTGGTGTGCGGCCGAGTGTTATAGGCACACCTATCTCCGATCTGCAGATCTACTTGCTGGACAGCAATTTGTCTTTCGTCCCTGAAGGTGTGGTGGCCGAGATCTACGTTGGTGGTGCTGGCTTGGCGCGGGGATATCACAAACGGCCCGATTTAACCGAGGCACGGTTTATCACCGCGTGCTTGTCTGGAGATCGCGTGCAGCGATTGTACAAAACCGGAGATTTGGCTCGATGGCAGAAGGACGGAAGTCTGGAATACATCGGTAGGGCCGACGACCAGGTAAAAATCAGAGGGTTTCGTATCGAGCTGGGTGAGATTGAGGCGCAGCTCGCTCGGCACCCTGCAATAAGAGCGTCCCTCGTCGTAGTAAGGCCGAACGCTGGGGGAGATGGGCAGCTCGTTGCTTATGTTGTAAAGAATACGGATAGCAGGGGTGCCTTTGAGTCAAATCTTGCACACTCACTACGCCTCCATCTGCATGCGAACTTGCCGGAGTACATGATCCCCGATGCGTATGTTGAGTTGGAGAAATTTCCATTAACGACAAATGGGAAGGTGGACAAACGAGCTTTGCCGGAGCCGCAGATAAGCGCGTACTCTCTGGGCGACTATGTGCCTCCATCTACCGTCATTGAACGTGAGCTGGCTGAACTTTGGGCAAAGCTGCTCGGTCACGAAAAAACACAGATGAGTGCCACGGCGAACTTCTTTGCTTTGGGCGGGCATTCTCTTATCGCGACCCGTTTGTTTAGTGATATTCGGCAAACGTTTGGTATCGAGTTGCCTCTGCGGACACTCTTTGAAGCGCCCACAATCTCTGGTCTAGCAGAGAGAATTGCCGATTGCACAACAAAAGTGCAGCTACCTCCAATGACAAAGGCGCAGCCAGAGGCGAGAAAAATGCTCTCGTTTGCGCAACAGCGCCTTTGGTTCATCGACCAGTTTGGTCAGGGGAGTGTCGAATATAACTCCCCGGGATGTCATGTGGTTCGTGGGCATTTTGATGTAAACGCATTCCGCCAAGCTTTCCACTGTTTACTCACTCGCCACGAGGTGCTTCGTACCGTATACCTGTCGAACGATGGCATAGCGGAACAACAGCTTCTGGCAAACTATGAATTGCCTTTCTCCGTGATCGACCTGTCTCAGCTCACAGGGGTTGAGCAGCGCGAACAATTGGAAAAAATCAGGAATACTGAGGCAAAAATTCCTTTTTCTTTAGCTCATGATCTGATGCTGAGAATTCGCTTGGTCAAGCTGTCTGACTCCGAGCATCATATTCTGTATACCTTTCATCACATCGCGTGCGACGGTTGGTCAACAGGGATTTTCAATCGAGAGCTAACGGCACTTTACAGAGCTTTCTATACCGCTATGCCGAGTCCACTGTCTCCTTTGGAGTATCAGTACGCTGATTTTGCCGCATGGCAACGTACATGGTTGTGTGGTGATTTGCTCGATGAGCAGATTCAGTTCTGGCGCGAAAAACTAGCTGGAGCACCCTCAGTGCACAGTCTGCCTCTGGATAGTTCGCGGCAGGCAACGTTGACTTACGATGGAAAGATCTGCACCAAGCCGATGCCAAAAGAGCAGTCAACTGCTGTGAAGCGGTACTGTGAGAGCAACGACATTACGCCATTCATGTTCTTCCATACGGCATTCTCGGTGCTTCTATGCCGCTTGAGTAACAGTAATGACATCGTCATTGGCACGCCTCTTTCAGGCCGAACACACAAGTTCCTGGAGGGCATGATCGGGCTGTTTGTCAATACGCTTGCACTGCGTACGCCTATCGAAGAAGACATGGACTTTCCGCATCTTTTAGCCGAAAACAAGCGATTGATATTGGATTGTTTTGGCCACCAGGATTTACCGTTCGATATTTTGGTCGATGAGGTAGTTGCCGAGCGCAGCGTCAATCATGCTCCGTTGTTTCAGATCATGTTCGCCATGCAAAACAATGAGGCCGGCACGCTGAGACTGGATGATGAAGGTGTCCACCAATCGAGCCATTTTGAATCTGAATCCCCAAGCAGCGACTTTGCCGATATCACAACGAGATTTGACCTCGAGCTTCATGTCGAGGAAGAAGATGGAAACTTTGCGTTCAGCTGGATATTCAATGCCCAACTTTTCAGGGAAGACACAATCGCAGGGTTTGCTCAATGTCTCTTCACGCTCGTTGCGAGCATTCTGCGTGATATCGAACCAAGCAATACCTCCCATCTGACCCTAAGCAGTCTACGGATGCTGGACGAAGCGGACCCGTTTGCATCCGTCAAAAAATGGGATGCGTCGGTATCGACGTTACCCCCTGCATGCTCCCACTTCGAGCAGATAGCCGCTGACCCGACTGTCGATGAGCTGCCAACGTCTGCAGGCCACAGCTCACCTCTGAAACTGGTTGTGCTGAATCGAGCCTTGCAAATTCAACCAAAAGGAGTTGTCGGTAACATTGGCTTTTTGAGTTCCTATCCACGCAAGAGCAGTGCGGATACTGGCGGCGATGAAAAGATACAGGTGAACTCAGGGTACGTGTATGCCACCTCCCTGTTAGGCCGAATGTCTCACACAGGAGAGCTTCTGCTAGCCCAAAGTGACTACTACACCCGGTCATTCGCAAACAATCGTCAGGCGCGTGAGCTGAAGGTCCTTGTTCGCCAGTATCCCAGTATCGCTTTCTGCCACATTGAGATCGGCGATAGCGCACTCATCAGTCAAGAAGTCGCCTGCTATCTGTGCATGGTTTATGGGGCGATTGATGCTGATACGCAAGCTCAGGTCCGGCGGGAACTGATCGGTCTCATTAAGAAGCAGCGTGAACACTATCTCATCCCCGATCGGTTCGTGTTTCTGGATTCGATACCTGCCTTGTTCAAGGGGGGGCTGGATGTGAGAGCGCTGCCTCTGAGCGTGGCAAATCGTCAGATGTCTGAGCGCGTCTTGCCGAGAAATGGCATCGAGAAATTCCTGTGCAATTTGTGGGAAAGTCTTCTTGAAAGACGTGATATCGGTGTGCTGGACAATTTCTTCTCAATGGGTGGGCATTCTTTGCTCACGACGAGGCTGATCAGTGCAATTCGTGCCGAGTTTGATGTGGAAATATCTGTTAAAAGTGTCTTTCATAATCCGACCATAAGTGAAATTGGAAAGCAGATCTCCATGCAGATTGATGCCAATAATATGCACAAGAATCAAAGCGAGCTTGAGCATGGAGATGATGAAATCGAAGAGGGAGTATTTTGATGATCGCCGCTGAGAAGATTGTTAAAGACCTTATTGAGAAAGGCGTAGTCCTGTATCTGGAAGCCGGGGCGCTAAAGTACAAAGCAAGAAAAGGCGCGCTGAGTCAATCCGATTTTGAGAAAGTCGGACAGAACAAAGAGTCCATTACGCAGTACTTGAATAGCATTTCCCAAAGCGCCCAAGCGCAGAGTTGTCTCGCCCCTGATCTCAAGCGTCAGGACCGACCAACCCATATCCCTCTGTCATTTGCTCAGCAGAGGTTGTGGTTTATCGACCAAATGGGGGCAGGAAGCAAGCAGTACAACATGACCGGGCGTTACGTGCATACCGGTGCATTCAATTCTGTCGCCTTTGAGCGTGCCATTAAGTGCTTGCTGGATCGTCATGAGGCATTACGGACCTGTATTCGCTCCCAAAACGGAGAGCCAGAACAGGTGGTATTGCAGGAGTATGCATTACCGATAGCAGCAGAAGATCTGTCAGCACTGGTTGAGTCGGATAAAACCTCCATCGTTGAGAAAATGTTCAACGACGAAGTGTCAGCGATATTTGACTTCAGTACCGATCTGATGATTCGGGTACGGGTCATCAAGCTCGCTGAATTGAAACACGTCATTTTCTACACCCTTCATCACATTGCAAGTGACGGCTGGTCTTTGTCGATTTTCTACAATGAGCTTAGCCTCCTATACAAAGCATTCTGTGAAAACAAAGAAAACCCATTACCGCCATTGGCCGTCCAATACCCAGATTACGCATTGTGGCAGCGCGGGTGGTTAAAGGGGGACTTACTCAGCCGCCAGCTGAGCTACTGGCATGAACAACTTGCCGGCGTGCCGTTAGTACATTGTCTGCCAACCGATAAGGTGCGGCCCGATACGCAATCATATTCTGGGAAAATGTTCTACCAGAAGTTTGGTCGGGCGTTAACCGAAAGAATCAACACCCTGTGTGAACAGCATGAAGTAACGTCTTTCATGTTTCTGCAAACAGCATTTGCGGTGTTGCTAGGACGGTACAGCGGCGAAACAGATATTGTGATCGGAACCCCCATTGCTGGGCGGACACATGCGGAACTCGAAAGCATGATTGGGTTCTTCGTTAACTCATTAGGCATCCGAACTGATCTTTCGGAAAATTCAACGTTTGCCGATCTCTTAGCGAAGAACAAGAAAACAATTATCGACGCCTATGCGCATCAGGACGTTCCTTTTGAGATGCTCGTTGAAGAACTGCGAGTAGCGAGAGACGTCAGTTTTAACCCTGTCTTTCAGATCATCTTCGCAGGCCAGACCAATGAGCGAGGCGATTTGGAGTTTGGTGATGCACAAGAGGTAGGTGCCGATAATGCTGAGGTTGACTACTCGACCTACGAGATGGCCACACGTTTTGACCTGGAGGCTCATCTGACGGAACGAGGTGGGCACTTTACCGTGCAGTGGATTTTTGCTGACGCACTCTTTGAAGAGTCGTCGACAGTGAGGCTCGCAAAGAACTTTGAAGTCCTTGTCGAGGGCATTGTCGACTCCCTTCAAGGCACGTGTGGAACAAAGACAATCAGGGAGCTTCCGTACCTGAGCCAAGAAGAAAGGCGCATGGTCTTGCACCAGTGGGATGCTTCGGAGGAGAGAAGGGAAAACCATCGCTGCATACATCAGCACTTTGAGTCGCAGGTTAGCAAGTCTCCATCCAATGTTGCTATCACGTTTGATGGAGCCTCTGTCACCTACGAACAGTTGAATACGACAGTCAATCAGCTCGCGCATCTCCTGATCAGTAAAGGCGTACGCCCAGAAACAAAAGTTGGTGTTCTTCTGGAACGTTCAGCAGAAATGGTTTTGAGTGTGCTGGCCATCCTTAAAGCGGGTGGGGCATACGTGCCGATTGATCCTCGCTATCCAAAGCAACGAATTGATTACATCATAGAAGATTCTGGCGTAGATCTCATCCTTACTCAGAGCAATCTGCTGGCCATGACTGGTCTGCGTGAAGATAGGCTAGTTGTTGTTGATGATGCATTTGATGTGAGTGGCCAGCAGAGCTCACTGGCATTGTTTCCAGCAGATAATATCGATCCAAGAGAAATTGGATTGTCGCCGGATAATCTCGCCTATGTCATCTACACGTCAGGCTCGACGGGAAATCCAAAAGGAGTTATGGTAGAACACAAGAACGTCTCGCGCCTTTTTGGGGTGACGGCTGAAGACTTCCGCTTCAACGAAAAAGATGTGTGGACTCTGTTCCATTCGATTTCATTCGACTTTTCAGTGTGGGAAATTTGGGGTGCGCTGTTCTTCGGTGGTCGTTTGGTTGTTGTTCCTCAGGAAATGGCGCGGTCCACCCATGAGTTCTACAAGCTGCTTGTTGATCAGCGGGTAACGGTGTTAAACCAAACACCCAGCGCATTCTATTTACTCGCAGCCGAGGACGACTATCAGCAATCGGATCTGGCGCTCAGATATGTAATATTTGGCGGAGAAGCACTTGATACGAAAAAGCTGAAAACGTGGGTTTCTCGCCGTGGAGATAGTTTCCCCAAGCTGATCAATATGTATGGCATAACAGAAACAACGGTACATGTGACGTATCGTGAGATAGTTTCCCATGATGTTATCAATCCAAAAGCAAGCGTAATTGGGCGTCCACTGGCAGATCTGAAGGTTTATCTGTTCGATCAACAGATGGTTCCTACACCGATTGGTGTAACCGCTGAAATGTACGTTGGTGGGGACGGGGTTTCACGTGGCTATCTGAACCGCGAAGAACTGACGGCCTCGCGATTTATTGATAACCCATATAACAGTGGCGAGCGGTTGTATCGGACCGGAGACCTTGCTCGTTTTACTCATGATGGTGAACTCGAATACATTGGCCGCATCGACGAACAGGTAAAAATAAGAGGTTTTAGAATAGAGCTCGGCGAGATCGAGTCAGCGCTATCAACTTCCGATAGCGTTGACAATGCTGTTGTCAGCGTTCACTCCACTCCAGATGGTGACAAAATGCTGGTGGCACACGTGTGCCCATCCGCATCATATCTGCACGATCACGCCAAAGTCTTTAACAGCAAGGATGTCGCAGAATGGGCCGGCATCTTTGACAGCACATATCAAGACAGCGAGTCTACTGAAAGGCTAGGTAGCGACTTCAGCGGTTGGAACTGCAGCTACACAGACCTCCCAATTCCGTTGCCGCAAATGGAGGAATGGCTAGAGAAAACGGTCAGAAGAATCAGTTCGTTTGAGCCAAAGCACCTGCTGGAGATTGGCTGCGGCACCGGTTTACTTCTCTACCGTTACGCCGCTCAATGTGAATCCGTTTCGGCCATAGATCTCTCGCAGGTTGCACTGTCTACCATTCAGACAGAAGTCATACGCAGGGGGTGGAGTCATGTGAACTTGTTCCAAGCAGATGCGCTTCAGTTGAGCAACTTTGCGAAAAACTCCTTTGATACTGTGATTATCAATTCTGTGGTCCAGTACTTCCCGAATGGGCTCTATCTGGCCGAGATGCTCAACCAGTTGATTTCGCTTGTTAGGCCCGGTGGAAAGATACTGTTTGGTGACATCAGGAATTTGGACCTGCTTCACGTTCACGATGCGATCGTCGAGCGCGACCACCTGACACAGCCTGTGGAAGTCAATGAACTAGTGAAACGGGTGCAAAGACGATTGTTGCTGGAAACCGAGCTCTGCATTAGTCCTTCCTACTTCGACCGTCTGCAACAGGAGCACCCGGAGCTTGCTCGCATTGATGTGCATGTGAAGCGCGGTCTTGGCGACAACGAAATGATGCGATATCGCTACGACGTTGTTATTACCAAGAGCACAGATTCTGGAAAGCCATTGGCAGTGAAAGAGGCAGTGAGTTGGCATGCCTATGACTCGCTTGACGCCATAAGAAGCAGACTGCAATCGGCACAAGATGTTGTTATTGGCTTTCATGGTGTGCCCAACTTCAGACTCTCTGAAGACCTGAAGTTCACCGAAGGGTTGGCAAATTGGAAACCAACTCGAAAGATCTATCCAAGCAAAACACCTGGTGTACTTTCTGAAATGGCACTCAAGAGCCAGAGTTATTTTGAGCAATTGCTCTGCTTCGCTGAATCATTGGGCTGCAATGTCGGCATTACATGGTCGCAAACGCAAACTGGATACCTCGACCTCATATTCAGCCGAGGCGCCTTGCCTCCCGTTCGCGCAAGAAGCGACTACAAGCAGCATCACCAGGTCAACTATCCGCATTTGGATGCTGTCGGTCAGGAGCTTTCAGCGGAACTGATCGTGTATCTCAAAAGCATGCTGTCCGATTACATGGTGCCAAGCTTATTCATCGTTATTGAAAAGATGCCCATCAACGCGAACGGAAAAGTTGATAAGAAAGCGCTTCCAGTTCCACAGGAAAACGACTGGCATCGAGATGAGTATGTCGCGCCTAAAAATGAGATGGAAGAAAAGCTGTGCCAGCTCTGGCAGACGCATCTGAACATTAAACAGGTTGGCACTCGTGATAATTTTTTCCTGCTTGGCGGTCACTCATTGCTGGCAACGCGGTTAGTCAGTGCGATTCGTCAGGCGTTCAACGTTGAGATGCCGCTCTCTAGCTTGTTTGAGTCGCCGACGGTCTCAGAGCTGGCAGCCGCACTAGTTAGGCGAAAAGGGGACTTCGTTCTGCCACCCATTACGACTTGCCGTCGCGATGGAAATCTTCCTCTTTCTTTCTCGCAACAACGGCTATGGTTTATCGACCAGTTTGGGCAAGGAAGCCGGCAATACAATATGTCAGGCTCTTTCCCTCTGTTCGGTACTTTTGATGGTGGGGCATTCGAGCGGGCGCTAAAGGCTTTGGCGGACCGCCATGAGATTGTTCGAACACGATATGAAGCAAAAGATGGCCAGCCCTATCAGGTTATAGATTCGGAGTTTTTGACATCCTATAGCGATTGCGATCTGATCGATCGCTCGCAAGCAGATGGCTGGAACGAAGTAGAGAAAATCAGAGAGGAGCTTGCTTCGAAGCCGTTCGATCTTGAACGCGATCATATGCTCAGGGTGGTTGTTGGGCGCTTGGCCGACAATGTCTCCGTCGTCATCTACTCAATACATCATATTGCATGTGATGGCTGGTCAATCAGGATACTGCAGCAAGATTTGACCATGCTTTATAACGCTCAGGTGGAGGGGAAGGTCCCGTCGCTGCCGTTGTTGCCAGTACAGTACGCGGACGTTTCCGTATGGCAACGTGACTGGCTTAAAGATGAAGTTCTCAGTACCCAAACCGCTTACTGGAAGGAGGCGCTGCGAAACTTGCCGGCTTTGCATAGCTTGCCGCTGGATAAGATTCGCCCAGCCGCACAAACCTTCGAGGGAATGGGGTTCCGGACTGCATTCTCAGCTGATTTGCGGCCAAAGCTGTTGGAGATTTGCCGGAAGTATGATGTCACCCTTTTTATGCTTCTCCACACTGCATTCACGGTCTTGTTGGCAAAGTGTAGTCGACAGAAAGACATCGTTGTTGGCACTCCGATATCGGGGCGAATTCATGCCGACGCTGAGGGCTTGATCGGATTCTTTGTTAACTCGCTCATACTGCGGACCAATGTAGAAAGCACACTCACGTTTGAGGCGTTGCTCAAGCAGAATAAAACGGCGCTGCTGGATGCTTACGCCCATCAACATGTCCCCTTTGAAGCTTTGGTGGAAGAGCTTAGCCCAGGGAGGGAGCTGGCCTACAACGCGCTATACCAGATAGTGTTCTCAATTCAGAGTGACGAACTGCTCTCCGCGGATGGCGGTGGCAGCGATGCATTCTGTTCGCCAGATACTTCTGCGTCCGAATCCGCGCCGATCACAACGCGAACAGACCTCGAAGTCCATGCGAGCGAAACCGGTGGTCACCTTTCGATGATCTGGGTGTACAACGTGTCATTGTTCAGTGATGCGTCGGTCAGACAGATGGCGTCAAGTTATCAGGCGCTGGTTGAAAACATAGTGGAGTATCTGCTCGCCGGAAAGAAAGATACGGTGACGGTTCAGAATCTGCAGATGCTGTCAGGGTCTCAGTGGGCTGAACAACTTGCCATGTCTCAACGCTACGCCGGCTCTTCCACAGATCAGCATCCCATGTACCAGCAGTTCGAGCAAAAAGCAGCGATCCTTGGTGATGCTGTAGCCGTACTGCATGACAATGAAAGTCTCACTTACCGTGCGCTTAACGAGCGGTCGAACAAGCTTGCCAGATTGCTGCTTAGCAAAGGGGTGAAGCCGGGAGATTGTGTGCTGTTGTTGCTGTCGCCGAGCTCGGAGATGGTGATGAGTATGCTGGCCGTCCAAAAAATTGGTGCAGCATATATTCCTCTTGATGCCTCATACCCACAGGCGAGAACCTTAGACATAATCGAAGACTGTGGGTGCCGTCTTATCATTAGTGAACAAGGTAAAGGCAATGTGGATGCCCGGGATGATATTTGTGTCATTCAGTTGAAGCGGTCCGATGTACGGGATGAGCTGAATGCTTTTCCCAGTCACAACTTGCCTGAATCGGAAGCTCTTGTTCATGCTGAAAGTCTCGCTTATGTGCTTTACACCTCTGGCTCGACAGGACGGCCAAAGGGCGTCATGGTCAGTCAAGGAAATCTTGCACACTATTTAGAGCACAGTAAAAAGTATCTGAAAGAGGATGTGAGGTGTTCTGTAGTAAGCACGGCGATGACGTTCGACGCAACGGTCACCTCCTTGTGGACCCCGCTATGCGTTGGTATATCGATTGAGATAGTGCCGCAGGATGAAAAACTCATCGACCGACTGGTGGATTTTGTCGGCGACGGTGAAGAACGATTGTTGTTCAAGTTAACTCCTTCGCACCTGAGAGCACTGCTCGGCTGTCATTTATTGGAAGGAAGTAGGTCTGTACAGCACGTTTTTGTGATTGGAGGAGAAAAGCTGAGCACGGATCTGCTTGCTCGCTGGCAACAGTTATATCCCAATGCGACATTCATCAATGAGTATGGCCCCACCGAGACAACCGTCGGCTGCTCATCATTTGAGGTTAACAATAGAAACTGTGTAGACGAGAGATGGCTGAGTGTTCCAATAGGTGAACCTATTGATAATACGGAGCTATTGGTCCTGGATTCCGCCCTTAACTTGGTTCCTCCGGGGGTTCAGGGAGAGCTGTTTATCGCGGGCAAAGGGGTTTCGCAGGGATATATCAATGATCCCGTGAAGTCGGCCAAGTCATTCTTACCAAATCCCTATTCTGATGTGTCGGGCAAGGTCATGTACCGAACGGGCGACATTGTTCGTTGGTTGCCCGATGGGAACTTGGATTTCATCGGAAGAAATGATGACCAAGTAAAAGTCCGTGGTTTCAGAATCGAGTTGGGCGAAATAGAGGCCCAGTTAAAGGTTGCTGCAGAATGTGAGCAATGTGTTGTGCTTGCAGTTGGCTGTTCAGACGAGGAAAAACACCTCGCAGCATTTATGCTCCGCCCTGCGGGCGAGCCAGAAATTCATGTAGAGAACCTTCCCTCCGAAGAGCTTAAAGCGCGACTCGCCAAGCATCTTCCTTCATACATGATACCGCTGCGGTACATCTGGGTGACTGCGATTCCGCTGACCACCAACGGGAAAGTTGATCATAAGTCTCTGTTAAGCAAGATCGGTGAGGGGGAGGTCGCTGGCGGGTATGTGGCGCCACGCAATCAAACCGAAGCTGTCATGTGTGAAATTTGGCAAGACACCTTGAAGCTGGACAGGGTTGGCGTGTGGGATAACTTCTTCAGCATTGGCGGTCACTCGCTGATTGCAACACGCCTGATCAGCGCGATACGGCAACGGTTCAATGTCGAAATAACCTTGCCAGCACTGTTTGCAGCTCCTTGTGTGGCGGAGCTGAGTGAGAAGATAGGTGAGTACGCTGACCGATTTGTTCTTCCTGCGATTGTAGTCTCCAGCAGACAGCAGGCGCTGCCGTTGTCTTTTTCCCAGCAGCGGTTGTGGTTCATCGATCAGTTGGGTGAGGGCAGTGCTCATTACAACATGACAGACAGCTTCATCATCAAGGGATCCCTCAATGGATCTGCGCTTGAGTTTGCGTTTAATCAGATTCTTAAGCGTCATGAAGCGCTGAGAACAAAGTTTGAAACACAAGATGGAGCCACTCGACAGGTTGTCCTCGAAGATGTGTCGATCAGCTTGTGGGTGGCTGATGTGTCATGTCATGAAAAAGAGCAGGGAGAGTTGGCGCTTCACGCATTGCTGGATGAGGTGGCCAGCCAGCCATTCGACCTTAGCAGGGATCTGTTGCTGAGAGGTGGTTATGTTCTCCTGGATGCTGATACCACTTTGGTTCACTACGCGACACACCACATCGTCAGTGATGGTCGCTCGATGGAGATCTTGAAGCGAGAGCTCAAGCATCTCTATGACAGTTTTGGATCCCAAAGCCCTAACTCTCTCAGGCCACTGCCGATTCAGTATGCCGATTACGCAATCTGGCAGAGGCAATGGCTCCAGGGAAATATTCTGGAATCGCAGGTCGGCTATTGGAAAAAACAACTTGAAGGAATTCCCCAGCTGCATAGCATTCCGCTGGACAAGCCGAGACCTGCGACGCAGTCGTTCAAGGGACGATGCTTCACCAGCATGCTGTCACAGGACATTATGTCTCGCGTCCGAGCTCAGTGCGAACAGGCCGACGTAACTCTGTTCATGTTTCTGCACACAGCATTTGCTGTTCTATTGGGGCGCTACGCCAACCAATCTGACATTGTCATGGGGATTGCAACGGAAGGGCGCACCCATAAAGACGTTGAGGACCTGGTTGGTTTCTTTGTCAATGCGCTTGTTTTGAGAACGGATTTGTCGGAAGACCCATCCTTCAGGCAGCTTCTGCAAACAAACAAACAGAATGTCTTGAACGCCTATGCAAGCCAAGATGTTCCGTTCGAAATGTTGGTAGAAGAGCTGCGTCCAGAGCGTGATCTGAGCCATAACCCAATCTTCCAGGTCATGTTTGCTGTTCATCGGTTGGAAGAGGATGTGCTTGAAACCAGTGGACTATCCAGTTCGGCCGATCTGTCCTCCGCTTTGATGAGTGCAGAGAGTACCGCATCAACAACAAGGTCGGACTTGCAGGTTCATGTCAATGAGATCGGTAACGTCGTTGCCGTAATGTGGAACTACAACGAATCTCTGTTTGAACAGGCAACATTGCGTCGACTTGCCGATGGCTATGCGGCCCTGTTGGGGAGCATTCTGGCTGAGCTGGAGGGCAATGCTGCATCCGGTGTGAAGGGACGATCCATCTCCCAGCTCAACATTATTGGTGAGTCCAATTCGAAGGAACTGGCAGCGATGTCCCAGGGGCGCATCTCCTCGCCTCTCCCGGATGTGAGTTTTATCCGGCAGTTGGAGCTCCAGGCTGCAAAAACACCGGATCGGATAGCTGCGATCCTGGGTGATGACAGCATGACGTACCGTGAACTCAATGAGCAGGCCAACCAGTTAGCGAGGTATCTCTGCTTGCAAGGGATAACTTCAGACGATGTGGTTGCCATGTGTGTTGAGCCGTCACTTGAGTTACTTGTTGGCTCGCTCGGTGTTCTGAAGTGTGGCGCGGCCTACGTGCCGCTTGATCCAAAACTACCGTTATCTCGCTTGGAATGGGTACTTGGCGATTGCAATGCTGCAATGGTGCTCACGCAGCAGGCGCTGATGATGGAACTGACCTTCGAGGGGCGGAGAGTTTTACCTATCGACCCGGAATTCAGGGACATCATGATGGCGACCTATGCCACGGAAAATCTCGATAAAGTCGAAACTGCTTCGCAACAAAACCTTGCATACATTATTTACACATCTGGCTCTACAGGAACACCAAAAGGGGTAAAAGTGTCCTGCCAAGCCATGCAAAGCTACTGCGAATTTTCCCTCGACAATTATTACGATGACAAGCTGGATGGTGCTATAGCCGTTACGGGCTATAACGTCGACATGACGGTTCCCTCGCTTTTCTTACCGCTAATCAGAGGGGGGCACGTACGTTTCCTGGAAGATGGCCATGTTTTGGAGCAGCTCAGCCAGCATCTGAAGCGGACAGACAAAAACTATTTGTTAAGAATGACTCCAAGTCATGCACTTGGTTTACTGGATCTGCTTGGCGGCGATGTGAGGCCGAGCAATCACCACAGCTTTATTCTAGGTGGAGAAGTGCTGCATCTGAACACGGTCACGCAGCTTAGTCGCGTTTTCTGCAACGCAATAATCATGAACCACTACGGACCAACCGAAGCCGTTGTGGGGTGCGTCCTGAACAAAGAAGTCATGCACGAGGCCAGAAGTCGACAAGCGCTGGCGCAGACCGGAGGGAAAGCCCCAATTGGCCGCCCCATGGACAACGTGCATTTGTATGTCGTCGATAAGCACGGTGCTTTGACTTTGCCAGGCGCTATTGGTGAGCTCATGGTATCCAGCAGCAGGCTTTCCAGTGGTTACTTGAATGACGAGAGAATGACAAGCGAGAAGTTTGTCAGCACCACGTTGCCAAATCAGCTCTCTGCACAGGCATATAAAACCGGAGACCTCGTACGTTGGTTGCCAAACGGCAATTTGGACTTCATCGGCCGTCAGGATGACCAGGTTCAACTGAGGGGATTCCGAATTGAGCTGGGCGATATTGATGCGGCATTAAAAACGCTGGCTGACGTCAGAGAATCAACTGCCGTTATCAAGCAGCTTTCTGAAACCAAGCACTGCTTGGTCGCATTCATCGTTCCAAAAGAGGCAGTCTGCGGCGAAGATGATCTTTCTGTGCAGCAGAAAAAAGGTCAGCTCATCAAGGGGTACCGAGAGTATTTAAGTCGGAAACTTCCAGACTATATGGTCCCATCAGTGTTTGTCTTTCTGGACGAGCTGCCGAAAACAAAGAACGGAAAACTTGATACAAAACGATTGCCAGCACCACTTGAAACCGACTTGCAGGGCGAAGAGTACGTCGCGCCAGCAACGGAAATTGAACGGTCGATATGCCTGTTGTGGCAGGAAATACTTGAGCTGGGAAGGGTCGGCACTACGGACAATTTTTTCACCATCGGAGGGCATTCACTGCTGGGCACGCGCCTGATTAGCGCAATTAGACAGCAGTATGATGTTGAGTTGCCTGTCAGGATGTTGTTTGAGTTCCCCACAGTTTCTGACCTGGCAAATATCGTTGAAACAGAGTTGCTGAACAAGGAGATAACAACAAGTGAAGCAGAGGAGTTTGTCCTGTGAGTATTGTAAAGCTGGTGAACACGTTTACTAAGGCTGGAATCAGGCTTGCAGTGACTGAGGACTTACATCTGAAAGTCTCTGTTCACAATGGGGTCATGACCAATGAGCTGAAACAGTTGCTTGTTGAAAACAAAGCTCAGCTTATTGAGCACTTAAGACAGTATTCGTCCTCAAGTGGTCTCGAGTTGCCCGAAATAACGGCCAGAAAACGCGACGCGATGATACCGCTGTCATTTTCCCAGCGACGGCTATGGTTTGTTGACCAACTAAATCAGGGTAGTGTCGAATACAATTCTCTAAACTACCTGGTGATGGAGGGGGAGTTCAGCGAGTGTTGTTTCAGAAATGCACTAAAACAATTGCGGCTCTACTAAAAACCAAGTGGGTTAAAATGCTGTTATTCGCCGACAAGCCGACAATTTGAGCAATCATGACTGAACAGCTCTTCGAAAAAGCATTGGGTGTGGAAGCGCCTTGGGAAGTCGAGTC
>Ga0247727_10011627_pt1 | contig 15304 bp, 30 predicted proteins | sample WisWelCaveWW1625_FD_202498 | JGI IMG/M metagenome (GOLD analysis project Ga0247727, IMG submission 202498) | Biofilm microbial communities from Wishing Well Cave, Virginia, United States - WW16-25 | ecosystem: Environmental > Aquatic > Deep subsurface > Groundwater > Cave microbial mat | place... | reverse complement strand
GGGAGAAGGTAAAGTTGGTAGAGTCCGTTACGACAGAAGAGTCTTTAGATAGAGTTACAAAGTTGATGGGTACGTTATTTAGGTAGGAGTTCAAGTGGAACTTGTTGATAGAACTGAAATTTATAGACGGTTAGAGAGCGCTAGGGAGCATTTTAGTAGTTTGAGATATCAGGAACAGTTGAGTAGGGCTATGGAGTTGTTCAATCAAGATGAGTTTGGGTTATGTGAAGCGGAGTTGGGGAAGCTTCCGAGTCCAGTTACGTTATTAGCAGAACTTTTGGAGAAGTTAAAAAGCAAGTCTGTTTATAAGACACTAGATAAAATTGCTAAGGGAGTTTGCGAATCAGACCTTGAAAATTTAAAAGGTTTGTTTTCTTTGGGAACTCATATTGTGATTGAGATGGATAAGGGTAGCTTGGAGTATACACTTTTGTTAAATGACGTCTATGAGAAAATTGGTCGTTGTTTATTTTCTATGAAAGAGAGGGAGTGATGAAGGAATTGTTTGAACTTACGTCAAAAGTAGCTGAACAGGAAGTAGGAGTAGAGGATACGGGAGTAGTTAAGAAAGACTACTTGGGTTCTAGGGGGGACGAGCATTTTTATTTAGTTAGAAAAGAGAATGCTTCGGGTGGGCTTGAAGATCTAGTTGCACAAGATGCAGAGGATAAGGAGCTAGTATCAGCAAAGGCTCAAGGTATAGATATTTTAGCGGAGAAGGAGTTTATCCTGTTTGCAATGCAGGCCTTGGATTTGGACAGGGTTGGGTATGAGGTTTTGATGAAGTACTTTGCAGAGGAGAATCAGGAGGGGGAATTAGTTAAGCCGGAGCCGTCTTTGCCTGTAGAACAGGATAAGCCGAATATTGAGGAGCCCGCTGTAGTGGATTCTAGTCCAGAGGAGGTGCCAGTAGTTGCCACTTCGGTTGAAGAACAGCCTATGGAGAGTATTGAAGTTCTCAGAAGTAAGTATTTTGAAGAAGAACTTTTAGATCCAGACTTGAGTTTTGATCTACGGACTTTGAAAGATAAGTTTAAACTTGAAGAGCAAGATGTTGGGCAAATGGTAGTACCAGCTTCAACAGGTATCCCTATTGGCAGTAAAGTTGTAAGTCCGCAGGGTGAGGAGTTTTTAGTTATTGATAGTAAGATGAATGATAGTGGGTTGAGGAAGTTAGAGCTGTTTTCGTTGAAATTGAACGGAAAGGCAGGATCGTTTACAGAGCCTGAATTGCGTTCGGGGGGATGGCAATTGCCGCAGTTAGTGCAGGAGCCTACAAAGAAAGAACCAGAAGTCCCAGAATTTCCAAAGGAAGCTTCAAAAGTAGAAGAGCCAATTTTGAGTCCGGAGCCAGAAGTTGTAACGGGAGACGAACCGCCTGTAGATGCAGGAGTTCAGGAGTCTAAGTTTTCCGGTCAGGAGCTTCGATTGTTGACAGATAAAGAGATTGATCAATTTGTTGATAGGGCAGGTGTTAAAAAGATTGCGGTGGAGAATTTTTTGGGCTCGTTAGAAGGTATGAATGCCTATGAGGCAGGAAAGAATGCAGAGTCCGATGCTAAAGTTTATCGGTGGAACAAAGAGACTTTAACCGCAATTACGGATGGTATTAGAGTGGCTTCGGCTCCAGTTAGTGAAGCGGCAGTTAAAGTTAAAGGTTAGTTATGAAGAATCTATTAGAAAATTTAGTTAGTTTAGTAGAAGCAGATAAATTGTTGCATACATTTACTGTTCAATTGTCGGACATAGGGGATGAAAAGTTTAAATTGTCAATTACGTTGGAACACGTGGCGAATTCAAAAGAGATTGTTTATGAAAATAGGAAAGAGGCTGAGTTAGATTATTTAGACTTTTTGACAGTATTGACAGAGGCATTTAAGAAAGCTGAAAAAGGTATGGCTATAAGGGGGAGTAGTGCATGAGTCTGAATTTGTTAGATAGTTTATCAGATGTAGTTAATGTTTTAGAGAAGCTGGGAGATAGAATCTTTTTAGATGCTGCTTATAGAGTGCACTATGAGCCAAATGTGTTAAAGGGATTGTTTTGGTATAACGTTTTGTCTGATGAAATTAGATACTCGTTTACTTTAGATAGTCACGATCAATTTGAAGATTACGACACTCTTAGACATGCTAGAGGTTGGATTAGGGGTAAAATAGGAGAAATAGACCAGAAGAAGTTTATATTTGTTTATGCTGATGATTTCCCCATGCGACAACTTACTGGAAAAGTCCTTAAAGCTATATATCACGCCGTAGTTAGAATGTCTGGATTGGAAATAGACTATGTAGTTGATCAGTTTGGTCATGATTTAGTAGGAGAGGTAACTGAAAAGTTAGAGGTTAGGTATGGCCGTTAGTTTGCAATGTTATGAAGATAGACATAAAGGGTGCAAGTTTGGGTATTGCAAATGTATCTGTCATAAGCGTTTGAAGAAGCAGCGAGTTAAGAAAGTCATAGTTGTTTAAAATCGCAGATGTGGGTAGGGTATGGAGTCAGAGGAGTTGGACAAGCAGCAGGATTCACTTATTGCCCCTGATTCAAAGACGATTAGGTGTAAGCCAGTTACGCATACAGAAGATGATAGGTTATTTGAATATTGTGAATGGATTTATTGGCCAGTACTTTTAGGAGAATTGAAATGAGAGAGTTTATTCAGTATATCCGAGATTCGGTAGAGGAAGCTTCTGTAGTGCATAAAACTTATAAAATCGAGCAGAGTAAATTTGATAAGAAGTGGTATGTTAGTCAGTATGTTAGTAAGCATCCGGCAACAGGCAAAGATATGTATGTTACAATTTTGGATGGGTATGCCAACAAAGAACAAGCAGAAGAGAAGCTAAAAGAATTAGAGCAGGGTGGATCAGTAGATGACAAATTGGAGAACCCTATAGAATGAAGCGGGCATTTAGTCCAGTTAGATTGTATTCTAGTAGCTTAGGTAGGTCTGTAAACTACTATGAGTTTTTGGAGGTTAGTCCACAGGCATCCCAAGAAGATTTGAAGTTAGCGTATAAAAGTAAATGTAAAGATTTGCATCCAGATAGGCATTTAGAAAATAAAGGGAAGTATGAAAGACTGTTCAAGATTTTGCAAGAAGTTTATGATACGTTAAAAGATGAGGATCTTAGATACCAGTATGATCTCTTAGTTGGAGTTAGACAGTTACAGTCATTTGCTACATTTGGTACTGATTTGATATCTAGTTGGGTATCTAACAAATATGCAGGAGAATATGCAGGAGAATATGCAGGAGAATACGCAGGAAAGACTACGATGCAGAGTTCAGGGGGTATTACCGTAACTTTTAAGTTTACTGGGTGAGTCTGTGTTGGGGTTGAGTTTAGTTAAGTGTCAAAAGAAGTTTAATGCTTATGAGTCAGGGCAGTTTTATAGTTCATTTAGTGATGTAGATATTTTTGTAGATAGAATAGGGGTAAGTCAGCTACCGCCAATGATAAGTAATGAGAATCAGTTACAGGAAGATTTAGATAGGTGGTTTAGTAATCGTAGGGGGGCGTATAGATTTGGTGAGTATGGAGAAGCTTTGATGATAATAGATTTAGCTAAGGGGTATTCAAGTAGGTGTATGGATTAGTATGAAGACTAGATACTTTTCGAAAGTCATTCAGGATCTTAAAGATAAATGTGATACTCTTGAAGAAGAGGTACAGTTTCGTACGGAGGGGGAAGAGTTCTGGCAATCTGAGTCTAATAGTTTGCTAGTTCAGATGCGGAAGTTGTTAAGTGGGGACGGTATAGAAAAAGGAGGTAGTGTAGTTGAAGTTATCTTTATTTTGGTTATGTTATCGATGTGGATAGTTCCGTTTGCAGTCTTTGAGCTCTGGTGGTGGATGTGGATGTTTATAGCTATCGGGATAGTATTCGCTATCTTTGAGTTAACTTCAAAGCTAAAGACGGGTAAGACTCTATCAGTACAGTTTTGGAGATGGTCCGTAGTTAAGAATGAAAAGGGTCAGTACGTGAATCGTTGGAAAGCTTGGACGATTCTAGCGTGTATGTTGACAGGTTGGGTAATGCTGTTGGTACATTTGGCTTGGAAGATGTTATTTGTAGGATAACTTTACTCTTTCAGAAAGTATATGTATACCCTTAGATTTCACATGTATTTAGATTGTAACAGCAGATCTGGAGGATCTTTATCCTCTCTTACATGTCAAGTATTGGATTGCTGTAATACGATGTAATACGTTGAAAGTAGTTTGTTTATAAGTAGGGCACAATTAGGAGGTAGAGATGAAAGAGTTACTAGGCAAGGTTCAGCAGGTTCAAGAGGTTGATGAAAAGACGATACATATGCAGTACCTGGGGAAGGAAGAGGTTGGAACTATTGATAAGAAGATTTCGATTATAGTAAAAGCTAAAGTACAGCGATTAAAATATATTGATCGTGTAACAGGTGAAGAGGTTCAGAAAGAAAAGTATTCTGAGTATGACCTAGTGTATGATATACATGCGATGGAAGAAGAAATAAGAAAGGTGATGTTTCTTGAAATAGAGAAGATAGGTAAAACTGGAAAGATTGTTAGAACAGGGGGTTCCGCACCAATTGGTTTTCCGAATGTTGTGTATACTGGGTCTGCAGGTACATAGGGAATAGAGATGAAAGAGTTACTAGATAATATTTTCGTTTTAGAGGCTTGGGAAGAACACGCTGATCCCAGTGGAATGTTAAGAGCTGCACATAATCAGAAGAATGTTTTACTCGTATGGTGGTATAGTTTAGTTACAGGTGAGTTTAGAAAGCGTAAGGATTTTGGGGCGAGTCATAGTGACGAAATGGAGCAGGAGTTTTTAAGGCAGATACAAAAAGAAGAGGGGGGATTAACGCCCTGGGTTAGGGGTAGAGTATTTAAGTATGCGGAAAAGGTTTATTTGATAGTCTATTGGCCAGAGAAAAAGGGAGTGATCTCTAGGACATTGTTGGATTTGTTAGATAAAGTTAGTAATAGTATAGATGTTTCAGTTGATCGAGTTATTGATGATAATGGTAATGACTTGTCTAATATGCTTGAGTCTTGTAAGTTGTATGCAGTTGAAAAGTCGGTAGATGGAATATTTAGGGTTACGGAGGGTTAGATGTTGGAACCTGTAATAAAAGGTGTCGTATGATAGATTTATTAGCTAGACTATTAGAAGGGTGCAGAGATAGTGTAGATGTGAAGGCCCTGTTACATGCCTCGCATGATTTCAAGTCAGTTTTGTTAGTTTGGTGGTATCACTTGGTTTCGGGTGAATTTAGAAAAAGTAAAGATCCAAAGACAGTTCATGGTGGATCTGAAGATGAAGAATTTTTGAAAAGGATAGAGAAGGAAGAGGGGGGAGAGAAGCCTTGGGTTACGGGTAGGGCATTTACATACGGGGATAAGGTGTATTTGCTAGTTTACTGGCCGGCTCTGAAAGGACTTAGTGCAAGTACGTTAATAGACTTGTTGCATAAAGTTAGTAATAGTTTAGATGTTACAGTAGATTGTGTGATAGATGATGGGGGTAATGATTTATCTCGTATGTTGGAGTCTTGTAGTAAGGTATGTTAGTGACAATTTTAATTACAAAGTTTGTAGTTTAACCTTAGGAGTCTAGAATGAAAATTAAAGTGTTGCCTCTAGTAGTTGTATCGTTGTTAGTTTCAACAGTTGCCTATGCAGGAGTTAGTAGTTCTGCTGTTAAGACAGCGGGAGAGGGTAAGAAATATGTAATGTCCGTAGCCAATGCTTTAGTTGATACAGTCAAGAACCTTGCAGATGCGGTTACGAATTCAGCAATGGGATTGTATAGAGCGGGAACTAACCAAGCTGAAAAAGCGGCAGTCTAGTTTGTTATGTGTTTTGTTGGTTTGGATTGTAGTAGGTAATCAGTTGTACTTGTACGAGCATGGTGAGCATAAGTTGTATACGTGTTATGTTGGATTAAGTAAAGTAAATTGTATGGTTCCAGATTTAGATATTCGTAGAGTTATGTTAAAGTTAGCAGGAGTAGTTAAGGGGGTTAAATGACTGATCCAGTGGCCGCAGTTAAAGATCCAGGTGTTTTGTTAAGCAATGAAGAGAAGCAGTACCTTAGTATCCTCAAGAATAGGATCAGTCAGATTGAGATTGATTTGCAAGTGTATAGGGCTACGTTCGTGGATGCAGTTAAGATCATAGCTACTAAAGCTAAGTTACCCGCTATTGGAGATTTTAGTATTGATTTTGTACGGGGAGTTATGTATCCAATTAAGAAAGTTGTTCCAGTTTTAGGTAAGAATGGGAAGTCTAATAAGCTGAAAGTAGTCAATCGTGTAGTTGAGAAGGTAGGAGATTAGTTATGTCAGTTTGGGTACTAGATGGGGTTCTGCAGTCAGCGTCAGCAGCTCCGATAGGGGCGCAATATGTTACGCTTGCGACAGATGCTACGCTTACAGCGGAGAGAGTGTTAACGGCGGGTACTGGTATTGACCTTACGGATGCAGGTGCGGGTTCGACAATTACGATTGACGTTGACCTTAAAGCCAATGGTGGATTAGTTATAGAGTCTACAGAGCTTGCAGTTGATCTTGGCGCGTCTAGTATTACTGGGACTCTTGCTGTCGGAGATGGTGGAACAGGCGCAGTATCATTCACGGATGCTGGAGTCTTGTTAGGTAACTCAACAGGTGCAATTCAGGTGACCACGGCGGGAACCGCGGGGCAGGTCCTAACGTCGAACGGGACGGGGGTAGATCCTACGTTCCAGACGGCATCAGGGGCAGAGTGGACAGATACGGGAACAACGTTGCATCCGAACGAGACAGGGGATGAAGTTGTTTTAGGAAATACTACCCCTGTAAGTAGTGCTAAGTTTTCTATTGATGGAGATGCAAATCAAATTCAATGTGTGATCCAAGGCTTTTCCACGCAGACCGCCAGGATGTTTGTTGTAGAGAATAGCGCAGGGACTGACTTTCTAGATATGTCTGGAGATGGTGAGACAACCCTAAGCTCTATAGCAGGTGCTTCAGTTGTTCCGTTAACGGTTAATAACAATTTTGACTCGGCGGATAATACTGTTTTTAGATTTGTCGGCCCTAATAGAGCGACGGCCACCGATGGAGATACCATCCATCACAATTGCGAGTTGGAGAACAGTTCGGGATCCAACGCCAACGTAGTTCAACACAGATACATTATTTCGACTGTTACGGCAGGTGCTGAAGATGGCAGATTCCAGACCAGAGTCAAACTTGATGGGAATTTCAAGAGTATCTTTGATGCGCAGATGGGGACGGTGGCTCCGCATATCAAGATCAACGGGGATGATGCTGACGTAAATTTTAGTATAGGATCAGCACAAAGCTCAAACATGTTTTTTATTGATGCCAATGAAAGTGAGGTTGCTATACATTCAGGGGGGGCGGCTCAGGGAGCTACGTTGCATGTTAAGAATATTGCTGATAAGAACGGGTTTATAGTTAAGGGGCATAGTACGCAGACTGCTAACCTTGTGGTATTCGAAAGTTCATCGGTGCAGACTGTTAAGATAAGTGTCCAGGGAGTAATAGATTATAATGGGACGATGGGCAATGGCACTCAGAACCCAGCCACAGATGCCCCCACAGATTGGGTTCAAATTAAAATTGCTGGAACGACGTACTATTTGCCTGCATATACGTAGTATATGCACAATAAGGAGGAAAAGTTATGGGTAGTTTAACGCAGACATGGGTGGCAGGAGATGATGTTAAAGTTTATGAGGCTTTGTCTCATAATGGTGCACTGAATCAAGGGGGAGAAACTAATGCACAATGTGCCGCTAGAATGATGAAGATGTGCATTGAAGATAAGGTTTTGAACTATTTTAGAAATAAAGATAGTCAAACGGCTATAAATGCTGCAACTGGAGTTACTGTTTCGTAATTAGATAAATAGGAGTAAAAGTTATGAAGAAGCTCTATCTAGGAATAGGCGTCAATAAGTATCAGGGATCTCCGTTAAGGGGTTGTGTGAATGATATTGAGGATCTGTTTACTCTACTAGTCAGGCAATACGGTTTTAAAGCAGGAGATGATATGCGGGTGCTCTGTGATGAGCGGGCCACAAGAGAAGCCATTATGACTAGAATGGATTGGTTAGTTGATAGGGCAGATCAAGATGATATAGTTGTCTTTCAGTATTCGGGGCATGGTAGTCAAATGGCTGCTAGAGATGATGTTGGAGAAATTGATGGATTAGATGAGATCCTCTTGCCGTATGATTACTATTTGAATTGGGATACTTATACGATCAGAGACAATGAGTTGTTTATCTTTGCTCAGAAGCTATTTGATAAAGGAGCTATTCCTGTATTTGTTATAGATGCTTGCCATTCTGGGACAGCTACAAGAGACATTAAAGTTTCTAGTACCAGTAGTGCTGTAGTTGGTAGATTTATGGGGGCTCCGTTTGATATTAGGTCCAGGGCATTTGGTCCAGTTGATTTAAGAGCTGGATTGAGAGTTGATGAGGAGTTAGCTATATTAGTTAGTGGCTGTCAGGATACTCAGACAAGTGCAGATGCGTATATTGATGGTAGATTTAATGGGGCTATGACAAGAGGGCTGATAGATATTTTGGAGCAGAATCCAGTATTGAACTGGGAAGATTTGAAAAGAAAGCTTCCGGCTAGTTTAGATGAAAAGGGCTTTGAGCAACGTCCTGTCATTAGTGGTCGCCAAGATTTGTTAAGTAGAAAGATCTTTGCATGAGGAACTTTATTTTGTATGTTCTAATTTGGTTGGTTTTGGCATTTGTAAGTTTTAGGGTTTTGCCTGTTTATTCGGGGGGAGATCCGAATAACGTAGCGTACACTAAGGAGTCCTATTCGAAAGGGAGTTATTACCCTCTGCCTCAAGTAGCACAGAAAAGTTATGTTGAGCAGGGAGCAGACAAGTGGAAACAGGTTATAGTGTGGCTTGGAGATACTATTGGCTATGGTTGGTTAGTCTTGGCTATAGTTTTAGGGGGTGTTATGATCTTTAGGAAGAAAGTTAAGGAGTGGTTGTGATTAAGTTAGTTAGTTTATGCCTGCTTCCAGTATTGTTTACAGGGTGTATAGGATTTAGTCCGTATAGGCTAGGGGCTAGCACTTTAGTAGCAGAATGTAGTGAGCCAGTTAGTTTTGAGGGAGTAGCCATTAGAGGTCAAGAGTTACCTGTTGGAAATAAGAATCTTGTATGGTTAGAGCGTCCGATGAATACAGCGGCTAAGAATGGGGAAGGATACTTAAGGGCAATAGCACTTATGGCGAGTGTGTTTACGAAAAATGCCGTGTCAGGTCTAGTTGCTACATTTGCCGGAGTTCCGGTTGTGGTAAAAGAAGTGGGAGATTTAATGGAGAAGATGAAGACCCAGACTAGGGAGCATAAGTGGCGTAAGCTGTATTTTCCTAAAGGGGCTACGTTTATGGACGGTTCGTTGGAAGGTTGTGCTCAAGTGACTGTTAAAGTTAATAGTTGGGGTAGCGATCGTCTTAAAGTTTCGTTAGCTGAAGATAGCAATCTTGCCAATGTAAGTAAGGAGATGTGATGCACGAGCTTTTGGATTGGATTAAGTATTCAGGTAATGATGAAAAAGTTGAAGCTGGAAGAGCTTTGGAAGAGGATCTTAGACGTGCTCAGTTGATGGTTAGAGTATATATGTGGCGTAAAGATCCAAAGATGCAGAAGTTTTGGGAGGATAGGGCAAATGAGATCCAAGCGAGTATGGAACTTATGAATCCGATAGGGTTAGTTTTATGAAGGGTGACGATTGGTTGTTAACTATCTTAGCTATAGTTGCAGTAATTGCTATTGCTATGGTGCTTAGAAGTTTGTTTACTTAGGTCTCTATGACTTCTGAAAAGGCTAGTTTTAGTTTGAGCATTAGGGAGAGGGGTGGGAGAATGAAGCAATTTGTAGAGAAGGAGAAAACACAGATCAAGGTGCGTAAAGAAGAGCCTATTAAGAAAGAAAGGCCAAAGCAATGAGTGAGTTAATGAATTTTATGGCTTGGCATAAGGATGACTTGTTAACGGGTCTTATTGCTGAAGCTTCAAGTGGGGGTAATGGGGACAATAGTAGGGATTGGAAGGTATCTTGTCCGACTTGTAAGTTGGATAAGTATTTTCCGGAGAAGACTTTAGCGGATCAGTTTCTTTCAGCTCATAGAGCATTGTTGGGGCATACAGATATTGTTTTAGGTCAAGCTCCAGTTGAGAATTTTAAAGTAGTTGAGAAAGACGAAGATAATTTCAAGGTCGTTGCTAAAGCTATTGTAGATAGATCACTTGCCCAAGAGATTGCCAGTAAGCTTAAGGGTATAGTTGTTCAAGATACAGAGGATCCAAAGGAATTTATGGTTTTAGTTAAGGAACAGCGTGGGTGCGTCTTAGAAGTTACAAAGCTTAAATGTTTTCATGGTCTTTTGAATGAACACGATTTGATACTCTTTACACAAGCCATGTCAGATGATGATTTATTGCGAGAGTATTATGAAATGGTCATGTTGTCTAAAGAGCCGGGGTATGGTAAGTATGAGCAGGAGTTTATGGATGCTGTCAAAGCTGAAATGACTAGGCGTAAGTTCCATCGGGAGATGTCTGCTATTGATTCAGATGTAGACAAGTTCGAAGGTCAGATGGAGTCTATCCAGCAGTTGCGGGAGAAGTTTAGTTTAGGAACAGCTTGTGTTTTAGATACTTTTAGACCAGTAGTTGTAGTAGATTTGTCTAATGCAGAGAAACACGTCTATTCGGTATTGCGGTCAGTTTTGGAAGAGCATAAGGTATTGGTACGACAGGTTCCGTATCATACGCAGTTTATTGCCATTGGAGTGGGATCAGATCAGGTAAAGCATCTTAGGTTTAGTCCGGAGTATGAAGTTGATATTGGAACGTTGGGAGAGTCATTGCTAGTTTCTGTACCCAAGATCGATCAGCAGTATGAAAGTCTAATGGTCAAATTTGGACTTGCAAAAGAGATTCAAGAGAAGATAGTTAAAGTTGGTAGTAAGTGGCGAGTTGAAGCAGAGTCAGGTAGGGATATGGGAACGTATGATACCAAAGAAGAAGCTGAAGTAAGGCTCAAGCAGATTGAAATGTTCAAGGCTATGAGAAAGAACTGATATGGTCACGACGATATTTTCTGGATTTGGAGGAAATGGCAGCGGAGGTGGAGTAATAGTTCCTGCTAGTATATTAGCTACGGCTGTAGCTACGAATGTTTCTCCTAGTGTCTTGACTACTGTTTTGACTTTGCCTATTGCAGGTACGATACATGTTACAGAGATTAGTTGCACGGGTGAAGATTACGCTAAGTTTCAAGTTTTTGTAGATACGACTTTGATTGAAACCAAGAGATCAGGTCCAGATCGGGATGCTATATTTGAGTATCTTTGGCCTTTGAAATTGTTAAATGGTCAGGTGTTGGATGTAAAGGTGATTCATTTTTATTCAAATGGGGGTAGTTACACGTCAAATTTCAATTGCACGGTTAAAGGATTCGGATAAGGTATGTATATCCTTAGATTTCACATGTATTTAGATTGTAACAGCAGATCTGGAGGATCTTTATCCTCTCCTTACATGTCAAGTATTGGATTGCTGTAATAAGTCGAAAGTAGTAGGTTTATGCCTGATTTAGGAGCACGTGCAAATTATCTAGTTAGTCCCACTAGGGAAGTGGAATTGAAATGGCAAGAAGTAGCCATTCAGGAAAAGCGGGATAGATTATTTGGTATTAAGCAGGAAATAGATAAGTGTCAGCAAATGATAGAGAGTATTAGGAATGGTCAGCTAATTAGTTTGGAAGCATCTAAATTGATGTTAGAACAAGAACTAGCCTTCTTACAAACGCAAAAGAGGCAGTTGGAAGAAAGGAAGCTAGCTGCTTCCGTCAATGTGGGTTAGAGGAGGGAATAGATATGGCAGATAGTCAATTTCCGACATTAGTTTCTCGGACAAGAGATTCTAATTCAGCAACGAATACGCTGTTTGTAGCAGTATCGGATGGCGTGGATACAGCGCTAGTTACTGCAGGCGGAGCATTGAATGTTATTGCGAATTCGAATTCAGGAGTGGATATTGGTGATGTTGATGTAACGAGTGTAATTCCAGGTACCGGAGCTACGAACCTGGGTAAAGCAGAAGATGCTGCACATACGACAGGTGATGTTGGTGTAATGCTTCTGTCGAAACGGACAGATGCGGCAGCAAGCTCCGCAGGTACTGATGGGGACTATGCAACGATCAATACCAGTGCTAATGGTGATGTGTATGTCACCTTAGATAGTGAGACGGTGACAGTGGGTACCATCACGACTAGTGTAGTTCCAGGTACAGGTGCTACGCATTTAGGTAAAGCAGAAGATGCTGCACATACGACAGGTGATACAGGAGTTATGGCTTTAGCAGTTAGAGATGATGCTGGGGCTACGTTGTCAAGTGCTACTGGAGATTATGAGCCGTTGCATTTGGACGCTAGTGGAAACTTGCGGGTTGCTGGTACGTTTTCACCTGCAGATAATAAAGCAGAAGATGCTGCACATACGTCGGGCGATACGGGTAGTTTTGCTCTAGGTGTGCGTAATGATGCTGCTGGTACTACGTTTACTTCTGCGAATGGTGACTATTCACCTATTGCAGTTGATTCGGCGGGTCGTATTGGCATTTCTGATTTAGGTGGCAGTATTTCAGTAGATGATAATGCAAGCAGTCTTACTGTAGATGGTACTGTAACGGTGGATACGATCACGACTAGCGTAACTCCAGGTACAGGAGCTACGCATCTGGGTAAAGCAGAAGATGCTGCACATACGACAGGTGATGTTGGTGTAATGCTTCTGTCGAAACGGACAGATGTAGCTGCATCTTCCGCAGGTACAGATGGAGACTATGCAACGATCAATACGAATTCGGCTGGTGATATGTATGTTACGTTGGATACTGAGATTGTTAGGATTTCCGCAACGACCGCAGCTAATTCGGCAACGAACCCGATTTATGTTCAGGTTGTTTCGACGGGAGTGTTGGCAAATGAGATCCACAACTACAGTACTTCGTCAGCAGTTGCATCGGATGCTACGAGTAATCACGACTATACTGTGACTGGAACGACCTTTTTGTTGAAGTCAGTTATCTTCTCGGTTTCAGGAGGGGGTAAGGCTGAAGTTCAGACTGGTCCGGTGGCTACACTAGTTTCGATTGCCGTTGGATTTGTACCTCAAGCAGGAGGGACAGTAACTTTGAAGTTTGATCCGCCTAGAGAGGTGCCTTCGACATCGACAGGTACGATTAGAGTTATTCGTACGAATCGGGCTGGAGCGGTACAGGATGTGTATAGTACGATTATCGGGAACGATGTAGCTTAGTAGTTAGTTGATTTTGGTAGGGGCTGGCGTTGCATAATACGTAACGTCATAGTGGGGTAGGCGGGGAGTGTACGGACTCCCCGCCAGGTTTGATAAATAAAAGGAGGATGTATGGGTAAGGATATGAAAAACCGACTACAAAATGTACAGTCGGGAGTAGATGGGGGCAATACAGTTCAGACGGAAAATAAGTCACCAGTAGTTCCAGATCCAGTTACGCTTAAGAATCAAGTACAGTTAGTTACGTCTAAGCCAGGGAATGAGTTGGAGCTTATGGTAAGGTTAATTGCCCAGATGAATACGAACATAGTAGCTGTACATGAGGAGTTGAAGAAGTTAAATATACATTTTGATCAAGTAGGAAAGAGCTAGTGTGGGTGATTTAACTGTAAGGGAAACTATAGTTCAGGCGACGGCTTCCCAGAATTTGGCTACGTCTTCGTTAAGTTTTACGACAAGCTTCAGTGAAGATTTTAGATTGATTTCGATTTTCTTTAAGTTCACGGGAGCTGTTAGTCAGACTATTACTGTGACCTTAGATTCCGTTCAGGGTTCTAGTTATGATACAGTAATAGGGACTGTGACGCTTAGTAGCAATACTAGTGTGCAGTTTGTTCCGATTGCAGTAGATCAGGATTTTAAAGATGGAGATGAGTTGTTGATTACTTGTACGAATACAGGTACGCCAGCGATTACAGTCAATCTAGTAGTTTCTGTAGAGTTAAGATAGGAGAGTTCCAGTGGCAGATACACCGAAAGTTTTGGGACAGTCCAATCCATCTGCAACTACGTTGACTGATGTGTATACTGTCCCAGCTAGTACAGTAGTAGTTATAAGTTCAATTGTAGTAGCCAATCGTAGTATTACAGATACGTCATTTAGACTTTCTATAGCAGTAGCTGGAGCAGCGGATGATAATAAGCAATATTTGTATTACGATGTAGATATTTCAGGTAAGGAGACTTTTGTAGCAACTATTGGCATTACGTTGCAGGCTACGGATGTAGTTAGAGTTTATGCAACACTAGCTACATTGTCATTTAATGTGTTTGGTGTAGAAACAACTTAGTTGGGGGTTGGTATGCAAAAAGGATCAAATGGAGTTAAGGATGGAGTTAATAGTTTAGAAGAGTTGAATATTAGGATGCTAAAGTTGAAGGCAGCTGCTTTTGATGAGATCCTTCGTAGGGATGCAGCCAATAAGAATATTGCAATTTTGATTGACAATATGACCAAGTTGCAACAGAGTTTAGATCAGAAGAGAACGTATTTGCCAGGTGATAGGTTGACAAAACAGGTTGTAGCTAATAAGGCGGGGGAGTAATATGTCACAAGGGTTCACAGGTTCAGTTGGAGTTGGGGCACCGAAGACAGCAACGTATATAGTTCAGACTGCAGATACAGTATTGACTAGTGAACAAGTTTTGGCATTGTTGTCGACTGGAATTTTAAAGAATACGACTGGGACTGGAGTTTTAAGTGTAGCAGTTCAAGGTACAGACTATTATGCGCCAGGAGGGGTAGATGTAGCTGTAGTGGATGGAGGAACAGGGGCAAGTACGGCTTCTGCCGCTAGAACAAACCTCGGAGCAGCAGCTTCTGGTGTCAATTCAGATATACTTGAAATTACGGGGTTGACAACAGATTTGACTGTGGGTCAAGGAGGTACAGGTGCTTCGTCCTTTACCGATGCGGGAGTTTTGCTAGGGAATGGTTCGGGGGCTATTCAAGTTACGTCTGCGGGGACATTAGGACAGGTATTGACTTCGAACGGGACTGGAGTTGATCCTACGTTTCAAGCTCTGCCTCCGTCTTCTGAATGGACAGATACGGGAACAACGTTGCATCCGAACGAGACAGGGGATGAAGTTGTTTTAGGAAATACTACCCCTGTAAGTAGTGCTAAGTTTTCTATTGATGGGGATGCAGATCAGATTCAATG
>Ga0247727_10011626_pt1 | contig 15305 bp, 15 predicted proteins | sample WisWelCaveWW1625_FD_202498 | JGI IMG/M metagenome (GOLD analysis project Ga0247727, IMG submission 202498) | Biofilm microbial communities from Wishing Well Cave, Virginia, United States - WW16-25 | ecosystem: Environmental > Aquatic > Deep subsurface > Groundwater > Cave microbial mat | place... | reverse complement strand
GGCTCGTCCCCGGAGCGGTGAAAACCGCCAAAGCCCGGGCCGCTTGGTTGAGTGGCGGATGGGAAACCTTATCCGCCCGCCGAGACCAGCTTCCTTTGGCCGTCTGACAACCTTTGCGTGCACACGCAAAGGCCGCCTGCGCCATGAACAGTAGCGCTCTCAAGCAAAGTTTCTTGTAACGCCGTTTTGTGAGCCGCCATCAGGTTGGCCCTCTCGTGAGTCAGCGGGATCAGATTGATGGTGTCCGTTTGGAACTCAGGAATCTGAACAACCTGAACAGACGAGCCAAAAGTGAACACGCTGGGGTTGCCTGGCAGGTCAATCTTGCCCGAGGCGACCCCGGCGCAGGCCGTGAGGAGCAGGCCGGCGACAATGCCAATAACCAGGTAAGCGACGCGGGATTTTTTCGTCATGGTGTCCTCTCCTTGGTGTGACCCCCTCTGTGGAATTTGATTGTTAGTATGTCACACCTGAATAGTCCAAGTCAAGTTAGCTACAAAAATCACGAAGGCGTTTGACTTTTACCGCATTTTTCATACACTACAGACAAGCCGTTGACCCCCAAAACCCCAGTCTGACAGGATAACGCCTTTGACCAACTCAGCTCTATCTTACGAAATTTCGTGTCATGATGTTTGGAAGGTGTTCGGGAAGAACCCGGAGCAATTAATCGAGTCGGTTGACCCGGAGCAATCGCGGAGCCAGGTCCTCAATCGCACCGGCCATTTGATCGCCGTGCGTGGCGTCTCGTTTGATGTCCAAAAGGGCGAGACGTTTGTGGTGATGGGACTGTCGGGCAGTGGCAAGTCCACGCTCGTGCGGTGCATCTCGCGCCTGATTGAGCCGACCAGAGGTGAGATTGTGGTCGGCGGGCAGGACGTAGTGAAGATGGACGCCAGGCAGTTGATGGAACTGCGCCGCCACAAGATCAGCATGGTGTTCCAGAACTTCGGCTTGTTTCCGCACCGGCGGGTGATTGAGAATGTGGCCTATGGCCTTGAAGTGCAGGGGATGAAGAAAACGGATCGGCTGGAGCGGGCGGGCGCGATGCTCAAACTGGTGGGGCTGTCGGGTTGGGAACGGCATTACCCCAAACAGTTGAGCGGAGGGATGCAACAACGAGTCGGGTTGGCCCGGGCGCTGGCGGTTGATCCCCAGATTCTGCTTTTCGACGAGCCGTTCAGCGCCCTCGATCCGTTGATCCGCCATGACATGCAGGACGAACTGATCAACTTGCGGACGAAGCTTGGCAAGACGATCATTTTCATTACCCACGACTTCGCCGAGGCTCTGCGGCTGGGCGACCACATTGCCATCATGCGCGACGGGCAGTTTGTGCAGATGGGCACGCCGGAAGAGGTGGTGGCCCACCCGGTCAACAGCTACGTCAGGGCGTTCACCAAAGACGCGCCGCGGGCCAAGATTTTGACGGCGGCCGGCATTATGAACCCCTGCCAGGGCGCGGAGGGCGGCGGCAACCCGACCGTGCCTGCGAGCGCCAAGCTGGAAACCTTGATCCCGATTGTGGCCGCCAGCGATGTGCCTGTTGCGGTGGTGGATGGCAACAACCGGGTAGTGGGTTGTGTTGACCGGAAGGGCGTGATGGAAGCGCTGGTCAGTTAGCGAGTCCAGACCTGCCGGGTCTGGTCGAAAAGCCGGCGAATTTTAGAGCCAGCAAGACCCGGCAGGTCTTATCTAAAGAGGCGGCGACCGATGATCGAGTCACAAATTAGCACCAACCCCGAACAAACTTGGCGGCAAAAAGCGGTTCCTCTCCTGGCCGTTGCCGGCGCTGTCATCCTGGGTTTACTGCTTGGCTACTTTCTCCCGGCTGAGTTCAACGACTTCCCCGAAGCCTGGAACCTGCATCTGCGAGAACCGGTTGACGCGTTTCAGGATTGGGTGATTGGGAACCGGGCCGCGCACCCGGTCTTTGTATTTTTCTTTGAGCCCCTCAGCGACGCCATTGACTTTGGCTTGCGGCGGATGGAAGGCTTTTTGCTGGCCCTGCCCTGGCCGGTCGTGGTGGCCGTCTTTGGGTTGATTGGCTACCGGCTCGCCGGTTGGCGAGTGTGCGCGTGGGCCGTGGCCGGTTTGATGTTCATGGGCCTGGTGGGGCTGTGGGCTGAGAGCATGCAGACGCTGGCCTTGATGAGCGTGTCAGTGCTCATCTCGTTATCGATCGGCATCCCGCTTGGCATACTGGCCTCGCGCAACAACACGCTGGACGCAACCCTGCGCCCGTTTCTGGACGCCATGCAGACCATGCCGGCATTCGTCTATTTGATTCCGGTTCTGCTTTTCTTCGGCATCGCCCGGGTGCCGAGCGTGGTGGCCACCGTTATCTACGCTCTCCCGCCCGTCATCCGCCTCACCAGCCTGGGCATCCGCCAGGTGCAACCGGAGATGGTCGAAGCCGCAACCTCGTTCGGCTCGACCTCCCGACAAACGCTGTTCAAGGTTCAAGTGCCGCTGGCCATGCCCTCGATCATGACCGGCGTGAATCAAACGATCATGTTTGCCCTGGGTATCGTCATCATTGCCGCTCTGATCGGCGCCGGCGGCCTGGGCAATGTGGTGCTTAAATCGCTGCAACTGCTCAAAGTGGGCCAGGCGCTGGAAGCCGGATTGGCAATCGTCTTTCTGGCAATCGTTCTGGATCGGATCAGCGAAGCCCTGAGCAAGATTGATTTTTCGCCCATCGATCAGCCGCTCCTGCCTCATCACGAGCCGACCAATCTTTGGGAGTCGATTCTGGAGAAGCTGGAGAGCGCCTCCCAAGTGGCCCCTCTGGCCCTGGCCGGGTTTCTCACCGCAATTGGCAAAAAGCCGGATGTGCCCTCCGGGCAAGCCTTTATCCGCCGTTACGGATTCTGGATCAATTCGGCCCTGCTCCTGATCTTCCTGTTCATTCTGGCATTGATTCCCGATCTCTACGTTTTCCCCGACTCTTGGAATATCCGCCTGAGCGTCCCGGTGGACGCCGCCGTGGCCTGGATGCGCGACAATCTCTACCGCATCGGCGATCTGCCAATTGGCACCGGCCCATTCAGCGACTTCGTTACGATTTGGATGTTGGACATGATGCGGGCGCTGTTCAGAGATGCTTTGCCGTGGGCCGGCGTCGTTTTGTTGGCCGGCGTTTTGGGCTATGTTGCCGGTGGCTGGCGGCTGGCCCTGCTCTCAGCCCTGAGTGTGTTTGGAGTCGGCTTGCTGGGAATGTGGGAAGCGAGCATGGACACTCTGAGCCAGGTGTTGGTGGCAGTGATCTTTTCGGTGGTCATCGCCATTCCGCTTGGCATTCTCTCGGCGCGCAGTGACTCTTTCCAGGCCTTCCTGCGCCCCGTCCTCGATACTCTGCAAACGATCCCGGCATTTGTCTACCTGGTGCCGGTCATCATGCTGTTCAACATCGGGCGTGTGCCGGGGCTGATCGCCTCGGTGCTCTACGCTTTGCCGCCGGGGATCAAACTGACCGACCTGGGTATCCGGCAGGTGGCGGCTGAGGCGGTAGAGGCGGCCCAGGCCTTTGGCTCCACTTACTGGCAAACGCTCATCAAAGTTCAACTGCCGCTGGCCGCGCCGTCCATTATGCTCGGCGTCAATCAAGTGATCATGACTGTGCTCTCAATGGTCATCATCTCCGGCCTGGTGGGCGGGGCCGGGCTGGGCTTTGAGGCGGTGGCCGGCCTGGCCCGGAGCCAGACCGGGCGTGGCCTTGAGGCCGGACTTGCCATTGTCCTGCTGGCGATGGTCATGGATCGCATCACTCAGGCCTGGGCGGCTAAGAGTTAGCTGGTTGGTCAGATAGTCAAATAGTCGAGTAGTCAATTGAAAGAGCAGGCTTCGCAATTTTGCGGAGCCTGCTCTTTTTGACTAATTGACCGCTATCGCGTGACTATTCGACCACTAGACTACTTTGGTATCCAGGCGCTCCACGTGGTTTCGTTGGCGTCCACCCAGGCGCGGGCGGCCTCGTCAACCGTCTTGCCGTTCAGTTCCACGTCGGCGATCATCGCGATCTGATCTTCGTTTGTGTAGTTCATGTTCTTGAGCAGTTGGTAAGCCTCCGGGGCCTCGTCCTTGAGTTTGCTCCACACCGCTTTGTACAGAACGTCCTGCGGATAATCGCAATCCACGCCGCCGGTGCCGGCTTTAGCGCCGCAGGCATCGGTGTACTCGGGCAGTTTCACTTCGGTGAGTTTGTACTTGGCGTGAACGGAGTGCGGCGTCCAGAAGTAGAACAGCACCGGTTCCTGGCGGCTGTAGGCCGAGTCCACGGCGGCCAGCACGGCCTGCTCGGATCCGGCCTGCACGATTTGCAGGTTCAGGCCCAGGTTGTTGATGATGTCTTCTTCGAAGTATACCCAGCTTGGATCGCCTTGCAGGAACTGGCCCTTGTCGCCGGTCTCCGCCGTCTTGAACAAGTCGGCTTTGGCCTTGATCCCTTCCCAGGTGGCCAGCGACGGATCCTGCTCAACCAGGTAGGTTGGAATGTACCAGCCAATCTTGCCAATCACGCCGAGAGGGCCGACGTCTTCGACGACTTTTTGCCCCTCAATGTATTGCGCGTAATCTTCGGCGTGGCCCGACGGCCAGATTTCCAGGGTGGCGCTGAGATCGCCGTTCGACATCGCCGGGAACTGGGCGTTCTCGTCAATGTCAACGGTTTCAACCGTGTAGCCCAGTTTGTCGGTGAGCAGAATCTTGGCTACGGCAACGTTGACTGCCGATCCCGTCCACGGGTTGACGGCCAACTTGAGGGTGGGCTTAGGCTTGGCAGCCTCGCCGCAGGCGGTCAGCGCCAATGCCAACACGGTCACCAGCGTCAGCACTGACCACAATAACGAAACACGTTTCCTATTCATTTTCTCCTCCTTAGAGAATTGGGTGATAGTGGGACAACTTGCCGATGTTAGCACGGAATTGTAGTTCACGCGCTGACTTTGTCAATTGACTTTTGAACTAAACTACATATACTTCTAATATATCAGTTTGTCAACCTATTATCCTTGAATGCTTCCTTCCACCCTGCTCACCGCCTCTCGCTATCGAAATAAAGAGGACTCCCTCAGCGAAGCCGCTTATCGCGCGCTCAAAGAGAAAATCATCACCCTGAAAATGCCGCCTGCCAGCCTGGTGAACGAGGCCGAGCTGATGGCCGAACTGGAGATGGGCCGCACCCCCATCCGCGAAGCGCTTCAACGCCTGGCGCACGACAATCTGGTGGTCATCCTGCCCCGGCGGGGCATTATCGTCGCCGACCTCAACCTGAGCGATCTGCAAAAAATTTTCGAGGTGCGCCTCGAACTCGAAACCTGCGCCGTGCGCCTGGCCGCCAAACGCGCCACGCCCGAGCAGATTGCCGAAATGGAAGCCCTGTTCGCCAACGCCGACGACATTATTCTCAGCGGCGACAACCAGCAACTCATCCGGCTCGATCATCAGGCCCACGTGTTGTTGGCCCGGGCGGCGCGCAACGAGTTCTTGCAGGAGATGCTGGAGCGGCTCTACGGCCACGTCCTGCGGCTGTGGTACGTCTCATTGCACAAAGTCAGCCGCCTGCGCGAGGCCATCGAGGAGCACCGCGACCTCATCGCCGCTGTCAAAGCCGGCGACGAGGAGCGGGCGGCGCAGATCATGCGCGCTCACATTTCCGGATTTCAAGCCGAGCTTATGGCCGTGTCGTGACTGGCCTAACCACATAGGAGACTCCATTCAATGCCCAATGTACGTTCTTTTGTCATCCCGACCGTGATGAAACACGGCCTCGGGTCTATCCAGACGCTTGCCGACGAAGCCAAATCTCTCGGAATGAAGCGCCCGTTCGTCGTCACCGACTCTGGCATCGTCAAGGCCGGGTTGTTGGAGCGGGCCACCGCCCCGCTCAAGGCGGCCAACCTCGGTTACGCCGTCTTTGATAAAGTGGCTCCCAACCCGCCTATCGCCACCGTAGACGAAGGCGCAGAAGTCTACAAGTCCGAAAAGTGTGACGGCATCATCGGCTTCGGCGGCGGCAGCGCCATGGACGCGGCCAAAGCCATCGGGGTCGTCGCCACCAACGGGGGAAGCATCCTCAACTATGAATGGGCCGACCCTCAGCCGATCAAAAACCGCATCCCGCCCACCATTTGCGTCCCCACCACCTCCGGCACGGGCAGTGAGGTGACGTTGTGGTCGGTGATCACCGACCACAAACGCCATATCAAGTTCAACGTCGGCGGCACGCCTCACATCGGCGCGTGGGTGGCCTTGATTGACCCCGAATTGACTCTCGACTTGCCGCCCGCCGTCACCGCCGGAACCGGCGTGGACGCGCTGGCTCACGCCATCGAGTGCTACACCTGCGCTTACGCCCAGCCCTTGCCCGACTCGGTGGCGCTCAATGCAATGGAATACATTGCCCAATATCTGCGCGTGGCATTTGCCCAGGGCCACAACGTCGAAGCGCGGTACAAGATGAGCATGGCGGCCATGCTTGGCGCGATGGCTTACGGCACCGAGAGCGCAGGCGCGGCTCACGCCATGAGCCAGAGCGCGGGCGGCGTGCACGACGTGCCGCACGGCGCGCTCACTGCCCGCCTGCTCGCGCCGGTGATGGAATACAATTACAAGGGCGAGCCGCAAAAGTTCGCCCGCATCGCCCAGGCGCTGGGCGAAGATATTCGCGGCTTGGGTGTGTGGGACGCCGCCGAAAAGGCGGTTGAAGCCGTGTACCGGCTGACCGAGGACGTCGAGATCCCGACCCTGCAGGAGCTTGGCTTCAAGGAAGAAGAAATCCCCATGCTGGCCGAGATCGCCTTCAAAGACCCGCAGACGATTGGCAACCCGCGCGACCTGAGTCTGAAGAGCTACGTCGAGATTTATCGGCAGACGTTTGATTTAGGGAAATAAGAGAAACGTGAAACGACAAACGACAATCAATGGATCACGAAAGCGGCTCGTAGTGGCGACTTGCCTGGCACCGCCCGCCAGGGCAGGTGTAGTCGCTTTTTCGCCCCAACGACTGAAGTCGTTACTACGACTTCGTAATGTACTGACAATACAAAGTGACACTTGTCGTTTGACAAATTGGAGATAGTTCTATGCCCTTCGCTCTAATCCGCAATGGCACGTTGATTGACGGCAGGGGCGGCATTCCGGTACCCAACGCCGCCGTGCTGATCGAAGATAACCTCATCCGGGCCGTCGGCCCGGCCAGCACCCTGCCTATGCCCAACGCCGAAGCCGTCGAAATTGACGCCGGGGGCGGCTTCATCCTGCCCGGCTTCATTGACACTCACGTACACCTGATGCTCGAAGGTGTGAACCTGGCCCGCGACATGACGGCCCCGTTCTCACTTCGTTTCTACAACTCGGCGCAGTACATGCGCCGAACGGTGGAAGCGGGCATCACCAGCGTGCGCGATGCGGGCGGGGCCGATGCCGGGGTCAAGCAGGCCGTCGAGAGCGGCCTGGTGCTGGGGCCGCGCATGCAGATCAGCATCACGGTCCTCACCATCACCGGCGGCCACGGCGACGGTTGGATGCTGTCGGGCAACGAGTTCAACTTATTTCCGTCTTATCCCGGCAATCCGGATGGCCGTTGCGACGGCGTTGAGGAAGTGCGCAGAAAGGTGCGCGAAGTTCTGCGGGCCGGCGCGGAAGTGATCAAAGTCTGCTCGACCGGCGGCGTGCTCAGCCCGCGCGATCATCCCGAGTTCACCCAGTTCACGCCCGAAGAGTTGCAGGTGATGGTGCAAGAGGCGGCTTACCGCCGGGGGGTGAAGGTGATGGCCCACGCCCAGGGCGCGGAAGGAGTCAAAAACGCGATCCGCGCCGGCATTTACTCCATCGAGCATGGCATCTTTCTTGACGACGAGGCGATTGAGTTGATGCTGGAGCATGGCACGTTCCTGGTGCCGACTCTGCTCGCGCCGCTCGCGGTGCTGGAGATTGGCGAGGCGGGCGGCATGCCCGAATACGGCGTGAAGAAAGCGCGCGAGACGGTTGAGGTTCACAGCGAGAGCATCAGCCGCGCCCACAAGGCCGGGGTGAAAATTGCGATGGGCACCGACGCCGGCGTCATGCCGCACGGCACGAACTTGCGCGAGCTTGGCCTGATGGTCAACATTGGCATGACGCCGATGCAGGCCATCGTCGCCACCACCAAGATCGCCGCCGAGTGTTTGGGCTGGCAGGATCGGGTAGGGACGATTGAGGCGGGCAAGCTGGCCGACCTTGTGATCGCCAGGACAGACCCGTTGAAAGATATCCGCTCGCTGGAGAAGGTGGATAACATTACGGTGGTGATGAAGGATGGCAGAGTGGTGAAGGACATCCGTCAATAATGTCGCCCCACCGCCTCCAACCTCTCGACGCCCTGCGCGGCTTCATCATGATCGTGATGGCGCTCGATCACGCCAATGCCTTTATCGCCCACGCCCACCCGCGCCCCGAGTTTTGGAGCGGCCCGTTCCCAACATACCCCGATGCGCTGGCATTTCTCACCCGCTTTGTCACCCATCTCGCCGCACCCGGCTTCTTTTTTCTCATGGGCGCGGGCATCACCTTGTTTGCCGATTCTCATCGCGAACGGGGCTGGACCGAAACCGCTACCACTCAACACTTTATCGCGCGCGGCCTTCTCCTGGTTGCCCTCCAGTTCCTCCTTGAAAACGCGGCCTGGCAGATCGGGGCAATCCTCAGCGGGGGTGGCGCTCTCTTGCCGGTTTACTTTGGCGTGCTCTACGGCCTCGGCGGCGCGATGTTCCTGGCCGCGTTTCTCCGCCGCGCACCATCGAGTCTGTTAGCCCTCTTGAGCCTCGTCCTTTTGCTCTTGCCGGAAGTTCTTATCCGCTCAGATTTCCCGCTCGATTTTTTGTCGCCGCTGATGGGCCTGTTGCTCATCCCTTCGGCCTCCAGGTGGGCAACAATCTACTACCCCATCCTGCCCTGGCTCGGCCTCACCGGCCTCGGCCTTCTCTTTGGCCGATTGCTTTTGCAGGATCGCCAGCGCACTTATCAACGCAGTGCCGTGGCTGGCGTTGCCCTGCTCGCTCTTTTCGTCGTCGTTCGCGCCCTCGACGGTTTTGGCAACATCCGCTCCGCCGCCGGCCCCGGTTGGATCAGCTTCCTCAACGTCGTGAAGTATCCGCCCAGTCTCACCTTTGTCCTTCTCACTCTGGGCGCTAATCTTCTTTTGCTTTCACTTTTCTCGCGCTTCGAGCCGTGGACGAAACATCTCGTAGTCTTTGGCCGTAGCCCACTCTTCTTTTACATCACCCACCTTTATCTCTACGGCCTCCTCGGCTTTTTCTTCTTCCCCGAAGGCACGGGCATCTTGAAGATGTATCCAATTTGGCTGATCGGCCTGGCAATCCTTTACTTCTTGTGTCTGGGGTATGGACGCTTCAAAAGCCGCCAGGCACCGGACGCACTCTGGCGGTTTGCATGACCACGAATGCGAAAGCAGATGTCCTCGTTATCGGCGGCGGCGTCATCGGAGTCTGCGCCGCCTATTATCTTGCGGAGCGCGGGCGGCAGGTTACGCTGGTTGAACAAGGCGACATTGCCGCCGGTAGTTCGTATGGCAACGCCGGGCTGATCGTGCCCAGCCACAGCGCGCCGCTGGCCGCCCCGGGCGCGCTGGCGAGCGGCCTCAAGTGGATGCTCGATCCCGAAAGCCCGTTTTACATCAAGCCCCGGCTCGATCTCGACCTCATCGCCTGGCTCTTCAAATTCACCGCCGCCTGCAACGAAGCCCAAATGCGCCGGGGCATCCCGGTTCTGCGCGATCTCGGATGCGCCAGCAGTGCGCTCTTCGACGAACTGGCCAAGCTCAAGGGGCTGAGCTTTGGCTACGCGCGCAAGGGCGTGCTGTTGGTTTACAAGACCGAATCGGGGCTGAAGCACGGCGTCGAAGAAGCGCAATTGATGGCTGAAGCCGGCATCACCTCGAAAACGTTGACGGCAAAAGAGGCCAGCACCCTGGAGCCGGCCATCCGGCCCGACATGGCCGGCTCGGTTTATTATCCCGGCGACTCCCACCTCAACCCGGCCGAGTTTGTGCAGGGCCTGGCCCGTTGGCTGGAGCGAAAAGGAGTCCGCTTCCACCGGAATACGACTGTGACTGAAGTGGAGAGGTCGGGACGGGCGATCACCAACGTCAAAACGACAAACGGCGGTTTCCAGGCCGATGAGGTCGTGGTCGCCGCCGGCGCCTGGTCGCCCGGACTCGTCCATAGCCTCCGCCTCGACCTCCCGATCCAGGCCGCCAAAGGGTACAGCGTCACCGTTAAACGGCCCGCCACTTCCCCGATCATCCCGTTGCTGTTGGGCGAGTCGCGGGTGGCGGTCACCCCGATGGCTTCGCCAACCGGCCCGATCCTGCGCTTTGCCGGGACGCTCGAACTGGCCGGACTCGATCTCTCGATCAACCAGCGCCGGGTGGATGCCTTGCGCCGCGCGTCCAAAGAGTATATGGTTGGCATGGACAATTTGGAGACAATTGAAGTGTGGCGCGGCCTGAGGCCGTGCACGCCCGACGGCCTGCCCATCATCGGGCGGCCCGCCTCGTTTGATAATTTGACCATCGCCGCCGGGCACGCCATGTCCGGCATCTCGCTCGGCCCGATCACCGGCAAGCTGGTGGCGCAAGCGGTCTGCGGCGAAGAGCCGGAGATTGATTTGAAGCCGCTGAGAGTGGAGAGATTCTGATGCTTACCGACGAACGCCGAGGACTCATCGAACGGCTCACCCTGATACCGGCCAACATCGCCGAGGCGGTCAAACGCGCCGAAAACAAGCCTCAGCCCGAAGGCGAGTGGCCGCTTCGCACCATCCTGGTTCACCTCGTCGCCGTTGAACACGACATCTGGCAGTTTCGCTTGCAGGCGGTGATGACGGAAGACAATCCGCAGTGGCAGTACACCGAGCCTGACCTTGCGGAGTGGGAGAAGTTTTACGCGCGATACTCGCTGTATCAGTTGCAATACACCTTCGCCCGCATCCGGCAGGAGACGACGGCTCACCTACGCCAGCTAACGGATGCGGGCTGGAAACGCATCGGCACTCACGCGAGGTATGGCCAGATGGACGTGGCCGGCCTGTGCGTCCGCATTCTGGAACACGACGACGAACATTTGGCGGAACTGGTGAAAAGGGGAGAGTAAAATAACCAAAACCCAAAATCCCAAAATCCCAACTTCCAATCTCCAATTCTCCAATTCTCTAATTCTCTAATCTCCACCCATGCCCAACTTCACCCACTACTCCCAACACGTCGGCTCGAATCCTGACAAGCAATTCAAATCCACCCTGTTCCAGAGCCAGCGCCTCATGCTTGGCCTGAACTGCCTGGAACCCGGCCAGAGCCAGCACGCTCACCTTCACGACGATCAGGATAAGTTCTACTTCGTGGTCGAAGGTGAAGGCGAGTTTGCGGTGGGCGGCGAGAAGCAGACGGCGGGCGAGGGCGCGGTCGTCTGGGCTCCCGCTGGCGTGGCTCATGGGGTGACGAACACTGGCGCGAAGAGGCTGGTGTTGCTGGTGGGCATTGCGCCGTTTCCGGGGAAATGATCTCGTAAACATTGGCAACGGACGCTTCGCGTAACGGATGTAACAGATGGGCCGACTCGGTAGGTTGCATCCGTTACACGCGAAGCGGCTATATAATCCGTTGCTGATCTGCGCCTTCGCTGGCAAAATAGGCAGATTATGAAGCGCATCCAAATCGAGAAAGGTTTTCGCCTGACCTTGCCCGAAGAATTTCGCGGCGAGCTAAAGGTTGGTGATGAACTGTTCATCATAGTTGATCGTGCCGGTCGAATCATCCTGCTGTCTGAGACACGCATCCGAGAGACGCTTCAGCGCACTGCCGGAATCTGGCAGGCTCGCACCGATGTGCCGAAGGATGGGGTGGCGTACGTCAATCGGCTGCGCCGTGGGCGGCGTTAGAAAGTCGCCGCTGGGCGATGAAAAACAGACAGTAAGCGAGGGTGTGGTCGTCTGGGCACCTGCTGGCGTGGATCATGGGGTGACGAACACTGGCGCGAAGAGGCTGGTGTTGTTGGTGGGCATAGCGCCGTTTCCGGGGAAGTGAATTTGGAATTGAAGTTGGAGTTGGCACGTTGAACGCTCTCGGCTAGCCAAAAACGTTTAGCCGCCTCTTCCTGAACCAAGTTCACCTCAGTAGCTATAGGAGGTCTGTTATGAAGAGAAAACTGCAAGCACGCAAACGCCTGTCAGCAGTCGCAGAGTCTTTTGCCCACAAATACCGTGATGAACTTAAGGCGCTCAAAGCGAAGCACAAGGACTTAAATAGACCCGACTTTCTATGGCACTACCTTTTGCAGAGCTTCGCAACGATGGGACGTTCTAGTGGGTGGCGAGGCCTCATCGGCAACCCTGACAATTATGCCCAAGTCGCTTACGACCGACTCAAACGGCTGACCCCGCAACGACGGGTTGCCAAGTTGCAGAAAATACTATCTGCCGCCGGGGTCAGGTGGCCGGCACGTAAAGTAGTCTTTCTCTCGAAGTGTTTGGACCAAATTGAAGACATGGGTGGGCTACTCGCGGCGAAAAAGAAGTTGTTGAATCAACCCGGGCGTGATAAGAAGATTGCTTTCCTAGCCGACTTGTCAGGCATTGGCGACAAGTATGCGCGAAATCTTATGATGGATGTGTACCACGAGGATTTCCGAGACTCCATTGCAATAGACTCGCGCATAAGGAAGGTGTCCGAGAAACTCGCCCTGTCGTTTAACAGCTATCAAGAAGAAGAACGGTTTTTCTTAGATGCCGCACACGATGCCAAGCTGGAAGGTTGGGAGCTCGACAGGCTCATGTACAACCATCAAAAGGAATTCCTTGAACAGCTTTAGGGCTTCTGCTCTTTTTGTAGGGTGGTCGGCTACCCCTCGTTGCAGCGGACAGCGGCTGGGCCGCTCAGAGACGCGCCGTCGAGCTGCGGGCAAGTGTGTAAGTAAGGTGCTGTTGCCCACCCTGCCGCTGAGCTTGACTGTTAGCGGGACAACGAATGCGAGAACGAATAAACGAATGAGGTGAGCGTATAATTCGTTTATTCGTTCGCGAAGCGTATTCGTTGTCCCAACTGCTTGGTGACTCATGAACCTCGGCCTCGTCTTCCCTCAAACCGAATTCGGCAACGACCCCATTGCCATCCGCGATTACGCGCAGATGGCGGAAGGGTTGGGCTTCAGCCACATCGCGGCCTACGACCACGTGCTGGGCGCAAACCCGAAGCCTGCCCTGAGCGAAGTCGAAGGGCGGCCCGGCGGATGGCGGGGGCCGTATACGCACGAGTCGGCGTTTCACGAACCGTTCGTGCTGTTCAGCTTCATGGCCGCCTTTACCACCAAGATTCAGTTCGTGCCGGGCGTCATCATTTTGCCTCAGCGCCAGACTGCGCTCGTGGCCAAGCAGGCGGCGACGCTGGACGTGTTGAGCGGCGGGCGCTTGCGGCTGGGAGTCGGGCTGGGATGGAATGAGGTGGAGTACGTCGCGCTCAATCAAGATTTCCACACCCGGGGCCGCCGCATCGAGGAGCAAGTGGCGCTCTTGCGCCAACTGTGGACTCAACCGCTCGTCAACTTCACCGGCAAGTGGCACACCATCCCCGACGCCGGGCTGAAGCCGCTTCCAATTCAGCGCCCGATTCCGATCTGGTTCGGCGGCACCGCCGAGGCCGCATTGAAGCGCATGGCCCGCCTGGCCGATGGCTGGTTGCTCAACTTTCGCACCGTGGCCGATGCCAAGCCGGCGCTGGAGAAACTTGATCGTTATCTCGCTGAAGCCGGACGCTCACACGAAACGTTCGGGCTTGAACCACGCTTGCCATATGGCGACGGCAGGCCCGACGTTTGGGCAACGACCGTGGCCGAGTGGAAAACCGTCGGGGCCACCCATTTGTCGTTCAACACCATGGGCAAAGGCTTCGACACGCCCGCCGTCCACCTCACCGCGATTCGCCAGTTTGCTGATGCAACAAAAGACTTCCGAAGTGGAACAGCACCAAGACTTCGGAAGTCTGAACTGCCATGATCGAGATAGATCGCCGTTACCTCCTCACCACCCTGGCCGCCCTGATCCGCATCAACTCGATCAACCCCTCGCTCGTGCCGGGCGGGGCCGGGGAAGCCGCCATTGCCAGGGTTGTGGCCGACTCATTCCAGCGCATCGGGTTAGAGGTGGCGGTCTACGAGGCGATGCCGGGGCGGCCCAGCGTGGTAGGCACGCTCAGAGGCAAGGGCGGCGGCAAGTCGCTCATGCTCAACGCCCACATGGATACTGTCGGCGTGGACGGGATGCCCGATCCTTTTACGCCGACGCCTCGCGATGGCAAGATGTTTGGCCGGGGCGCTTACGACATGAAGGGCAGTCTGGCGGCCTGCATGGCCGCCGCCAGAGCGTTAGTGGATTCAAATGCTTCGTTGCGCGGCGATTTGCTGATCGCCGCCGTGGCCGACGAAGAATATGCCAGCCTCGGCACGGCAGAAGTGATCAAACACTGCAAAGCCGATTCGGCCATCGTCACCGAGCCGACCGAGATGGAAATTTGCCTGGCCCACAAGGGCTTCATCTGGATCGAAGTGGAGACGATTGGCCGGGCGGCGCACGGCAGTCGCTTCGACGAGGGGGTTGACGCCAACATGATGATGGGCCGCTTCCTGGCCGAACTTGGCAAACTCGAACGCGCGCTTCGTTCGCGCAAGCGGCACCCGCTCGTCGGGCCGCCGTCACTGCACGCGGCCATTCTTCAGGGGGGAACCGAGTTGAGCATGTATGCCGCCAACTGCAAACTGCAAATCGAGCGCCGCACGATTCCGGGCGAGACCGAGGCGCAAGTGGTCGGGGAATTGCAGGCGATCCTTGACAGGCTGTCGGCGGCTGACCCGGCGTTCAAGGTCACGCTCAAAACATTGCTGATCCGCCATTCGTTTGAAGTGTCGTCGGACGCGCCCATCGTCAAGGCGCTGGCGCAAGCCTCCACCGACCTGCTGGTCAAACAGCCGCCGTTTGTGGGCCGCCCGTTCTGGATGGACGCGGCCTTGCTCGCCGCCGCCGGAGTTGACACGGTGATCATGGGGCCGACCGGCGCGGGCGCGCACGCCAAAGAGGAGTGGGTGGATCTGGGGTCGGTGGAAGAGATGGCCCACATTCTGGCGCAGACGGCGACGTATTACTGCGGGTGAGCGAACCGGAGAACTTCAAACTCTTTGGGCCACGTTGGGTTGTAGTCGTTGATGACGATCATCGGGAGATTGTGGCAGGCAGTGTTAGATTGCGAGGAGGCCTAACGG
>Ga0247727_10011625_pt1 | contig 15305 bp, 16 predicted proteins | sample WisWelCaveWW1625_FD_202498 | JGI IMG/M metagenome (GOLD analysis project Ga0247727, IMG submission 202498) | Biofilm microbial communities from Wishing Well Cave, Virginia, United States - WW16-25 | ecosystem: Environmental > Aquatic > Deep subsurface > Groundwater > Cave microbial mat | place... | reverse complement strand
GCCGTGCCCAGCCTTGTCGACCCAATTTTTTTTCGATACGCAACCAACCATGGGAAACAAACTCGGGCATGTTAATGTTATGCATATTTTTTACACCGATAACCCAAACATGATCGGCAATACCCAACGTCGCAATAATAGCGGCATGCTTCGTGGTGTCGGCATAAACAAAAACGGGATCATTAATCGCAAGGCCGATAGCGATCGGTTCGCCTTGCTCGTCATTGGCCTCGTTAAGAATTTTCGATTGGTTTGGTGCATCGGCCTGGGCGGCCGTTTCCGTTTTGTTTTCCTTTTTGTCGGAGCAAGCCAGTACGACAAGTAAAAAACAAACTCGGAGATATTGGAGTCGTTTCATTCGTTAATCCCATCAACATGCTGCTGTGTCCGCACAAAAATCATCCCTTCTGAAATTGCCGGCGTCGCCATACAAACTTCGTGCATTGAGTTGGTTGCCAGCAGCTCGTATTGCGGGCCGGCTTTGATGGCGAAAATTTCGCCGTCTTCTCCGGTGAAATAAATTTTGTTATCTGCGGCAATCGGCGAGGCGGTGAAGGCGTAAGCGCTGCCTTTGCCGCCGAGGTGGTCGTGGTAAACTTGCCGCCGGTTTCGGGGCTGAAATGCCATTGCACGATTTCGCGAACATGCGCATCGAGGCGACGACGGGCGTCAGTGCTTTTTTGTGATAAAGATTTGTTGAGTATTTCCATTTCGGTTGAAAATTCCGTTTGGTTACGCTTATTGTAACGCTAAAACCGTCTTGAGTGCAGTCTCGACAGCTTGCATAATCGGACAATGTCCAACAACGGCGTCGATTTGAGCATCTAAAACTGTCGCTATATTGTCACAGACAATAACTAAATCAACAACATCCCCGCGTTTATAAGTCATCATAAACCTCCATTCCGGGCGCGTTCCAATCTTCCTCAAAGCTGATCACGCGATGGCGCATTTCCGCCGCCTGTTGCGGAGTTATCCCGCGCGCAGCAAGATTGATTTCACCTCGCCGTTCTTTGCCGTTCGTTAACGGTTGGACGATGATCATCATCATTTCAAATCTCGCTTTTGGTCAACTGCTTGCTCTCATTTCAATTCTCGGAATTGAGATAGCATGGTTTCGCGATCTTTACGCGGCTTTTCTTCTCTTTTGCCTCTTGGCATACGCCGGAGAATGCGCTTCGATTTTGCGCATGGCCTGCGGGTCATAAACTCGCTCGCCGCAGTCGGGGCACTCGTGATATTCCAAATCGGGCACGACGTAGGTTTGGCCTTGAAATTCGCCGACCCAATTTCGTCGCAGCAATTTAATTCTTTTACTGCCACAAGTTGGACAATACGTGAGATCACTCATAATGCACTCTTGAGTTAAATTGATCTTTTGGAAGAAATAAGAAAGTAGAAAGTTTCCTTCTCTGCTTCTTTCAGAAATTTACCTTTGGTTTAAATAAAGAGGCCATTCAAATTTGTGCTTTGAATGACGTAAAGATACTCTTTGGCATGTTCACGCAATGGACGATTGGACCGCAGCGTTTTGTATATCGTTCCCGCATTGAGAATTGATTCCGCTACATCAAGCTCCGAAAGGCCATCTGCGTTCATTTCATCGCGCGCTTTTTCACTAAATTTGTAATGTCCTTGCAATACCAAACGCTTGATTTTTGCCAATACGTCGCTCATCGCTTATGCTCTCCTGTCTTGATTTACCCCTTTTAAATCTATTGTTTTACTTCCACAAACGCAAGCGTCGGCGTCATCATTTTAATGTCGTCCATTGCGAGCTTGTGCGGTTCGGGGGCTGACGTTGTTTGAACCAAGACGGAGCATTGAAGTCACCATCGAACGTAATTTATGCCACCCTGCCGAATCCGCACCAGCCAATCGTTAGTCACGGTCTCCAAGGCTATCTGATACTTGCGTAAATTGGCAGAAGCCATAAGCAGAAAGAGTCCGATGCCGAAGTAGAGTCCACCAAAATATCTGATATGACTATCTCGCATCAGGTATACATATTCGTTGGTTACCTCAAAAAACTCTTTTTGTCCTTGCCAACCCAATGTTGAAATCCCACCAAACCCAACATTGATTCCGATAAAGACGTTTAATGCCCCTAAAACGATAAGTATGATGCGAAAGGCCTTTGAACTAATGTCTGACATAATTTCTCTCCTTAACCGACGGTTTTGAGATTTTTCCTCGCTATATCAAATTATGTTAGCCGCCCAGTCGGGCCAACTGGCTGCGCCCAAGGGGTTACGTCATTCCCCGATCCCATAAACATGCTGCTGCGTCCGCACAAAAATCATCCCTTCCGAAATTGCGGGCGTGGCCATGCAAACTTCGTGCATCGAATTAGTGGCGAGCAATTCATATTGCGGACCAGCTTTCACCACAAAAATTTCGCCGTCTTCGCTGGTGAAATAAATTTTGCCGTCCGCGGCAATCGGCGAGGCGGTGAAAGCGTAGCCGCTGCCTTGGCCGCCGAGACGGTTGCGATAAATTTGCTCGCCGGTTTTCGCATTGTAGCACGTGAGCGTGCCGTTGTTGGCGCAGACGTAGAGATAGTCGCCATAAACAATCGGCGTCGGCATGTACGGCCCGCCGCGTTGTTTGCTCCACGCGACGTGCGCGTTCGACTCGGCTTTGTCCGCAAGCGAAATATCGCCGGTCGCGCCGAGACGAATCGCGTAAATCGGTTGAACCGGGCGATAGCCGCTGGTGACGAAAATCAGATCGTGCGCCACAAACGGCGTCGGTGTGGTAATTTCGGAATTGCCGCCGAGCTTCCACAATTCTTTGCCGGTCAACGGATCATAACCGCGAATATACTTCGTGCCGTTCGCGATCAACTCCACGCGGCCTTTGCCTTCGTGAATCGTCGGCGTGCCCCACGAGGGAATTTCATCGCGCTGTGTTTGCCAAACTTGTTTGCCGTCTTTGAGATCGTAAGCCGCAATGAAAGAATTTTTCTGAATGTCGCATTGCACGATCACGAAATTTTTATAAATGATCGGCGAGCTGCCGTGCCCCCATTGATAGTCGGGATCAAAAAACCAGCCGGAGTCGAGCATGCCGATATCCTTTTTCCAAAGCAGCTTGCCGTTGAGATCGTAACAATACAAACCCTCCGCGCCGAAGAGTGCGACGAGATGTTTGCCGTCCGTCGCGGGCGTTGAATTGGCCTGCGTCGCTTTGGTGTGGCGCTTGACTTTGGGAACGCCTTCGAATGCCGTGCGTTCCCAGATTATCTTGCCGCTCTTTTTATCCAGACAATAAACTTTCCAAATATGTTTAGAGATATCTTTATCCGGCGCCACGTCGCCATAAAGCCCGACGCGCAGTTTCGAGCTCGTGTCGCTGGTGATCGCGGTGGTGATAAAAACGCGATTGTCCCAAATCACCGGACTCGCATGCGCCATGCCGGGAATCGGCGTTTTCCATTTTATATTCTGCGACTTCTCCACGTTCCAAATCGTCGGCGGATTTTGTCCGTCGGCGATGCCGCTTGCAAACAGGCCGCGAAATGAAGGCCAGTGTTTGCTCGTTGCAACGCCGTTGCGTTTCGATTTGGTTGGAACTGCGGCAACCGGCTTTGTCTCTTTCTTCTCCGGCGCAACAGGTGCCGTGTTGGCCGCTCCAGCCTCGGTGGTGGCGCGTTTGAAAATGAAACTGCGCTCGCCCTGCTTCAGCGTAAAATCGGCGACTTGATTATTCGTGACATTGAACGTAATCGCAATGCCGCTAAATTCCACGGCTTTGAAATTGTTGTTATCGACGGGCGCATAAGTCAGCGGCGGTTGGCCGGGGTGTTGCCAATGAGTTTGCCATTCTCGACTTTGAACGTCATCTCCATCCCGATATCGGTATTCTTGTAAACTCCGGCATACGTTTGCAACACCGCCGGATCGATTTTGAAATCGGGCAGTTTCGCCGGCGCCGCGCCCGCTTTTTTCAGCGCTTCGATGATCTCGGTTTTGTTGGCTTGCGTCGCCCTCGCCAAAGCCGAAGTCAACGTTTCTTCCTTTATTCCGCCAACCGCGAGCGCCGCTTTGACCATTTCGAGATTATCGTTCTCAACGCCGCTCATCAGCACCGTTTCTTTTCCCTCGGCGCCTTTTTCCAGCAGAAATTTTACGACTTCGGTATGCCCGTTGTATGCCGCCCACGACAACGGCGGCGAATTATAAAACGTGTCTTTGATGTTCAGCTCGGCGCCGTGCTCGACTAAAACTTTGACGACTTCAAGATGCCCGCGATCAGCGGCATACGACAGCGCCGTCGTGCCGTAACGCAACTTGGCATTCACCTCCGCGCCTTTGGCGAGCAACGCTTTGACCGCTGCCGCATCGCCTTTGCGCGCGGCGGCCCAGAGCTCGTCGTTTAAATCTTGGGCGGAAATTGTGAGTGGAAGCAGAATAATGAAAAGCGTTATCCATTTCATGCGCATATCTTACCTTCCGTGAGTTGGTTGCTTAAAACAATTTCATCAATTTTCAATCGTCAAACTTGAATTTGCCCAACGGATTAAAAAACGACCAACGGATGAATTGGTGCAATATTAAAAATCCTTGATTCCTGTCACCGCAAAAAAGCCTTTATTTCAAGGTTTGACTTGCCGAAATTTATTAACAATCCAATTGGCACGCCGGAAAACTTTAAATACGTTTTCATACGTTTGATGTCAAATAAAGTAATCTTATTTTGAATAGCCGTTATACCGCATAAAATTTGATCGGCGATGCACAATGCTTTTGCCTTGCAAGCGCGGATGGGTTTGCCTCGGTACTCAACTTGAATGGATGGGTTTCTGGAATAAGCGATCTTCTGATAATCCAATTCCGCTCGAAGCAGGTCACGACAAACTACAGTGCCATAACCCAAGCCATGCGTTTCATAAACAAACAGGATACAGTCCCGAACTTTGGCTAAAAGCTGTCTTCGTGGTTCTCCGATTTTCCCTTTGATCTCAGAATAATCTTCAACAATTCTTTTCTCTTTCTCATCAAAAGGTATTCTTTCAATTTCTGATTTGAGCCGCCCAAAATTTACCAACAGGCCAAGATCTTTTTGCCACAGCTTCAATTCCGTTATGATCTGCACGTAATGATTTTGCAGAAAACCACATTCCACGGATTTCAAGGCCAGAATTATTTTCTCAAACACCAGCAGATCGAGTTCGAACCTTCTGATTTCCATCCCGCGATGCATAAGATATTTCCGCTCTTTTGAGACAGCCGCAACGCCTTTTCGCAAGAAGCAATCGAGCAAAGATTGATGATAAAGCTCTTCATCAAGCCCCACGCCAACGTCGTTATGCACGTCGAACACGCATCCGATAATCACCTCGGTCAATTCTTCATATCGTAGTGGCATAAAAATTCCCTTTGAATGGGAAAAATTAAACGCTCCAATTCAGAAAAAAATATCACCGGATAAGAATGGATTCTTAAAAAGTAGCTTTATCCGTTGGTCGTTTTTTAATCCGTTGGACACTTTATTCTCTGATCACCTAAACATGCCTCTGTGTCCTCAAATCAACCTTGCGAAGATTCCAAACCCTCGCAAGGTTGGTGATTTAAAACTACTTTCCACCCTCCGCCAGCGGCGCCAGCGTCATCGGATCCCGCAGCGGAATCGGCTTCGCTTCGCCGAGTTTAAAATCCGTGAACTTCACCGGCACTTTGTCGTAGCCGGCGAGAATATCTTTCGTGTTGCCGACGCCGAGGATGACGAATTTGTCCGGCTGCAAATATTTTTGCGCCACGCGCAGCACCTCGTCCGCGGTCACTTTGCGGACGTTGTCGCGATAGGTTTCCCAGTATTCAGGATTGCGGCCCGTATATTCATCCGCCGCAAAAGTGCCGACCACTTGCGCTTTCGTCGCAAAAGTCAACGGGAAGGTTTCGATGAAACCATTGACTGAAGTTTTCAATTCGTCATCGGTGACTTTCTCGGTGCGCATGCGGGCGATTTCATCGAGCACGATTTTCGTGGCATGCGCGCAAGTCGGACTTTTGCTCTGAAACGACGCGCGGAAAACGCCGGGATAATACGTGCCGACGCCGAAGCCACTTCCAGCGCTGTATGCAAGCCCTTCATCGGAACGAACTTTCGACATAATACGCGAAGTAAATCCGCCGCCACCCAAAATATCGTTCATCACCAGCAGCGCAAATTCATCGGGATTGCCGCGCTCGACGCCCCAGTGGCCGATGCTGATACGGCCCTGATTGACGTCTTTGTTGACCATGTAAATGCCGGGCTTCGGCGCTTGCGCCGGTCGCGGCACTTTGGGAACCGCGCCGCCGGTATTTTTCCAACCGGTGAAATGTTTGTCGAGACGTTTGAGCAAATCGGCTTTGTTGAAATCGCCGGAGACGGCAAGAATGAAATTGGCGGGATAATAATATTTTCTGTGAAAATCAATCAACTCCTGTCTGGTAATACTCTCGAGGCTTTGTTTGGTGGAAAGATGATTGGTGAAAAAATCTTCGCCGTACATTAACCGGCCCCACTCGCGGCCTTCAATGGCGGCGGTCTGGTCGTTGCGGCGCTGCATATTTTGCAACGTGCGCTCTTTGTAAAGCTTCAGGCGCGCTTCGTCGAAACGCGGGTTCTTCATCATGTCGATCACCAGCGCCATGCCCGCGTCAAAATCTTTGCTCAAGATATTGAGGCTCACGTTGCCTTGCGTGCTCGAAATCGAGGCGCCGCTGTTGGCCGCGAGATAATCGATCTTCTCATCGAGCGAATCCGGCGTCAACGTCGTCGTGCCGCCATCGCGCAGCAACGCGCCCACCATCGCCGCGAGTCCGGCTTTGGATTCGAGATATTCACCGGTGCGCACCAAAATTGAAACGTTGATCAGCGGCAACTCGCGATCTTCGGCAATAAAAACTACCGGTCCGCTTTTCAACACGCTGCGCAACTCTTTGGCTTTCGGCGGCTGATAAGCGAGCGGCTTGAAGGTGAGCTTGTCCGGATGATCAACGAGCGCCTGCGCAGCCACTGGCGCGGCTTGCAGCAACCAACAAGCGAACAACAAAATTACGAAATGTATTTTCTTCATATTTTTTTTCTCCAATATTTTTTACTCGTAGCATGTCATTCTGGAAGAATCTTTTTTAACACAAGCACCGTGTTAAAAACAAAAAAGATCCCTACGGGATGACAGTGAATAGTGACTTACTTCTTGCCTTCCAATTCCGCCAGACGTTCTTTCGCTTTTTTCACGATGATCTCGACGGCTTTGCGCTGTTCTTCCGGCGCTTCGGACAAGCGCGATTCCATGCCCGTGATCATTTGCTGCAATTGCGCGGCGTCGTTGACTCCTTTCAAACGTCCGACCATCATCGTGACCATTTGTTTGGCCTGCTCCGGCAAACCGGCAAGCTCCGGGTCTTCCTGTGTCGCACCTTTTTTGCGGGTGTAAATGATGACACTGCGGTTTTCGCGCGTGAAATATTTTTTGGCGACGCGCTGCACGTCCGCGGCGGTGACGGCTTGCACTTTCGGCGGATAGGTGTTGAGGTAATTCCAATCGCCGTTGACTTCGTAAATGCCGAGTTGCACCATCAGGAAAAAATTGCTCTGCAAACGACGGAAATTACTGGCAGCGTCCTGATTTTTCACCTTTTGCAATTCGTAAACGCCAACCGGTGCTTCCTGTAATTTTGTGATCTCTTCATAAATCGTTTGCTCGACTTCTTCCGGCTTATGCTCACCCTGCGCCACGCCGCTCAATTGAATAATGCCCGCGTATTTGCGCGCCTCCAAACCGGCGTTGACATTGGTGGCAATCTGTTTTTCGAGCACGAGTTTTTTATACAAGCGTCCGGTTTTGCCGGAGAGAATGCTGGTGAGCACATCGAGGGCCGGCTCATCGGCGTGATTGTGCGCGACGCCGTGATACCAAATGCGCACTTCGGGATTGGTCTCGGCTTCGGCGTACATGCGCTTCTCGGCAAGCTGCGGGACTTCGGCGGTGATGACTTCGGGCGGCTCATTTTTGCCGCGCGGAATGCGGCCAAAATAGCGCGTCGCCGATTTGATGGTCTCGTCGTAATCGAGATCGCCGACCATCACCATGGTGCAGTTATTCGGCGCGTAGTAAGTGGCGAAATATTCGTCCGCCTGCTCTTTGGTGATGCCGCGCAAATCCGAGGGCCAGCCGATCACCGGCCATTTGTACGGCGAGGATTGCCAAAACAATGATTCGAATTGCTCGTCGAATTTGCCGGTGGGCGTGCTCTCGACGCGCAGGCGCCGCTCTTCATAAACCACGTCGCGCTCGGAATAAAATTCGCGGAACACCGGATTGAGCAAACGATCCGACTCCAGCCACATGTATAGCTCAAGCTTGTTGGCGGGAACATTGATGATGTAGAACGTCACGTCTTCGGCAGTGAACGCGTTCAAGCCCGCGCCGCCGTTTTTCGAGTAGATGCGATCCAGTTCGTCTTTGATGATGATTTCGCGCTGCTGCTTGATGAGATCGTCAAAAACTTTTTCCAGCTCGCGATAACGCGGCGTGAGGTTTTCGCGCTTCGACATGTCGTCGATTTGGCCGAGACGCTCCATCGCGCGCATTTTGCTCTCTTCCTGCCGTAGCAGCGCTTTCATGCTGTCCTGCTGCACCATGATTCTCTGATCGGCGTTGTAATCTTTGGTGCCGATCGTCTTTGTGCCTTTGAACAGCATGTGCTCGAACAAATGCGAAATGCCGGTGATGCCGGGCCGCTCATTGATCGAGCCGACTTTGAACGCCAACCCGCACGCGACGCTGGGATCGCCGGTGCGCTTAATGAGAATGAGCTTCATGCCGTTGTCGAGAACATGAAGGCGCGGCTGCACGTTTTGCGCCTGCGCATTCGCGAATAAGAATGTTCCGGCAACGACGAGAAACAACCACTGCTTTTTAAGCATGACTCCTCCTTGAAAAGTAATTGTCAAAAACCGATACAGGCGAAGTTATCACATTCATTTGATCGGCGGGCTTTTTTCGGCTGGCGGGTTGGGTTCTGTTTCATGCAATTTCTAAAAACAGAAATTTGTGCAAATTAAGAAAAAATTTTCACACCACAAAGGCACAAAGTTCACAAAGAAAAACTTTGTGGCCTTTGTGCCTTTGTGGTGCAGTTAATTCGTAAGAGTCGTTTCATTCATGCGCCCAATCAAAAGAGCGTTTACCAGCGTTTCAACCGATACGCCTTGAGAACGTGCGCACTGCATAAGCTCTTCAGCAACATCAGGCAAAATTGCGGCGCGAATCGCGCGCTTGTTAGGCGTTTCGAAGCGAAACCATTCCCCGTCATCTTCCATGAACGGAGCGGTATCGAGGTTGTCCCCAAAGGCGGCTTCTTCTTCGTAAGTTTTAAATTCCGGCATTTGCAAATCATTCATTTTCGTAATCTCCTGAAGTTTTGTTATTCAACGCCTTTACGCAGCTTCCGGAAGTTGATATTCTTTTTTCGAATGTGTCCGGTCAGCTATACCGAGCAACAAGTACTCTACGCTGATATCCTCGTCTATTTCATCCCAATGCAGGCCTGTTCCACCTCCGCTAATCTCGTAGGATACACGCTGTTCGGGCGTCGCATTAAGCAGGCGTGGAAAATAGGCCAGCGGCACACCAAGTTTTCGGCCATCGGCAAGCTCTATCCACATAGCGTCGAAATCAAAGGTGATCTTTCGCGCCAGCGCTTTATTTAGGAAAAAATTCATTCCATTTCCTCTCAATTAGTGCTTTATTATCTTTGACAACTTGCGACAATTCACGTAATTCTGTCGGCGACAAGTCATAGGACTCGGCAACACGCACTTCCGGCAGCACCCAAAATTTGGCAACAGCGCCGCCTTTTCGAACATGAATATGCAACGGTTCGCGCGGATTTCCTTCATTCGCCCAAAAGAAAAAGCGATAACCTTTGTGCCTCAAAATGACCGGCATAATTTAAAATTCCAATTTGCTTAACGATACGAATAAAATCTGTATTTTTCAAACTCTTTTTACTACGGATGATAATTCGGATACGCCGGTTTTTTATGTACGGGCAGCGGGTTTTTCTTGAGAAGCTCCAACACAACTTCGACGGCTTTTTCGAGTTGCGGATCGTGGCCTTCGCGCATCAACTTAGGATCAAGCTCCACTTCGATATCCGGCGCGATGCCGAGGTTTTCAACTTCCCATTCGCCGTTCAAGCCATAAATCGCGAGGCGAGGCGCAGTGACGCCGCCGCCATCCAGCAACGGCGGATAATCGTAAATGCCGACGAGGCCGCCCCACGTTTTCTTGCCGATCAGCGGGCCGATACCGGCTTTGCGAAAATACCACGGCATCGCATCCCCGCCGGAACCGGCCATTTCGTTGATGATCATCGCCTTCGGGCCGTAGATGGAGCCGCGCGGACTGGAGAAGTCGCGGCCTTCGCGCGTCGTCATCAGGCTCATGAGCGGACGGCGGAGATGATCGATGATGTAGTCCGCAATCAAGCCGCCGCCGTTGAAGCGCTCATCGAGCACCGCGCCCTCTTTTTCAATTTGCGCAAAGTAGTAGCGATTGAAATTGGTGTAACCCGCGCCCGCGGTGTTGGGCAAATAAACATACGCGAGCCGGCCGCCGCTCAACTCCTCGACTTTGCGGCGATTGCCTTCGATCCACGCGAGATGGCGCAAATTGGTTTCACTTTCAACCGGCGTCACCGTGACTTCGCGTGCATTTGTGCCGTCGGCATTCGGGCCGACTTTGATCACCACGGCTTTGCCCGCCGTGGCTTCGAAATAGCTAAAAACTTCGTTGGCCGTATTCACGTCGCGGCCGTTCACCGCCAGCAGATATTCGCCCGCGATCACGTTGACGCCGGGTTGCGTGAGCGGCGCGCGAAATTCGGGATTCCAATTCTCTCCATTATATACGCGGCTAAAACGATAACGGCCATTTTCAATTTTATAATCCGCGCCGAGCAGGCCGACTTTGACTTTTTTGACTTCGGGTGTTTCGCCGCCGCCGACAAAAACGTGGCCGAGCGACAATTCGCCGAGCATCTCTTCAAAGAGATAATTCAAATCCACGCGGCTCGCGATATTCGCCAGAAACGGCGCGTACTTTTTTTCCGCCACGTTCAAATCAAGGCCGTGAAAGCCGGGGTCATAAAGAAAGTCTCTTTGAATGCGCCAGACTTCATGATACATTTGATTCCATTCCAGCCGCGGCTCGACGTAAACTTCCAAATCCTCGAGTGCCAGCGTTTTCGCCTCGGCAGTCGGATCATCCGCGACCGGAGCAATGAACCAATGCTCGCCTTGCAAATAAAGCATCTTCTCGCCGTTGGCGGAAAGCGTGAAAGCGTTGAGGCCTTCCAGCAGTCGATCAGTTTTGCGTTTGCCGAGGTCGAATTTGTGCAGCGCCAAAACCGTGGGCCCTTCGGCGGCGCTCAACAGAACGGGAGCGCCTTCCAGCAGGAAAAGATTTCCTTCCTTGCCGGCGGCGAGGCCGAGATAATTTTTCGCGGGAACCGGCAGCGCCAAAATTCGTTGGCTGATATTGTCAAAATCAATTGCAACCGTCAACTCTTCTTTCTTCTCCTCCTCATCTTTTTTCTTTTTATCCTTTTTCACCTCTTTATCTTTTTGCTCCACCGCGGTGCTGTCCTTTTCCTCGTCGCTTTCCGGCGCGAGCGGCGAGGACAAATCTTTTTTGAGCACGGCCACGTAAACGCTGCGCGTCACCGGGCGATTGAGGCTCGACATATCCAGCCAGCCCGCGGAAAGGCCGAGGTCGGTGCTCGCGGTGAAATAAAGATGCTTGCCGTTTTTGTCGAACGCCGGAAACAGCGCGTCGCTCAAGCCGTCGGTGATTTGGCGGCTCATTTTGTCGGCGAGCGCATAAACAAAAATGGCGTGCAGATGATTCGGCAGATGCTTGGCATACGCAAGCCAGCGGCTGTCCGGCGACCACACCGGCTCCAGTGTGCGAAACGGGCTTTCAAAAAGATCGGCATCGACGCGCACGGGTTTGGGATTGTCAACTTCGACATACCAGAGATTCAGCCGCTTGTCCGTGTACGCAATTTTTTCGCTATCGGGCGACCAGCGCGGCGAATAGAAAAAAGACGGCGGGATGCCGAGAGCGATTTTGCGCACATCGCCGAGGCCGCTTTGCATGCGCAGGTGCAAGGCGTATTCGCCGGAGGCATCGGAAAGGTAAGCAATCCATTTGCCGTCCGGCGACCAGGCCGGATCGCGCTCCGCGACATTCGTGGTGCGCGTAAGATTGCGGAGGTCGCCTTTTTCCGCGGGCACGCTCACAATTTCGCCGCGCGCCTGAAAGACCGCACGCGCGCCGGTGGGTGAAAGTGCGGCGTTGCTCAAACTCGCCGCGGGCACATTCTGAAAATGCGGGCGCACTTCGGGAAAGTCGCCGACGACGCGCACGTCGAGACGCTTGGTTTGGCTCGAAGCCAGATCAAACAAATGCAACGCGCCGAATTGCTCGTACACAATCGCGTCGGGACCGGCGCAGGCTGATTTGAAATCAAGGCCGTTATTCTGCACCAGTTGCGTGACGCGCTTGGTGTTGAGATCAAACGCAAAAAGCGTCACGGCGCCGTGGCGATCCGAGAGAAAATAAATCGTCTGGCCGGCCCACATCGGATTGAAGTCGTTTGAATTCTCGCGCGGAATTTTTTCAATGAGGCTTGAATCCAAAAGATTCACCAGCCAGATCGGTTTCGTCTGGCCGCCGCGATAGCGCTTCCATGCGATCTGCCACTGCAGATGCGGCATATAAGCCATGCGCGTTCCATCCGGCGCGTATGAACCTTCTTGCGCCATCGGCAGCGGAATTTCGTTGGGAAATCCGCCGGTGATCGGAATGGTGAAAAACCGGTTGAAGAAAGCATAACTGTGCCGCGACGAACGAAAAAGAATTTGTTTGCCGTCCGGCGTCCAGCCGAGGACTTCATCGGGATCGGGATGAAACGTCAATCGGCTCGGCACGCCGCCCGTGGTTGGAATGACGAAAACATCGACGTTGCCGTCATACTCGCCGGTGAAAGCGATGCGGCTGCCGTCCGGCGAAAAATACGGATTGGTTTCGACGCCGAGGCCGGTGGTCAAGCGTTTGGCCTCGCCGCCGTCGCGGCCGACGAGCCACAAATCACCGGCGTAAATGAACACGACGTGCTCGCGGCTCAAAGTCGGTTTCTGCAATAATAGCGGCGAGTCGGTTTGACTGAGGCCGATGGTGGTGATGATGAATAAAATAAAAATGGTGCGAGGTGATTTCGTCATCGCGCTGGTTCCTTTAATTCGCCTTCAACTTCTTGAGCATCTCGACCCCGCCGGTGTTTGCGCTTTGGTTTGCGCCAGACCGTCGTGGGGAATAATGAATAAAGCGGCCAACAGCAGGGCCGCCGTTGAGAAACGCAGGAACTGTTTTTGCATTTTTCTCTTTCTGCGAGTGATAAGCTTACACTTGTTTAAAGAAAAGGGAACGCGCGTTTGCGCACAACGGCCAATGAATCCGCACCCATTGCGGATTCATTGGCCGCGCGCCGGGACTGGACTCATCACGCAAACGTTCACAACACAAGATTGGGCGGCGGCAAGTTGCCACGCCCCTGCTGGTCATCAATAAAACACCTCGGCCGACCAAACCACGCTGCTCGACCAATCCGTATTGCCGCCCAGATGCTTCGAGCTGCTGGAAAATGCGCCTTGATAAAAGCCAAGCACCCCCGTCTTGGAAGAGCGTTTAATTCGCACCCGGTCATTTTCCTGACTTTCAACCACCAATTCCGCGGCGACAACGTTTTTCGCGAGAAAATAAGTGGCTTTGAAATTATTCGTCTGACCAATCCGCCGCCAAACGCCAATGTAATCCCCCTCCCTCGCGATCCATGTCACCCCCAAGCCCGACGAAATCGCGGGAGCATCAAAATATACATTCGCAGTCCAGCTTACCTGCTTCGACCAATCCACCGTGCCGCTGTAGCCACGGCCATCGGTGGCGAGGGCGCCACGATAACTGCCGAGGGCCTTGCCTTGATCAGCCCGTTTGATCTCGATGGCTTTGCCGGCGGGCTCATTGATCGTCAATTCCGCATGCAAGCCATCTTTGGTGAGCAGCCAAATCGCGTCGAAAACATTGCTATTGCCTCGCCGCGTCCAGATGCCGAGATAATCGCTTTCTTGAACCAGCCAAATACGGCCCATGGCGTCCTCCTTAACGAACCCGCCGCTGTCGGCGCTTGGCCCCGAGATGACTTTGGCCAGGCTTGAACACATGTTGGAAATTTCATCTTCGCTGTTGCCGCGAATGTTCTGGCTCTTCTGCACTTCCGCGGTTTCAACGTCAATGAAGCGCGAGTTCAAGGTGAAGGTTTTGCCGGTGCGCACCAGGCTGCCCACAACCACAATTTTAGCGCCCAACAGTTTGCCGATTTCAACCACCGCCAGCTCATCCACCGTGCCGGAAAGCTGGAGGCTTTGTTCCTGCATAACCTTCATCAGTTGCGACCGCTCGATAATGCGGTACATGCCGAGACTTCCCAATTCGGTGCGCAGAATTTCCGAAGCCGCCAGGCCCAGGGAAGAATCGCAGCCGATGCTCTGAAAATCAAGCACGGCGATGCGAGGCCTCTCCTCCTGGCCAAACGCGGATTGCAAGAACACAACGGCGAACAGCGCAACAAATTCAAGCTTTAAGCAACGCATGGTAAATTCTCCTCTCCGGTTTTATTTTCTGATGAAAAAATTATTATTGCGTCCATCCATTCAAAACAAAAATTACTGCTGCAGCGCAAACAGCGTCGAGCGATTCGTCACGTACAGCACGCCGTTTTTCGCGACGGGCGTGGTGTAAACGGCGCTGCCCATGTTGATCTCGTGCAGCACTTCTTTTTCCTTGCCGGCTTTAAGCACGGTGAGATCGCCGTCTTCGTCGCCGATATAGACTTTGCCGTCGGCCACATACGGCGAGCCCCAAATCGCGGCGAAGGTGTCGTAGGTCCACAACACTTCGCCGGTCGCGGCATTCATGCAATACACAAAACCGCTCAAATCCGCGGTGTACAGCAAGCCGTCGACAATCGCCACCGTTGACATCGTGCGATTGAAATTTTTGTAGCCGCGATGCCACACGGCTTTCGATTGCGGGATTTCGCCTTTCATCGTCGCGTCGATCGCCCACAAGTGGCTAATGCCTTCGCCGTGCTCGGGGTCTTGGCCGAGGCCGATAAAAACTTTGTTGTCATAAATCACCGGCGTGGCGACGAAATCACTTTTGGTGCCGGAGCCGCCCAGCTCGT
>Ga0247727_10011624_pt1 | contig 15306 bp, 17 predicted proteins | sample WisWelCaveWW1625_FD_202498 | JGI IMG/M metagenome (GOLD analysis project Ga0247727, IMG submission 202498) | Biofilm microbial communities from Wishing Well Cave, Virginia, United States - WW16-25 | ecosystem: Environmental > Aquatic > Deep subsurface > Groundwater > Cave microbial mat | place... | reverse complement strand
GATGGCGTCCTCGTCGATCATGCGACCGACCTACGCCGGTTCGCGCCGTTCAGGAACCTCAGCCCCCTGAGTCACACAGCCGCATCAGCATAGACCGCGATTCTGTTATTGTTCGGGGCGTCCTTAGCTGGCGCCAGCCGCTGATCGAGCGGGCGCCGCCGTGGAGCGTTCGGCTGTTGGGACCGGCGGCGGCGCGCCTCGACATGCTCCTGATCGATCACGGCATCTTCCGCCTGGCCTACCTCAACAAGCACTGCCTCGGGAATCGGGCCTGGCGCTCGGCGCAGCCGGCCCCGCATGACCTGCGCGCGCTGGCCCGGCGCGGCCTGCGCACCATCATCAACCTGCGGGGCGAGCGCCTGTGCGGCAGCTACTGGCTGGAGCGGGCCTTCTGCGAGCGCCACGGCATCGCGCTGGTCAACTTCCAGACCCGCTCGCGGGCGGCGCTGACGCGGGCGGAGCTGCATGCCGCGCACGACCTGTTCGAGCGCATCGAGTACCCCATGCTGATGCACTGCAAGTCGGGGGCGGACCGCGCCGGCCTGATGAGCGCGCTCTATCTCTTCCTCAAGGAAGGCGTGCCGCTCGAGGTGGCCAAGCAGCAGCTGGCGCTGCGCTACGGGCACGTGCGCCACGCCGACACCGGCATCCTCGACTATTTCCTCGAGCGCTACATCGAGGACAACCGGGCCAACCCCATGCCGTTCCTCGAGTGGGTGGACAAGGTCTACGATCCCGAAGACTTGAAGCGCGCCTTCGCGGCCAAGGGCTGGGCCAACCGGCTCGTCAACGGGATGCTGCGGCGGGAATAGACGGCGCCTCAGGCGGCGCCCATCTCCCGATCCTTCTTGGGGATCAGGTCGTAGGGCAGCGCGAAGCCCGGCATGGCGGCGAGCCGGCGCGACCAAGCCTCGACGCGGGGCCAGGCAGCGATGTCGATACCGCCCTCGGCCATGAACACCATGCGTCCCCAGCAGCCGATGTCGGCGATGGTGCAGGCCTCGCCGACCAACCAGTCGCGCCCCTCCAAGCTCTGGTCGACGAAGCCGAGCGCCGCCTCCGCCAGCGGCCGGAAATGCGCCATGACGGCGGGATCGACGGCGCGGAACCGGCTGAAATGGCGCACCCTGGCGATGTTCTGGATGGCGTCCGCCTCCCAGGACAGCCACTCGCGCGCGCGCCAGCTCTCCTGCTCGCTCGCGCCCTCGAAATGGCCGGTGGTGCGGGCGAGGTAGTCGAGGATGACGTTCGACTGCAGAACCGTGAGCCCGCGATGACGCAGCGCCGGCACCAGGCCGTAGCGGTTGATGGCGAGGTAGTCGGCCGTTTTCTGCGCGCCGGTCTTGAGGTTGACCGTGCGGAACGAGTAGGGGAGCCCGGCGAGCGCCATATAGAGCATGGGTTTGTAGGATGAGCTCGACGTGAAGCTGCCGTAGATGATGATGCGGTCGTCCATCGTGTGCCCCATCCTCGCGGTGTCCTCGTCGGTCGATCCTACACCAGGAGGCTCGAGCGCTGCGCCATCGATGGGATTTGCCAAACGCGGCCGCTTCGTCGATTGTCCGACGCCGCCTACGGGAGGGACGCCATGCACATTCTCGCCAAGCTGATGATCGCGCTGGTGGCGCTGAGCCATCTCGGATTCCTCGTGCTCGAGATGTTCCTGTGGGACCACCCGATCGGGCGGCGCGTCTTCGCCATGACGCCGGAGGTCTCGGCGTCGTCGGCCGTGCTGGCTGCCAACCAGGGCCTCTACAACGGCTTCCTGGCCGCCGGCCTCCTCTGGGCGCTGTGGTCGGACCGCTTTGATCTCAAGGCGTTCTTCCTCGGCTGCGTGGTCATAGCCGGCACCTTCGGCGGCTTCACCGCCAAGCCGACCATCTTCCTGATCCAGGCGCTGCCGGGGGCGATCGCGCTGGCGCTCGTATTGGCCGCGCGCCGGGCGGTGTGAGCCGTTCGGCCATGGCGATCAACGACCTGCCAGGCGACATCGTGCTCGCCGACACTGCCACCAAGCTCGGGGATCGCGCCGCCGGCGCCGTCATCGTCACCGGCTCGCACGGTGGGCGCTATGCCGCCTATCTGACGCTCAAGGCGCACCCGCGCGGCCGCCATCCACAACGACGCGGGCGTGGGCAAGGACGAGGCCGGCATCGCCGTCCTCGGCATGGCCGAGGCGCTGGGGGTGGCGGCCGCCGCCGCCTCGCACGCCACCTGCCGCATCGCCGATGCCGCCGACATGATCGGCCGCGGCCGCATCAGCCATGCCAACGCGCCGGCACGGGCACTCGGCGTCGCACCGGGCCTCTCCTGCCGGGACGCTGCGCTGCGGCTCGTTGCTGCCGTCGCCAGCGGGCGCGATCCGGCGCCGATCGCGGAGGCGCGCCGCGCCCTGCGCGAGCCCGGCTGGCGGCGCGCGATTCTGCTGGTCGACTCGGCGTCGCTGGTGCGGCCCGAGGACGCCGGCCAGATCCTGGTGACGGCCTCGCACGGCGGCCTGGTCGGCGGCAATCCGACGATGGCCGTGCAGGCCGACGTGTTCGCCGCCGTGTTCTGCGACGCCGGCGTCGGCGCCGACGGGGCGGGCATCTCGCGGCTGCCGGCGCTCGATGCACGCGGCATCGCCGGCCTCACGGTGTCGGCGGCCTCCGCGCGCATCGGCGAGGCCTCCTCCGTCTACGCCGACGGCATCATCAGCCACGCCAACCGGGCGGCCGAGCGCCTAGGCGCCCGCCCGGGGGAGCCGCTGCAGGGCCGGCTGGAGACGTGGGCGCGGCGCGGATGAAGGCTGGCTCGGTTCACCGCGAAACTGTCGGCGGTTCGGCGCGCGACCCGTCCCGCTTGCGTCCCCGGCCGGAGCGCTCCGCCAGGAGCGTGCAGAGCCGGGGTCTTGCCGGGTGCGATTTCATTGCGACCGGGCAAGATCCCGGATGGCCTCCGCTGAAGCGTCGGCCTCCGGGAACGCAGGTGGGGACCCGCGAGGCGACGACCATGCCTACTCGGCAGGCGCGGGCCGGGTGCTGCCGGAGGGGACGGGGCGTGTCGCGGGCGCCTCCATGCGGGCGCAGGCCATGAGCACGCCCGCCACCATCAGGTAGCCGAGCGAGATCGACGGCGTGACGCCGAGCCCATTGCCGATGCCCACCGCCTCGCCATGCATGAAGCCGAAGTAGGTGAGCGCCGCGCCGGCGAGCGCGAAGCCGGCAGCCTTCGTGAACTGGCGCTCGATGATGAAGACGCCGATGGCGCCGAGCACCAGTCCGCTCAGGATGGCGCCGCCGCCCATCAATTCGAGGCCGTGGTAGAGCACACCGACGTTGCCGAGCTTGTCGAGGCCTACGGCGGCGGCATTGGTGCCGGCCGCCGCCAGCGAGCTGTCGACCAGCACCTTGGCCCAGGCCGCCAGATGCGGCGTCAGCGCCAGCACGATCGCCGGCGCATGCTCCTTCGGCGTGGTCTGGAACGCCTGCGCGCCGATCAGCATGCCGATGTAGAGCAGGATCGGCGAGATCGCCACGACCGGGATCAGGGCCAGCAGCACCGAGATGATGCCGAACCAGGCGAGCACGATCACCATGACGCCGGTGGCCGCCGAGTAGCCGATGCGCCCGCCCATGGACTTCCAGCCGGGATGGCCGATGTAGACGGCGTTGATGAACGGGTTGCCCATCAGGCAGCCAACCAGGCTGACGAAGCCGTCGGCTGTCAGCACCTGGGTGGTGGGATATTTGTCCCCGGCGGCTTCCGCGCTCTCTACGTTGTCCATGGCCTCGACCAGGTCGTAGACGCCGAAGGGGATGGCGGTGACCAGGATGACGGCCAGGAAGTCGAAGCCCGAGAAAACATGGTTGTGGGCCGGGATCGGCACCGAGAAGCCGAAGCTGGCAAAAGAGTCGAGCAGCTTCGATACGCTCATGCCGCCGATGCCCAGACCCACAGCCGTCGAGCCCCATGCGATCAGCATGCCGGCGGCGATGGCGATCAAGCCGGCCGGGATGCCACGGGGATAGCGCACGCCGCCAAACCAGGCGGCTAGAATGATGGCAAGCGAGACCAGCCCGATCGCCGGCGTCATGTAGATCTCCATGGCCGGGCGCATGGAGATGAAGGCGACGGAGACGCCGGCCAGCGTGCCGAGCAGGGCGGCGCGCGGGGTGATCTTGCGGATGATGGGGGCGATGAAGCCGCCGGCCATCAACACGAAGCTCTGCACGAACACCCATACCAGGCCCGCCTCCCAGGCCTTCACGGGGTCGCCGGTCTTGGCCAGGATCGGCAGCATGATCACGAACGTGACCACGAACATGTGCGGCACGCTCACCCCGGAGGGGAGCGCGCACACATCGCTGCGGCCGGTCTGCCTGGCCAGGCGATAGGCGAGCCAGGCGTAGTAGAGCGTGGACAGGAACATCATCAGGCCGAGCGCGGGCAGGATGCGCCCGAACACCAGGCTGTCCGGCATCTTCAGCACGTAGCGCAGCAGGCCCGTCACCACGAGCATGTTGACGAGGATGTTGGTGCCGAAGCCGAAGAAAGCGTTCCAGTCGCCCGGAACCCAGAGCGCCGGCCTGAAGGTCTTGTCGGTCGCCATTGCCTTTCCCCCTTCTCTCAACGTGCTCAGCTCAACGTCCTGACCGTGGAGCCTCGGCCAGCGCCGCGATCACGCTTTGCGACTGCGCCACCCAGCCGAAGATGCCGCCCTGGGCCGCGATCATCCTCAAGCCCACCTCGTGGAACTCGGGAAAATACGAGCCGCAGCAGTCGGCCACGACGATGCAGCGATAGCCGCGGTCGTTGGCCTCCCGCACCGTGGTGTGCACGCACACCTCGGTGGTGACGCCGCAGACGATGAGCGCCTCGACGCCGCGGTTGCGCAGCATCAAGTCGAGATCGGTCTGGTAGAAGGCGCCCTTGCCGGGCTTGTCGAGCACCGGCTCGCCGACGGCGGGCGCCAGCTCGGGGATGATGTCGTGGCCGGGCTCGCCGCGGATGAGGATGCGCCCCATTGGTCCGCGGTCGCCGATGCGGAGCGCCGGAGCGCCGCGCTCGACCTTGGCGGGGGGTGCGTCCGACATGTCGGGGCGATGGCCTTCGCGGGTGTGGATGACGGGAAGGCCCGCCTTGCGCGCCGTGGCGAGCAACTCGCGCAGAGGCCGCACGATCCCGCGCAGCCGCGCCACGTCGTTGCCGAGAGCTGCGCCAAAGCCGCCGGGCTCGAGGAAATCACGCTGCATGTCGATGATGACGAGCGCGGACTTCGCAGGATCGAACGTTGTTGGCGCCGGAAGCGCGTCGATGCGTGCGCAAGCCATGAGCCGCCCCAGGTTGGTGGGTTCAGAAGCAAGTGATGTGCCAGCAAAGCGCGGCTCAACTTGCTGTAGCGGCCTGTGCGGGCAGCTCGGACAACTGCGCAGCAAACGGGCAGCGGCTGCCTATGCTGCCGCCAGACAGACGGCTGGGCTTACTGGAAATGGAAGGGGATCGAGTAGCGCAGCTGGCCGGGCGAGGCACCGGCGGGCGGGCTGGTGATGCCGCCGGCGCGCTGCATCGTGTCGCGCGCCGTCTCGCCGGTGCTCACGCCCGGCAGCGTGCGCAGGAACTCCGAGGCCCGGTCCGGCTGGAACTGCTGGTCGAACTCGGCGCGGCTGATCGCGCTCGAGCCGCTCAGTGTGTCGATGGCCGCCTCCGAGGTCTAGGTGGTCGTGACCACGATGCCCTCGAGCTGAAGGCCCTGTGCCATCGCGGCACTACTCATCATCGCCAATGCCGACGCTCCGCCGGCAAGGCCCCTGATCACCTGTCGATACATGCGCGCCCCGTGCCCCTATCACCAACTTCGTTGTGTCGAGATGGCTAGCTGGCTGACGGGCGCTCGAGAGCGCCTTGGCGGGCTCGCTCGACCGGGCACTTACCGATCAATCTCCCTCTCACACGAAGAGGGCTTGCAAACTCTACGTTTGTTGACTTATTGAGTCAAGAAAGCGCGGCCCGATGGCTGCAACGCGAAGCTTTGATGCAACACCTGGCCAGGACCGACCCCTGATGATGACCCGCGAGGATCCCGGCGAGACCAAGACGGATCGACCCGCCGCACCGAGGTCGCCCCGCATCAAGGTCGCCGATCTGCTGGCCGGCACGCGCGAGGCGATCCTGGAGCACGACGGCCAGGACTATCGCCTGCGCATCACCGCCAACGGCAAGCTGATGTTGACCAAGTGAGGGGCCGGCCCATGCATCCTTCCGCACCACGCTCCATCCTGGCTTGCCTGCTGGCGCTGGCGCTCTTAGCCGCCTCGGCCGCGCCGGCGACAGCGGCCGAAGTCACCGTCACCGACGCCGGCGGCCGCAGCGTGCGCATCGCGCCGTCGGCATGGCGGCGCTGGCGAGCCGGCTCTACGTCCATCTCTCGGGCGGGGAGCGCCAGCGCGTGCATGTGGCGCGCGCGCTCTGCCGGCTCGCCGTGGCCCCGCCGCGCCCGGGCGAGAGCCGGTGCTTCCTCCTGGACGAGCCGACCTCCGGTCTCGATCTCGCCCGCCAGGCCCTGGTGCTCGAGGCCGTCCGCCGCCAGGCGGCGATGGGCAAGGCCGTCCTCGCCGTCATGCACGATTTGAACCTGGCCGCCGCGCTCGCCGACGAGCTGGTGCTGCTGGTGCGGGGCCGGGTGCTGGCGGCGGGGGCGCCGGCCGAGGTGCTGCAGGACGACCTCTTGTCGGCCGCCTACGGCTGCCGCGTGCTCACCAATCGCGTGCCGGAGGCGAACCGCCCCTATGTGCTGCCGCCCGCCGCTTTCGCGCTGGCGCGAACAGGGCTGGCGGGGCTGCGAAAACCGTGCAAGACCCCGCCTTCGCTTTTGACCGCCCGGATGGGCTATGCTGAGTTTAGGCTGCCGAGCCCCGGAGCACCCGCAACGATGCGCCTGACCAAATCCACCAGCCACGCCATCCGCATCTTGATCGACTGCGCACGCGCGGAAGATCGGCTGATCAAGGTCGCGGAGCTGTCGCAGCGGCTGCAGATCACGCAGCAAAACGTGTTCAAGATCGTCAACCTGCTGGCCCGCGCCGGCCTGATCGAGGCGATGCGCGGCCGCAACGGCGGGGTGCGGCTGGCGCGGCCCGCCGACACCATCCGCATCGGCGACGTGGTGCGCGCCACCGAGGTGACGCACGTCGAGATCGAGGACGACGCCGGGGCGGGGCGCAAGACCGGGCGCGGACGCGGCGTCAACCAGATCCTCGACAACGCGCTCGAGGCCTTCATCGACGTGCTCGATCAGCACACGCTGGCCGACATGGCCAAGGGCGCCCGCATCGAGGCGGCGCCGCCCCGGCGCAAGGCCGCGAGCAGCTCGCGCGCCGCCGCGGCTCCCACGACGCGCCTGCGCCGGCCGCTGCACGACACCACCTGCTGAAGGCGGGGCCGGTCGGGCTCACGCACCTAGATGGATTCTAAACTGAGGGGGCGTTGGCTTGACACCCGTGCCCGCCCGGGAAAATGCTGCCAGCGCGCGTCGACTAGTGGGCCGAAAGGCCTGGGCGCGCATCCGATGTCGGGGCCTTGAACCCCCACGATTGGAGACTGGCATGATCGATCCGGCGAGCCGGCCGCGCGGTTCACTCGCGCCCTCGTGTGCATCAGGCGCGCGCTTTCTTTGCCCCAGCCAAAGCGTACAGGATTGCCTATGAGGCGCGCCCACATGATCGACGCGCCTGCCGCGCTTTCGCAGCCGGCCGGCCTGGCCGGACCCGAGCGACTGGTCGGCCTCGGCTTCCGCTACTGGCTGACGGGCTTCCGCACCGGCGACATCTCCTGCTGGGAGCGGGCTTGGTGCGCCTACAGCGGCGCGCTCGGCCCCGCCAGCGCCAAGAGCGCCGTCAGCGCGTTGTCTGGCTGGGTGGGCGCCATCAACGCGCATGCCCAGCGGCCGCTCGAGACCGCCGCCGTCGACTGCGACCGCTTCTGCCGTGACGAATGCGTCGCCATTGCCATGATCGCCGCCTGCCAGCACAACGCCTGCCCGGCCATGCGCGCCTGCGCCTTCTCGCTGCTCGGCTGCTCGATGATCGAGGCGGTGGTGGAGGGGGCGGAAACCTTCGCTGCGACCATGCGCGGCGCCGACCAGATCTTGCCGGCCTCGTTCGATCATGGTTCATCCCTGCTGGCGATGCCGGCGGCCACCAGCCTGCGACAGTGAGACAGTAGCGCGTCCAATGATTGTCTGTTCCTGCCTAGTCATCTCCGATAGCGACATCGAGGCGGCGCTGGTCGAGATCCTGAGCCAGCCCGATGCACCCCTGCCTACGCCAGGCGTGGTCTACCGGCACCTGTCCAAGAGGATGGTGTGCTGCGGCTGCTCGCCGCTGGCGGTGAGCACCATCTACGAGAAGATCGACCAGCTGGCCGCCAAGGGCGTGGTGTGCCCCTATGCCTGCGCCAGTGCGCAAGGCCGGCTCCTGCGCTGCGCCAGCGAGACGCCCGCGCAGCGCCTGATCGAGGCGCCGAAGCCGCGGCGCCGGCGCTCGGCGCCGCCCCCTGCATCCCCTATGGAACCCGAGCTGCAGTCGGCCTAATCCACCACCCCGCGTGGCCGGCGGACTGGCTCGCTCTCTCCAAGTGTCGTAGGAAACTTTCTGGCGTGGCGCGCAGCGGGTCTGCCGCGTCTGCGCGCGAGCAAGCGCGCTCCGCACCCAGTCGAACCAGCCAGGCACGGAGGGCACCACCCATGAAGGGCAAGAAGGACGTCATCGACATCCTGAACGAGGCCTTGAAGCACGAGTTGGGTGCGATCAACCAGTACTGGCTGCACTACCGCATGCTCGCCAACTGGGGTTTCACCCGGCTCGCCAAGAAGGAGCGCGCCGAATCGATCGAGGAGATGCAGCACGCCGACAAGCTGGTCGACCGCATCATCTTCCTGGAGGGCCTGCCCAACCTGCAGACCATCGCCCCCCTCATGATCGGCCAGAACATCAAGGAAGTGCTCGAGTGCGACCTCAAGGGCGAGTTCAACGCTTGCGATCTCTACACCAAGGCGCGCGAGATCTGCCGCAAGCACGAGGACCTGGTGTCGATGCAGCTGTTTGAGGACCTGCTGAAGGACGAGGAGGGCCACATCGACTTCCTCGAGACCCAGCTCGACCTGCTCGACAAGATCGGCATCCAGAACTACGGACAGCTGCAGGCCGACCCGGCCAACAAGGTGGAGGGCGAGCATTGACGATCAGTGCGTCAGTTGCGGCTTCGCCCGGTAGGTGGGTCCGGCATCAGTCCTTCTTCGCCAGGCCGAGCTTCTCGAGCGCCGCCTTCTCATCGGCGGCGAGCTTCGGCACGAAGGCTGCGTAGTCCTCGGTGCTCATGTAGCGCCGGACGAAGTCATACTTCTCGTAGAGCTCGATGACCTTGGGGTCGTCGTAGGCCCTCTTGAAGGCGTCGTGCAGCTTCTTGACTACGCCCGGGTCCATGCCCTTGGGGCCCGCAAGGCCGAACGGGGAATCGAACTCGTAAGTGTATCCGAGCTCTTTCAGGATCGGCGCGTCGGGCCACTTCTTGCTGCGCTCGCCGCCGAGCATCATGAGCAGCCGGAACTCACCGGCCGCCACCATCGGCGCCCACGCCGGCGATTCCACCATCATCGTGACATGGCCGCCGAGGACGGCCGCGATCGACTCGCCGCCCCCCTTCGTCGGAATGTGCGTGAACTTCACGCCGGATTGGCGCGCCATCAGCTCCATGGCTATTGCGTTGGTCGTGGCGGGGCCGACGGTTGCGTAGGTGAACTTGCCGGGGTTGGCCTTGGCAAAGTCGATGACGTCCTGCCACTTCTTGAAAGGACCGTCGGCCTTGACGACAGCGCCCAGGCTATAGCCTCCGAGCAGGATGATGTAGGTGAAGTCCTTGACTGGATCGAAGGTTGCTTTCTGCATGTAGGGCACCCGATAGACTGGGATCGCCAGCTGCCCGATCGTGTAACCATCGGGCTTGTGGGTAGCCAAGGTGGCGGGACCGAGCGTTGCGCTGCCCCCCGGCTTGTTGTCGATGATGATCGGCTGGCCGAGATGCTTCGAGGCGCTCTCGGCAATGCCTCGAAACAACAGGTCGGCCGTCAGCGAGGGTATGAACGGTATAATCAGCGTAATGGGCTTGGACGGGAAGTCCTTCGGCGCTTGCGCAAGGGCGGGAGCCAGGAGACCCGCGAGGGCTGCAGCGGCTGCTGCCGACGCCATGAATATACGATGCAACATGTCAGTCCTCCCTTGATGCTCGCCAGGTTCATCGCTGCCGGCGTTGCATTCTGTGCTGTAAATGTCATCAAACTGGCACGCGTCTGTCAACCGCCGGTCATGCGGCTCGCCTACGTTGCCCAGCGATTCGTGAGCGTCTCGGGTCCACGGACCGCGACGAGGGGGCATGCACGACCGGAGCGCGCAGCGCGGGAGGCCCTCGCGACGCGAGGTCATTGCCGGAACTGGCGCTTCGGCCATCGCCCTGACGGCGGGCGCGGGCTTCGCCGGGCGCCCGCAGAGCGCAGCCGGCACCGTCTACGAGGACCGCAGCGGCAGCGGCCGGCGGGAGCCGGGCGATCCCGGCATTGCCGGGGTGCTGGTGTCCAACGGACGCGACACCGCCCGCACCGACGCCGAGGGACGCTGGCGCCTGCAGGTCGCCGACGGCGACAGCCTGTTCGTCATCAAGCCGCCGCACTGGGCCACGCCAACGGGCCCCGGCGGTATCCCGCGCTTCTCCTATCTGCACCAGCCGCTCGGAAGCCCGGGCATGCCCTACCGGCACGCCGGCGTCGCGCCGACCGGGCCGCTGCCGGCCAGCATCGACTTCCCGCTGGTGCGGCGACCGGAGAATTCCCGCTTCGAGGCGGTCCTCCTCAGCGACACCCAGCCCGAAAGCGAGACCGAGCTCGAATATCTGCGCGAGGACATCATCACCGGCCTGATCGGCCGCGAGGCCGCCTTCGCCATCAACCACGGCGACGTCGTGTCCGACGATCTCTCCCTCTATCCGCGCTACCTGCAGCTCACCGGCACCACCGGCATCCCCTGGCATCATTGCCCCGGCAACCACGACATGAACTCGGAGGCCCGCGACGACGATAGCTCGCGGGAGACCTGGAAACGCGTGTTCGGGCCCCGCCACTACGCCTTCCAACAGGCCGAGGCGACCTTCATCCTGCTCGATAACGTGCACTACTTCGGACACAACCCCGGCGCGGCGTTGAGCGGCCGCTACCGGGGCCGCATCGGCGAGGAGCAGCTGCAGTTCGTGCGCGGGCTGCTGGCGCATGTGCCGCGCGAGCATCTGGTCGTGGTGTCGATGCACATCCCGCTCGTCTCGCACCAGGACCCCGCCAATCCGGCCGACACCACCGTCGACCGGCGCGCGCTGCTCGAGCTTCTCTCCGATCGCCCGCATACCCTGAGCCTGTCGGGGCACATGCACACCACCGAGCATCACTACCTCGGACGCGAGGAGGGGTTCGAGGGTCCCGCGCCGCACCACCACCACGTGCTGACGGCCGCGTCGGGCAGCTGGTGGTGCGGGCCGCACGACCGCCGGGGCCTTCCCTCGGCCGACAGCGTCGACGGCAGCCCCAACGGCCTGCATGTGCTTTCGGTCGACGGCAACCGCTACACCACCCGTTTCGTGGCGGCCGCCGGCAAGAGCGCAGCGCAACTGCGCGTGATGCTCGATGGTCCGCACCGGCGAACAGCGGCGACGACGACGCCGCTCGGCTGCGCCATCCCCGCCCACCAGCTCGACGGTTGCCAGGTCCTCGCCAACGTGTTCGACGGTGGGCCCAGGACCGCGGTCAGCTACGAGATCGCCGGCTGGAGCGGGGGGTCGCGGCCCATGCAGCGCACCGCCGTGCAAGATCCCTTCGTCGCCGAGCTGCTGGCGCGCCAGGGCGCCGTGCGCAAGCCGTGGGTAGAGGCGGTGCCCTCGACCCACCTGTGGAGCGCGCGCCTGCCCGCGGGCCTGGCGCCGGGGGCGCACCGGCTCACCGTGACGGCGATCGACGAATACGGCCGCCGGCATGTCGCGCACGCGGTGCTCGAGGTCGCCGCGCCGAAGCGGGCTCAGGCCACGTGAGCGCGCCGGCGCTCGGCCCGGCTCAATCCTCGCACCACATCCGCAGGAGATTGGCCGCGCACTTGGCGAGCAGATCGCCCTCCGCGGTCTTGCCCTCGCGGTCGAACAGCCGGCGGCGCGCGGTCTCGAGGTCGAACAGCAGCTCGCGCGGTCCCGCCTCGCGCACGAAGCTGCGCACCCAGCCCACCGCCGCCAGCCGCTCGCCCCGCGTCACGGGTGCCACGCGATGCAGCGTCGTTGCCGGGTAGGTGACGAGGCTGCCCGCCGCCAGCTTGAAACCCTCCTCGCCGGCGGCGCTGTCGATGACGAGCTCGCCGCCCTCGTAGCTCTCCGGCTCGGACAAAAAGAGCGTGAACGACACGTCGGCCCTGACGCCCCCCATTAGCGCGTCGTCGACGTGCGTGCCGTAGGCATGACCCGCCTGGTAGCGGGAGAACAGCGGCCCGAGGACGGCCTTGGGCCGGGTCGCCAGAGCGAACACGGGATGCTGCAGCAGCCGCGCCTCGATCAGCGCGCGCGCCCCCTCGAGCTCGGGCCCCGCCTCGGCCTGCAGGTTGGCCTTGACGAGCCGCGCCGCCCAGCCGGCGGTCGTCCTGCCGTCGACGAAGGTTGCGCCGTCGAGGTCCGCGCGCACCTCCGCGAGGTCGGCCGCGGACAGGACATCGGCGATGGCCAGGATCATCGGGCTATCCTTGCAAGGCCGGCACAGGGTCCGGAGGGCACTGGCGCCGCTTCTAGCGGATTGCAGTATACTTAAGGCCGGCATGGCAATGGAAAGCGCAAAGCCATGCGCCGGGGAGGATCGTCAATGGCAAGGCTGTCGCGCAAGCTGTGGGTCGGCATCGGCGCGGCCACGATTGCCGGCGCCTCGATGGCCGGCGCGGCGGCGCAGGGCGCCCACAAGGACCACAACGCGCTCCAGCCAAGGGCACGGCGACGGCCGACCCGGCGCCGGGCGGGGAGGCCTATCTCGCCGACGGCGGCCCCAGGGACACGCGCATCCGCTTCTATCGCGACATCGCGCTCATGCGCGGGCATCTGCTCGTCGGCCGGCAGCTGATCGAGCTCGGCCTGTGGGACGAGGCGATGCCGCATTTCCTGCACCCCACCGAGGAGCTCTACGGGACGCTCGAGAAGTACATCAAGCTGCACAACATCACGCCGTTCCAGCGCGAGCTGCTGGCCCTGGCGCAGGCCGTCAAGGCCAAGCGCAAGGGCGCCTACGAGCAGGCGGCCAAGGTGGTCGAGCGGCGGCTCGAGGCCGCGCTGGCGGTGGCGCGTCGGTTCATGAACCCGCTGCTGGGCTTCACGGCACGCTCGGCCGCCGAGGTGCTGAAGATCGCCTTGAGCGAGTACGAGGCGGCGATCGAGGAGGGCCGCTTCGCCAAGCCAGTCGAGTACCAGGACGGCCGCGGCTTCGTGTGGGAGGCCGAGCGCATGCTCGAGGCCGCTGCGGCCGACCTCGGCAAGGCCGACGCCAGGGGGCTCGCCCGCATCCGCGCCGATCTGGCCCAGCTCAAGACCGCCTGGCCGGCGCCGATGCCGCCCGAAAAGCCCCTCATGGAGCCAGGCCGCATGTCGGCCCTGATCTCCACCATCGAGCTGCATGCCTCGAGGTATTGATGATCTGGGTGCCTGCACGTCCCTTTGGCAGGAGTGTCGGCTGGCGGCCGACCGCGGGAGCGTGGTGCGCAGCCGCCGGCGCCGTGCTGGGCTTCTGCATCGTGCTGGTGCTGGCGCATTGGTCAGGCCCACCAGCCGCAATCGCGCAGCAGCCCGCCGACCCGCTCGCCGCCCTCAAGGGCAAATTCGCGCGGCCGACGTTCGTGCCCAATCCCGCCGCCAACCCGCCGACCGCCGCCAAGGTCGCGCTGGGCCAGCGCCTGTTCGAGGACAAGGAGCTCTCCGCCACCGGCACCATCGCCTGCAGCAGCTGCCACGATCCCAAGCTCGCCTTCACCGACGGAGAATCGACGGGACGCGGCGTCACGGGCCGGCCGCTGGTGCGCCACACGCCGACGCTGTGGAACGTGGCCTGGAGCCCGCTGCTGTTCTGGGACGGCCGCGCCGCCAGCCTGGAGGAGCAGGTGCGGTTCCCCGTCGAGCACCCCGACGAGATGGGCGCCACGCTCGACGACGCCGTGGCCCGCCTCTCCCGCCACGCCAGCTACGTCGCGGCGTTCGCGCAGGCGTTCCCCGAGCGGCCGCAGATCACGCCCGACACCATCGCCATGGCGCTGGCCGCCTACGAGCGCACGCTGGTGTCGCCGCCGACCCGCTTCGACACGTGGGTCGCCGGCGACGCCGCCGCCCTGACCCGATCCGAGGTCAACGGCTTTGTCATCTTCACCGGCAAGGCGCGCTGCAGCAGTTGCCACGCGGGCTTCGCCTTCTCCGACCACGGCTTCTACGACATCGGCCTGCCGAGCGAGGACCCCGGCCGCGGCGCCATCATCGGGCTCGCGGCCGCCACGTACGCCTTCAAGGCGCCGACGCTGCGCGAGCTCGCCTGGACCGCGCCCTACATGCACGACGGCTCGCTCGGCACGCTCGACGACGTGGTGCGCGTCTACGAGATGGGCGGCGTGGCGCGGCCCACGCGCGCCAAGGACCTGCCGCCGGTCATTCGCCTGACCGACCAGGAGCGCGCCGACCTGGTGGCGTTCCTGGAGACGCTGTCGAGCGAGACGCCGCCCAAGCCCTCGCACGAGCCCTGGATTGGGAGCGTCCCGCCCGCCGCGCCCTCGCCACCGCCCAGCAATTCGGCGACCGTCAGCCAGTCCGACAAGCGCTTCGCGCCGGCGCATGTACGCATCCGGTCGAGCCAGCCCCTCACCATCCTCAACGACGACATCCGCACTCACAACGTGCGCATCTTCGACAAGCGCTTCGATTTCAACTCCGGCGCCCAGGAGCCCAACGAGCGCGTCACTATCCGCTTTCCCGGCCCCGGCACGTTCGAGGCCTTCTGCGGCATCCACCCCTCGATGCGGCTGCGGGTGGAGGTCGAGTAGCGCCCTGCTCGGCAGGCCGCATCCGCCGCCCCCGCAGCGGGCCGCGACAAAGCTCACCTGTTAACCATGCCTGTCCCTTTAGCTCAGGCTGCCGCCACCTGATTTGATCCGAACCATCGGCACCGCCTCGTGTCGTCGATGATGTTTCGCATCGTCATCGGCGGCCGGGCGACGAGGCTCTCGATCACGC
>Ga0247727_10011623_pt1 | contig 15307 bp, 14 predicted proteins | sample WisWelCaveWW1625_FD_202498 | JGI IMG/M metagenome (GOLD analysis project Ga0247727, IMG submission 202498) | Biofilm microbial communities from Wishing Well Cave, Virginia, United States - WW16-25 | ecosystem: Environmental > Aquatic > Deep subsurface > Groundwater > Cave microbial mat | place... | reverse complement strand
CCAGGACATGCGCAGGCGCTCGCCCAGGCGCAGCTGCTCGATCGCCGCATAGCGCTCGATCAGTGCAATTTCGTCGGCGAGGCGCACCAGGCTGCGGCCGTCGGACATGAGCGCGCGGAATAGGTCCGCGAGGTCCTCCAGCGTTCGCTCGGCGCGCCGCGGATCGCGCCGGATCAGCGCCAGCACCGCGTTCAGGCTGTTGAACAGGAAATGCGGACGGATACGCGCCTGCAGCGCCTGCAGCCGCGCTTCGGCCAGCGCCGGCGAATAGGCGCGCAGATGCAAAGCCAGGTAGGCAAGCACCAGCACGGCGCAGGCAGCGGCGTACAGCAGCGTGCGCGCGAGACCAACCTGGGTGAATTGCCCTAGCGCCGCGTGCGTGGCGGCGGCGAGCGCGAGCACGATCGCGACCACGACCGTGCACGCCGGCCAGTAGCGCAGCCGGCGCAGCAGCGGCGCAGCCGCATAGAGCAGCGCAAGGCTCGCGAGCAACGGCGGCTCGAGCAGCGCGGTGCCGAGCACCAGCGCATCGAGCATCCGCACCCAGTCGGGCTCGGCGACGAACGCAGCCGCGAGCGCAAGCAGGTTAACCACCACCAGCGCGCGCGCCACCACGCCCAGGTTGCGGAAATCCGGCAGCACGTCTGTCGAGGGGTTTTGCCTTATACTGGCCATCAGTTAGCGAGCGGTGTTAATCCGCATTCTATTACCTATGGCCTCTCCGGCTCCCAAGCAAAAGCAGAAGGCGAAAGCATGGTCCGGCCGCTTCGCTGAGCCGGTGGACGCGTTCGTGCAGCGTTTTACGGCATCCGTCTCCTTCGACAAGCGCCTCGCGCTGCACGACATCGCCGGCTCGCTGGCGCATGCGCGCATGCTGGCGGCCTGCGGCGTGCTCGGGCGCGCCGACCTGAAGGCGATCGAGCAGGGCCTGGCGAAGGTTCGCGCCGAAATCCGCGCCGGGAAGTTCGCCTGGTCGGTGGCGGACGAAGACGTGCACGGCAACATCGAGCGCCGCCTGGTGGAACTGGCTGGTGACGCCGGCAAACGCCTGCACACCGCGCGCTCGCGCAACGACCAGGTCGCGACCGACCTGCGGCTCTGGTTGCGCGACCAGATCGACGATGTGCTCGGCCAACTCATTGCGCTCGAGGACGCGCTGCTCACTCAGGCCGCGCGCCATGCGGCGCTGGTGATGCCCGGCCTCACGCACCTGCAGGTCGCGCAACCGGTGACCTTCGGCCACCACCTGCTCGCCTACGCGGCCATGTTGGAGCGCGACCGGGCGCGCCTCGCCGATTGCCGCAGGCGCGTCAACGTGCTGCCGCTCGGCGCCGCGGCGCTCGCGGGAACCACCTTCCCGATCGACCGCGCGCGCGTCGCGCGCGAGCTCGGCTTCGAGGGCGTGGCGGAGAATTCGCTGGACGCGGTTTCCGATCGCGATTTCGCGATCGAGTTCACCGCCTGTGCCGCGCTGGTCATGGTGCACCTGTCGCGCTTCGCCGAGGAACTGGTGCTGTGGATGAATCCGCGCTTCGGCTTTATCAGGATCCCGGACCGCTTCTGCACCGGCAGTTCGATCATGCCGCAGAAGAGGAACCCCGACGTGCCCGAGCTGGTGCGCGGCAAGAGCGGCCGCGTGTTCGGCCACCTGGTGGGCCTGCTGGCGCTGATGAAAGGTCAGTCGCTCGCCTACAACAAGGACAACCAGGAGGACAAGGAGCCGCTGTTCGACACCGTCGATACGGTGAAGGATTCGCTGCAGGCCTTTGCTGCGCTCGCCGCCGGGCTGCGGCCACAGGCGAAAGCGATGCGTGCCGCGGCGCTGCAGGGGCACGCTACCGCCACCGACCTCGCCGACTACCTGGTGAGGAGAGGATTGCCGTTCCGCGACGCGCACGAAGCCGTGGCGCGCGCGGTGCGCGCGGCGGAAACCGCCGGCTGCGACCTCGCGGCGCTGCCGCTGGCAACGCTCAGGCGCTTTGCGCCGCAAATCGGCAGGGACGTGTTCGCGGTGCTGACGCTGGAAGGGTCCGTCGCCGCACGCGACCACCTCGGCGGCACCGCCCCGGCGCAGGTAAAAGCTGCTGTCGCAAGGGCGAGGGCGCGCAAGCGCGAGCGCTCCACGGCGCGCACGCGCCGTCCTTGACGCGCATTTTCCGAGCTCTGCCGTGAATGAGCCGCTTCTGCCGGAGAGGATCGGCAAGTACCCGGTGGTGCGCCACCTCGGCTCGGGCGCCACCTCCGAGGTCTACCTCTGCCACGATCCCTTCGCCACCCGCGACGTGGCGGTCAAGCTCGTGTCCACGACCTTGTTCAACGATCCCGAGCGCGGCAGGTTGTACAAGAAGCTGTTCGTCACCGAAGCTTCGCTCGCCGGCAAGCTGCAGCATCCGCACATCTGCCAGATCTACGACGCAGTAGCCGACGAATCGCTGCACTACATCGTGACGGAGTACGTGGACGGCGGAACCCTTGAGAAGTTCTGCGCGCCCGGGCAACTGCTGCCGATCGACAAGGCGGTCGAGATCGTGTTCAAGTGCACGCGCGCGCTGGAATTCGCCCACAAGATGGGCATCACGCACCGCGACATCAAGCCGGCCAACATCCTCTATGCCGGCGACACCGACGTAAAGATCACCGACTTCGGCGCGGCGCTCACGACGGGCGGGGACTCGACCCAGATCTCGGCCATCGGCTCGCCCGCCTACATGTCGCCGCAGCAGGTCAAGGAGCACCCGCTCGATCACCGCACCGACATCTACTCGATGGGCGTGGTGATGTACCACCTGCTCGCGGGCCGGCTGCCGTTCCAGGCCTCGAACAACTTCAGCCTGATCTACCAGATCACCAACGTCGAGCCGGCGCCGCCCTCTTCCTACCGGCAGGAAGTCCCGCCTGCGCTGGACGCGATCGTGCGCCGCGCGATGGCCAAGGACCTGGAGCAGCGCTACACCGAGTGGGAAGCTTTCTCGCTCGACCTCGCGCAGGTGTTCCGCGGCGCGCCGATCGGCCGCGGCCCGGTTGCCGGCGAGCGGCAGTTCGCGGACTCGGACAAGTTCGAATCGCTGCGCAATCTGCCATTCTTCGAGAAGTTTACGGATGCCGAGCTCTGGGAGGTGGCGCGCATCTCCGCCTGGCGCGCGGCCAGGGCGGGCGAGGTGCTGATGAAGGAAGGCGAGAGCGGCACCTATTTCTGCATCCTCGCCGAGGGCCGGATCAAGGTGACCAAGAAAGGCAAGCTGCTGAACGTGCTGAACGCCGGCGAATGCTTCGGCGAGATGGCCTACCTGCAGAAGGAAGGCCAGCGCCGGGGAGCGGACGTCACCGTGATGACCGACGCCAAGATCATCTCGGTGCCGACCGAGCGGCTCGACCAGGCCTCGGACGGCTGCCGCCACCATTTCGACCGCGCCTTCATGGAAATCCTGGTCGAGCGGCTCACCATGGCCAACATCCGCCTGTCGGGCGTCTAGCGCCATGCGCCGCCATAGAACTGGCTTCATTAACGGACGGATAGATCCTGTGTACGGCCGCGAGGAGAAATGATTCATCCCATCGGAGACGGCACCGCACGCAGGCGCTTCATCCGGCGATCGATCTGGTGGACCGTGCCTGGAGTTTTCCTCGCCGTCGCGATGGGCTACGCGCTTTCGCCGCCGATGCGCGAGGTCGGCGACCCGTCCGCGCGCCTCGTGATGGCCGCTCGCTGGCTCGTCGTTGCGCTCCTTCCGTACGTCGCGGTGTGCGCGCACATCGCGACCGCGCGCTACTTCGAGGGCGCGCACGATCCACTCGCGGGCGGAGAGAGCGAGCGCCTGAAGATTCATTGCCGCGTGATGCAGAACACGCTCGAGCAGCTCGTGTGGTTCGCGATCTGCATCATCCCGCTCGCGACGCTGCTCGGGCCGGCAGAGGCGCGCGTCGTGCCGATCCTGTGCGTCGTCTTCGCGGTCGCGCGCTTCGTGTATTGGTGGGGCTATCTGCGCCAGGGAACGCTCGGTCGCGCGCCCGGCGTCCAGATGACTTTCACCATCAACATCGCCTTGCTGGTGGTCGTGGTCGTGCTCTTCGTGCGCTCGCTCGTCGGCACCGGCGGGGGCTGAACCGCGCGGCATTGCAAGCAGGCGTAAGTACGCAGACCGCGATCTAGGCCTGCTGGCGAAGCCCTTCCAGCAGCTTTTGCAGTTCGCCGGACTGGTACATCTCTTTCACGATATCGGAGCCACCGACGAACTCACCGTTGACGTAGAGCTGCGGGATCGTCGGCCAGTTGGCGTATTCCTTGATGCCCTGGCGGATGTCGGGGTTCTCCAGCACGTTCACGCTGAAGAACGTCTGCACGCCGCAGGCGTTCAGTGCCTGTACCGCGAGCGCGGAAAATCCGCACTGCGGAAACTGCGGCGTGCCCTTCATGTAGAGCACCACCGGGTTGCCGGCGACCTGCTGCTTGATTTTCTCTTGGGTATCCATGGCCGTCATTTTAGCTTCCCGCCCGCGACGCGGGCAATGCCTGCGAGGTCGGGCCAGCTGGCGACCGATTCAAGACCCGCGGCCGCGAAAAGTTCCCTGACCGCCTGGTCCTGCCCGATACCGTGCTCGAGCAGCAGCCAGCCGCCGGGGCGCAGGAATACCCCTACCTGTGTAACGATCTCTCGTATTGCGTCCAGGCCTTCGGGGCCCGACACCAGCGCGCCCTGCGGCTCGTAGCGCAGCTCCGCCAGATGCGGGTCACCCGCGGCGACGTACGGTGGATTGGAGACGATGAGCTCGAAGCGCTCGCCCGCCACCGGCTCGAACCAGCGGCCGTGGCGGAAATCGATCTCCAGGTTCAGCTTGGCGGCGTTTCGCTTTGCGGTCAGCAGGGCCGAAAGGTCTGAATCGACTGCCACAATCCTGCAATTCGGTCGCCGGTACTTGATCGCAAGTGCCACGGCGCCCGACCCGGTACCCAGATCCAGAACCAGGGACGCATTCCTCTCGAGCGCCAGATCCACCAGCAGCTCAGTCTCGGGCCGCGGGATGAGGACCGAGGGGTTGACTGACAGCTCGAGACCGTAGAACTCCTTGCGGCCAAGGATGTAGGCGACCGGTTCCCCGTTGAGTCTTTTTTTTGTTAGTTCAAAAAAGGCATTTTCAACTTCAAAGGGAATGTCCTGTTCCGGCGAAGCAGCGAGGCTCGCTTGCGAGAAGCCGCAGACCTCGGCCAGCAGCAGCCTTGCCTCCCGCGAGTCAATCTTCGAAGCCGAAATGGCTTCGATTACCGTCACGCGGCCTTTTCGGCGAGCTGCTCCAGCAGCTCGGCCCGGTGCTCCGCCGCCAGGGCGCCGACCACGTCGTCCAGCTCGCCGTCCATGATGCGTTCGATCTTGTACAGGGTCAGGTTGATGCGGTGGTCGGTGACGCGGCCCTGCGGGAAGTTGTAGGTGCGGATGCGCTCGGAGCGGTCGCCCGAGCCGATCAGCGACTTGCGCGTCGAGGCGGTTTTCGCCGCGAGTTCCTTTTCCTGCTTGTCCTTGATGCGCGCGGCGAGCACTGACAGCGCGCGCTCCCGGTTCTTGTGCTGCGAGCGCGAATCCTGGCATTCGACCACGATGCCGGTGGGCAGGTGCGTGATGCGGATCGCCGAGTCGGTCTTGTTGACGTGCTGTCCGCCAGCTCCCGAGGCGCGATAAGTGTCGATGCGCAGTTCCGCGGGATTCAGCACCACCTCGCCCAGCGCGTCTGCCTCGGGCAGGACCGCGACCGTGCAGGCCGAGGTGTGGATGCGGCCCTGCGTCTCGGTCTGCGGCACGCGCTGCACGCGGTGGCCGCCGGACTCGAATTTCAGCTTTGCATACGCACCCTGGCCGGCGATGCGCGCGATCACTTCCTTGAAGCCACCGAGCTCCGAGGGGCTCTCCGAGATCAGTTCGACTTGCCAGCCCTGGCGCTCGGCGTAGCGGCTGTACATGCGGAACAGGTCGCCCGCGAACAGGCCCGATTCGTCGCCCCCGGTGCCGGCGCGGACCTCGAGAAACAGGTTCTTGTCGTCGTTCGGGTCGCGCGGCAGCAGCGCCTTCTGCAACTCGGCTGCAAGCTTTTCCATCGCCGCCTGGGCGGTCTTCATTTCTTCGTCCGCATAGCCCTTCATCGAGGCGTCTGCGGCCATGTCCCTCGCGGCGGCGGCGTCGCGCTCGGCCTGCTGGAAGCGGCCGTAAAGCTCCACTTTGCCGGTCACTTCGGCATGCTCGCGCGAAAGCTTCCTGAATTCGCCCATGTCGCGCGTGGCGTTTTCGGCCGACAGCAGCCGGTTCAGCTCCTCCAGCCGCTTCGACAGGCTGTCGAGCTTCGCGCGCAGTGAAGGTTTCAAGGCCGCAGGCGGAACAGGCGCGCCAGCGTATCGGCGAGCGTGCGCCGCTCCTCGCCGGTCGCCTCATTCAGCGCCTGTGTCGGCGCGTGCATCAGCTTGTTGGTGAGCCCCTGCGAAAGGATCTCCAGCACCTGCTTCGGATCGTCGCCCCTGGCAAGCAGCTTGAGCGCGCGCTCCACCTCTTGGCGGCGCGCGTCCTCCGCCTGGTCGCGCAGCGCGCGGATCAGCGGCACTGATTGCCGCACCTGCATCCAGTGCATGAACTGGCCCACCTGCGTATCGATGATGGCCTCGGCCTGCTCGACCGCCGAGCGACGCGCGTCGAGATTGCCCTGCACAATGCCTTGCAGATCGTCAATGGTGTAGAGGAACACGTCGTCCAGCTCGCCCACCTCGGGCTCGATGTCGCGCGGCACAGCCAGGTCGACCATGAACATCGGCAGGCGCCGGCGCGCCTTCAGCGCGCGCTCGACCAGCCCCTTGCCGAGGATCGGCAGCGAGCTTGCGGTGCTGGAGACCACCACGTCATGCTCGTGCAGCTGCGCGCCCAGCTCGCGCAACTCGATGGCGCGCGCGTTGAACCGGTGCGCGAGCGCCTGCGCGCGCTCGAGGGTCCGGTTGGCGACCGTGATGCGCGCCGGGCCCTGCGCCGCGAAGTGCGTGGCGCACAGCTCGATCATTTCGCCAGCGCCGATGAACAGCACCTTCTGGTCCTTGAGCGAGGGGAAGATCCGCGCCGCGAGCTTGACCGCCGCAGCCGCCATCGAAACGCTGTTGGCGCCGACCTGCGTGGTTGAGCGCACTTCCTTGGCGACCGCGAAGGAGCGCTGGAAGAGCTTGCCCAGCACCGTGCCCAGCGTGCCTGCCGCCTCCGCGGAGCGCGCCGCCACCTTCATCTGGCCAAGGATCTCCGGCTCGCCCAGCACCATCGAGTCCAGGCCCGAGGCGACGCGGAACGCATGCCGCACCGCCTGCTCGCGCGGCAGCGTGTACAGATAGCGCGAGAGTTCGCCGGGATCGATGCGGTGGTAGTTGGCCAGCCACTCGGTGGCCGCGCCGCGCTTGCCCTGGTCGAGTTCGCCCGAGAGGTACAGCTCGGTGCGGTTGCAGGTCGAAATGATCGCCGCTTCCGACGCGAGCAGGCGCTTCGCCTCGCCCAGCGCTTCACCCAGGCGCTCGACGTGGAACACCACGCGCTCGCGCACGCCCAGCGGCGCGGTATGGTGATTCAGTCCGAGCGCGACCAGGTTCATACCAAGGAAAATGCAGTGCGTTGTTTCACCAGCAGTATTCTATAATGCGGGCCTTCGCCCCGGAACTACCGCATGGACACCCTCGCCCGCATCAAGGATCTCGCCACCAAGGAGCTCGCGCTCGACCCGGCGAAGATTGACCCCAACGCGCCGCTGGCCGACCTCGGGGTGGATTCGCTCACTTTCATCGAATTCATGTTCAAGGTCGAAGACGAGTTCGGCGTCAAGGTCTCCGACGAGGACCTGCGCAAGATCAAGTGCCTCGCCGACCTGGAGCGCCACGTCGCGGCGTCGCTGCAGGCCGCGGGCAAGGCCTGAGCCGCGTTCTGCGCGATGGGCGCGCGGCGCGTCGCAGTCACCGGCATCGGCGTCGTCTCGGCGCTCGGCAATAGTCTCGAGGAATTCCGCCGCTCGCTCGCCGGGGCGTGTTCCGGCGTGCGCCCGCTGCCCGCGGAAATCGCGCTCGGCTCTGGCGTCCAAGTCGGCGCGCTCGTCGCCTGGGATCCGGCGGCGCACTTCAAGGGGCCGGAAGCGGGCGCCCTCGATCGCGTCGCGCAATTCGCGCTTGCTTCCGCCGGCGAGGCGCTCGCGGCAAGCGGCCTAATCAACACCGATCTGGCGGCGGCCGGCCGTAACCGCATCGGCGTCTACTGGGGCACCGGCATGGGTGGCGCGCATACGCTGGAGGCCGCCTACAGTTCCGTCTACGGCAAGAATGATTTCCGGCTGCGCCCGCTCTCGGTGGTGATGGGGATGAACAATGCCGCGGCATCGAACGTCGCCCTGAAGTGGGGGCTGCGCGGGCCGTTCGCGAATTTCTCCACCGCCTGCTCTTCCTCGGCAATGGCGATCGGCGAGGCGATGCAGGCGATCCGTCACGGCCGCGCCGACGCCGTGGTGGCCGGCGGCGCGGAAGCGCTGCTCACGCCGGGCATGCTCGCCGCCTGGCAGGCGCTGCGCACGCTTGCGCCCGCGGACGCGGCCGATCCGTCTGCCAGCAGCAAGCCCTTCGACAAGCGCCGCGGCGGCCTCGTGCTGGGCGAAGGCGCCGCGGCGCTGGTGCTGGAAGAGGAGTCGCACGCGCGCGCGCGCGGCGCGCGCATCCATGCCTTCATCACCGGCTACGGCAATACCTGCGACGCGGCCCATATGTCCAAGCCCGACCGCGACGGCCAGGTGCGCGCGATGCGGCAGGCCCTGGCCGATTCCGGCCTCGTGCCGGAGGCGATCGGCTACATCAACGCCCACGGCACCGCGACCATCGTCGGCGACGTGGTGGAATGCGAGGCGATTCGCGCGGTGTTTGAGAAAACGGACGTACCGGTCAGCTCGACCAAGTCGATGCACGGGCATCTGCTCGGCGGTGCGGGGGCGCTCGAAATGGCGGCGGCGCTGATGCCGTTCGCCGACGGGATCCTGCCGCCCACCGCGCACCTCGAACAGCCGGATCCGGCCTGTGTCGTGCGCCATGTCGCCTGCAAAGCGGAGCAGCTCGAACCACCCCGCGCGGTGATGTCGAATTCCTTCGCCTTCGGCGGCTCAAACGTCGTGCTGATCGCCGAAAGAGCCTGAAAAGTTGGTGGCCAAGGGCGGAATCGAACCACCGACACGCGGATTTTCAGTCCGCTGCTCTACCAACTGAGCTACTTGGCCTTCGGGAAAGGCGCGGATTATAAAAGAAAAGGGCCCTTGCGGGCCCTTTTGCCACTTCCTTTGCTGCGAACTTACATGTCCATCCCGCCCATGCCGCCCATGCCGCCCATGCCGCCGTGGTCATGGCCGCCGCCGCCCTTCTTCTCCTCCACCAGTTCCGCAACCATCGCGTCGGTGGTGAGCATCAGGCCTGCCACCGAGGACGCGTTCTGCAGCGCAAATCGCACCACTTTGGTCGGATCGATTACGCCCATCTCGACCAGGTCGCCAAACTCGTCGGTCTGCGCGTTGTAGCCGAAATTCACGCCCTTGCCTTCGGCGACCCTGTTCAGGACCACCGAGGGCTCGGCGCCGGAGTTCGCCACGATCTGGCGCATCGGCTCTTCCAGTGCGCGCATCACGATCTTGATGCCCGCCTGCTGGTCGTCGTTGGCTACCTTGATCCTGCCTTCCAGCGCCTTGCGCGCGCGCAGGAACGCCACTCCGCCACCCGGGACAATACCTTCCTCGACCGCGGCACGGGTCGCGTGCAGCGCATCTTCGACGCGCGCCTTTTTCTCTTTCATCTCGACCTCGGTCGCGGCGCCTACCTTGATCAGCGCCACGCCTCCGGCCAGCTTCGCCACGCGCTCCTGCAACTTCTCCTTGTCGTAGTCGCTGGTCGCTTCCTCGATCTGGACGCGGATCATCTTCACCCGGGCTTCGATGTCCTTCTTGTTGCCGGCGCCGTCGATGATGATGGTGTTCTCCTTGCCCGCCTCGATCTTCTTGGCCTTGCCGAGGTCCTTGAGCGTGGTGTTCTCGAGCTTAAGCCCCAGTTCCTCGCTGATCACCGTGGCGCCGGTCAGGGTCGCCATGTCTTCCAGCATCGCCTTGCGGCGGTCGCCGAAGCCCGGCGCCTTCACCGCGACCGTCTTGAGGATGCCGCGGATGTTGTTCACCACCAGGGTCGCGAGCGCCTCGCCCTCGACCTCCTCGGCGATGATCAGCATCGGCTTGCCCGCCTTGGCCACCAGCTCGAGCAACGGCAGCAACTCGCGGATCGACGAGATTTTCTTGTCATGCAGCAGGATGTACGGGTCGTCCAGCACCGCGACTTGCTTCTCCGGGCTGTTGATGAAATAGGGCGAGAGGTAGCCGCGGTCGAACTGCATGCCCTCGACCAGGTCGAGCTCGTTCTGCAGGGTCTTGCCGTCCTCGACCGTGATCACGCCTTCCTTGCCGACCTTGTCCATCGCGTCGGAGATGATCTTGCCGATGTCGGCGTCGGCGTTCGCCGAGATCGAACCGACCTGGGCGATTTCCTTGGTGGTGGTGCAGGGCTTGGAGATCTTCTTCAGCTCCTCGACCACCGCAATCACCGCCTTGTCGATGCCGCGCTTCAGATCCATCGGGTTCATGCCCGAGGCAACATATTTCATTCCCTCGCGCACGATCGCCTGGGCGAGCACCGTGGCGGTAGTGGTGCCGTCACCGGCGACATCGGAAGTTTTGGAGGCGACTTCCTTCACCATTTGCGCGCCCATGTTCTCGAATTTGTCCTTCAACTCGATCTCCTTGGCGACCGAGACACCGTCCTTGGTGACGGTCGGCGCGCCGAACGAGCGCTCGAGCACCACGTTGCGGCCCTTGGGGCCGAGCGTGATTTTGACGGCGTCGGCCAGGATGTTCATTCCATGGACCATCTTGGAGCGCGCGCCCTCGTAAAAACGTACCTCTTTGGCTGGCATTTGAATCTCTCCTGTGTGCTGGTTCTTGTCTGCTGCGAGTTCTTGTCTGCGTGTCAGAGCCAGCTGGAATCAGCGGCCTTCGATCACGCCCATGATGTCTTCCTCGCGCATCACGAGGAGCTCATCGCCCTTCACTTTCACGGTCTGGCCGGAATACTTGCCGAACAGCACCCGGTCGCCGACCTTGACATCGAGCTGGATGAGCTTGCCCTCATCGTTCTTCTTGCCCTTGCCGACAGCGACGATTTCGCCCTGGTCGGGTTTTTCGGCCGCGGTGTCGGGAATCACGATACCGCTGGCGGTTTTGCGTTCTTCTTCGATGCGCTTGACGATGACTCGGTCATGCAATGGACGGATCTTCATACAGGTCTCCAATATTAATTGTTAGTATTTACAATGGCTTACGCAATTTTTGGAATGAGGTCAGCAGTTCTGCTAGCACTCCTCCTTAACGAGTGCTAATCATAAGGTCAGGCTCGCCCAAATGCAAGTCTTCAATAGAATCCAGCCGTGTCCGCCGCCCGCTTGCTTGGTCTTCTCCTTCTCCTGGGGGGGACCGCACAGCTTGCCCTAGCGCAGGTTTCTTTCCCGCCCCAGGTCGCGCAGGCGCTCGCCGCGTCAAAGATTTCCGCCAGCGGCGTTGCGGTGGTGGTGCAGGAGCTCGGCGCCCCGCGAGCCGCTGTGAGCGTCAATCCTGCCGCGGCGATGAATCCTGCCTCGGTCATGAAGCTGGTGACCACCTACGCGGCGCTCGAACTGCTCGGCCCGGCCTACCGCTGGAAGACCGAGGCCTGGGCCGCCGGCCCGCTGCGCGAGGGCGTGCTCGAAGGCGATCTGGTGCTGAAAGGCTACGGCGATCCCAAGCTCGACCTGGAAGCGTTCTGGATCCTGCTGCGCGCGCTGCGCGGCAAGGGCCTGCGTGAAATCCGCGGCGACCTGATACTCGACAGGAGTCATTTCGAACGCCTGTCCGGCGACGCCGGGCGCTTCGACGGCGACGCGTTCCGCCCCTACAACGTCCTGCCCGATGCGCTGCTGGTGAATTACAAATCGCTGCGCTTTGCGTTCGCGCCCGAGCCCGAGCGGGGCACGGTGCGGCTGTACGTCGAGCCACGGCCCCCCGCACTGGAGGTGGTGAATGCGCTCAGGCTGACCGAGGGTGCCTGCCCGGAAGGTTCCGCGTTCCGCGAACTGCTGAAAGCCACCTTCGAGCCCGCGCGCCAGCGCGCGATCTTCGCCGGCCGCTATCCGGCCAGCTGCGGCGAAAAGGACCTGAACGTTGCCCTGCTCGAACCGAACGACCACGTCGCGGGGACGCTGCGACAGCTATGGTCCGAGATGGGTGGCGCGTGGAAAGGCGCGGCGCGCGACGGCCAGGTGCCGCCCGGCGCGCGCCTGCTGCATGGGCTGGAATCGCCCGCGCTCGCCGAAATCGTGCGCGACACGAACAAGTTCTCCAACAACGTGATGGCGCGCCACCTGTACCTCACGCTGGGCGCCGACAACGCTGGGCAGCCGGCCAGCGGCCACAAGGCGTTGGCGGTGATCAAGGCCTGGCTCGCGGCAAAAGGCATCGCCGCCCCGGAGTTCGTCATGGAAAACGGCTCGGGCCTTTCGCGCGGCGAGCGCATCAGCGCCGCAAACCTCGCCGCACTGCTGCAGGCGGCATGGCGCAGCCCGGTGATGCCGGAGTTCATCGCGTCGCTGCCGGTGGTCGCCGTGGACGGGACGATGCGCCGCCGGCTTCTTGCCAGCAACGTCGCCGGCCAGGCCCATATCAAGACCGGCCTGCTGACGGACGCCCGCGCCATGGCCGGCTACGTGCTCTCGCGCGGCGGCCGTCGCCACGCCCTGGTCATGCTGATCAATGACGCCAACGCCGACCAGGGGCAGCCGGCCATGGACGCATTGTTGCGTTGGGTGCGCGAGCAGTAGAATCACTCGGGGAGGTAAATCGTGAGGTGGTGCGTTTTCTTGCCTTTGATGCTGTTGCTACCGGCATCTGCGCTCGGCCAGGCGGCCGCGTCCGCCGAAGGCGGGCCCGATGCGCTGGGCCAAACCGCTGAGGGAGGATGCGGACATGGCTTGGCGCCTCGGCGGACGTCCGCCCGGCATGCCCAGTTCCACCGGGGCGGCCGGCCTGCCCAAGCGCCTCAATGTCGGAATCCAGTATCGGTTCTAGTCTTGAGCAGCGGGCCTGGCGCCCTGCGAGAACCTGCCCCTATAGCTTGAGTTCATTCCAAAGCGCATCGACGCGGCGCCTGACCTCGGCGTCCATGGCGATCGTCCTGCCCCACTCGCGCGAGGTTTCGCCCGGCCACTTGCGGGTGGCGTCGATGCCCATTTTCGAGCCCAGGCCCGCGACCGGGCTGGCGAAGTCGAGGTAGTCGATCGGCGTATTCTCGGCGATCAGCGTGTCGCGCGCCGGATCGACGCGCGTGGTGATCGCCCAGACGACCTCCTTCCAGTCGCGCGCGTCGATGTCCTCGTCCACGACGACGATGAACTTGGTATACATGAACTGGCGCAGGTAGCTCCAGACGCCGAACATCACGCGCTTGGCGTGGCCCGGGTACTGCTTTCTCATGCTCACCACCGCCATGCGGTAGGAGCAGCCCTCGGGCGGCAAATAGAAGTCCGCGATTTCTGGAAATTGTTTTTGTATTAAAGGAATAAAAACTTCGTTGAGCGCGACCCCCAACATGGCTGGCTCGTCCGGCGGCTTGCCGGTATAGGTGCTGTGGTAGATCGGCGCACGGCGCAACGTCATGCGCTCGACCGTGAGCACCGGAAACTTCTCGGCCTCGTTGTAATAGCCGGTGTGATCGCCGTGCGGCCCTTCGAGCGCCACGTCGCCCGGGTGGATGGCGCCCTCGAGCACGATCTCGGCCGAGGCCGGCACCTGCAACTCGCTGCCGATGCACCTGACCAGTTCGGTGCGCGCCCCGCGCAGCAGGCCCGCGAACTGATATTCGCCCAGCGTATCCGGCACCGGCGTCACAGCGCCAAGAATGGTCGCCGGGTCGGCGCCGAGCGCGACCGCCACCGGAAAGGGCGTCCCAGGATGCGCGATGACATGGTCGCGGTAGTCGAGCGCGCCGCCGCGGTGCGCGAGCCAGCGCATGATCACGCGGTTGGGCGCGATCACCTGCTGGCGGTAGATGCCAAGGTTCTGGCGCGGCTTGAACGGGCCGCGCGTCACCGTCAATCCCCAGGTGATGAGCGGCCCGGCATCCTCCGGCCAGCAGGTCTGCACCGGCAGCCGTGCGAGGTCCAGGTCCTTGCCCTGCCAGACCACCTCCTGGCAAGGGCCCGAGGAAAGTTGCCTGGGAACCATGTTGAGCACTTTTAGTGCAAGATCTTTCAGTTCAGGAAGTCTTTCCCAGAGATCTCCCAATCCCTTCGGCGGTTCAGGCTCCCGGAGGTAAGCCAGCAGCTTGCCGATCTCGCGCAGCGCTTTGACGTCCTCGACACCCATCGCCAGGCAAACGCGCCGCACGGTGCCGAACAGGTTGCCGAGCACCGGTATCGTATGGCCGGCGGGGCGCTCGAACAGGATCGCCGGGCCGCCCTGGCGCAGAACCCGGTCGCAGATTTCGGTCATCTCCAGGCGCGGCGAGACTTCCGCATCGAGGCGCTTCAACTCTCCCAGGCGCTCGAGCTGGCCGATGAAGTCGCGCAGATCCGCGTAGTGCATGCGGCTACTTTACGCGCGCCGCAAGCTGCTCGCCGAGAACTTCCGCGAACTCGATCAGTTGCCGGTTGCGGCCGCGCATCGCGTAGGCCCGTTCGACCGCGGCGAAACTCAGCGTGAGCGTGGTCCTGCCGAGGATGAAGACGAGCGAGAGAACCGCGGCAATCGCGCCCAGCACCGTGGCGATGGTGGGGAGCATGCGCGCGAACCCCGCAATCGCGGAAAAAACCGCGAGCAGCACCGCGTCGAGCGATTCCTTGCGCGCATGCTCGGCGATCCTGGCGGCGGCCGCCGTGCTCCAGCCCAGCAGCGGCCCCGCCGCGGTCCCGAGCGCCAGTGCCGTAACGAGCAGCGCGATCGCCCAGTTGAGCGTGCGCGTATCGCGCTCGAAGGCGACGCGGACCGCGGCCAGCTGCGCCAGGGGCACGATCTCGAGGTTGCTGCCGCCTTCATGCACGACGCGGTTCGGATAGAGCGTGAGCTGCGTGCCGTCCTTGAGTTCGAAGCTGGCGACGGGAGCGGTCATGGTCGAGCGAGGTACGAGGTGACGATACCAACGAAGATCGCGGCGCCGACCCAGTTGTTGTGGCGAAACGCCCGGAAGCAGCCCTCGCGCGAGCGCTCGCGG
>Ga0247727_10011622_pt1 | contig 15308 bp, 20 predicted proteins | sample WisWelCaveWW1625_FD_202498 | JGI IMG/M metagenome (GOLD analysis project Ga0247727, IMG submission 202498) | Biofilm microbial communities from Wishing Well Cave, Virginia, United States - WW16-25 | ecosystem: Environmental > Aquatic > Deep subsurface > Groundwater > Cave microbial mat | place... | reverse complement strand
ATGATCCCGTCAACCATGCCTCTATTATTCGACGGAATTCTTCTCAAAGCAAAAACTTTTTCAACTTTTTCTTCCCCAAACCTACGCCCGAACCTTTAGCATATCGGGCTACCCGCTAAACATTTACAATTTTTTTATAACTGGTTGGCTGTTTTAAGAATACCTTTAAGAAAGCTGTTAGTCTTTGTCATTCGCTGAAATTCTTTTGGTGTATAGACGAGAGGTTCAACGGGTAAATCAGTTAACTTCAAAATTTTCGCTATGCGCTCAAATATCTTGCCTTTAAAGTCGCCCACAATTAACAGGTCAATATCGCTCCCCTCGTGTGTTTCTCCAGTAGCCCAAGAACCAAAAAGATAGACGGCCTGAACCGAAAAGGTTTTTTTTAATTTTTCGACAAACTGATTTAACCTTTGGCGTATCTCTTGACGGTGTTCAATATCAATGTTGCATAGTTTAAGCATTTTTGAGCATCCTTTTCATCATAATAATCCACCGGGGCTTTGTCGGTATCAAGGCCATTAGGATACCGAGTGGGAATATAATAGGCATCAAGAATGCTTGCGGCTTCCCCTAACTCTGAAAAGCCATCTGTCTGTTTTCGGCATTCTTTAACCAACATTTTTATCGAATGGGTAACCAGGGAGGTAAACCCTAAGCTATAGAGATAAAATTTTAAGCTTTTTTCGGCACTCTGTTGAGCCTGAAAACAACTCCATTCAAAATGTTTATTTTTAAAACTATCTTGGGCTGCTTTTAAATCTGCCTGTGCTTGTCGCAGCCACCGCCTGGCTTCTTCACGCATGCTTTCCTCCGATTTAGCCTTTTTTCTTTACTTCTTCGGTCATACAGCAATTCCCTCTTGCTGAATCCGCCGGTAAAAAGAAAACCCCATCAACACCGCCTCATTGAATCGGGTAAAGGTAAATACCTTTAGAGAGATGATCGGCTTAAAATCATGGGACCACATCACCTGATACGCAACTTCTTCCAGTTGTTTCTCTACCTCGGAAGTTTTATTCTCAACTAACACCGCCACATCTAAATCTGAATCTTCCGTAGCTTCCCCTTTGACCCTTGATCCGAATACAATAATCTGTTTCAGACATTTCTTCAGGTCGAGAGGAAATTTTGATTTAAACTCGGATAAAAGTAATTTATCCCTCTCATTCATATCTCAACTCCGTTTAACAGGTTATTTGATGAATTTATTCTAACCCCGAAGGTTTCTTTTGACAATACAAAAAAATCATATAAAACCGGATGAACCAAATGAAAAGGGAATAAAAATCTAAACCGATGGTTGGATCGCGGGTAATTTAGTCTTCCAAACGATATTGACCCTCAGGGAATGGCTGTACCTAACGAGAAAGTTCTGTTCTTCCCGAGTAATGCACATGATCCCTTTGACCTTGAAAGCGAATTTTTCAGTCTTGGTCTTGGCGTCCTGGACCTTGTGAATATAGAATTGCGGCCGGGTGGCAGACGAACTCTCTTTCTCAGGGATTTGATTGATGACATAAATGAACCGTTTCTGGGTGGTCGTGTGGCAATCGTGATTGTCGGAGCGTTCACTGACGGAGATGATCTTTCTCCGGTGTTTGGGAGAGGTTAGGTGTTTATAGGCTATTTCGCGCATGGCTTTAGTCCCTTTTAAATAGTTGGCCGGGTTACCGTAAGATTTAAAAGTTTTTTCGCTCTTCGGGTAACCCGGCTATCCCTCATCCGTGGCTGGTGGGATTCAACATTTCTTTTTTTTCAAAGTGCTGTTTTATTCTCATGCTGCAGTTGAAGTATAGCATTGGGGCAATGAGCGGCAAGGCCTCCGGGGCGGTTTGGCGGAACCGTTTTCTTGAAATAGGAAACGGTTCCGGCAAAACGACAAAAAAGGCTTTGGATTCCGGAGAGAGGATTATTTTCCGACGAGAATATGCATAAGGGAACTCATTAAGGCAGGCGCAAGCTCATCGCGAGCAGCTTTCGGGGCTAAAAATTTTCTAAAAATATTTTTTAATTATTTCTTAGGAAAGAGATTCACGCGGGATTCTTCCCCGGACAGAAGCTTTTTGATATTGGGGCGGTGGCGGATAATAACAAGGACGCAAAAAATGATCCCCAGGCTCACCAACTCCAGGGGTTGATTGGAAATGACCATCAGGATAGGCAATACAATGGCCGCCACGATGGAAGCAAGCGAGACAAAGCCGGTCGTCAAGAAAACCGCCAGCCAGAACAAAATCGAAAAGAAAAGCACGGGCCGGATGGCCGCGATTTTTATCGTCAGACCAATCAAAACCCCGAGGCTCGTGGCGATCCCTTTGCCCCCTTTAAACTGTAGAAAAACCGTCCAGTTGTGCCCCGCCACGGCGACAACACCCAAAGCCACGCGGTAAAGAACACCTTCCAAGCCTAAGGCATCGGCCACGACAGTCGTCGGGATAATCCCTTTGAGAGCGTCAATCACTAAAACGGCAATCCCCGGGCCTTTGCCTAAGACCCGAAAGGCATTGGTCGCCCCCACGTTGCCTGAACCATAGAGACGGATATCAATTTTTTTATACACCTTTCCTATAATATATGCCGTGGGGATAGACCCGATCAAATAACTGGCAATTAAGCTAAGAATAACTTTTAGAAACAGGAACATTGAGCACCTTTATCCCGTTACGAATATATCCTAATCCCGATATCACCGTGAAAACAACCGTCCCGTACCAAATCACCGGGGAAAAATCCCATTGCAGAAACACCCCCACAACGCATAAAACCTGTAAAAAGGTGGCCGTCTTCCCCCATTTGGTCGGGACAATATCCAGCCGGCCGTGGATCATGTAAATAATCATGGCCCCCAAAAGAAGAATAATGTCCCGGCTGATGACCGTCAGCACCACCCATAAGGGAAACTGCACTGTTCCTAAAAACACACCGACTTTATAAAGGCATAAAAAAGCGCTGATGAGAAGAAATTTATCCGCCAAGGGATCGAGAATAGCGCCGGCCTTGGTTTTTTGCTGGCGGGTGCGGGCAATGTAGCCGTCAATCACGTCCGAGATCATCGCTACCAAAAAAATCCCTAACGCCACAAAACGCAAATAATCGCGTTCCGGGACATAATAGAGCGCGGTGGCGGTAAAAAACGGGACAATCAAAATCCGCCCCACCGTTACTTTATTGGCGAAACTTAAAGCCATTGTTTTCGTTGTCTCCTAGACTACACCTACGAGGCGGACACCTACGAGGTGGATCAATGGTCAAACTTAGTTCTCGACTTCTTTCAATGGCGCGTTATCCTGCGGACACGTTTCCAGACGCCCGCTAAAATGCTTGCCGCAAACCGGACAATATTTGGCGGTGACATTCTTGTTTTGGATAGCGTCGGTCACGGCGATGACGGCTGACTGGACTTCCTGAAGATCTTCGTCTTTGCTGACAGGCGCCTTGGCCGTCGCGCAGCCGGATATTAGAAATAAAAAAAATAATCCTAATAAAAAATTCCGCAGCATAATTTTTTTTCAATAACCAAGATACAAGATACAATAATCAACTAATAACCAATAACCAAAATTCAAATATCAAAATTAACTGCTCCATTAAAATAAGAAATTTGGTGATTGGTTTATTGGGCATTGTTCCTTGTTTGGTTATCGTATCTTGGTTATTGGTTATTTTATAAACCTGATCCTATTCAACGGCCAGTAAATGACCTCGGCCTTGCCGATCATCAATTCCTTGGGGACAAATCCCCAATAACGGCTGTCTTTGCTTGAGCCGCTGTTGTCGCCCAAGACATAAAACGAATCTTCCGGGACCACGATCTTTTGATTCTGCCCGCCGTACGCGCCGCGGTTGTAGTAATAGACATTTCTGATCACGGGATCTTCGACAATCTCTCCATTGATATAAATCCGGCCATTATTGATTTCCACGGTCTCACCGCCGATAGCGATGAGGCGTTTGATAAAATCTCTTTTGGGATCTTCCGGATAAGTAAAAACCACCACATCACCGCGTTTGGGTTTGCTGTAACCGGGCAGACGGAAATCCACAAAAGGAACTTTCGGCCCGTAGGGAAGTTTATTGACTAAAATCCTATCGCCCTCAATCAAGGTCAAACGCATCGACCCCGTTGGGATTTTAAAAGCCTGGATAATAAAGGTGCGGATAAAAAGAGCCAGGATCAAAGCCACAACAACGGAATCGACCCACTCCCGGACCGCTGATCCGGACTGTCGATGTTTCAAAACTTTCGTATCCCCTGTCATTACGAGTCCCGACGGAACGTCGGGACGAAGCAATCCATTCCAGAAAAGATTGCTTCGTCGCTTCGCTCCTCGCAATGACATAGGTTCAAACAACATTGTCCTTATCTTGATCATCATAGTTTTAATGCCGCTAAAAAGGCCTCCTGAGGGATTTCGACATTCCCGAATTGTTTAAGACGTTTTTTACCTTCCTTCTGCTTCTCCCAGAGTTTGCGCTTGCGGGTGATATCGCCGCCGTAACATTTGGCCGTGACATTTTTGCCCACCGAACGCACTTTGGCGCTGGAAATAATCCGTCCGTCGCAGGCGGCCTGGATACGTACTTCGAACAATTGTTCCGGAATAACTTCTTTAAGTTTGGTCACCAGAGCCAGCCCTTTTTCATACGCCCTTTCTTTATGCACCAAACACGAAAAGGCATCGCACAGTTTATCATTAATAAGGATGTCCAGTTTCGTGATCGAAGCCGGCATATACCCTTTGAAATCGCAATCAATCGAACCATAGCCGCGGGTGACCGATTTGACCATGTCGTTTAAATCCACGATCACCTCTGACAAGGGGATATCAAAAATAATCTTCATCCTATCGGAAACGTATTGGCTTTCCTGAAAAATGCCTCTTTTGCCTTTGGCTAACTCCATCACCTGGTCCATGTAAGTAACCGGCGTAATGATGGAGACTTTTAGATAGGGCTCTTCAATACCCTTGACCTGCGAGCTGTCAAGCAGCTCATTAGGACTTTTTATTTCCAAAAACTCATCGTTCCTGGTAATCTGCCGATAACTCACGTTGGGCGTGGTCAAGATCAGATTGAGATTATACTCTCGCTGTAAGCGCTCCTGAACAATCTCCATGTGCAGTAAGCCTAAAAATCCACAGCGAAATCCGTGGCCAAAAGACTGGGAGCTTTCGGGTTCATAGGCAAAACTCGGGTCATTGAGTTTTAATTTTCCAATAGCCTCACGCAAGCTCATAAAATCCTTGGGACTGACCGGGTAGACACCGCAAAAAACCAAAGGCTTGAGTTGCCGATAACCCTCCAAAGGGTTTTCCGCCGGCCGGGCGGTTTCGGTCACCGTATCACCCACCTTGACTAACTGCGGGTCATGAACATTGCAGGTGATATACCCGACTTCCCCGAATGATAACTCAAGAACTTTCTGGGCTTCGGGCTTAAAGACACCAATTTCCTCGACCGTAAAATCTTTCTGGGTGTGCATCATCTTTATCTTCGTGTTCTGGCTGACCTTGCCTTGAAAGACGCGGATATAAATGATGATGCCTTTATAAATATCGAATTTTAAATCGAAGATGAGCGCTTCCAGCGGCGCTTCTTCATCTCCGTCAGGCGGTGGGATAAAATCAATGATCTTTTCTAAAAGCCGCTCAATGCCAATCCCTTCTTTGGCGGAAACCAAAACCATGTCCTGTTCTTTAAAACTAAAAATGTCGCTGAGTTCTTTTTTGACGAGCTCGACATCCGCGCTGGCAATGTCAATCTTATTGATGACCGGAAGGATTTCCAGATTATTATCAATGGCCAAATAATAATTGGCCAGCGTCTGCGATTCCACACCTTGCGAAACGTCCACGACCAGCAAAGCCCCTTCGCAGGCCTTGAGAGACTTTTCCACCTCGTACGTAAAATCCACATGGCCCGGGGTATCGATGAGATTCAAAATGTATTCCTGGCCGTCTTTGGCCTTGTAAGTGAGCCGGACCGCCGAGGCTTTAATGGTGATTCCCCGCTCGCGCTCTAAATCCATGTCATCCAGGAGTTGATTCTGGAACTTGCGTTCGTCAATGGCGCCGGTGGTCAACAAAAGCCGGTCGGCTAAGGTTGACTTGCCGTGGTCAATATGCGCCACAATCGAAAAATTTCGTATCCGTGATTTATCCATGATGAACCCGCCGGCACCTCGTAAGTGAACACCTACGAGGTGTCGGCGTCGGTTTTAATATATTTAAAAATTTTACTCACGACCTCGTCAACAGTCAGAGAGGTTGAATCAATGAGAATAGCGTCGTCCGCCTTTTTCAACGGGCCGACACTGCGACTTAAGTCTTTATCGTCACGGGTCTGAAGTTCGTTTTTCAATTCCTCGCCGTTGACGGCCAGTCCTTTACCCTGCAATTCGTTTATCCGCCGTCTGGAGCGTTCCTCGAAATCCGCGTCCAAATAGAATTTCTTATTGGCTTTCGGGAACACAACCGTCCCCGTGTCGCGACCCTCAACAACGATGTTGTTCTTATCGCCTATCTGGCGCTGCCAGCTGACCAGGATCTCGCGTACCCCACCGGTTCGGGCAATATAAAAAGTATTTTTGGTGACCTCTTCACTGCGAATCGCCTCGGTGACATCCTGGCCATCAAGCAAAACCGTGAGCGATTGTCCCTTATCGAATCGGAAATCAATGGTCGTTTTTTTCGCCAGTTCGATGAGTGCTTGCTCATCATCGAGATTTACTTTTAAACGTAAAGCCTTCAAGGTAAGCGCCCGGTACATGGCCCCGGTGTCTAAATAGGCGTACCCCAATTCTTTGGCCAGCCTTTTGGCCACCGTGCTTTTTCCCGCCCCAGCGGGGCCATCAATGGTGATGACAACACCTGACCGCGGTTTTTGTGACTTAACTGATGGCATCCCTTCTCGTCTTTGATTTCTTAAAATTTTCGATCAGGTTGTTGGAATCCTGTGAAACGATGGATTTCCGGTAGGACGACAAATATTTAATCACATCATCAAGCGCCTGCAAGATGTTCCTGGAATTCGTCAGGCAAATATCCGCCCACAATTCGGGATCACTGGCGGCGATGCGAGTGGTGTCCTTAAGCCCTGGCGTCGCCAAAGAAAGACCATCATCGGGGAGAGCCGCCATCAACGCGTAAGCCACCAGATGCGGCACGTGGCTGATGTAGGCTAAATATTTATCGTGGTCGGCCGGGGCAATGAATTTCACCGTCGCCCCGACGCGCGTCCAAAGGGTTTTCACCCTTTCCTTCGATGGATTGTTGGTTTTATCGGTCGGCGTTATGACACAAATCGAATCGTGAAAGAGTTCGGCATTGGCATGAACGGAACCTTTTTTTTCCGATCCGGTCAAAGGATGACAGCCGACGAAAAAGGCATAGGGCGGGAGTTCTTTGTGGGCTGCCTGAACGATGGTCGACTTTGTACTCCCCACGTCCATCACGATACAGCCGCGCTTTAAAGAATGACTAATGGTTGATAATATTTGGACAATGGTTTTGACGGGTGTGGCAATAATCACGAGATCGGCGCCGTCTAAGGCTTTGCGGATATCGTAGGCGGCCTCATCAATCGCTCCATTTTTCAGAGCCTGGGTCACGGAAGAATGCGATCGGGAATAACCGACGACCTCCCGGGCCAGACGTTCTTTTTTGATCGCCATCCCAATGGACCCGCCAATAAGTCCAACCCCGATAATAGCGACCTTCCTAAATAAAAGCGGTTTTCCAATCATGGTTATACCTCTCGCGCGACCGCGGCGGCAATGGCTTTCAAATCGCGCATCATCGCCCCGAAGTTATCTGGGATCAAGGACTGCGGCCCGTCGGAAAAGGCCTCTTCAGGATTTTCATGGACTTCCACCATGAGGCCGTCGCATCCGGCGGCCACGGCTGCCTTGGCAACCGCGGGAACAAGCCCCCACTTCCCCGTCGCGTGGCTGGGATCAACCACCATGGGCAAATGGGAAAGCTGTTTAACAACCGGAACCGCGTTGATGTCCAGGGTATTACGCGTGAAGGTTTCAAAGGTGCGAATGCCGCGCTCGCAAAGCATCACGTTGAAATTTCCCTTTGATAAAATGTATTCGGCGGACATCAACAAATCTTTTATCGTCGCGCTCAAACCCCTTTTGAGCAAAACCGGCTTTTTCGTCATCCCCACTTCATTGAGCAGCGAAAAATTCTGCATATTGCGCGCGCCAATTTGAAAGATATCGGCGTACTGACCTACCAATTCCACGTGACGCGGGTCCATAACTTCAGTAATGGTGGCTAAGTCCGTGACCTGACCAGCTTCCCGCAAATACTTCAACCCTTCCTCGCCTAATCCCTGAAAATCATACGGCGAGGTTCTGGGCTTAAAAGCGCCGCCGCGCAAAACCGTGGCCCCCATGGTCTTCATCTTTTTAGCAATCGAAAGAATCGAATCATGACTTTCGATCGAACACGGCCCCGCCATGACAATTATTTTTTTCTCCCCTATCTTTACCCCCGGCTTTAATTCAATAATGGAATCTTCCTTTTTAAATTCCCTGGAGACAAGCCGGTAAGGCGCTAAAACGGCGATGACCCTTTCAACGCCGGGAAAAACCTCTAAAGGCGTTACCCGCAGGACATCTTCGGGGCCAATAAAGCCAATGACGGTTCTTTCCACCCCGCGGGAAATGTGGGCCTTGAGACCTAGCTTTTCCGCCCGCTCGACAATATGTTGAATTTGTTGTTCGCTTGCGCCTGGTTTAAGAATAACAATCATAGAATCCCCCTTAAGGCATTGATGAATTTCTGATTTTCTTTATGCGTCCCAATGGTCACCCGGATGAAATTATTTAATCCCCAGAAGCTCATGTCACGGACAATGACACCGCGTTTTAATAATTTTCCGGCGATCTGAGAACCGCCTTGACCGGCATCCAAAAGCAAAAAATTGGTCACGGTCTTGATAAACCGCACCCCCATTTTTTTAAGGCTCTGGTATAAATACTGACGTTCTTTTTCTATTTTTTGCGCGACCTGCCGGTAATAGCCTTTATCGTTTAAACAGGCCATGGCCGCGGCCTGGGCCAAAGAATTGACATTGAATGGTTCCCGGATACGATTTAATATGTCGACCACTTCTTTATCGGCCACGCCATAGCCGACGCGTAATCCGGCCAAACCGTACATTTTTGAAAAGGTGCGGGTGATGATGATGTTTTTATAACGCTTGAGCAAACCCATCGTATCTGGATAATCATTTGCACGGACAAACTCAAAATAGGCCTCATCGAAAAAAACGAGGATATTGCCGCGCAAATCCTTCAAGAAATCTTCCACCTGTGATTGCGTGACATAGGTGCCGGCCGGATTATCGGGGTTGCCAATGAAAATAATTTTTGTTTTGTCCGTCACCGCTTGTTTCATGGCGGCAAGATCATAACGAAAATTCTCCAAAGGAACTAAAATCGATTCGGCGCCGACGATTTTGGCGGCAATTTCATACATCAGAAAAGACGGCTGGGCCATGATGACCTCATCGCCGGCTTTCGCAAAAGCGCGCAGCGAAAGCAGAATAATCTCGTCAGAACCATTGCCGAAAATAAACTGCTCTTCGGCCACCTTCAATCTTTTAGCCAAAGTCCTGCGCAGGTAAAAGCAATTTCCATCCGGATAACGATTGATTTTTTTTGCCGCTTGAGCAATCGCTTTGAGGACTTTGGGAGACGGGCCATACGGGCTCTCATTGGAGGCCAGCTTGATGACATCATCCAACCCCAGTTCCCTTTGCACCTCTTCAATCGGTCTTCCCGGGACGTAAGGTTTGACCTCAAGTATATTTTTATTGGCAACACTTTTCATTCTAAAACCGGATAGGAACCCAATACCTTTAAATATTTACATTTGCCTTCGAGTTGATTGAGGGCCAGCTTGACGGGCTTATCCAAACGATGGCCTTCGAAATCAACGAAGAAATAATAATCCCACGCCTTTTTCTTTGACGGTCTGGATTCGATCTTGGTCAGATTGATCCTGTTTTTGGAAAAAGGCACCAACATCGAATGCAACGCGCCCACTTTATCTTTTATTGAAAAAAGGATCGAGGTCCGATCTTTTCCCGTGGGAGGCACATCGTTATTGGAAATCACCAAAAACCGCGTCACATTATGGGCCACATCTTCGATATTTTTTTTCAGCACATTTAAACCATAAACCTTGGCCGCCAAGGTCGAGGCAATACAGGCGGAATTCTTCGTCTTAGCGGCAATCTGAGCAGCCCGCGTTGTGGACGAGACTTCAATCTGATCAGCCTTCGATAAATTGGCCAGCAACCAATGACGACATTGGCCGAAGACCTGCGGATTGGAATAAACCTGTTTGATTTTATTGAGCGTTGCTTTTGAGAGAAGGTTGTGCGATATCTCCAGGATAATCTGCGAACAGATTTTCAAATCCGAGTCCACCAGCAAATCGAAAGTGTGCGTCACGGCCCCTTCGATGGAATTTTCAATAGGGACAACACCGTAATCACACTCACGCTTTTCCACTTTGGCAAATATCTCGGAAAGATTCTCACAAGACACGTAATTGACTTGCGAGCCAAATTTCTTCATGGCCGCTAAATTCGTGAACGAGGCCCGGGGCCCCAAATACCCGATATTCAAGGATTTTTCCAACGACAAAGACGCCGACATGATTTCCCGATAGATCGCCTCCAAGGCCGCTTGGGTCATCGGGCCTTTACTTAATGCTTTGAGCCGATCGAGGATTTGCTTTTCGCGGTCCGGGGAATAAATCCCCGCTTTGTTCTGCAACTTAATTTTACCAATGGCCAGGCTTAGATTGGCCCGTTCATTTAAAAGTTCAACCGTTTTTTTATCGATCGCGTCAATTTTATTGCGCAGCACTTTGAGATTCATTTTTTCCCTCCACCGGTGTTTGGGCAGCCATCGCTTGTGGCAAAGAAGCAAAGTCTTCTAATTTCGGCAAATCGGCTAACGATTTCAACCCAAAATACTCCAAAAATTCTTTCGTGGTTCCGTAAATGTACGGCCGGCCAGGCACGTCTTTGCGGCCGGTGATCTTGATTAATCCCTTCTCCGATAGATGATCCATCACGCCATCGGAATTAACCCCGCGAATCAATTCGACATCTAATCGCGCAACGGGCTGCTTATACGCGATGATCGCCAAGGTCTCTAAGGCTGGCTTGGACAATCGTTCCTTGTGGCGCGTGTGATAAAACCTCTTAACATAAAGGGCGTACTCGGAATTGGTGAGCATCTGATAACCGCCGGCGATTTCCACAATCGACATACCGCTTTTACGCTGCGCGCACTCCTGCTTTAAGGCCTCGATGACCTGCCGGATTTCAGGGGTCTCGACCGTCCCGATCACTTCTTTGATTTGTTCCAACAACACCGGTTTCTCACTGACAAATAAAATGGCCTCAACGATGCCTCTGACATAATTATCCTGTGAGTTTTCCATCATCGTCTCACTTTCTGTTTATAAATTTCATTTAACAGACCTTCGGTGGTATTGATGGCCGGGGAACGCTCTAAAGCCTTGTGGATCATCTCCAACGCCTCGTGTTTCTTGTACTGCAACTGAGTTAACACTTCCAGGGCTTCCGCCTGCCATTCCTCGGTGGCCGGTGCCACCGGTGCCTTTACGCTCACCTGATCCTGGATCAAACCAAACTTACCGACTTTGCCCTGAAGTTTCGCGACGATTTCTTTGGCCCTTTGTAATCCGATCCCGGGCAAGGTTTTTAAAAAATTGATGTCGCCTTGATCGATCGCGCTGGCAATTTCCGAGATCGGTTTATTGATGGCTTTCACCGCCGATCGCGGGCCGATTCCGGAAACCGTAATAAACTGCAGAAAGAAATCCTTTTCGACTTCATTCATAAAGCCAATTAAAACCGGCACGGCGCGCGAAGGGTCCATGTGCAAATAATGGTAAATAATTAAATTGATATTACCGTCCTTATCCGCCTGCTGATCAATCCGCTGAAGGATTGATACCGGGACCATGACCTCATAATAAAGACCGTGGACATTAATCACCAATGAGGTTTCATTCTTTTCAATGAGCTTTCCGTTTAACTGAACAATCATATTTTACGGCCGACGATCTGGGCATATCCCAAGGCTAAGGCCAAAGCATCACTGGCATCCGCGGTGAGCTTCTCCGCCTTAATGCCGAGAAGATGAGCCACCATGCTTTGCGTTTGTATTTTGGAAACGGAGCCTTTTCCCGTTAGCGCCACCCGGATGCGCTTGACGCTATACTCGACTAACTGAACATTTTTTAAAGAACTTAATAAACAAATAACACCACGGACATGTCCTAAGATGCAAGCCGTGGTGGCATGGCGGTAATGCGTGTACAATTTTTCTAAAACTATCACATCCGGCCGATGCTGTTCTATGATTTCTTCAAGCCCACGATAAATTGTGGCGATCCTGTTTTGAAAAACTTCTTTGGTTTTTGGGGTAATGATTCCGGCTTCCATCAATTGAATCTTATTTCCCTGAAGACGAATCAGGCCGTAACCGGTCGTCTTCAGTCCCGGGTCAACCCCCAAAATTTTCATAAGAATTATTCATGATTATTCTATGAAGCTTTCTGGAGCTCTTCATCTGATATGTCAAAATTCGCGTAGACCGACTGGACGTCTTCATGATCCTCTAATGATTCCATAAGTTCTATGACTTGTTTTGCCTCGGCCCCCTGAACCTTGATCGTGGAATTGGGAATCATGGTGATTTCAGCGGTCTGCAGAGGAATATCCTTAGCCTTGAGGGCGGTTTTAATACCCTCATGAGCTGCCGGCTCACAGGTGATCTCATATAAATCTCCTTCGGATTTCATATCTTCAGCCCCGGCTTCCAAGACAATATCCATCAACGCGTCTTCCTTGACCTTATTTTTCTCAACGAGGATTAATCCTTTTTTCGTGAACATCCAAGCGGTACTACCCGCCCCCGCCAAACTCCCGTTTTTCTTATTCAAAAGATTGCGGACCTCCGCGGTGGTTCGATTCTTATTGTCCGTAAGGGTTTCAACCAGAATGGCCACGCCGCCGGGAGCATAACCTTCGAACATCGCCGTCTCATAAACAATGCCGGGAATCTCACCGGTTCCTTTTTTGATGGCATTGTCGATATTGCTTTTCTGCATGTTGATTTCTTTGGCCCGGCTAATGGCCGCCCGCAAACGAATGTTTGTCTCTATATTACCGCCGCCATCTTTGGCCGCCGCCGTGATTTCCCGGATCACTTTAGTAAATGCCGCGCCTCTTTTAGCGTCGGTAGCTGCCTTTTTGTGTTTGATACTTGCCCACTTTGAATGCCCTGACATGACACTTCCTCCTTTACTGACTTTTTCTAAACTAACATTAATAGTGGTGGTCAGTATCTCGACGTTTGTTCCCTTAAAATCATTAGTGTTGGTTGTACAAACGTCAATAATGAATACATACCTTATGTTCCTCCAAGGTAACGAGGGAGGAACATAAGGTGCGGTACGAATTAGGTCAATAAGCCGAGTTCTGTGCGCGTCCCATACCACCGGGACGGTGATGATCATTCGACTGACTTAGAAGATTGCTCCTCTAACTCTTGCGGCCTACCCGGGAATCATGGCGAAACGGGTCATTTCGCCCATGCACCACATAGGGTGCATGGTCTTCCCCTATTTAGCCTTACTCCATGTAGAGATTGCTCGTTTCACCCCTTCGACGCGTCCCGCCAAAGGCGGGACGCGTCGAAGGACTACGTCACTGTAGCTCTGATCCTCCCCTGCACCACGAATGGCCAGAGTGCCTTGCATTACCAAGGTACATTACCCTGCGGAGCTCGGACTTTCCTCCCCGACCGGCAACATTCGCTGCCGGGCCGGGGCGACCATCTTGACCTATTTTTTCTTTAACGCCTGCGTTGCTAATTTATCCGCCGTACCGTTCTGCTCACGCGGAATAAGTTTTATTTCAAAAGAACGAAATCCTTCAATCAAATACTGTACCTGCAAATAAAGGAATTTAAGCTGCGCATCTTTGACCTTATATGCACCTTTCAACTGGTTATGCATCAACTCGCTGTCGGTATAAACCCTCACTTCATTTGCCCTTAAAATAAGGGCCTCCTGGAGAGCAAAAATAAGCGCGGTATATTCGGCGATATTGTTGGTGGCCTTCCCGATCCTTTCGGAAATATTTTTAACAACCTCTTGGCCATCGGTGATGACGACACCGACCGCGGCTTCGCCGGGATTTCCGCTGCAGGCTCCGTCAACATACATTTCCAGACTTTTTTTCAAAGATCGTCCTCTAAAAACAGCAGCCGTGAACACATCTCGCAGGTAATGAGCTTATCGTGCATCTTGATCTCATTGATCACCTGGGCCGGAACCCCCATAAAACAACCTCCGCAGGCATTCATTTTTATGGGAACCATCGCCAAACCTTCTTTATTAACTAAAATCCTTTCATAACGGCTGAGATTCGCTTTGTCAATGGACGGGATAATCTGGTTCCTTTTGTTCTCAAGCGTTTTGACTTGTTCCTGGATCACCAGAGTATCTTCACCCGCTTTCTTCTTTTCAGATAAATATCTATTCTCTTCTTCGGTTAAAACTTTTTTCTCTTTCTCGATGTCCCGGCTGATGGCATCCGATTCATCGTAGGACAAAATTATTTTCTCTTCGATGAGGCTTTTGTCGGCCTTGATATTTTCGATTTCCGATAACTTGGCCTGATATTCCTTGTTGGTCTTAAGCGCCATCAACTGGCCGTTGGCCTTGGTGATATCGGCATCTTTAGTTTGTACCTCGAGCTCCAATCCCTTGCGCGCTACCTGGACAGCTTTCAATTGCGCCTCTAAGGCTTGGAGCCGTCCCTGTTTATCTTCAAATCTCTTTTTGAGTTCTTCAATCATGACGGGCTTTTCTTTTAATTCTTTTTTGAAACGATATATCTCCGCGTCAATCGTTTGCAAATCAACCAAATACTTTATCTGTTCCCGAATGGAGGTAGTGGACAAATCAATAACCTTTCATTTAACTGAATTTAATAGGGACCGTTAAATATTTTACATTCTGGTGGGTACAGAAGGACTCGAACCTTCGACCTCTGCCATGTGAGGGCAGCGCTCTAACCAAACTGAGCTATGCACCCTTGAATTTAATCTTTTGAGCAACTGAAATCATTACAATTAATCCTGGATCAGGCGTAAAACGCCGTAAATTTGTCGTGATAATTTTACCAATATCGACGGAGCATGAGTATAATATGAGACAAAAAGTATCCTTGACGCA
>Ga0247727_10011621_pt1 | contig 15309 bp, 15 predicted proteins | sample WisWelCaveWW1625_FD_202498 | JGI IMG/M metagenome (GOLD analysis project Ga0247727, IMG submission 202498) | Biofilm microbial communities from Wishing Well Cave, Virginia, United States - WW16-25 | ecosystem: Environmental > Aquatic > Deep subsurface > Groundwater > Cave microbial mat | place... | reverse complement strand
ACCCGTGTTTATACACGGAAAGTCCTCAGAGGCCATACGCTGACTTTCGATTATTATGTCGGAGTGATGATATGGTCCGATCTTCGTGGCGACACGAAGCTCTGAATTAGATTCAGAGACCTAATAAAATTATGAGATCAAAACAAATCGAAGAATATAAAAAAACTTTGAAGCTTACGAGAAAGCAAAAAGAAATCTTAGTTGGATTGATTTTAGGAGACGGACATCTAGAGACCTTAAATAATGGTAGAACATATAGATTAAAAGTGGAACATTCTCTTAAACAAAGAGAATATCTTGATTGGCTATATTTACATTTTAAGGATTGGATAAATAAAACTCCTGAAATTAGAAAAAGAACATCACTTGGTAAAGTCATAGAGACTTATGGTTTTACCACATATACAAGTAGCGTATTTAGATTTTATGCTCAGCAATTTTATCAAAATGGAAAGAAAATCATTCCAAAAATTATAGATAAAATTATTACACCACAGAGCTTAGCTATTTGGTTTATGGATGACGGTTCAATAAAATCTAAGATGCACAAAACTCTATTGATTCATACACACGGTTATTCAAAAAATGACCTGATATTAATCACAGAAATTTTGCAGAAAAAATTCGGTTTAAAAATTGGTTTGCAAAAGCAATATGACAAATGGCGACTTTATATTTTTAGTGAGTCGGTAGATAATTTTAAAAAAATTATTTCTCCATATATATTGCAAAGTATGCGATACAAATTAGGGAACAAAAATGCCTAAAAAGTAAAGGAGGGGTTTAAAGGTAAGCTAGGCGCGAATGGAAACCGTGCCGATAGTGTAATGGCACAAGCTTGCTTGACTGTAAGGGGTACATCCCGAGCAGGTGCGAAAGCAGAACATAGTGATCCGACCATACGCATTAGACGCGGTGGAAGCTCAACGGATAAAAGCTACTCTAGGGATAACAGGCTAGTTCCGCCTAAGAGTTCATATCGACGGCGGAGTTCGGCACCTCGATGTCGGCTCACCTTAGCGCGGCGGTGGAGAAGCTGCCAAGCGTTTGGCTGTTCGCCAATTAAAAAGGTACGCGAGCTGGGTTCAGACCGTCCAGAACCCCACCCCAACCCTCCCCTTAGTAAGGGGAGGGCGAAGGGAGGGGTCTTGAACAGTCTGGATCCTCAGAGGAAATGAATTATTAATTTATGTTTTAGTTTTTTCGTCTTAGAAAGTATAGTGATAGAACCAATCAAATCACGGCGGTCATGCGAAGCTCTTTGAGCGAAGTGTGATGAAGTCGGGGTTATCGGAAAAATCCAGAAATGGATAATACCGAGCAGAAAAATTTTCACAAAAAGTTTATTTGAAATTTTTCTGTGTAGAGACTACAAACCGACCTCGAGTTTTAAAACTCGAGAAAGTATAGTCCAATGCACAAAGTAATTTGTGAAATCATGCGTGAGACAGGTTGGTCTCCTATCTACTGCACTCGTTGATTCTTGAGAAGATTTGCTCCTAGTACGAGAGGACCGGAGTGAACTGACCTCTGGTGTACGAGCTCTACTGCCAAGTGGAATGCTCGGTAGCTATGTCGGGAATGGATAACCTCTGAAAGCATCTAAGAGGGAAGCCAGCTTCAAGATTAGGAATCGTTTAGAACCCTAGGAGATGACTAGGTTGATAGGCTTTAAGTGTAAGCGCAGTAATGCGTTGAGCTGAGAAGTACTAATGTTTCGATTCCTGTTAAGAAATTTGTAAACCACAAAATTTTTGAATTTCTTGGAAAAATCCTTGGATTTCAGAAAAAAACCTGCTCGCTGTATGCACGATACAGCTTCACAGATTTTTTTCTTGCAATCCTGCAGATTTTCCTCAAGAAACTCAAAAATTTACAAACAAAAAAACTTGAACATAATGTTCTGGTGCTTTGACGGCGAAGTCACATCTCTTCCCATTCCGAACAGAGCAATTAAGCTCGCTAGTGCCGATGATAGTCTTTTAGGCAAAAGTAGGTAGGCGCCAGAACAATGTGCTTAAGATTTAAATAGAAACATAAAATATGTTACAATTTTTCTATGTCAAAAAGTAAAAAAATAGATTTAGTAATCTTACTGATCTATCCGATTCTCGCTGTTTTTATTTCTCATTTACTTAAAATAAATTTCCTAGGATCGCTTGTTGTATTTTTAGGTGTTCCGTCTTTATATCTTACAATAAAGGGGTGGAAGTTTGCAAAGAGAGCTAGTGTTTTTGCTTTGATATCTATTCCACTTGCTATAGTTTTGGATTATATAGGTCATCTGACGGGGCAATGGTTGTTGCCTTTTTCTATGTTTTCTAGAATTTTTGAATATGTTTCTGTAGAAATGATATTTTGGTCATTCATCAATTTTTATTTTATTGTTATGTTTTACGAATATTTTGTACATCAGCATTTTGCTGGAAAATTATGGTATTCGAAACTAAAATATCTGATCATTTCTGTTTTAGTTGTATTTATTTTATTTCTATCTTTTTATAATTTCTTGCCGTCATATCTACATATACCTTACTTTTATTTAGGTTTTACTATAGTGCTTGTATTGATTCCGATTCTTCTGCAACTTTTCAAATACCCGAGATTTATATCAAAATTTTTTGAGACTGCTGCGTATTTCTTTTACCTCACTCTTTTGTATGAGATCACAGCATTACAGCTAGGCTGGTGGAGTTTCCCAAGTGAGCAATTTATCGGCTGGGTGTCGATAGGTAATATCCGTTTTCCGTTAGAGGAATTGATATTTTGGATGATTCTGTGCGCTATGGCGGTGTTGTCATATTACGAGTATTTTGATGATAGGGAGAAATAGGGCTATAAAAAAACGTAGCCTTCGAGATAATAAATATCAGGAAGGCTACGAGCGGTGCGAGTTTTTGCTACCGCTTATCTTTTGGAACATTTTTTTCATTCTCGTATGAGTGCAGGATCACTCACACGAGAATTGAAGAACATATGGGTATGTAAAATATAATACTTATTTTTATTTTAGTCAAGCCCGAGCTGTGGATAACTCGGGAAAGAAAAAAGGCCACCTCATTATCGGACGAATAATGGATGGCCTCAAATCACGATAAAGCACGAAGGGCGACGTCACTTATGTATATTAGGCTTTATTTTTTATCAGTCAAGTAAAAAAACTCAGACCCCCCGCTTCAACGGCAAAGAGGCCTGAGTTATTACAGGGAATTTTTCCCTGTAAGTTTATTACATAAGCTATATTATATAGAATTCTGGTTTAGTCAAGGCATCTCTGTGCAACATCCGATGTTGCACAAGATAGGAAAATCTTTTTATTGAGATCTTGTAAAGAATGTTATAATATATTTATTATGACCTGGGCTTTTAAGAGACAGCTTTTTTTTATAGGAATTATTGTCTTGTTTTTTGCGGGGCTTCTTTTTTTGATTATTTCTCCGCGTTTAAATAAAGTATCTAGTTGTACAGATGGTTTGCAAAATGGCGATGAGACAGGAGTGGATTGTGGAGGCAGTTGCTCCCTCGTGTGTTACTTTGAAGCTGATCCATTGTCTGTGCTTTGGGCTAGGACATTTCAAGTTATTCCCGGTCGCTACAATGCTGTCGCATATATAGAGAACCACAATAAAAACGCGGCAGTGCAAAAGATCAGATACAAGTTTCGTTTCTCTGACAAAGACAATATTTACATAGGCAAGAGAGAAGGGGAAACTTTTATCCCACCTTCGGGCAAATTTGCTATTTTTGAAGCTGGCATCGGCGTGGGGAATTCTATTCCTGTGTACACTTCTTTTGAATTCACAGAAGAACCAGTATGGCGCGATGTGGTGGAAGACAAGATCAATCAGTTAAAATTATTGATCTCTGATGTAAAGCTCGAAAATCAAAACACTCGCCCTAGACTTTCTGCAAAATTGAAAAATAATTCTTTGTTGTTCGTGCCCGAGGTAGATGTGATAGTATTGCTTTATGATGAAAAGGGCAATGCCGTTTCTGCCAGTCGGACATATCTAGAAGACTTGGGTGGAGAAGAAGTGAGAGATATAAATTTCACTTGGCCAGAGCCGATACTGGGCAATGTGTTCGTCAGAGAAATCATTCCCTTATATGATATCTTTCGGGTAGAGTTGAAATAATAAATGATAGAAAAAGTAGAGAGAAGAATAGATTGGCTTTTGGTTTTTTTTTATAATACAATTCAAATATGATTATAGATAAAATAAAACTCAAATTTGTTCTAGTGGGTATTTTGGTGGTAGGAGGTTTTTTGTATTTTTTTTCTTCGACACCATTAAAAGTGGGGGCGGAGAGAATAGTGGCTTTTAATGGTGATATATATCGTGCGAGCGATGCTTTTGGATCTAAAAAAATAATCGAAAATAAAGATGTCAAAATATTATTTGAAGAGAAAGGGGACAAGATTCTCTTAGGGAAAGGTTTTGAAGGAGGAGAGCCAGGAACCGAAGGAAATTATAGTACATATCTTTATGTTATGGATAACAATGGTTTAAATGAGCAGAGAATTACAGATGAGTTTGTTGATTATGCGGTTTTTAGTAAGATTGATGGAAATACTATTTATTATTTGACGAAAAATGGAAAGATATATACATATAATATTCTCACAAAAACAAATAGATTATTAACAATAGAAGCTTCATTTTTTGATATTTCTTCTGATGGTAAATTATTGGTTTATGAAAAAGCTCCAACTGGATGGACTCCAAATCAATATTTTGAAGGATCTCCAGGATTCGCTGTTCTTGACATTAGTACAACAAAAGAAACATTAATCCCTAATACAGACGAGTCTCATGGTGGAGGTTATGCTCCTTTATGGATACCAAACACTAATTATATTTTATTTTTTAGTGATGGTATATATATGATGGATCTTAATGGGGTTAATCGTATACAGCTTACTAAGATGGGTGATGGTACTGATACATATGGTATCTCTGACGACCCTCTTTGGTCTTCCGATGGTAGGTATTTTATTTACCATTCCGACTATGAAATAAAACTTATAGAGCTGGATATAAAAAATAAAAGGGTTATTTCTGCTGGTGCTATTGCTTATGGTGTAGAGCCCCGTTGGGTAGAGGAAGGAAAGACGATCTCTGTTCTTTCTCCCGATGCGAAAGCAGGCGCCCCTAGTCTTTCAATTGTTAATCTAAAAGGCAAAGTATTAAGTGGAGACAAAACTTATGAATCCAAATATTATTCTTTACTAAAAGGATCTTTGTTGCGAATTAAACCCAAGAAGGTTGTGACAGCTAAATCTGCGAAAATAGAAACAAGTACTGAGGATTTGGAATTTAAAGATCAATACAAGAAGCGTTATGAAACTCCGATTTTAGACGAAGAAGCTAATATTTCAACACAAGAATGACAATAGATAAAAGCAATAAGAGCTTCAATGTAATATTAATTTTTTGCCTAATTTATGTATTTTTGCCAAATTTTTCTTCTGCTCAAGTGCCTATAACACTCCGTAATCCACTTGATTCTCTTGCTCCCGGTTATCTTTTGGGAAATTTATTTGATAATGATAAGTTGGAAAATAATGGTAAAAAGACTCTTTATTACTGCAAAAATTTTGATGTTACTCCAGGTGGTACAGCCGATGGTCACGGTGGTACAGATTTCCCTGTGAAAACAGGTACACCAGTTTTTTTAGCATATGCAGGACGAGTGTATAAAATTTCAAATGAAATATGTGAGGATGTAGGTTTTGTCGGTAGTAAATGTGGCGATGGTTTTGGTAATCATTATCGCATTGATCATCAAGGAGATACTTCTGATGGTCAAGGTCTTGTAAGTATCTATGCTCATTTAACAAAAGATTCGAGATGGTTTTCTGTCGGTACAGCTCTTTCTTGCGGAAGACAGATTGGGTTTTCCGCTTCTTCTGGTAGTTCTTCAGCTTCACATCTGCATTTTGAGATTAGGAGTAATGGAATAGACAGAAGTACCAGATTAGATCCTTTTATTGGAGCATGTAGTCATTCCACTCCCCCTAGTTGGACTACTGTAAGTAATAATAATCCTACAAATGATTGCGATCTTCGACCTTTGGTGCCGAGCAGAGGACTAGTTAAAAATCCTAATTATACTAGCCTTCGCGTTTCTTATCAAGATGAGGCATTAGATTATGAATCAACTACTCATGAGCGTAGATACGAAAATGGTGATTGGATAACTATTAGCGGTAGAACAGGCACCGGAGCCTATTTTTATGCTTGGACAAATATAGATCTAGAGCCAGCAACAAATTATTGTTATAGATTTAAAGCAAGCAATGAATATGGAGATCTGGGATATTCAAAACAAGCTTGTGGCAAAACTCTAGGTTCCATTGGGGTTTTACCCGCTGTTAGTAACGCATCAGTGACTCGTCCGACGATTGATAGTTTAAGAGTAAATTTTACAGATAACGCGGCGAATGACACTTCTACGATTATGGAACGCAAAGTTGGGTCTGGAAATTGGAACCACTATGTTAGCTTCACGGCAAATCCTGGGACTAAAAGATGGTATTGGATAGACAAGGGAGTTATCTCTAAAAAGAAGTATTGTTACCGTTTTCGAGCAGTAAAAAACACTTTAGGTACTTCTGTTTATTCAAACGAGGCATGCGGAACAACATTATAAAATGATAGAAAAAGTAGAGAGAAGAATAGATTGGCTTTTGGTTTTTTTTATCGTGCCTATACTATTAGGTGGTCTTTTTACTATGAAGTCTTTTGTGTCGGATGCGGTGGGGACGAATTTTTTTGCTAAACAAATTATTTGGATAATCATCGCTCTCGGTGTATTTTTTTTATTTTCTTTTCTAGATTCTGGGGCTTTGCGTCGTACTGATGTATTAGTGATTTTGTTTTTATCTTTTTCTGCTCTTCTTGTATTATTACTTTTTGTTGGTGATAAAATAAACGGCGCGCAGAGCTGGTTTTCTTTTGGATTCTTTTCTTTTCAACCTGCAGATATGATGAAGCTCGTGCTCATACTGATACTTTCCAAATATTTTTCGCGCCGACATGTGGAGATAGGTAATGTAAAACATATTTTTATTTCTGGGTTTTATGCTTTTGTGCCTTTTTTCCTAATATTTTTACAGCCCGATTTTGGTTCGGCAATGATTATATTTCTAATATGGTTTGGAATGGTGTTGGTGTCGGGTATTTCTAAGAAACATTTATTTTTTGTGTTTATGTCTGGCGGTTTGATCTTTCTCTCGCTTTGGCTGTTTGTGTTTGCTCCATATCAAAAAGCTCGCATTATAAATTTTATAAATCCATTAGCTGATGTGCATAATACTGGATACAATGCATTTCAATCTACCATCGCGGTCGGGTCGGGACAGGTGTTGGGCAAAGGTCTCGGGTTTGGCACGCAATCGAGATTGAAATTCTTACCAGAACCACAATCTGATTTTATTTTTGCCGCTTTTGCCGAAGAATGGGGTTTCGTCGGGTCATTATTATTGCTTTTGTTTTTCGGTCTGATCATTTGGAGGATTCTGCATACGGCTTATGTAGGAGCTTCAAATTTCGAAATGCTTTTTGGGATAGGAATTGCTATTTTATTTATGGGTCATATACTCATAAATGTAGGGATGAATCTGGGGCTCTTACCGATCACAGGGATACCGTTACCTTTTATGAGCTATGGAGGATCGCATCTGGTGACAGAGTTTATGGCGCTTGGTATACTGATGAATATGCGCAAAAACGCGCGACCAGCGCATAGAGATGATATGAAGAATGAATTTTTGGGAATTTGATAGTGTATGGTAAACTACGAAACTATAAATTAGAAGATTTTTAAATAGTCTGGCCGAGCTTCTATAGCGCTTTAGCGCTATTTGTAAGGCGAGGAGAACCGAGGACTTTTAAAAATTTTGCTAATTTTATAGTTTCGTAATTCACAACATAATTTTTATGAACGACAATATTTTTTTCTTTTTTTATAATTTAGCACATAGATCAGAAGTTTTTGATAGAGCAGTTTTCTTTTTAGCTGAAACTTTTCCTTTTATTGTGATCTTTTTGGTAGGATTGTTTTTGCTCGCACACTATGAGATTTTACAGAATCAAAATCCATTCAAAGAATTTTTAAATAAGTGGAAATTATTTTTGCCGATAGTTATCACCTTTATCGTGACTTGGGGAAGCGCCGTGCTTTTAAAGATTTTATTTCATACCGAAAGACCTTTTACACTGTTTCAAAATGTTGCTCCTCTTTTATCTCAAAATGATTACGCGTTTCCTTCTGGTCACTCAGCAGTGTTTATGGCTCTTGCCTTATCTTTATTTTTTATTCACAAAAAAGCAGGATATGTTTTTATGACCTTCTCTGTGTTAATAGGATTGTCTCGAATAGTAGCTGGAGTGCATTTTCCTGTAGATATATTGGGTGGTTTTGCTTTGGGTGCTGTCGTCGCCTATACCATTGCATATTTATTAAAAAAAATATAGAATAACGACTGTCTATGTGGAAGAAAATATTTTATATAATTTTAACTCTTGCCTTAGGCGTTGCTGTGGCTCTTTTCGTTTACAAGTCTGAGCCAAAACTAAATCCCAATTTTGAGACTCAAAACTCATTTTTCAAGAAATTTCCATTTCAGCTAGGTTTGGATCTATCAGGTGGAAGCCATCTGATATACAAAGCAGATGTTAGCGCTATCGAAGATGAAGAAGTATCTAACTCTATGGATGCATTGCGAGATATTATAGAACGCCGTGTGAATCTTTTTGGTGTGTCTGAGCCGTTGGTACAAGTGCAAGGTAGCGGATTCGTATCAGGTGAAGATGAAAAACTCATAGTAGATCTGCCGGGTGTCACAGATGTCGAAAAGGCGACAGCTATGATAGGGCAGACCCCTCTTCTTGAATTTAAAATTGAAGCTCCAGAAGGTACAGCTAAAGAAGCAAAGGTAGATGAAAATGGCAATGTGTCACTAGATTTGGATTCTCAATTTGTATCCACAGAGCTGACTGGCAGATATTTAAAAAAGGCGACACTGGTCTTTGATCAAACTACTCGCGAACCACGAGTGAGTTTGCAATTCGACGATACAGGCACAGTGCTCTTTGCTAAAATCACAAAAGAAAATATTGGCAAGATGGTGGCTATATATCTGGATGGCGCGCCTATTTCCACGCCAGTGGTTCGCGAAGAGATTCCAAATGGTGAGGCCATCATCTCTGGCAGTTTTACTCCAACTGAAGGCAAACAGCTCGTTGGTAGATTGAATTCCGGCGCATTGCCTGTGCCTATCACTCTGCTTTCTAGACAAACGATAGGCGCGACACTCGGCAATGATGCGATCAACGCTGGAGTGAAGGCTGCGATTTATGGTTTCTTGCTTGTGGCTTTATTCTTGATACTCTGGTATCGATTGCCAGGTCTTACTGCTGTTTTTTCTCTTTCTATTTACATCGTTTTAATGCTCACGCTTTTTAAACTCATACCTATCACACTCACAGCTGCGGGTATCGCTGGGTTTATCATCTCTATTGGTATAGCGGTAGATGCGAATATTTTAATCTTTGAAAGATTAAAAGAAGAAATGAAAAATGGACGCACAATCAAAGATGCGGTAAACGATGGTTTCGCCAGAGCTTGGACATCGATCCGTGATTCAAATTTCTCTACCATTATTTCTGCTCTGATTTTATTCTGGTTTGGTACTCCATTGATAAAGGGTTTTGCTTTGACTCTCGGTATGGGTGTGTTGGTCTCTATGTTCTCTGCTATTTTAATCTCTAGAATTTTCTTGAAAGGGGCGGTTTTGATGAAAGAAGGAAAAGTCGCAAGATTTTTGTTCTTGAGCGGATTGTCAAAATAATAAATCAATAGTCAATCAATAATAAATAAAGAAAATTATGTTCATAATAAAAAACAAAAAAATATTTATCGGCATCTCAGCGGTTTTGGTTGCGCTTTCGATTATAGCTCTTTTTGTGTTTCCTTTAAAGATGGGTATTGATTTCAAAGGTGGAGCGCTCACTGAAGTCGTCTATACTAAGAGCCGACCAGCTCAGGCATATATTGAATCTAAATTAAAAGTATTAGAAATTGGCTCTGTTCTCGTACAGCCGACAGGAGATTTAGGTTATATAATAAAATCATCAGATTTAGATGAAGCAAAGCACGCTCTTTTACTAAAAACTCTTTCTCAAGACGGCCAGAATCAGTTGGAAGAAAAGAATTTTAATTCCATTGGCCCATCTGTGGGGCGAGAGCTTACTAGAAAAGCAGTCATTGCGATTGTGCTTGTTTCTTTAGCGATTGTTTTGTTCATCGCATTTGCTTTGAGAAAAGTTTCCAAGCCAATATCCTCTTGGAAATACGGACTTATGGCTATCGTCTCTCTTTTGCACGATGTCATTATTCCTGTTGGTATATTTGCCGTGCTTAGTCATTTCTATGGAGCAGAAGTAGATACTTTATTTGTCGTGGCAGTGCTTACTATATTGGGCTTGTCTGTTTCCGATACTATTGTCATCTTTGATAGAATTCGAGAAAATTTGAAAAATAAAATCGGGAATAGTTTTAGCGAAACCGTGGGTAAAAGTCTGGATCAGTCTTATATGAGATCTATCTTTACTTCGTTGACTGTGATCATCGTCTTGGTTTCTTTATTCTTCTTTGGTCCAGAATCCACAAAATATTTCGCTCTTATGTTGACCGCAGGTATGTTTTTCGGCACATATTCTTCTATATTTTTAGCATCGCCGTTGCTAGTGTTGTTGGAAGAAAGACAAAAAAAGACGCAAGACAAGAAATAGTTTTTATAGTATAATACTATTATTATGATATACATACTTGTTGCTTTGGGTGTATTAGTCGTGTGGGCTATTTTTGCTTACAATAGTTTTGTACGATTAATAAATCGTACTCGTGAAGCTTGGGCAGATATCGAAGTTCAATTAAAACGCAGATATGATCTGATTCCAAATCTAGTAAATACTGTGAAGGGTTATGCTACTCACGAGTCATCTGCTTTTGAAAATGTTACTCGCGCGAGGTCAGTGGCTATGGGCGCGCAAGGTCCTACTGAAGACCACGCAAAGGCAGAAAATATGTTGACTGGCGCTTTGAAATCCTTGTTTGCTGTTTCTGAAGCGTATCCTGATTTGAAGGCAAATCAAAACTTTTTAGCTTTACAAAGCGAGCTTTCTGATACTGAAAACAAAATTCAATCTGCGCGCAGGTTTTACAATACAAATGTCCGCGATTTAAATATCTCTGTAGAAAGTTTCCCAAACAATATGATCGCTGGAGCTTTTAAGTTCTCAAAGATGGATTTGTTTGACCTCGCCGACAACGATGTAGCGCAAAATCCTGTGGAGGTGAAATTCTAATAATTCAAAATTTATGACAACTTTTGGAAAAATTTTGATGGTCGTACTTGCCCTTGGCGTTGTTTTTCTAGTTTTCTTTCTTTTGCCAAATAAAACAGAAGTAGTGATTAATCCCACAGAGACAGAAGATACAGAAACTTATCCAAAAGAAGAACTGTTGGGCAAGAAAGCAGACCTCGTTTCTTTCTCTATCCTTCCAAATTCAAAGATACACGACATTGTGAACTATGAAGGTTCGGTGAAAGGCGGATACTTTTTCGAAGCAAATATTTTGATAAATATTTTAGATAAAGATCAAAATGTTTTGAGACAAAGCAATGCTATCTCTACCACAGAATGGATGACAGCCGAGCCTGTGAGTTTTGCCGGCAGTTTGGATCTGACTGGTTTACCATTGGGTCTTGCATATATTGAAATCCACAACAACAACGCCTCAGGTTTGCCAGAGAATGATAAATCAATACTGATTCCCATTGTGATTGAGTAATATGGCCACACTTTACACACAACAATCGAAAAATATTACGAAGACTTGGCTTTTGATGAGCGCTTTTTTTGTGATAATTATCGGCTTGGGTTTTTTCTTTTCACAATATTATGGCAATCCAAATATTTTGTATATTTTTGTCATTTTTAGTGTGGTGATGAATATCGCGAGCTATTGGTATTCTGACAAAATAGCTTTGAAATTAAATCATGCTAGACAAATAAAACGCGAAGAAAATATAGAGCTTTGGAATATTGTAGAGAATCTTTCTATCACAGCTGGATTACCAATGCCAAAGGTTTGCATTATGGATGAAGCTTCACCAAATGCTTTTGCGACTGGGCGCGACAGGGAACACGCTGTGGTTTGCGTGACCACTGGATTGCTTTTTCTCTTGAACAAAAATGAACTCGAAGGGGTAATATCGCACGAGCTCGCGCATATAGGTAACAGAGATATTTTACTTTCCACTGTCGTCGTTGTATTGGTCGGCTTTGTTTCTATTGTGTCCGATATATTTTTAAGAAGCACTTTTTTCAGTCATAGAGGAGGAAACGATGAAAACAAACACGCCGGAATAATGATGTTGATCGGCATAGTGCTCTCTATTCTTGCGCCTATTTTTGCTATGCTCATACAGCTCGCTATTTCTCGCAAGCGAGAATTTTTGGCAGATGCGACGGGAGCCCTGATGACTCGTTATCCAGAAGGTCTGGCTAGTGCTTTGCAAAAAATATCCAAAGCTTCGAGTAAAATGAAATATGCCAACACCGCGACTGCGCATTTATTTATTGCAAATCCTTTTGGTAGTAGAAAAAGTATCAGTAAAAGTATATCGAATCTTTTCAGCACACATCCAAATGTGGAAGATAGGGTGAAGGCTTTGACGGGAAAGTAATAAAAAATTATATCAAAACATTCAATTTTATTATTACTATAAATCTATTTTAAACCATCCCACTCTGCATAGAATTGTTTTAAAAAACTTACCATATATTTATGTCTATTTACTGCGATTTTTTTTGCTGTTTTTGTATGTATAAAATCTTTTAATAGCAATAATTTTTCGTAAAAGTGATTGATTGATGTTTTTTCATATTTATCTTTATTTTGCAAGATTTGCGATAATTTTTTTAATTTTTTTATATGAGACTCTGGGTTATGCAAGGGGTGTTTGAATTCTGCTCCAGTCGCAAAAGTTCTAGCTATCCCTATCGCCCCGAGCGCATCTAGTCTATCTGCATCTTGCACGACTTGCCCTTCTTTATTCAGCTTTACATCTTTGTTCTTTCCATCTCTAAAACCCATATTATTAATAATATCAATCACTTCTTTGACTACACTTTTCTCTATTTGAAGATTTTGCAATATACTTATTGCTTTTAACGGTTCATTGCTTTCTCCTTCTTTTTTAAATTTATGATCGTCTAGATCATGCAAAAGTGCGATTAATTCTACAATAAACATATTAACTTTTTCATTTTTACCTATCGCCCTTGCATTGTTCCAAACTCTTAAAATATGCCACCAATCATGCCCTGTATGTTCACTGATAAGTAATTCTCTTACTATTTTTGCAACTTTTTTTATCTTCTCCTCTTGTTGTCTTGTATTCATATCTTTATTACACTACCACTTCTTTTAACTCTTTTAATACTAAGTTGGCTAAAAAATTCGAGGCCGGACAGATTTTATCTTTTATTGCTTCAAAAAGCATACCATCTTTTGTTTTTCTAAAGATACAGATCTTCTGATTAAAGACTTTTCTATCTACTGCCTCTTGAAAAGCATTGCGTAAAATTACTAAAGGTGACAAGTCCTCATATTGATTTAAGATATACTCCCCGACATTGTGTAAGACTAATTTTAAAAACCTACTACTAGGCACAATTTTATTTTGATAAAACAATGCAATTTCTCCAAAAGCAGCTTCGTTCTCCTTAAACCATTCAGGATCTTTATTTCTCATTTCATCTAAGACTTCACATAAAAATTTCTGAATACTCATCACCAATTCCATAATTTCTGTTATTTTTTTATGTTCATTTAATCTTTTTATATTGTTTTCATCTTCAAACTTTTCAACCAAATCTTGAAATTGTGAGAGTGTCTCAAAATCTTCATTTGATAAAACTTTACCTGAGAATCTGTCCATCTGTGTTTGCAGTTCCGCCATCGTATTTTTTGCTTTTTCTTTTTTATTTTCACCTTTTGCGTTTTCATAATATTCCTTCAAAAATAAACCTATTTCGCTATTAGATTGTTTTACTTTATCAAAAATAAATTCAACATTTCTATTTAAAGAAACAGGAAAGATATCCGACAAACTACTAGGAGAATGAGGCAATAAAGAATGACTTATTTTGCACCAATTATCATATTCTTTTAAATCTATTTTTTCAAAAGATTTCAGATGAACCCTTATCTCCTGCAAAAAATCCATTAGAATCTTCCTTGTATCTCTATTTATTTTGGCGCTTATAACTTCTTCTATTGGATGTCCAGTTAAGGCTTCGTGTTTTTGGGCAGTATGTCCTAGATTATCTCTAGATAAGATTGATTTATTCATACAATACTATTATAGCTCAACAAGAGTCATACAGTAAATATTTATATAAGTTTATTCATTTTTACAATTAGTAGGTGTGAATTTGGAGAATTTTTATTTTTTAGCAGTTTTTGCTATACTCTCTGTATGGACATAAAAGACATAGAAAAGCTGGCAGAATTGGCGAAAATAGAGCTTTTGGACATCGAAAAAACCAAGCTTTTACAAGACCTGAGTGGTATTTTGGCTTATGTTAAGCAAATAGAAACACTAAATGTGCCTGATTTGGCTGTAGAATATGCAGAGAGAAATGTATGGCGCGAAGATGAGAGCGATAACCCCGTCTTTTCGAGAGATTTAATTATCAATCAATTTCCTGATTCAAAAGGAGGATTTCTGAAAGTGAAGAAAATATTATGATTGATGTAAAAGATCTGACAATAAAAGAAGCATCCGTTTTGATGCAAAAAGGAGAATTGACTTCAGTCGAGCTTGTTTCTATGTGTCTCAAAAAGATAGAAGAAAAAAACAAAGAGCTCAATGTTTTTCTCGAAGTTTTTTCTGGCTCTGAATATGGAGCAGATGATGTTTTGGTTCAAGCAAAAAAAGCAGATGAAATGCGAAAGGCCGGCAAGGCGAGTGCTCTCTCCGGCATACCTATCGCTATAAAAGACAATATTTTGATGACTGGTCGCAAGACCAGCTCGGGTTCAAAGATTTTGGAAAATTATGTGGCGAGTTACGATGCTTTTGTTATCAAAAAATTAAAAGAAGCTGGCGCTGTGATAATGGGCAGGACAAATATGGATGAATTTGCTATGGGATCTTCCACTGAAAATTCTGCTTACGGACCAACCAAGAATCCTATCGATCCATCTCGTGTGCCGGGCGGATCTTCG